>Ga0214921_10001340_pt1 | contig 42453 bp, 46 predicted proteins | sample LL1505_MetaG_FD_177992 | JGI IMG/M metagenome (GOLD analysis project Ga0214921, IMG submission 177992) | Freshwater microbial communities from Lake Lanier, Atlanta, Georgia, United States - LL-1505 | ecosystem: Environmental > Aquatic > Freshwater > Lake | place: USA: Georgia | collected...
GCGCCCACACCGATTGCAGTCTTGATGAGGTCGGTTAGCTCGCGACGGTTGATGAGGAACTTCTCTACTACTAGACGGTGACGCTCTACCTGGTAGCGGATGTCCTCAAGAGCAGCAACGCCGAGGGTGCTGAAGATGGTGGTAGAGTTTACGGTGGTTGCGGCCTTATCGATTAGGCTTAGGGCGCGCTTATCCTCCTCTAGCTCGATCTCCTGACGGGCAGTGTCCTGAGCGCGATCAAGAACGTCGAAGTTCATCTGATAGATGTCCTCGATGTCTACGGTCGGGAAGGAAGTTACCTTGAACTCTGATGGGGTGATGTAACGACCAAAGAGACGTGACTCAATGCTCTGACCATCCTGGCCAACAACCCAAGCGGTAGAACGTACGTCCTTGGCAATACGGAATAGCTCACCCTGAGCGAGGGGACGAACGCGGAAGATCTTGCGTGCCCAACCCTCGTAGTCGATGATATCCTTGATCGGAAGTAGTAGCTCCTGACCAACGATAGCAAAGCCCTCACCTGACGGATCCTGTAGGGCTGCAGCAAGAATCTTGCGACGGTCCTCAGAAGGTAGGGTGGAAGCCTCACGGTACATCGAGTTGCCAGCCTTCTTGGTGACGTTCTGTAGAAGGTAAGCAATCTGGGTTAGTGCATCGCGCTTATCGTAAGCGTTTAGCTCGCCCTTTGCATCGAACATGCGGCTTGCAGACTTGGTGGTGCCAAGTGCATCACGGATGTCCTCTGTCTTATCAGAGAAACCGCCGAAAGCGTGCGGGTTAAATGCACCGGTCTCGTCGTTTAGCTCTGGGTTGGTGGAAGCTGTACGAGCAGCAACCTTGGCCTTTGGTAGTGCAGCCTGTACCTCCTCTGCGGAGGCGGTCTTCTGTACAGGTGCAGTCTTTGACTGGCGGTAAGGATTAACGATTCCCATTGTAGTAATCTCCAAAGTCCTTTAAATGTTATGCTGCTACTGGGTTCTTAATTAGACGCAGACCAAGGAACGGATCGGCTGCGGTAGGAACCTGGAATACGCGACCAACGAACTTGTTAGCAGCGCCACCTGGAGCAGTTGCATCGGTGGTGAATAGACCCTGCTTGCCAGCGTCAGCACAAGCGTACAGGTTGCTGTTTGCACCGGAAAGGGCGTAAACTGCAGAAGTATCATACTGTGAAGTGAAGAGAAGCTCAGAGTCAGTGATGACAGTGATGCGACCCTCGTTCACAGAAACCTCATCAAGGCCGTTCCAGAAGTTAGTACCCTGAGTCTGGGTTAGCATTGCAGTGGTTAGAGCGTACGTATAGGTTACGTAAACTGTTGCACCGTTGGTGATGCCACCGGCACCAACGCGAGCGATCGTGCCGTTAGCAGCGGCCACGGTGTAGTCTGTGGTCTCTGCATAAACGGAACCGCCACCTGCAGCGGCTGAAGCAACGCGTACGTTAGAAACGTTACCGTGCTTTAGTGCAACAGAGGAGGTGCCAGATAGAACAACGGCCTCGTCAACTGCTACTGCTAGCAGTGAGTTGGTGTGGTTCCACTTGGCAACGCCAAGAACATCAGAACCGTCAGAAGCAACTACTAGGCCAGCCGCGTTACGCATTACAAGCATGCCTGCGCGGAAGGTAGAAGCTGGATCTGCTACGTAAATACCAAGTGCTTCCTTAATCTGACAACGACCGAGGTCAAGACCCTCGACGTGTAGACGATTAAGGAAAGCGCCTACTGCCGCACCGTTTCCAAGACCGACTGAGCCCATGTACTATCTCCTGATTGAATTAGTTCTTAGAACTACTTATTGAAAAGAGCCTGGGTAGTTCTACGAACCTTCGTAGTACCTAAGGCTGAGCGAATATTGTTACGTGGGTTACCGCTAGAAACTACCTCGTTAGTAGCGGAAGGTGCGACTACCAAATTGCCATTCATTGCAGCGGTACGAACGTCATCACGAGCTGCTGCAGTCTTATTTGTGGAAGCCTGTACTACCACAGGAGCAGGAGTTAGGTTGTGAACGTCTGTTTCTACGGCGTCGAACGCCTCATCACCCATCGCAACGAAGTCCGCTGCGCGCTTCACGATTGAGTCCACAAACTCGTCCATGGAGTTAGACATGGAAGCTTCTACAATGTGGCTTGCAGTCTCAGGATCCATTCCGGGATAGAACGAATCTGAGTCGATATCCATCTGGCTGGTTAGTGCGTCGAATATGCCAGCCTTTAGTGGAGACTGCTCTAGATTTAATGCCTGACGCTTTGCTGCGAGCTTCACAGCGCGTAGGAACTTGGTGCTGATCTTCTCAAGTGCAGCCTGCTCAGCAGAATCAATTGCCTCTTCTGCCTTCTTCTGGATCTCTGCGATGCGTGTCTTGTAGATGCGTTCAGCGCGTGATACGTACTTCTTAGTCTCCTCACGTACTGAAGCAGTCATGGCCATGGCTGGCATCGCATTTGCCTTCATAACATTGCCAGAGCATGCACACTTACAGTGCTCCTCCTTTGAGCAATCACAGCCTGGCTCGCATCCACACTCGCCACCGGCAGCAGTTTTGCTAGAGCCAGAACAAGCCGATACCCCACAGCCCTTCTTCTCCATTGATCCGCCAGCACCTGGAATGGCGCTAGCAGGGAATTCACCTGCTGCATCCACGTCAATGTTGCTCTCTTTATCCATTCCACCGTGCTTGCCGTCGCCACTGATAGACTCCATAATTGCATCAAGTGGTACTTCTTCAGTCTTGGTGCGTGGGATACTCTTCATCTTCTCATGTCTGTGAGCCGCCAAGTCCTCACCGCAGTCACGGCAGAACTTATCATCCGCCTCGCACTCACACTCACACTTTGGGCACCCCATCAAACCACTAGCCACTCTCTTGCTTGCCTTGCGGTCATGATGCTCATCGTCGATGGCAGATGCAGGCTTCTCGGATCGCTCAGCATCCATAGTACCTTCGTGAGCTTCAGCGACGTGATCTGGGTGTGAATCGTCTGCGCCATGGTCAGACTCGCGTGACTCAATGACAGACTCAGGATTGCCCTCACGGTCGCCAGACATGTCGTCATCACCATCTGAGAAGATGCTGTCGCCATAGTTCTCCTCACGGGGAATGTCACCATCCGCATTGTCGGTAATCGGGCCCTTATCGCCCTCCTCGTCAACGCTTGGATCGTGATCGGTCATGTGGAAGTCTAGTACGCTTGCAATCTTAGGCGACATAACCGCATTGTACTTCTTGGCGGTCATCACAAGGCCACTTGTAGCAATATCTCGTAAGATGGTTGTTGCAATCTTACGTGCTTCTGAAGAGTCGCTTGGCTTATTGGCAACACGCACAACAAACACAGAACCTTCAGGGGAATAGACGCGGACATTACCCTTGTCAGTTACCTGCGCCTCTAAATAATCGTAAGACTTTGCAAACTTTAGAACCGGGAATTCCACTGTGTTATCCTCCGCCTGAGCCTTTGTATTGTTCAGCAGCGAATCAAATTCGCTTACTATATTATTAGCAATCTTACTAGCAGCCATTGCCGGTAAACCGCCTGGCTCAGGCTTTATGCCCATCTCTGCTGGAGACATGGGTTTATTATTGTTATCCTGCTCTTTAGTATAATCGTCTATCGTAGACGGCTCGGAAATATTCTCCTGCTCTACAGCGTCTTCTGCCCTATCAAATACTTCCGGATCCGATTCCTTAATCTTCTCCAGAATATTAGCAGCATCTTCGATTTTCTCAACTAAGTCTGGATGAGTCTCTTTAATTTCCTTTAAGCCGTCTCTCAAATCATCTATCACATGTACATCATCTGCTTCAGAAGACTCATCGTGGTCGTGTTCATTACCATCCGGCACATCAGTAGGCGGCTTGCCGTCCGTTACCTGTGCAGATTTTGACACTGCCCTTAGCAGGTTCGCAGTCTCGTTTGCCATCTGCGCAACTGGAGTAAGGACTTCCTTCTGCTTTGCTGTTGGGTCTGCTGGCTGGTCCACTCTAGAAATCTCCGTGAAGAATACGCTACCGCACTTTTCAAATGCTACACGCATGCCAGCCGCAGTCTTAAACTTCTTCTTCTTGTTGCCAGAACGGATATGCTTGCAAAATTGCGCAACAGTGCGAGCACGATTACCACATATGCTGCAGTCTGTGTAGCCTGCCTCACAGCCCATTGACAACGAATTTAACGAACCTTTTTTGACGCCAGTTGCAAATGTGGGGTCCTTTTTCGTATCCACTGCGATCAGTAGTTCTACAAATTCGTCTTTAACAGTTGTGCCACATTTCTTGCAGTTTAGACCGGTCTCATCTCTATCTTCTACAGAAGCAGTCTTGGCGCTGCATCCTGGACACTCTGACATTACTTCTGCCAGATCATTATATGAAGCATCTAACACAAAGCCACGTGCAGTCTTAGGATTATCTGTGCGGTGATTAATATGGTGTGGCTTAAGTATGAAAGTCTGGTATACAGCCTTGCCTAGCTTATGGTCGAAACGTAGAAGCTCCTGACGTGGAAATGCGTCGCCATTTTCATTTGGAACCTCTGCTGTAACTGCTCGTGCTGCCTCAAATATATAGTCGCGTGGATCTCTTGAGAGATTGTAATCTTCCGCGACCATATTTATAGATGTCTGTATGTCAATTACTGACTTACCGTCCTGATACACGGAAGCAGTCTTTGACCCAGCGGTCTTCTTAAACTGCATTGTCCCATCGCCATTTATGTACTCAGACTGAGCTAAAGTAATGAGCGGTATCTTGGCAGTTTTAACAAATGACATAATTATACCTACTTTTTATCCTGCTCAGCTTTTGCGTCCTTATCACTATTCGCTTTAGCTTCCTTCTTCTCGTCTTTAGAAGTAAGGACGCCGAGTGAAGACACAATGGCTGTCTTTTTAAAACCTGACATATATCACCGTTGAATCATAATTTGGTTAAATTAGTTCCTGGCTACATTATTATTTACAGGCCAACATCACCGATGCCCACCAGGAACGCAGTGTTGTCCGCAGTTATCTTCCCAGAATTATCTTTTATGGCTTTTGCTACAGAACTCGCGAATTCCTGGTTCTCCGGTAGCATTGAAGCTTCTAACGCGATAAGCCTCTTTAACGAATCTGGAGGCATAAGTATTCTCTCCTGCTCCAAGATATACTTAAGTTCATCTATATCTTTGTCTGGATAGTCATTATCCTCCAAATGTGACTGTACCATGGCCCATGCTGACTCAATATCCTTATTTATAACCGCACGCTTAAAGTCCTTTGACAGGGCAAGCTGTGTCCAGAATGGATTGTCAGAGTCCAAGTCGGTAAGTAGTGACACAATATTATCGACTTCATCTGCGGTCCAATTACCGTATCTATCATCTTTCCATATCTTAGATTTTAGATTCTCTTTAGATGATTTTGTAGGCTTTGGAGCATTCTCTCTGTAGTCATTACGCTCATCGTCCTCCCCACTTGCGGCACCAGCCGGTGATGGAGGAGGTGCGCCGCCAGGTGGAGGAGGACCACCCGCTGGCCCTGGAGGAGGCGCACCACCCGGTGGAGGAGGACCACCAGGACCCTTCAGCCCGCCCGCGTCTGACGGTGCTGGTCCCTTCGGCGCTGACGGAGGCGACTTTGGAGCAGATGGCGCTAGCTTGGGAGCGCCACCAGGAGGCGGTGCGCCACCAGGAGGCGGTGCACCACCAGGCCCCTGCTGGCCTTCAACTTTGGGTAGATATGCCTTCTCGTACTCGTTCTCTCTATGGATCTTCTTTGTCTCTTCTTCGAACGAGAATCCTGCAGTTGCCATCTTAGTGGTTTTAGAAAACTTAACACCAAGATTTTCTAGCGCATTCATGGCATTGATTAGATCCATGTTAATCTGCGGATCTAAGCTCTTATCCCACACGATTCGCGGTACAATATACGCATTCTGCTCCTCAAGCTCGCGGGCAGAACGCTTAACACGGAATCTATGAGCGACTTCACTAGGCTTTGGCTTAATCCACCCATTTATCTGAGCAATCGGCTTAAAAAACTTTGGATAAAGCCATTTCTGCTCAAAGAATAGCCGCATTGCCTTGAGGCGCTGCAAGAATACCTGTAGTCCAGTAGCAGATGAAGCATAACTTACTTCGCCGTGCAAGAAGCTACGGCTAATACCAAGTGCCACAAGTTTAATGCGCTCGATTACTTCCCACTCGCGTGAGATAGACATTGCACGCTCTGTGGTGCCTACTGCCTCGAACTGAATGCCGTAATGGTACACCAACCAAGCGTTTGGATCTAGCTCTGCCTGAGACAGTAGTTCTAACAGACGTCGCTCTTGCTCTGGTGGCGGGATCCATCCAGTCGATGGATTGCCTAGCTTTGCAACCTTTAATGGAGCTGCATGGCGACGAGCAGTTTGAATCGTCGCATTGAAGATTGCATCCTCAAGCATGAGGATACGCCACATACGACTTAATATAGACGTGCCGCGCGTATCGTATGGGTGCAGCTTACGTGGTATGAAAGTGACGTTAAGCGGTGACAGTGGTATGTTCTGGCGCGCATTAAGACGTGTCAACAGCTCTGGTGGCATCCTCTCGCGGATATCTATTAAAGCTGGTGAGTTTGAAGTTAATACAGAACGCAGTTTGTCATCCGGTATGAACTCTACTACCGGATCCATCTTGATAAACGGTGCGTCAATGACCTCTAGCTGGTCAGGATTATGCATCGCGATGTGAGTGAAGATGCCCTTCGAGTTATCGAAGAACGTGTGCGGCACAGCTTCACCTACCACTAGGTATTCTTTCACAAAGTACGGCAACATTGCAAGCAACTGTGTCTCCCTACACATTTGCTCATACGTCTGTCTAACTTCGCCTTCTACACCCTCACCAGTAAGCTCGAAATTACTCCACGGCAGATCTGCATACATCTCAATGCAGTTGCCGATTACTGGGTCCATCTTATAGAACATTCGCCAGTATCGGTTCGCAAGAATGCGATGTACCGGATACTGCTGGCGATCTGGTGATGCGAATTCAGGCTGATATGGCGTCTGGACGGTAGTCATCATTCCGCCAGGTCCGCCCTTTACATTCGTAGACTGGGCAGTGCGTTTCCCCTCTGCCCAATTTGCTCCTGGTGGTAGCACGTCAGTAAACAAATTGCGCCTACTATTTGCTGCTACCTTCGATGCAAGGCCAGGAGTAAAATGCTCAAAACGATCACGCATCTCCTCTACCTGCTGAGGTGTTAGACCGCTAACGGTATCGCCAGCCGATGCAGTCCTTTCAGACCCGCCGCTAACTGGCATACCATATTTATCGTACAATGTGACCATATTGAGTTAATCCTTACTACATATACTGTCCTGGGAACTACTAATATAGTCAAAAACGACGACGGTACTATTACTTACGATATTTCATGCGCTCAGTCTTGTGTGGTCTAGGTATGGCCATATCAGCACGGCCATAATCGTTACCGTATTTATTCTCGTCTACGCCTTGGTCTGGAAGGCCAACTGCAACCCTATCACTCTCGTCGTCGGCGCCCTTGACTATATTCATCTTGTCATCAAAACGACTAGAGTCATGGCCCAAATTGTTAGTGTATGGCTCATTAACTTTTGAGTCTTTATCTACACCAATCTTAGCAGAAGAGTCTCCAGTCAACGACTCGTCGCGTGGTCCATTAAACGGCTTAGAACCACGACCAGATGAAGCAATGTCGTTTAGTGAAACACCGCGCGAAGACATTTTATCATATGCATTTACTATCGCAGATGCGACTTTGTCTAGGTTTGCATTTCTATATGCGTCTGGTGGCGTACTTGTTGTTACTCTTGAGTAAGAGTCACCAGCATTACCTGGTGACTGGCCAAACGCCATATTATTAGCTCTATCCTCAGCTGACGGTCCCTTGTGCGTACTATCTCCGCTCACGATATCCACAGCGGATTCCTTGTCATGGTGACCCAGTATCTTATTAACCCACGCCCTGCCCGCATCGCCACCCCATAGTGCCCACGCTATGCGGCCAGCGCTTGGATAGCCCTTGTCGCCCTCGTAGAATCCCTCACCATCTTTGTCAATTGCATGGCGCGAAAAATACGAATGCATACGCTTTATAGTGGATACAGGCAACGACTTCCTGTTCGAAATATCACGAGCGCGTGCTACACCAACCTCTGTACCACCGCGATTAAATTCTTTTCGCCACGCGAGACCACGCTTTGCCTCTGCCACCATCTCGTCATTCGGAGTGTGGGCTTCTTCTGCTACTTTATTAAGCGTCTTTAAAAACGCCCTAGCTTTTCTTCTTAGCACTACGTTCCGAAGCCTCTGTATTTTCGGTGACCACATAATTTACCACCCGCGCTTTGTGCCAGCCATTGGCCTAAATAATGTACCACGACCAGACCACGTAGTACCACCAGCAGATTCACGTCTGAGTCTGTGGTCTTTGCCATTTGAGTTACTTATGTCAACAACAGACGACTGTACCATTTCGTTTACGTGCGCAACTACAGTGGCAACGTCATCTGAGTTCCAGCCGCGCCTCTGGCCCTTACGTGGGTTGTAAATACGTTTCAAATCTGGTGAGCGCTCTAGTCGCTCAAGCTCGTAAAACGCAAGGCCCTGGGCGGACATACTAGGTGGGTCTACATTGTGGTCGTCAGGATTGGGCGGCAACATGCGTACCTTTGAGAAATTCGCATCATTCATAAACTTCACGAAATGCTCGTATGTAGTACCATGCATTTCACAACGTATACCTCTATCACGTATCTGCTGTATAAGGTGCGTAGACTGCCAACGGTCAAAGTCAACGCGAGTGATGACATAGTTCTTAGACATTGCCTCGAGTAGCTGCACCACGAAATCGAACCAAACGTCACGTCTTGGCTTTATTTCTGGCAGCACCCTTAGAACCCAATCATACACAGTCACAAGCTGTCTACCCTCTGGAGTCTGCACCCATTCACCATGGGCGCATGCCCCGGCGAACTGGTCGAATGACGCACCGGCATCAAAACAGATATAACGCTCACCATCACGTGATAATTTTATGGCATCTGGCACTACTGACAGATATTCGCGCCCTGTGCGGTCTACGTGTATTATATTTCTGAACGTGGCCGTTGGCTTTAGATCCTGTTGTACAGTTACCTTACGGAACAACATTGGGTCAGTAATTAATGGACTTGCAGCAGACGGCGGCTGCGCTCCATAGTCGCGCATCGCACCGATTGGGTCACGTTCAAATGCGGACTCAAACGACTCACGCGGCAAATCCGGGTTAAAATCCCAAGTCGCATAGTGTCCATAATACATATTCTTTATGTTGGCACACTGACGTAGTAGCGTCATAGATTTGTCCTCAATCGATATCGGGGACGAAATCGACGACATAAGACCAAGCCACGGCGCAGACTTATCGCGACTTGCAGGTGCACGCACGGTTGCGAGTGAGTTGTCAAGCACACGATACACTTCGTCTGCGCCACGAGATGAGTCTGTAACATCAAAACGCGCAAGCTCGTCAATGAACGCAGCTAGGCGTGTACGACCCGCCATGCCGCCAGAGTTCGAGTTCATTGACTTAATTATCAAGCCAAGACAGCCGTTGCGTATTTCCTTATCAAGTTCTTCATACGTCCATGGCTTCATGCCGTTTGGTGTCTGCTGCTTAATCTCGTATCCCTTTATCCACCGTACGTATCTTGAGAACCATGGGCTGGTCTTACGTAATTCTGCATACTTGGCCCAAATCGTGTCCTTAGACTGCACGTCCGTAGATGCGATAAAGGTTATGTCAAACTGCTGGCCTGGCAGCTGGTCATAATACCTAGCAAGACCACCCTGTGTGGCATGACCAATTGTTATTACGCGATGCTCTACATAAGTACCCACGATTGCAGCAGTTGCAGTCTTACCACTTCTCATGCCTGCAACTATGTGCATTTGGTTGTATAAATTTAGCAGCCCGTCTTGTACGAATTCTGACCTTGTAGTTCCGCACTTAGGGCACACGTCCTCACCATACTGAGAACTGAATGTGAGCAGCGCCTCACTTTCTAGATACTCACGTCCCTTGCCCCAACAATCCCTGTCCATGGGGCCCTGTCCATTACAAGATGGCAATGGGCAACGTAGCTGAAATAAGTCTCGTATGACTTGATACTGACGTACATGTCTATAGATAGACTGCACATTCAGCCAATCAGCACCAGTTGCCCAAGCGATTGCATTTGGGGCTGGCGTAGTTGCGTGTATAAACCCGTCATCTGCCTTCTGCACAGAGACTTGACGAGATGATTGTACGGCTGTCGATACTAACCTTCCTTGCAGGCCTGCAAGGAAGGAGTCAATATTATCTTCAGCCATGTGTACACCTACTTACAGAAATTACGCTTGCAGTCTAAGCACTTCTCATCCTGATTCTTCACTGGCGTGCCGCAACCACAATCGCACACACATGTATGCTTAGACTTATCTGCCTTCTTCTTCTCTGGACCAGTCTTTATGAATGAAGACTCCTTGTCGCCAAATAACTTTTCCATCATCTCGCCAATCACGTCTGGCCCAGCCTTATCGAACATTGGCTTTTTGCCGGTCACAGGATCACCGGTAAGCATTATTTTAATGTCGATGTCCTTCACCCCACTATCAACTAGTTCATTTATGTAGTTGTTTAATTGCTTCTTTATGTCGCCGGAGGAAGCTGGCTTATCCTTCTTTGGCTTGCTATTATCTTTGGACTTATTATTGACCTCTGAGTCGTCCTTGGATTCTTTTGCAATGCGCGCGGTTGGATGCCTCGACATTGGCTTATCAACTTTAACGTGCTCAGTCATTCTGTCGAAACTTGGATCTTCGTTGCTGCCGCCTGGCATGATAATATCGCCTGGGTCAACATCTGTAATATCAACTGGCTTCTCATTAAATTTTCCATCGCCAACATCAAGCATTACACGCTTGCCACCGAACTGACTATCCCATGCATTGCCGGTCTTGGGATCTACATATACAGTCTGTCCACCGCCAATATCGTGCTTAACACGCCTAGATTGCTCCATCTCACGGAGCTTATCAAAACTAATTACTTCTGCTTGTGCGTCACGTACGAACTTAATGTCGTGGTTCAGAACAGACTTTGCTGCCGCAGCAAATGCATTACTTAGACTGTCGGCCTTCTTCTTGCGCTTGTTTGGACACTTACACGGCGCAAAACCACACTTCTTGCATGGGCGATTACGGTCGGGCTTGTCGCGCATATTAGGTGGCTTTGGGGCCTTTGGCGTCTCAACTTTTGGTGGCTTATACGGCTTTGGAGCCTCAACCTTTGGTGCTGGATTTGGTGTAATATTTGTCTTTGGAGGGTCAATCTTCGGAGGCTTTATCGGCTTTGGCTTGGGAACAACAGGGCGCGGAGTCGCCTCCTTTGTGCTGGCCATGTACTTCTTCTTGACAATGTCTCCAGACGGCTCCTGCATTACGCCATCCATTGCCTTATCAAGACCGGATGTGTCTAAACCCAATAGCTTAAGTATTTCGTCCGTATCGCCATCCTCATTATCAAGGCCAGGCACGATTAGATCTTCTGGCTCATGGGTGTTGGCCATGTCCTCTGCGCACTCTGCACAAAGGCCATCTTTGAACTCTGGGTCCGCTTGGTTAGGACAATCGCCATCACCACTTGGGCCATCACCTATGCACTTGGAAGCCGTCTTTACTAAAGTAACTTCAACGTCAGCGCCCAGACTGATTGCACGGCGAATTGCATCACGATTTGCCTTAACAGAGAACATGCCTGGCATCTTGCGTGTCATTTGTACGCGATTTGAATACAAATGGTCAGACACCTTCTTGTCTAATGGTTTAGAATACATTTCGCGCACAGGCATAATCTCATGTGCCGTATGGCGTGTTGTAATCTCATCAAACGTTGATTGTGCAATTACACGTGGTGCGCCGTTGTGTACGATTACAGATGGCTCGAGCAATTCGCCATTACGAATCTCAATCGGCACGTCAAAGTTAATATAAACGTTAGTTGGAGTACGTACACTTGCCGTTACAACCACGACACCATCAGTTACCTTTGATGAGTTCGCAGCTGTACGAATGTTACGCAGACCAGAATATCCAAGTTTAGGCTCGCTAGGCATGCGATAATGACTGATAATGCCACGCACCATTGCGACAGCGCTTAGGCCCGCATTCTGTGTGGTAAGCTTGTGAGAGGCAGTGTATCTTTCTGACAGCTTGTTGAATGTGCCAGATACTTTGGATGCGGTCTTGACGCGCTCTGCGCGGCGCTCATCGCGGGCGTCAGGTGAAAAATAGTCTAGAATGTCAGTCTTTTTCTTCATTGTAATCTACCTGCCTAGGTTATGATACAATATTAATTTCTACGGCCTTGTAGCACTATCAGTACTGTCGATTAGTGGGTCTCTGCCAACCTGCTCATGGCGATGTTTACCATCAATAGGCTGATTCTTAACCTGCTCATCGACTGGACCTCTGTCCCTAAATCTATCATGAGGCTTATTCTTGCTTGGCTTTAGGCGCTTAGGATTTATGTCCTTGCGTGGATACTTTGGAAATGTTTCCTGTGCCGTCTTGTCCATGGATTTAACACTATCGCCTACTTCAATACCATGTTCATCACAAAAACCAGCATTTGCTTCAAGCACCATTGATACTCTAGGCATACCCCACTTCTCCCTAGAGCCAGGCTCCGCATACTTCACAATCCTGGACACTCTGCTGTCAGGCCCTATGAACATGATGTCTATTGGAAACGCAACCGTTCCCATATGAAATGTAGTTGTCTTAGGCTCCTCAAATATGAAGGCCATACCATACCCATTAGGTACGCTTGCGTACTTCTGCAAACCAACTGTCTGAGAACGTTCATCGTCTACTACTTCACATGTCAGCGTAACTTTGCCACCTATTCTAAACTTAGATGAGGCAGAGTCCATAATGGACTTATCATCGTCCTCGGCCTTGCGACGCAGGTCAGTCCACCATCCACTATCTGAACCTGCAATACGTTTAAATACACGTGAATGTGCATGTAGGAGTCGCTTTGCAAGTCTATTTGATAAGTCAGACATTATTGTCACCCTAACTTGTATGTCCTAGTTACGTCTTCCACAGCTGACCTTGCAGTAGTGGCCACTATCTCTGCTAGCCTTAGTCTTAATTGTTGATCGATCTTCGTGGCTAGTATTGGATCTACACCACCGGACGTAAGGTCTGCCCTTACCTGGTCATACTCCCTTGTAAGCTGGCGCACAATATCGAACGCCGCCTTCTCGATCAACGACTTTATTACAGTATTCATTAGCTGCTTCGACTGACGTATCTTGTTTAAGTCAACAATGGTATTACGTATCTCCTTAATAAGAGTAGTGTAGAAACCCATCGCATCCAAGTCTACCGTCTTTTCTCCAGTAGGCGTTGTGCGCTCTACAATCTCATCAAGAAGCTCTAACTTATCCATCATCTGCGTACGCAGAGAGTCTAAGTTCAAGTAGTCGTTTACTTCATTGCCTACTTTGCGCCGTACTATGTCCTCTACGTATGAGCCTATCTCTGGATTTATATCTTTTAGAGATGGTGGTGTTGGAGATGTCTTACTGATTTCGTTCACTACTCTCTCAGGCAGTGTAATATGCTTAGAGAAGTGAACCGACATATTCTGATTATTAATCTTCTGTACCTGAATATTCTCGGCGTCAATACGAGCATTAATGTAGTTCATAGCACGGTTGTAACTTAAACCGATCTCTAGAACCTGACTGTGTATGTCCTTGAACAGGTCTGGATTGGATACTGCCCATGAACACAGCTTACACCTATACTCATACAATATTGGGGAATTATCAGACATTACTCCTCCAGTATATCTATTATGTTACGATGCTTCCAGTCCAATAGCCGTGGTATACGCATACATGCATCTCTAGAGCCTGCAAGCGGCATCACGTCAAACGCCATAGACGAATCTATACTAATACACGTATAGTTACGCCCAGACCCGTCTGGAGGAGGTACCATAACTTGAAGTATGGAAGTAGTTCTATTTATTATTATGAACTTACGCATGCAAGACCCCGCTGGACAATAATCCAGCGGGGTCTATTAATGGCTACTTGTTCTTTGACTTTGGTACGTCGCGGTATACTTGGATAGCATCTCCGTCAATGCGGGTCTTGAAGTATACTTCCGCCATGCCAGCTTCTTCGTCTAACTCCTTGAACTCAATCTGTCCGAGGAAGCCGATGTTGTGGAACTCCTTTGCGCCCTCAAGACCCTTCACGTATGAGCGCACTGCCTGCTTTAAGCCATCAATTGACTTCTTTGCGTCCTGGTCGTCTGGGTCCCATGAGATAACCATATGTACGTAGTACCCCTTCTTGTACATATCATCAACATTAAACTCGATACCATAGCTGCGATTTACAGGCTTGCTCTTGCTTGCCTTGTCATCCATGGACTCTACATCGACTGAGTCTTGTGACTTTGTGCGGACCTTTGGCGTCTTCATTTTCTGCGCTACATAATTCATAACCTTCTCCTCGAGTCCTGACTCGGCAAGTGCAGCAGAGACTATTGCATCCTTAACTATTGATGGAATCCTGCCACCGAATGGTCTGTCGGCACTATGCTTAACTATATGATTGGCAACCAATTTATAAAAAGATTTCCCAAACGCTCTATCAATATCTGACATTGCAGATACACTTGCATACTTAGTTGACATCGTGTCATCTGCAACGAACTCAGAAATCGACGCTATCCTGTTAAGGTCGGACAGACCATAATCTAGGAACACGGCCTCTACTGAATCTACTACGTCGGCTAGACGATCAGACTTCTTCTTGGCCTTGTCCTTCTTTGGCGACTTTGTATTGCCCATTTGCTTTCCATACTGTCCTGGGAACATCTTCGTATAATACTTCTTAGCATCATCGTCAACTGCGGATTTATCCTCTGCAGTAAGCTCACTGCCTTTTTTGAACTTATTTACTAACGGAGCCTTATTAGGCCCTTTCTTTGGCTCTGTTGTCTTCTTCAGTTCTTCTAGTACTGGTGCCTTTGCCGGCTTAGAGTCATCTTTCTTTGACTTATTTTCCTTCTCAGGAACTACCCTCTTGCCGCCAGGACCAGCCTTGCTGCTGGAGTTCTTACTAGCATTTATGGCCAACAACATGCCCTCTCTATATGCGTTAAACACATTCTCGAAGTACTCTTGATACATGTGCAACTTTGCTACAACCTCTGGTGTTACCTTGCTCATGTCAAGATACTCGACAACTTCTGGCATCTCTTCATATACTGCATTACCATTTTCGTCAGTCTCAATCTCTGCAAGTGCTCCCTTGTCGTACATCTCTTTACCAAGCGCATTAACAGCCTGTAGACCGGTATCTGGGTCTATTAGTGGCCTGCTAAATTCCTTGTACTTTGGCACCTTTAACACATTGCCATTTTCATCACGTCTCAGGGCAACTTTCCTTGTGCGCAGGCTCTTCATTAGATTAGTAAAGTCAGTAACTGACGGGCCTGGTATAGTATGGCCATTAATTATGTACCCAGACTTACTGAGCTGCTCTCGCAACTCTGACAGCTCAGCGTCAATTGCTTCTGCGCGCTCAGGGTTCTTACTGCGCTCTGCCTCAAGCTTTTCAATCTTACCCTGCGTGATCAGATAGTCGTCTTGCACAGGCATTGCGTGCCATAGCATTGGCTCTGCAAAATTCCCTATTTCAACGTTACGCCATCTGCCAGTTCCATCACGGAACATTTGTCTCTGTGGCGTGTATGCGTCTAGTGCAGCCGCGCCCTCTGATATGTTACTTCTGTCTCTCGCTGGTTTAAACTCTTGGCTCTTATCGCGCCTATCAAGATCAAACTTTACCTTCTTTCCATCTTCAAGCTCTAAATCGCCACCGTACGTTTCCTGCCTGAACTTAGTGATGTCCTTTACAAGCGCATCTCTCTCGTGCTTTGCCTTCTCGTATGCTTCATATTCAGGCATTCTATCTCGGTGCTGTTTGGCCTCAGACAATGCAAGCTGCAGCTTCGACTTCGCTCCATCATCTTTCGTCTCTCTAATCTTGTTTTCTAACTGTGATACATACTGGTCTAAGTTTAACCCATACCCGCTAAGTTTGGATCTAAACGAATCATACTTGTTATATCTAGTACTATCAATCGACATCCTGTCGATCTGATTTTGTAAGCGATTTAATTCCTGTTCCTTCTTCTGGTACTCAACACGCTTTACGTCCTCATCGGTTAATTCACTAGAATCTTGCAACAAAATTGTTGATGCATTCTCTAAGTAATCGGTACCCTTCCACTTTGCCTGGCCAGTACTTACTGGGCTATAGCGCTTTTCTGCGAACCTCATCACAGAAGACACAAGTACGTGCGTGTCTTCTGCGTATTTTGCTATATTGTTCGCAATATCATCTGCAGTCACAACACCACTAGATCCGCCATCATTAAATTTAAACGGTACACGCATACCCTGACCAGTAGTCAGGTGAGTTGCTAGTGCCTCAACAAGCTTAGACTTGTCACTTCCACGTGCAGCCCTTGCTATTTCGGCACGTTCCTGTCCGAGTTCTGAAATCCTGGCACGTATTTTATGTGCCTTTGGGTTCTTCTTGATGAACCCAGGATCATTCTTGATAAGCTTATCAAGTTCTTTGTATGACACTCCTACTTCTTCCTCAAAACGCTCCTTTAACTGTTCTATCTTGTCAGTTATCGACTGCTGCTTTGCAATCGCAACTGCCTGTGCCTGGTCGTGCGGAGACTGGAAGTAATTATAAGCCATCTGGTACGCAATTTCGTATGCACCTCTGTGCATATCGCCATCAGAAGTACCCGGCTTATTGTCGTCATATAGGCCGTGCTTCAATGCCTCATCCGTAAGAGCGCCCTTATACAGATAATCTACTATGCGTGCAGATTCCTGCTTCGCTATCCTATGATAATACGGACGCTCGTGGATCTCTGCCTCAATCCTTGGATTCGACAGAACACTAACTTCACCAGCAGCAGTTTTCTTATCCTGCTGTGTTATCTCTATTGCCTTTATGTACTCCTTCTCTGTGTCCTTAAGTCTCTTAAACTCCTCTGCATGGTCCTTTATTCTTCTCTCAAAGTGTTCTATCTGCTCGTTTATATTTAGATTCTTAGACCTAGTCGGATTGTTGTACGCATTAACATACTTATCGTACTGGCCAACCAACTCTGCTAGTTTGCTCTTTAGCTCTGGCGTTGGATTACCTGAGACAGATTCCTGTAACGCCTTTATTTCAGACTGTAAGCCTTCAAGGTACTTCTTCGTGGTCTTGCCTGACGACTGCGCCTTTAGCATTAATTCGCTAAATTCTGGCGTATTTTCCTTGACAATCTGGTCGCCAACGATGAACTTATCTGGATTTTCTACTCCACTGTTCATGCGTATCTTCAGATTCTTAAGACGACGCAATTCAACAGAATCTTTTAGTGCTTCTCTCTCAACATTTAACAATGACCTTTCGAGGCCACTTCTAGCACGAAATGCCTTACGTGCCCTGACGGCAGCGACTTCTATAAGTTCTCTTCTCCTCTCGCTGCCATCTATTGGGCCTATAATGTCATCTTGCAAATAAATTAGGCCACGAAGCTTGCCCATCTCTGCTGTAATTTCTTTAGACCTTTTTTCAACTTCAGCATTTGCTTCAGGAGTGTCAAGATCATATGCAGAATCATTTTCGCCACTTGGTGGCGACAGTTCTTCAAGTTGCAGTCTTAAATTATCATACTGCTTTTCTAGCTGCAGTCTTCTAACCTTTGCGTTAGCTACTATCTCTTGCAAAAATTCGTTACCATTCCTGCCATTCTTAGAGTACTTTGACAGCTCAGACATCTCTGTCTTTAATTGTGCATCAATCTCACCAATCGCACCAAGTATTGAATCCTTACGTTCTTGATTCTCTACGTCCTTTAGCTCCTGGCTTAGTAATTCTTTCTCTTCCTTGAGTAAATTTACATTAGACGTATGCATCGCATAGTTCTGTCTATCCTGTGCAAGGTCCAAATCTGTCGCATACATAGAATCCATATGCGTACGTAGCTTTATGATTTCCTTTGCTACTTCATCGCGCCTTGCAATTGCACTGCTGGAAGTATCTTCGGACAGACCATCAACTTCTTTGCTCAACTTATTAATTTTTGATATTACTTCATCTCTAGCACGGAACTTCTTGTCTGCCTTTTCGCTGCTTGTTTCCTTCTCTGGGCTACGCATCCAAGACGGGCCATGTGGCTTTACGCGCTCTATCTCGAACACCTTACCCGTCATCTCATAATACTTCTCTTTGTATCCAGCAAGCTGGTCTTGGAATAAGTCACGCAGCTGCTGCTTCGACATATTTTCAAGCGGCTTTATTTCCTTACCGCCACTATCGGTCTTAAGTCTAACATCAGACCCCTTATACTCCTTCTCACTTGGTGTAAGGTCATTAGCTGCTAGCTCTGGGTCGCGACCATAACGGCTTACATCAGTTTCCTTGCCAGGACGGCCAGTTGGTTGATTTACACGTCTCTCTGGATTGAGTCTAGAGTCTTGCTTGTACAGATTCTGTAACTTCAATTCGGCGGCAAGTAGCTTCTCCAAACTATTTGCCTCAAATACGCTAACCTTTCCGCTTGACTCAAGTTTTCTAAGTTCAGATACAAGATGCTTGAGCTTATCCGCGCGCGTGTCACCAGGCACAGAGCCTGGGTTTGAATCCAGATTGTCGACGATCTTCTTTCCAATGCCACTTAATGCAGACTTAGCCTCCTCTACGCCAATTTCCGCATCGATTATTGTCTTATTTTTCTGGTCTGGTGTTGTAAGTGTTGCTTGCTCAGGTGTCTCGGCAGTACCGAACATTGCAGACTGAGCACCGCCAACGTCAGCTAATGAGTCAAGATGTCCTACACCAGAGTCTTCTGATGGAGACTCGTGCAGCTTGTCAAATTTACCAGTAGACGGATTAAATATTCTATTCTTCAAGTCAACCGGTGGCAGCCTTAGTTTCTTCTCTACTTTGGAATCAACAGTCTCACCGATAGACGGTGACGGAGAAGTAGTAGGCACTATTTGATAATCGTCGCCGCCGACAAATCCTACGCCAGCTGGTGCTAGCTCTTCCACTGGCTCGTCATCTGGCGACTCCGCATTTAAATCTGTAGGACTGTCGTCATCCTTGTCACCAGGAGCGGCAATCTTTCTATAAATTGACGCACTTATTACCTTAGGGGACGGTGCAGGAATTGGACCAGACTCTGACGGTGGATCTGAGTCTTCTACCTGCTCCTGCGCATTGCTAGCAAGTTCCTCTATCTCTTCTAGCTTCTTCTTGAGAGAAGGGACGTCATCCTTATTTACTTCCTCGCCCGTCTCATCGTCTGGAGGCGCCCCTGCAGCTGGCGGTCCCATTGGCCCAGGCATGCCCATTGGTGCGCCACCAGGACCACCCGGTGGTGGACCCATCGGAGGCATCCCAGGCATTGCCTGTGCCTGCACTGTTGTACCCTCTTCCTCCTCGCTGCTTAAGGAGTCGGCAGACAAACCGGCATAAAGCTCACGGAATGCAGTCACAGACACAGAACGGTCCCACATAGCTTCAAGGAATGCATGTACACGTGGGTCGTCCTCTCCACCACGACCAGCAGCTCCATCGTGCAAAGCCGACTGCACTGCCTTCTCCTTGCTGCTCATACCACCACTACGAAGCTTACGGAAAAAACGACCAATTTTGGCCTTAGACCACATGCCAGGGTACTTAGGCTGCTTCTCTTTCTTTGCAGGCTCTGAAGCAGAACCAAGCTCTGGCTCAAATACTTCACTGGCTATCTTATCGAATAATGAGTCAACGCTAGAACCGAGTGCAGTCTTCAACTCAGTTGTAGAATACTTACGTGTGTTATTATCTGCAACGCTAGCGATGAACTTCTTATCAGTAAGCTTCATGTGGTCCTCAATAAGGTAGTGGCGGGCGCACTTATATAGCACGCCACGCCACAATGATGCAGCTATTAAATATTACTTACGAGACTTCGGCTTAGAACCTGGTGCTGGTGTTGCGAATGGCTCATTACCTTCTGAATCGTCACCTAGTAGCACATCAGACATCTTAAACTTCTTTGGAGACTTAGCTGCAGTACCTGGATCATTCCAGTCCATGCTGGACGTATCCTTACCTAGGTCGGTCTTGGGCATCTTGCCCTGTGGCTTTACTTGCTGCTTAATTTTGCCGGATGGCAGTGGGAGCAGATCCTCGCCAGCAGAATCCTTACCGAGTGGCTTCTTCTTGACATTTACATGGTCCTTTGGCTTGCGGATCTTAGGCTGCATGAACTTCTGCGCCTGGAGCATAAGTGGCATGTCGTCCACTGGTAGTGGTGCAGAGTCAGACAGACCAGCAGGCTTAGAACCACTCCAGTACTTGGTTAGCATTGAAATTACAGCAGCATCATCTGATGGTGACCAGGAGCCGCTGTCTACCATACCGGAGTGCTCTTTCATGAACTCACGGATAGCCTTCATCATGTCCATGCCCTGCGCCTTGTAATTAGTGAAGGCGGCAGAAATGGCCTCTGAAGGAGGAACATCGGATGGCATGTCCTCAGACTTATCATCATCAGAATCGTCCTTCTTCTTCGGACCAGACTGCATTAAAGGACCACCTGGAATTAGCTGCGCCTTATGTGAACTGGTCATCTTTATGCCACTATCCTGTGCTGGCTGCTGGGCCTGCTGATTCTGGTCTTGTGCTGGCTGATGGGCCTGTGGGACAGCACCTTCAGACATCATCGCAGCAGATGGATCGTAATTCTGTCTGAAATCCTGAGCGTTTTGCTGCGCTGCAGCCTCATTAGCCGCACCAAATCTTGCATCGTACTGAGCAGCCGCAGATTGTGCATTTGACTTTATCTTCTCAATTCTGGCAATATACTGCTGCACGTAGTCACTAGCGCCGTTCTGTGATGCTTCTTCCATTAGTCCACTTAGCTTCTCAGATATGCCATCAAGGTTATCAACGTACTGTAAGACGTCGCGAGCTTCCGATGCTCTATCGGAGTTTTTGCCGCTCTTCTCTGCTTCAATGATTTTCTGTAGCGCACGTTCGAACCTTAAAACGGTATTTTCTGCTATGCTATTAATCTTGGTTTGCACCTGATGTTGCTTCATTGCCTGCTGTGTTGCAGGATCATGCTGTTGAGCAGCTCTACCGCCAAGTCCATTTAGCTTGGCAACCGCCTCGTTTGCATCATCTAGTGATGCATAGACAGCAAATACGCTAGCAGTGTCGGCGTCGGTTTCGTCTGCATTTTCTAGCACGGATGCAATGCGGCTAAACTGCTTCTCATTCTTGTGCTCAGCACGAACGCCGTATGCCATCGTTAAATGGCCAAGCTTTACAAGTGCGTTCACGCCTTCTGGTGCGGTCTCATGACCACAACCACACTCGTACGCCGCATTCTTTGTGAATTCGTGCGCGGTGATTTCGCCACAGCTCTCACAAGGGACCTTCACCATTGTGATTGTAGAATAATTAAACTTATTCGCGGCAGCAAGCTTACGCTTGTGGTCAACAATGCCGATGAAGTCATTTATCACAGTATCCATGTCGGCAAGGCTAGCTGCACGACCGGAGCCATCGCTCCATAGCTCCACTTCCATGTCGTCGTTTACGCGAATTTCAGTGCTGCCAACCTTAAAGGAGCCGTTTGATAGAACTTCCTTCTCGATCAGCGATGCCTTTAGAGCCTGGCCACCATTCTCCGGAACCTGTACCTTAGAAGAATCGGCATTTGGATTCTGCTTAATCTTCTTCTTTGGTAGTGGAATGCCCTTACCCTTTGCAGACTGCTTGTCTAGTCCCATAATCTTTTCCTTCATATTGGAAGTTTCCCGCTCGATTTCTTCTTTTTCAGAAGCCGCCCATGCGTCCGGATTGTCAGATGGTTTGCCACTTGGATGAACCAGAACCCTATTACCAAATTCATCCTCAAAAGCCTCAACGCCCTCTTCGCCATCCCACTTCTTTGTGAACACTTCAGTGTGCTTAAACTCATCACCCTGCAGATTAATATTCTCTTCATTTAATTCGTGATCAACGAAGTCTCTAAGACCTTGGCTTTGCTCGGCTTTCTCTTCGACAAGTTCTTCAACTTCATCATCATCAAGATCGCCATCTGCAACCTGCTCTACAAGGTCACGCACCTCGTCAATATCGTGCCTGTCTACCTCACCGTCCTCGTGCTCATGACTAGAGTCGTCCTTAGTCTCTTCAGGCGAATCATTGCCGCTAGACTCGTCGTCCCTAGTGGTTAACTTGCCAACACTATCAGCCTCAGAGTTATCGTCCTTCTCTTCCTTCAAGGCCTGAGCTGCTTTACTGTATGCAGCGGACGCACTCTTAATAAAAGCATCAAGTTCACGCGACACTTTACCAGAAGTAAGCTTGCGAACATCCTTTGCCTGCTCGATAATGGACGCAAGATCCTGCACGGAGGACTTTAAATCAGTAGACATTAATTACCACCCATTAATAACTTAGACTTTTCTTTCAACGCTTTTAGAAAACCATCATTCTTTTTAGCTTCATCGCGCTTCGGTGGTGCGTATATAGCAGGCTGTCTGCCAGCAGGAACGCCCCTAGCACGCTGCATGTCTATCTTCTTTATCGAGTCTTGTAGGTCAGTAATACTACCTAACAACTCATCCATCTCTTCTTCGCTAGGAGAATTGGCCGAAGTGCCGCTCTGATATCTGTCATACATGCGACTAAGTTCGTCTAGCCTAGTTTGTAACTCCTTGCGCTCTGCTAGAGGTTTCCTCTTCTCATCAAACTCTACGCCAGTGTCTACTTCGACAGCACGTGGACCAGCGCTGACCTGCTTACGCACATTTCTAAGCTTTTGATACGCTTCATCTATCTGCCTTATTATGGCATCATGTGCTTGAATTGGGAACATTCTACTCTGCCCATTCAATTGGTTATGCACATAGTGTAATTCATCGCGTATGGCATCATATGTCTTCTCGCCAAGGCCAGGAACAATCTTATTAGCTATATCTCCTATTTGTTTGTTCAGCTCAAACAATGTTGCCTTTTGAATTGGAGGCATGTCGTCTCTAGTCATCAAAGGCATCTTTTTGCTAACAAAAATATCGTCGTCATCTGGCGGCGGTGCTGGCATGTTTGACGGCGTTTTAGACGTACCATCAAGGTTTGCAGGCGTCTGACTGTCAACCTCTACTGGCAAATCATCTTCAATTATTGGCATTTCATCTTCTACATCTGGCCTGGCACTTTGATCCTGTGTGTCAACATCATTTATAAAATCCTGTACGCCAATATCTTCAGAATTACCTACTGGTCTAGGATTTTGTTCGCTGGTGCCGCCAATTGACTTAAGCTTGTCTTTAGCTAATGACAATACTTCATCTGCTTCTTGGTCGTGTTCAGCGAATGCAGATAGCTGAGCAATAATACCGTTTAGCTCCTCTGGTGTATTGGCCCTATCTATGTCAGATGCGATATCAATTAAGTAATCATCAGAACGATCTACACCGTCTACAGTTTCCGTTCTGTCGCGAACCAAATTTATAGGCTCTACCTTGCCTGGTTGTCTAGCATCTGTGCCAAACGGATTGTCTTCTTCGCGTGTCGGTGGCCTATGCGCAGGATTCTGGCCAACAGGACCCGATGGCGTAGATAAGAAATCTTTTGGTTTAAACTTAGACACTTGACTGCTTTGCGACACAGACGTGCTGCTGTCTGTCTGTGTCGCATCAGCTAAAGGGTCTACTGGATATACAGGACTTTCCTCCTCTTCTACATCGGCTGGAGGTTGAGCAGCAATTGCAGGTGCATCACCGCTGTCCTGCTTGGTTCTAAACCCAGTTGCGCCACCAGGTGTCTCATAGTTTTCAATTAAAGAAGGGTCCTCTGCACCAGGTAGCACGTCCTTGGTCCCAACTTCTGGAGTAACTACACCTGGTGGTGTGGCTACAGGCTTCTCATCTTTTCTTTCGTACGTATGAACATCTACCTTATCGCCTTTTGTGCCGGTTGTCTCGTCGGTAGCTTGTGGAGCAACTTCTTTCCTCCTAGAGAACTGATTCTTTAGCTGTGGGGAAGGAGCTGGAGCCTTTACTTCTTGCTTGCCATTATTCTCTTCATTGACAAATTTTTCTACAAACCCACGAAGAGAACCTTCTGCAGGCAGCATACTAAGCTTCTTACTGTCAATATTTCCTACTTGTTTGGCTTCTGCTATTATGGCAGAGTAATCAGAAATTACATTTGCAACTTGTTTATTGTTGCCGCTGGATTCTTGTATCTTGCCAAGGATAGACAACAACCCATCTATGCCTCCTGCATTATTAACTGCTCCTCCCATATTCCTGAGCTCACCGGCTACGAATAGTTCGGCGCTATTCCTGTCTGTAATGGGACCCTTGAATTTAACGGAGTCGCGTACCTCTTCATTAAAGTCATCACGTTTCTGTTGCAAAGCTTTAGGCGTGCTTCCATCGTCCTGACCGGACAATAGCGGCGTACCTAAATCAATACCTCTACCACGCTGGAATGACGCGTCTTCTAGTTCGCGAAGTGAGGTTCCGTCTCCGGACGTATTTTGTTGCGTATTGTTTTGCCTGTTCTTGTGCATCTCATGAATTCGCTGGTTTATGCTACTACCATCGAAATCAGAGTTAGGGTCCTGCTGGTGGTGTAAGTTAGGCTTATTAAATGGATTAAACTTCTCCTTCATTCTATCCATGAAGCCAGTGCTGTGGCTGTTAACCTGGGCCTCGTCCATCTTCTGCTCGCCACCAATAGAGTTTAACGAGCCCTTCCACTTTTCTAGTCCCTTAACAAGATTGTCTATCTTACCAGGCATGCCCTTAATTCCGGACATTTCTGAGTCTTGTCTTGCGCCGTTTAGGTCAGTTATAATTGAATCTATCTTTGGCACGACCTTTTGAATTGCATCATATGCCTTAGAATACCCATTGTACCGATACTGGCTTACAGCCTCTGGAGTACCAGGCTTAAACTTCTGTTGTTCTACCTGTGCTGTCTTAGACGCAGAGATTCTTGAAGCAATGCTTTCCGTAATACGCTGCTCTGCATTCAGCGTATTACGGGCGGCTTTTTTTGAGCCACTCTCCTTCTTGTCACCACGCATGCCAACAAGCTCGCGTACTAGGGCTCGAGCGCGTACCTGCTCGGGGCGATCGCCAGCGAGACCATTTGCAACCATAGCGACGTCATAGTCGTTCTGCGACTTGATTGCAGACGCAATGCGTGCAAGCTTAGCTACTGGCAGCTTATGAAGGCCAGACTTCGTGCACTCGGCCTCGATTACGTTTGCCGCCTTGGAACGTGGGAACTGATCCTTGTAAAAACCTACAAGTGTGTTTACGTCCTTGTACGCTAGAGTGCCAAGTGGCTCAGAATGCCATGCGCGCTCCAGGTGTGCAGCTAGCTTCTTTAAGCCCTGGTCAGATGGCGCACGTGATGCAACACGTCTTACGCCAGCATATAAATCGAACTTGGTAACAATTGGCATTGACGGATTCGGTGCGTCAACTATCTTTGCGACCTTGTTTTTGATCGTCTCTAGAAATGGAGCGGGGACGGAAGCTGCGCGCTGCTTATCTAGGATCTCACGCTCACGCTTCTCGTACATGTCCAACATCTTACTTGCATTCTTCTCAAGTAGGCCGTTAGATCTATCCGCGTAAGTCTTGTCACCGTTACTTAGCAACTTAAGTGCTTTGCGAGTCTGCATTGTGGTCCTCTTTACTTTGAACTTGACTCATCAACTAATATTGCATCTTGACTAACTAATACTCTATTACGAAGCTTATATGAATATAGTTCTGGACACAGGACCAGAAGCTCGTCCTCGGTGCATTCAAACTCTTTCCTCTCCCCAGGATTAAGTCTGACACCGACTCTGTCCAAACTAACTATGCCAGCACTGGTATTAATTACCAGAGTGGCCACTATCGTACCTCAATAGACTGGACGTCACTTACCTCGCCAGACTGAGCAATAGTAGCGCGGAATAGAAGGCGCTGATTATTGTCTGTGTAGATACCCTCTACAAGCATGCCATCTGCAGAGCGTGCATGGGCAACTGGTGTGACGTTTGCATCATCAACAGATGCAATCTTACGGTTTGTCTGGAGTGCAGCCTTAATACGGCGCGGGATGTCACGTACTAGATCCTCACCGTACTCACCATAAAGGAACTTCCAGTACTCCTTAGCAGAACCATCCAATGCTACCTTCTTGTGGTTTGACATTTTTACTTCCTCCGGTATGCAATTTTACTTCGTTACTACTGTCTGGTAACAATTAATTATCGTTATTATACAGCGGATACAAACGAGGAATCAATGAAGACATGCACAAGGTGTGGCACGACGACAGACAAATTCGCGAAGAGAAGCGCTAATAAAGACGGACTTGCGTCAGTATGTAAAACTTGCACTAGCATATACAAGAAAATATACGCACAGAAAAAGACTAGCGCTCCACAATTAAAGAGATGCACAAAGTGTAACATCATAAAGAAACAAGAAGAGTTCTACAAAAACAAATACAGTGTAGACACTCTGCACAGATGGTGTAAGGAATGCGATAACCTTAGACTAGAAATATACAGAAATACACTACAGGGAAGAACTAGAATACACTCATCACGTAAAACTAACGGCAAGTACTCTGCTTCAAAAGCCAAAGCAAAGAGCAATGGTATCGAATGGAGCCTTAGCAAAGACGACTATACAATACTACTTTCCATGCCGTGCACATATTGTAGAAACAAAATAAAACAAGACTTTGGATATGGCATAACAAGACTCGATAACGACAAAGGGTTCGAACCTGGTAATGTGATTACATGCTGTAAGACATGTAATAAGATTAAAGCATCTGGACTAAGCTACCAAGAAATGACACTAATAGGAGAAACTATAAGCAGACTAAAATCTAATAGCCCTTAGTAGTCGTATCGAAGTCCGGACCTGGATTTTGGTTACTACCATTATTGCCATTGTTTGTCATGACTGGCCCTCCAGCAGCTGTTGGTACAGTCTGTATACCACTGGTCGCTTCGTCCATGGTTATTGGGTTTTGTACTGGAGGCGTCCCTTGTGGCTGCGATTGCTGAACTTGATTCATACTCACAGCTGGTCCCAGTGGTTGCTGTGCCTGTGCTGGCTGCTGAGTCTGCTGCGAACTTGGGCTAGTTGCATCTGGTACAACATCGATACCAGGCGAACCGAGATCTACAACTCCCTGTTCTGTTCCTTCGCCTACTGTAGCTTTGTTTCCATCTATTTTAGTTATCTTTTGTGGTCGACCACCATTTACCAACACATACTCGCCAACGTTTGCAGCTTGCTTTTTCTGGCTGGGCTGACTCTTTGAATGCTCTACTTTGCTGCTTGCTAGGCTAACAGATTCTATCACATTTACAGACCTACCTCTATCATCGAAGGCCGGACGTAAAATATACATGTCAACATTATTTGTAGACTTGCCAACTACCATTCCCTCAAAAGTCTTGGTGACGGGCTTGGCGTTTTTGATGGCATCAGTCTTCTTCATAAAGTCAACACAGTCTCTTTTGTTTGCTTCTGGCTCCTTGCTATTAAATACTACGTACTCACCATTGCCGTCCTTAAACACACCGCCATCTGGCATTAAAACAACATAAACGCCAACATTGTTTTGACTGTACTGGTCGACTAGCGACCCATCCTCAGATACACCCATTATTTTAGGCTTACGCTCCTGCGTTACCGCCAAGAAATCGCCACCACTTACCGGCACCGTTGGTATGCTCCCATACTTACCGCGTTCATGGACCTTTACATTGCGTATCTCTTCACCGCGCTTGGCTGGGATAAACTTATCAAGAGCATCACTAGTTGATAAATAGTTACCCATCGCCTTCGCATATTCATCTACAAGTTTTTTATTTCTGAAATAAAACACGTCATCGCGCGGTGGGTTCACTGGTCTTGCATCACCATTCAGTATGTCTGGCAACCAACGCGGAAGCGCAGTTGCAGAAGTGCCACTTGCATTAACTAATTTAGACCTTAAGGACTCAAGCTCCTTAAGTTTAGCATTAACTGTGCTATCATTTCTAGCGTTTAACTTAGACGTCGACACAAATGCATCATAATTTGAATATGCATTTAGCATTGAGTCATTCGTAAATTCCGTGTATATGTTTATGTCGCCAGACACGTCGCTTTCCTGGACAATATTATTAGGAGCTGACGACTTTACTACATCATTCATCTTTATGGTGTCTACTTCAGCATCATCCTTCAGTTGCTTATCATCATCCTTTGTTCCGTGCGTTAGTCCAAGCATGCTCAATACATCATCATGCACGCTGGCGTTATCATCATCATCGGAGCTACCAGGATTAATAACATCACTTGCTGGTTCTTGCTCTGATGCGCCACGCTCCGCAGCCGTACTCCGGATATAAGTTATAATCGCTGCTAATGACGGCGGATTCTCAATCGAGTACAGATCACCATACTCACTGGCCAAATCTTTCCTTGCACTTGAGTCCCAAAATTGGTCAATTAATGACTGACATACTTCATTTCCAAGCTCTGGCTGACTTGGCTCCAGAGAATTTAAATCAGCCACTGCTTGCGCTAGTGTCATCATATACATCATCTGCGTCTGAAATTTTCCAGATGATATTGGTAAAATATGCTCAAACCCCCAACTTATTTTACCAACTTTATTATCGTCATATATGCCAACAAATTCAGCAATCTTGTTCTGCAGGTGTGAAGATATCTTTTCTACGTCGCCCTTCTTCTTCTTTGAGCCATCTTGATACCTACCAGTTAGATTAACATCAACGCCAGTAAGTACATCAGCGAGCCCAGAATAGTCATCAGACTCTACAATGCTTTCAAGTCTCTCAGCTGACTGCATCATCGTTGCGAGGTCTGGTATTGCATGCCGCGCTGAGTCATCGTCTTCAGTAAACGGATTCTGACTTATGGTCGTGTCTAGCTCTGCGCTACCCGAACCAGAACCAACATTAAATACCGCATCGCTTGAATTGTATATGTTACGTATTTTCTTAGCATATTCCAAATACTGCGGATCTTTTGTCCCGCTGCCCTTCTCATTAAAATACGCACCAGCACCCGAGAAGATTCTAAACAGTGATGTACCAGGTGCATATTCACCCCTGTCCATCCTGTTCTTCTTTTTGCTACTTAAACTATCTATAAGCTTCACCAGCCTATCTATCTCTTTCAAATTAGAGATGCCGAACTTTATCTCATCAACGGATCTCGGCATGAAAGTGCTTGTCTCAAATCCCCAGGGATGTACCTTAAGTTTCTCCTTAAGCTCCTCAATTAGCTTGTTAACACTTTCTTGTCGCTCAAGTGTCTCCTTCTTTGATTCTTCTCTTTTGTCAATTGGGCTATGGTCTACTAACTTTAGCGGGCGTCCGCCTCTCCTCTCGTATTCGTCTTTGTACTGCTCATAAAGAAGTGTGCCAAGATTAGTACGATCGCCTATCTGAGTAAGACTATTTAGCTTTGGGACAAGGACACGTATTATGTCTTCCTTTAGCTGTCTCTGCGCCAACTGATCATCGGCATTCTCTTTCTCCTGTAATGGTGTCAAATGCCTGCCGCGAGCACGATCTTCGTCCGATAAAATATGCTTAGGCCTGTACTCGAACTTAAACACTTCTAATTTGCTTCTAAGCTTCTTCTCGTATTCTTCTACAAGGGTTTGCGTATCTCTACTTTTGTCTATTACCTGGCTCGGTGCTCTTTCGTGCTGCCCACGTTGAGTAGCCAACTCAGTTAACTGATCAACAGATAAGCCGGAAGGCAAATTGTCAATGTCCTTTAGCTTTACTTCTTTGTTTTTCGCAAGAGCATCAATTATCTCATTAATATTAGGTATTGCCTTTTCCCAACCTGGTTTTTTCTTGAAGCTCTCAGGTATTGTCCTAATTAGTTCGTCCTGTCTGCCAACGGCCACATTATAGTACTTATCGTGCAGCTCTTTCTTCTCTTTCTCCATCTCCTCGCGCACTCGCGCCTCAGCGGCATACTGTTCATTCCACTTGGCGTAATATTCATCACGCCTCTTCTGCTCTTCGTTATGCTTTGCCTCTTCGCGACTGTCTATATCCGCCATTTCTGCTTCAGTGCTGGTTTTTATACTAGCGATTACTTCATGCAGTGCAGCATCACCAATGGCCAACGCTCTCTGCGCAGACTCAGACCCATCAGATTTAAGTATGCTAAGTATTTCTTTGCACTTCTGAAGGTTAAGAACATCAAACCCAGCAGAATCTAAAGCTAATATTAATTGTTCTGGATCCATACTATGTCCTCCGCCTGGTGCGCACACTAATTGAAGTAACGCCCATGCCAGAGAAAAATCTTCTAGCATATTCTTCAGCCCAATCTTCCATCTCACCACCAGGCTTGGTGTTTGCTACGTCTTCTGTCGTAAGCGTGTCAACACTAGGCATGTTTACAGGCCCACTATCAACAACAACTTGACTCATTGGGACGGCACTGCTGTCTGATGACGGAACAGCATCTGCTTCAGTACCTATTGCGTCTGGCATGGTCATTATAGCAGAATTTTGAATGCTCCAAGGATTTATATGCCTAACATAATCCTCTTTTGAGCTTATTTCTTGTTCTAACTTCTTAATCTCATCACGACTATTTGGGGAGTTACTCTTTAAGCTTTTTAGTCTATCGTACATATATCCAAGTTCATATTTTTCATTCATGAACTCATAGCCCTGCGTCTGCTTGTCCTGAGACAAATTTTCCACCATATCTATGGTCACATTAAAGTCGCATATATTTTTACTACTAAATCCTGGCGGGTTGGTAAGTGCAATGTTATAGTACTTGAAGTATTCAGCACTCGGGTCTTTGCTGTCATATATCTCTAATAGATTCTCCCCATACCACCCATCAAAATCTATTATATATCTAGATAGTCTTTTGAACTTATCCAATGTAGTTACATTAAAACCTAATGCAGACATCTGCTGTATAAGTTCAATTATGCCATTTGCCATCTTAGCACCACTAATTTAGCAACCCAGACTGATCGCCGCTATCATCACTGCCGTCAACAATATGTATAACTATTCTGCCTTTATTCTCGGCTGCTAGTCTAAGAAGCTCTTGCAGCTTTTCGGACGTAAACCCTACAACGACGCCATCATCTACAACTATAGACGCGATCCCCTCCGTGTCGAGCATAGTGGTAAACATTTCTGCGGTTTCGTCGTCAAATTCTTCACTCATATGTCCCCACTAATTCTTTACAGTTGTCTTCTTAGTTGGAAGCGCGTAGCCCTGTAAATCGGCCTTCGCAGGCGTGTCTGAGTTATTGCGCGCAAGTTTATATACATTCTTACTTATCTCAAGTAATTCTTCCATCCGTGGTGCACTGTACTTCCACTGTGACCCACACATCATTGTAAGAATATACATAGACATTATCAAAGTGTCATAATCAGGAATATCTTCGTGCTCTGCGTTGTTAACATACTCACGCACGCCCTTAGACATATTGGTTACGAGCTTTGCAATCTTAGTCCAGTTCTTAGCATATATTTCAGCTGCAGACTTATTACTCACTAGCCACTCCATCTGCAACAGTATTTATGATGCGCTTGGGGAGCTCATATGAAAATTCCACGTAAAGTAAAAATCCGTAAAGCTACATGGAAAGTATCAATTAATGAGGACATCGAGCGTAAGCATAATGCTGTTGGCTTGTGTAAATATAACGCAAAGGAAATAATCCTGTCGCCAAATCAGCCTAGAAATGAACTAGAAGAAACATTCATGCATGAGATACTACATGCATGCTGGCCAGAAGACGAATGCAGCCAGAAGCTTGAAGAGAAAATAATTAGAAAAATGTCACCAGTATTGTTTGAATTCTTCAAGAAAAATAAGATATTTTAGAATTCTGGTTCGGTCCTATCGATGTTCGTGTATGAAAATATCTTAAGTGCCTCAGACCTCTTAGCCTGGGCTCTGTCCCAGACAGGTAGCACATACTTACTGTTAAAATGGTTAGACCAAGACATGTATTTAACGTATTGGTTGGTTCTACCATCCTTCATTGCGATAAGTGAAATCTTATAAAATACCTGAGACAAGAATACGCCTACAAAGTACATGCTATTTGCCTCCGAAAAGCATGTTTAGATACTCATCTAACTTTAAATCGGCATAGCCGCCAGACTTCTCGAATGACACAATAGCGTCGTACACATACTTAGGCACTAATAAACTGTTGCGCGAGCCACGCTTGCGCACAACAACCTTTTCAACATACGAGCGACGAACGGCATTACCGACTAGCACGAATTTATTGCGAACAATTATCCGCCAGTCTGGTGGTATCAGAATGCCATCGCGCATTACGCAGGAAAGACGAAGGCCGGGTCTATGTCGCCAACCAATGTGCCATTCACGTTTAGGACAACTGTACCATCCGACTGGACAGACGCAACACGGGCGTTAACTTTCATGCCATCGCTAAACATCACAACCTGGTCGCCTACATCAATCTCATCAGCTGTATCAGCTAGGCGCTTGTGGTCACGATTGATTACCTGCATCTCATCTACTTTACGATGGGCGGTTGGGATGCCATCGTTCGAGACAATGTCCCATACGCGATGAGCAACACGCGCATTCTTTTTCCTAGAGTCATACGAACGCTTTAAATACCCATACAACTGTTCAAGGTTATTATATAGCCCAACGACTTCATCGTTGTCCTTGACGTGCTCCCACTGTGAAGATACATACCCTAGTAATTCTTCACATTGCGAAAGCTGGGACCATATGCTATCATATCCACCAGTCATTGACTTTGCATCATGGGAGTCCATTAGTCCATTAAAATTACTAAGGCACCATTTAGTATCGCGTACCGCAGAAGAAAGTCTACTGGCAACGTCGCGCACCTCTGCAGCGCTTAGCTCAGGACTGTCTTTCCCAACTCCGAAAAATGTATGATATTTGGCACCACTTGGGCCTTTCTCGTCAGCAACACTATGCTCACCACTGGCCATGGCGTAGTCATCGTCCGCCTTGTCTTCCTGTGCCTTCTTAGCATATGCGGCCAAGCGCTTCCAATTAGCCTGCTCCATGTTGCCTGGGAGACCATTGCGACCAAAATCAAACTTAAAAAATGAGTGTGCCATTGTTTATTCCTGGTCCTCTAATTTACCATATACCTGTACATCGTCGTTAGCAGCTTCTGGCTGCATATTGTCGACATAGTCCATAACTACATCATGCAAATCGACCACAGGCTCCATGCTTCTAGCTATTTCAGTAAGCTTAGCGCGCATGCTATCGCTTAGATTTGGATCATCTGATGCGCTATTCATTCTATCTATTGTATCGGACAATTCGGCATCGCCAGAGGCTAGTTGTCTAGTTGTCTCATCGCTAAGTGTCTTACCGTTTTTGATGTCCGCAAGTGCCCTACTAAGCAGCTGTTCATAAGCGCGTATCTTATGACCAGCTGTAAACAGCCAGTCAACATTAACAAGATCGCCAGCATACTTTTGAATAAGTCGTCCGCTTAAGTTACGATTTACGCTAGCGTGTCTTTCGTGGAACATGATGCCCCCATACTGGGTATTATACCATTATTATAGCACCCGTACGCCTGGCAATTTCTAGCGAATAAAATTAATACTTTCAAGACTTAAGTCCTCGTTGCTAATCGCGTACACCAGTGGTATGGCAGCCTTGTCATATGCTTCAGCTACTGCTTGGGCTACATCCTCAATACTGTAATACATTCTTGACGGCTTGCCATAATCCATGTACGCATACCTCACCATGAACCCGTCCAGCATTTGTAGCAAGCATACATTATGAGCCTGAGGCACCCAGCCTTCGTTCCAGGATACGGTCATCATCTGCGCCGATAATACACCGGGCATGCGTAGTCGGGCCATGGACCTACGTACAGCTGCCACTAAGTAAATTGCGAACTCGTCACAGTCCCCGATATACGCACCTCGTGCATTCGCATTTATAAGCGCCTGGACCTTCTGCGGTGTAGACACGGCATGGAAAAATTCCCGCCACGAGTCCATTGTCCACTTCTGGCGCGATATTACCCTGGCAAGCTGCTCGAGTGTATCGTACGTCTGGATGGGCACATTTCTATACTGCCGCTCATACAGCCATCGGTATAGTCGCGACCATCCAACCTGGGCGCGCGACACGAGATACAAATATACGGCGAACTGGCAGACCCGGACCCAAAGATTGAGCATGTTGCGGCACCTTCAAATTACTTATTTGAAATCATGCTCACCATGCTTATCTTGGTGATTCTTCCGTGTTATTGCTGTTCCTATCTTTCGGTTTTTCTGGGTCGGGTTTTTGACCGCTGTTAAACCCCGTGTCTGCCAGACGACATGACCCAATCGGGTCTTGCAGCGCTACGCGCTGAGAAACAGAAAAACAACGGAAGTACTCACGTTTCAAACTCTGTTTCCTAGTATTGGCCGTACACTGGACGGTGTGAGTGGCGAGAAGGTCTGTAAGTACGTAATCCGCAGACGACGTACCGCAACCAAGCGGCTCCCCAGTACCCAACTACTAACTGCATTATCTGGTCAAATCGCGCATTTTTGACTCAATATAGCGCTCGTCCTCACACTCGTGAATTAATCGTGCTAATTAGTTCATCCAGGAGACACTAGCGATGTGTGCTACTAAAACAATTTTAAATGAGAAAACTATTAGTACTAGTGTCCATAGTGTTTGGTTGCAGTGATGAAGTAAAACAGCAGCATCCACACGAACGGGCAGCTGCAGTGGTCCTAGGTAAGTCGATAGTCCTAGACAGAGACCAGCCGCTAATATGTGTATATTTTCACGATAAGAATATGATTGTATGCTTGCCACCGGAAGAAGCGTTTCAGGGCAGCAAGAGTGACAGCCAGATGTTATAACTGGGAATAATATGCTAATCACAGAAGAGCAGCTCAAGAAGATTTATCCAAATGCGAGCGCGCAGAACATAAGCCTTTATACAAAGGCTTTTAATGACGTGTGGCCAGCATACAATATCAATACTGCTCGCAGGATGGCGGCATTTCTCGGACAAATCGCAGTAGAGTCTGGCCAGCTCAAGTATAATAAAGAATTGCCTTCTAAGTGGAACAAGAAAAATCCGGCAGATCCAAACGAGCCCGTGGGCACTTTGTATGACGGTCGTAAGAACTTAGGTAATACACAGCCTGGAGATGGACCACGCTTTTTAGGTCGAGGCATTTTGCAGCTCACTGGGCGTGCGAATTATACAGAGATGGGCCGCAAGCTAAGCATTCCTCTTGTAAGCAATCCAGAGCTTGCATGCGATCCATTGGTATCAACTAGAATCGCATGTCAGTACTTCTCTGATAGGGACTTACTTAAGCACGCGGACGTGTGGAATTTAGACGAGATAACGCTGCGCGTTAACGGCAAGGCAAAGCTTCATCACAAGGAGCGTGTAGACTTTAGTGAAGCCGCACTTAAGGTGCTTACTTCACAGCCTGCGCAACAGCAAAAGTAACACCAATCGTGGCGGCGATGCCGATGACAACGCCAATCTGTAGCTGGTTCTGCTCCCACCAACTACGCTTAGACTGCTCGCGCCACATCTCGATTTCCTTCTGCTTGAGGTCGAGTAGTTCCTGATATTTAGTATCTTTAAACTTTACTAGTTCTTCTAGACTCATGGACTTTAGTTTGAGCTTATCCTGCTCAGCTTTGTCCTTGATTGTCTTCGAGTACTCTTCAGTTGACATCAGAATTCCAGTAAATGGGGCGGGCGTACCTTCCGCAATTGGTACGTCCTTCTCTGCATAAGCGGAGAAAGATAGTAATGTTAGTAGTGCGACAAGGCGCATTTCTACTCCAGTGAGTCTTTTATTTCGACAAGAAGCTTCGCCTTCAAAAATTCGTCTTTTACGGTGGCATTAATATGATCTACATGATCTTTAACCTGCTGCTCTTTTGCCTCCGCTTTAATTTGTTCGATAATGGCTTCATTGTCCACTTTTGCCAGGTTAGTGCGAATAGCGCCCTCGAGGCCCTCAAGTGCTTTTACTTCCTTAGGCGTCACTTGGCCACCGCGTCTAAAGAATAGAATCGCAAGTACAAGCAGCACACATCCTAGTCCCACCCACAGATACGCCTTCTTCCACCATAGTGATAGTTTATCCATGCCGGAATAATTTGTAGTGATTATGCGCGGGAAATATGTATCGGCCACACTACCCGTATTAGATAGTGTGGCCGGATTTACTTAAGCGCTCTTCTTTGAATTCTTGCGACGGGCTAGGCGCTTTGCAGAGCCAATCTTACGACGGCCCTTGCGTGGGCGATTCTTACGCGGCCAAGGCATGTGTCCACCATCACTTTCTATCTAATTATTATTACAACCATGACAACAACTAAATTATGTCGCGTCTGCGGACAGGAAAAATTAGTTGATGAATTTAATCGCGATTCGTCTAAGAGGGATGGACGTCAGAATCTATGTAGGGTCTGTAAGAGGGCTAATGATAGAAAATACGTTGCACTAAATAAGGTAAGGAACAATGAACGGGCACGTGAATGGAGAAAAAACAACAAAGAACGTGCCAGTAATAACGTTAAGAGATGGATAGCAAATAATTTAGAAAAACGTAGGGAGTCACAACGTAAGTACGGAAAAATAGTTCATAAAAGACGTGGATGGTATAAGAATCTATTTACGTCTATAAAACGTGCACTTAAGAATGGATGGCCTAGCAAGAAGATATTTGATAAATTAGGTTATACTCCGGACCAATTACGTGCTCATTTGGAGAGCAAATTTAAGGACGGGATGACTTGGGAAAACCATGGCGAGTGGCACATAGATCATATAATACCAAGATCATGGCTTCCGTTTGATTCGCCAGACGACGAAAACTTTATGAGGTGTTGGAGCTTAAATAATTTACAGCCACTATGGGCAAGAGATAACTCGTCTAAACAAGACAGATATGCAGGCTAGCACACAGCCTTCTCACGCAAATGCCTTATTTATGTACTCGTGCAACTCCATATCGAAGCCGCCAGTTGACTGCCATATTTTAATAGAGTCATATACGTTGCGGTCTATTATAGCCACACCACGTAGAAATGACACGCATGTGCGATTTGGCAGTTTTACTAACTTGAGCTCCTGATATAAGTCACCCATCGTGCCATCAATGTTCTTGTATTGGGCCAGTGGTCCAATTGTTACTGTATCTGGATACTCCCAAATGTGTGTATATTCCTCTTTAGGTCCTCTGCGCATATCATTTTCCGAACAATTTCGTTAGGTATTCGAGCATGTCTATATCCGAGTATCCGCCATTGTTTAAGTAGTCGGATATGGCCTTACCAACTTCCGCTTTAACTTCAAACTTTTTTATTATTGTGCCACGTGGGGAGTTATATGGCGACCTTGGGTCATCAAATTGCCTCTCCTCGCTCTCATTGAATTTCTCAATTGATTGGACTAGTGACAATATTGTATACAAATCATAAAACCTACCATTTGAATCCTGGTATGGCTCGCAGTTTGATATAACCCATTTAGTATCTGGATAGTAAGCTCTAGCTCTCATGTAGCTTTAATAGAAATTCACGTAGTCCCATGTCCATATATACAAGCTTCTCGTCGCTGTCTGGCCTGGCGTTCTCAAGCCACAATACTACGCTCGTGGCGATGTGCTCAGGAACGACTACAACACTCTTCCAGTTGCCACTCCTACCGATTGTCGGTCTACGAACACCGGATAGTTTCGTATGCAAAATTGCAGCGGACATTGAGTCTGAAGATATAGATTTACCATTAAGAATCCAATGTATACTTTGTAGGCGGTACAGATTACCATTCTTATTTGGCTTGCCGTCCTCGTCGCACCGTTCAAACAGCTCCTTGAAGGCGTACGACATTACGGCATCTCCTTGCATGAGCAGGCGCACTCCTTAAGCTTATAATTTTCCTTTACAAGCTCAATATTCCGAATAATACGCTTGGTAGTGCCTTGGTCGTACTTGATAAGTTCTGAATTCAAGTACTCGATTTCGTCGCGCAGGCGGGCAATCTCTGTCTTATCGTCGTTTACTTCGGACGAGAACCCATTCGCCATGTCGCGGATAATCTTTGAAATTTCCTTAATGCGCTTTACTTCATTGTCGTGGTTACGGTATTCACGCACGACTTTCCCTGCGATCTGCGTTGCCTCGGCTGCGGTCATCATTTAGCACTTCCTGGGGTTCGGGCCGCTTTATTGCGGCCACGCGCCCACCGTGTGCAAGTATCGTGCCAGTCCTATTTTCCGTATAGTTTAGCAAGATATTCCGCCATGCTTAGGTCCGAATATCCGCCGTCTGTCTCGAATTTGTCTATAGCGGCCCGTAACTCCGGGGGTCCGAATACGCACCACTTGTACTCGTACGTGTCCCGGTCCAGGGGCTTTATTTTGTAGGTAAGCTTTGCAAGCCCAGCTTCTTGTATAGCCTCTATCGCGTGCTGCCCAAATATTAGTTTATATCCTTCTGGTGCACCTGAGTTCTCGCGCACCTTACCAAATATACTCGGCGGCTTCGCGCTTTGCATGTCCGCAGCAATGTACATTGGTCGCTTCGCCATCTAGGTGCCCAGAGCATAGTCTACACAATAATATTCACGAATTCCTTTTCGGGCACCTCGTTCGTCATATATACATTATTGTTACAATTCTTTCATGTCTCCTAACTACGTTACCACCTATTTCCGCCATAGCGGACACACCTACCTTATCCAGGTGGTAGCCTCCCCGGAGCTGCACGAACTTTACCAGATGGTCCCAATTGTCATCCACGCCAATACCGACTGTGGCTGCGATAGGGCAAATTATTCTTACGAGCGTGACCCTATTTACGGCTCCATAGTGGCCATGGCTGACCATTGGGCGGCTACCCGATTTGCCGATATGGAGCTACCAGAGTTCCTAGTGTCCGTACTGGGCGGTGAGCACGTGGGTACACTACCTGGCTCCGCCATCGAGTAGCGCCATTCCAGATGCCCCGTGGGCGCGTTTGGGCCGCAGGCCCAAAGCGCCGGGGCGACCGGCGCTGCGGGCGGTATGTGGTAGGACATCCATGGCTAGTTGCGACGCTTGGTTAATGGCACGTGTGGCATAATGTATGCATATTCATTGTCCGTGTCGCCCACTGACCCACTGCGAAAACTACCCCATATATGCGTTCGCTCACGGGTCCCTTGCGAATATCCCCGGTATGTACTATGAACACTACCCATATGCTTATTGCGACTTTGGGTCCCAGGCGACATTTACCCATATATACTCTTTTAAAATCCCCATATATTCATTCGAGCTTTGGGTCCCCGCGAACATTCCCCGGTATATACTAGGAACATGACCCATTGCGAGATGCGCGCTCCGGGTCCCTTGAACATTACCCCATATATACATATGCATTCTAGGGAACTGGCGGTTCCGTTCGTTGCAGCATACCCCTCCACGAGCGTGATCATCTTGGCATGCAGATATGGCAATTCGACCATTAAACTCCGGCTCTAACGGGATTAAGAGAAAACACACCGGGCCCGCCCCGCGCAGCCCCCCCGGCGCGCGCGGCCCCGGCCCCGCGCGGGGGGGGCGGCCCCGCCCCCCCCACCCCGGCCACGGCCATGTGTGTCCGTGCCGTGCCCCCACGAGGGGCACGTGTATGTCGCGACAGGCACGTGGGGTCGTCATGGGTGATTCATGTGTCCATCCACACATGTGTGTGTGGGTGGTTGATGCATGTCCGGGCCATGTGTGTGCACGTGGGTTGTGGGTGTGTGGGTCTACGCCACATCCCTGTCCATGTGTGTCTACAGATTTGCACGTCCCTGTCCACCTCGAGCAGGCATGTGCCTGATGAGTGTCCATGCTCATCTACAGAATTCTGCGTGCCTAACCACGCGGAATCGTGTGGAATTTCCCACACGTGCATAGAAGGAAAACGTCATGGAAATCAACGCCAAGATCGAGGAGCTGCGCATGATGTCCCCCACCACCCCGTGGAGGAAGGGCTTGGCCATTGGTCAGTCCTTCATCAATGCCTACGGCATGAAGGGTCTGGTCGTGGACGCGCAGCACGCGGTGATGGTGTGCACGGCCTGCAACGAGGCCGCCAAGACCAAGCACGGGAGCCCGTTGAAGGGGCGCGGTGACTGGTTCCACACCAAGTGCTGCACGCGTGGCGCGACCAACGCGGAGCAGGCCGTGGAGCAGGTGGAGGTCTCCGATCCGCAGGTGATGGCCCTGCGTGAGGAGATCCGCCGCATCCGCGAGGAGAAGGCACGTGCGGCCCGTGAGGAGGCGACGCGCCTGCTGTTGGAGCAGCTCCGTGCGGAGCTGGTTGAGCTGAAGAAGTAGTGTTGTAAGGTGCGGCTGTGGAGGCCTGTATGCACGGTTCGAATCCGTGCGCACCCTTCCTGTGGTACGCTGCAGGACCACGCACCGGGAGGTCCGTGGAACCTAGAGGTGGAGCATGAAGCTCGCGGAGAAGATGTCCCTCATCTACAAGAAGGAGGGGCTCGATCCCCTGCCCACGGACAGGTTCGTTGTGGATGCCAGGAATGACAACGTCATTGGGCCATATAAGCACCAGGATGCGGTCGCCCTTGCACACAACCTGTCCCAGATGGTGAGCCGGGACGTCATCGCCATCATCCCTGGTGCGGTCGCTATCGGACCGTTCTATGTGTTCACCGTGGATGGCAGGAGGGTCGAGTAGGGAGGTCTGGTGTGCCTGGGTGGGTGTCGTCCCAGGACATTATTCCGGTTCGATTCCGGACACACCGTTGCAGTACGTAGGACCCCGTGCACGTTGCGTCACGGGGCACACAGGGAGGTAAACAACATGATGTACGCGTCGAAGAACGGGACCGTTGTTGAGCGTGGTGACATCCTCCACGGAATCTACAGCGAGACCTGGGTGTTCCTCTCCATCGTGGACAAGTACACCGTGGTGGTGGGAATTTACGGTGCGGAGGGAGCTGAGTACTACATGCCCACGTCGGTGCTCGGCATCACGGTGCAGAGCGTGGGTGCGATGGCGTAGGAGTGGTGGGCGTGCCTAGAGGGAGTACAGCTAGGGTTGCATCCGGTTCGGAGTCCGGACACGTCCTTGCCGCACAATGGAGTGTGGCTTGCAGGGAGGTAATACGTGGCGAAGATGGTGTATGAGCGTCGTGAAGACCGTGACCCGAACGACCCTGAGTGGGGATGGGGGCCAGGTGGGGAGTTCTCATCCCCCGAGGAAATCCTCGCCCACATCAATGCGCAGGGTGAGCAGTTCAACCGGGACCAGGGTTTGCCCCCCGATGCGAACCCGTACGTGTTCGCCGGGGACGTGGACGGCGAGCTGGTGTTCGCCCCCACATACAGGGGGCCGGAAATCTTCTTCCGGCTGAAGAAGCAGTAGACATGTAGGCCCACCCCAGGGAGTGGTTAGCCCTGGGGTGGGGAGGTTGAGGGCCCTCTAACCCTTACCAACCCGAAAGGGTAGAAAGGTTGTGCGCAGATGGGAAAGCAGAGGTTTGACGGTGTCCTCTACTTCATTGCCAACTCCCGTGGTGGGACGATGTTCGTTCTCGGACCTGACCGGTCCGTTACGGACAAGCGAATCATCGAGGAGTTGGCCTTGAACGACGCCGGATACGACGCCCAGCAGATCCAGGACGTCATCGAGGAGTTCGCCCCCCGTCCCGGTGTGCTGTACGCTCCGGACAACGTGGACGTGCTCCGGGGCGACCTGGAGTACACGTTCGGGCTGGAGGTCTGGGCCGACCGGGAATACCCGTTCGACGGACCCCCAGAGCCGGTGAAGATGGAAGCTGTCCTCCCCGGACACGAGCCCTCCATTGTGACGGAGGCGAAGTTCCACCCCCGTTGGGATGACGATGCCTTTGCATTCACCGTGCATGAGGCATAGAGTAGATGCGGTGCTGGTGATTGCGTCCATGCTGGGTGTCCACCTGGCCCAGCTTGGATGCATTTACTGGGTGGCGCGGGACCAATACAGGTGGGAGGAGGAGAATGATGAGAATGGTCGAATGCACCAAGGCCCAGGCCCTGGCCACCACCAATCACCCCGACGCCGTGAAGGAGAACATCCTCCGCGCGTACCGTGGAAGGTGGCCAAAGTGGGAGGAGGTAGGGCTTACCCGCCGAGGCGCTAAAATCTGCGTCAAGCGGGTGGGATGCATTACCTACTTCCGTCT
>Ga0214921_10001341_pt1 | contig 42444 bp, 43 predicted proteins | sample LL1505_MetaG_FD_177992 | JGI IMG/M metagenome (GOLD analysis project Ga0214921, IMG submission 177992) | Freshwater microbial communities from Lake Lanier, Atlanta, Georgia, United States - LL-1505 | ecosystem: Environmental > Aquatic > Freshwater > Lake | place: USA: Georgia | collected...
CTAGTTCTTCCTATAGAGCCGTCGTAGACTACGACGTTGATAGGACGGGTGTGGAAGCGTGGTAACACGTTAAGCTTACCGTTACTAATAGCTCAATTGGCTTGATTTATGCACTGAAAAATTTTTTCGATACAAAATTAACAATGGAAAGATTTTAAGCAATACCTGTAAAATAAAAAATAATTTTTAAATGACATTAGGCAATTCTAGAAAGTTAATTTTTTATGGACTAGGAGGAGCAGGTCAGAGACATTTAAGATTTTTATATAAATACTTCAAACATAAAATAAATATTTTAGCATATAGAGCAAAAAATAAAGTCCAGGTTATTTCTAAAGATTTTCAATTAACAGGAAAACTTTTGAGCGAAGAGTACAAAGATATTATTTTCTTTAAATCTTACAAAGAATCTTTGGTTGCAAAAATAAATTATGCTTTTATTTGCGGACCAACTTCAAAAAATTTTTTAGTGACAAAAGATTGTCTTGAAAAAAAAAGAAATATTTTTGTAGAGAAACCATTTATTTGTTCTTTAAGAAATTTTTTTATATTAAAAAATAAAATAAATAAATTTAATTTAAAGATATTAGTTGGCTACCAAAGAAGGTTTCATCCTTTAGTTATAAAGTTAAAAAAAATGATAGAAAAAAATGATAATAAAAATAAAAAAGTAGTTTTCGTAAAAGTTAATTCTTATGTTCCTGATTGGCATAAATACGAAAATTTTAAAAATTTATATGCAAGTAAAAAAGAACTTGGTGGGGGTGCTCTTTTTACAGAATGTCATGAAATAGACTTGTGCCTTTTTTTATTTGGAATGCCCCATAAATTAAATTGTAAAAAATATTTTTCTAAAAAAATAGGAATAAACGTTGAGACCGCATACAAGTTAAAATTATTTTATGAGAATGTATTAATTTATTTTGATGTTGATATGTTTTCTCAAAATCTTAAAAGAACAATTAAGATCATTGATAAAAACTACCAATATGAGTTAGACCTATTAAAAAATATTTTAGTGAAAAGAGACAATAATAGTTCTCGTTTTTATTCTATAAAAAATGCGGTTGATATGCAGTTTTTACATCAGCTTAGATATTTTTTTTCTAAGAAGTTTAATTTAAAAAAATCTTTATCTCAAATTGAAAATAATCTAAAAATTTTGCTTGCTTGCAATAAATCTTACCAGAGAAAAAAAATTGTAATTTTAAGATAGTTTTTATAAATAATAAAAAGTTTATATTTAGTTTATTTATAAAATTAATTGTATTTATGAAGAATTATTTTATGATTGAACAATATAAATTTAAATTTAAAAAATGTTAAATCTAATCAATGGATTTGTTACTGTAAGATCTTCTTCTTCAAGATTGCCTAAAAAATGTTTTTTAGATTTTTTTGGTATTAATATTTTAGAGCATATAATTCTAAGGTGCAAATTTGGGGGCATAAACCCTATTATATGTACAACAACTAATAAAAAAGATGACAAGATCATAAATATCGCAAAGAAACTTAATGTTAAATTTTTTAGAGGACCAGAGAATAATAAGATTCTAAGATGGATGCTTTGTTGTAATAAATTTAAGATTAAAAAATTTCATACAATCGATGCTGACGATTTGTATTTTGATTGGATAGCAGTTAAAGAGAGCATGAAGCAACTTTATGTTAAAAAAAAAGATATCATTTTTCCATCACTAGTTTCAAGATCTGGTGGAGCAAGCGAAGGTTATAGTATTTCAATAGAATGTTTAAATAAAATTTTTTTGTTATACCCATTTTTGAAGAATAATAATTATAATACAGAAATGATAGAGCCATTTTTAAAAAAAAAAGAATTTAATTTAAAAACTTTTAAGGGTATGCCTTATGAAATTAAAAAAGCCCGTCTTACACTTGATTATAAAGAAGATTATAAATTTTTTAAAAGAATAGGGGAGATTAATGGAAATTTTAATAATAGAAAAAATATAAATATTTTCCTAAAAAAAAATTCATGTTTATTAAGAATAAACTTTTATAAAAATTTAGTTTGGAAGAAAAAACAGAGTCATTTTATTAAAAATGTTACATTATGAGAGATAATTTTTTTTGGAGATTCAATGGAAATGAAAATAAATATTTAAAAAAAATTTTATCTAGAGGGCTTAGACCAAAAAAAGAAAAAACATTTAACTACTTACTAGAAAAAAAATGGTCAAATTATCATAAATCAAAATACTCCATAACTACAAACTCCTGTACTTCAGCGCTTCATGTGGCTTTGTTATCATTAGGTTTTCAAAAAGGAGATGAGGTTCTTGTTCCTTCTTTGACGCCTGTAATGTGCGCTAATGCAATTATTTTTGCTGGATTGACACCTGTTTTTGTGGATGTCGATGTAGATACTTTTTTAATTGATCCAGAAGATTTGTTAAAAAAAATAACAAATAAGACAAAAGCTATCATGTTAGTACATATGTATGGAGGTGTTTGTAATGGAAAAATATTTAAGAAGATTGCAAGAAAATATAAATTAAAAATAGTAGAAGATTGTGCGGAGTCGCTTGGTAGCAAAGATGAAAATGGTTTATTAGCGGGCACTATAGGAGATGTAGCTTGCTGGAGTTTTCAGTCTGCCAAGCATATTACCTGTGGCGATGGAGGAATGATAGCTACCTCCGATAAAAAAATTGCAGAAAATGCAAGAAAATATTCGAATCTAGGATTTAGGTTCTTAAAAGCGAATGTTGATAAAATTATTGTAAATAAAAAAAAATTACAAGACCCTCTAACTAAAAGATTTTCAATAATTGGATATAATTATAGATTAAATGAATTTAGTGCCGCAATAGTCTTGGCACAATTTGAGAAAATAAAATATTTTTTGAAATTAAGAAGATATGTAGCAAATAAATTATTGAAAGAAATAAAAAAAATAAACTATTTAAAACCTCAGTATATTTCAAATAAAACGTATTCTACTTATTATACATTGTCGGTTTTTCTAAATAGTAAAAAAATAAAATGGAAAAATTTTCAAAAAAAATTTACTGATTTTGGTGGAGACAGCCCTTATGCCGCTTCAAAAATTTTACAAGAGGAACCTTCTATTAAGTTTTCTAATTTAGGGAAATGTTTTGTGAGTTGTAAGAAAAATTGCTTGCAAAATTGTAGGGGAACACCAATTGCTAAAAAACTTCAGAAAAATATTTTAAATTTTTGTACAAATCAAGGATCTAATAAAGATGCAGATAAGCAAGTAGCAGCTATGAGAAAAACAATTAATTATTTTAATGACAAAATATAAAATTATATTATTTGGAGGCGATAGACTTCTTGAAAATGGACCTTTAAGTAAACTGTCTTTATTTTTAAAAAAAAATAAAATAAAATTTTTAATAATTACTGATCAATTACATTTAAAAAAAAAAGTAAAAAATAATTTAATTTTTAAAAATATATTAAAAAAAAATAATTGTGAATTTATTTGTGTAAAAAAATTAAATTTTAATTTTTTAAAAAATTACGTAAATAAAAAAGAAACTATTGGTCTTTCAATAAATTCTATCTGGAAATTTAACGAGGAAATAATCAACTTATTCAAAGGTAGATTATATAACTATCATGCTGCGGACCTTCCTACAGAAAGAGGAGCTGGCAATATTACTTGGAGGATTTTAATGAAAAAAAAGAAAAACATCTCAATTAATATTCACGAAGTTGCAAAAGAATACGACACAGGGTGTATTTTGAAGTCAAAAAAAATTTTAATACCAAGAAGCAAGAAATTACCTTTCGAACACTTGCAAATGATAGAAAAGGTTGAAGAATCTTTTTTGGAAAAATTTTTAATTGATTGTCTTAATAAAAAAAAGTTTACTAAAATTAAACAATTAAATGGCAATAGTTTTTACTGGCCGCGACTTAATTCAGATATTGATGGTCTTATTAACTGGCATTGGAAAGCTGATCAAATCGTTGATTTTATAAAAGGATTTTCGAGACCATACAATGGAGCTTTTACTTATTTATATCATAAAAAAATTAGAATATTTAATGCCGAAAAAATTAAATTAAAAGAAAAATTTCACCCTTTTCAAAATGGAACTATATTTAGAGAGCATAATAAATTTATTTACATAGCTGCTGAAAAATATGCTTTAAAAGTATCATTATCAGATATTGTGGGTATTGATAAAACAAAATATCATTTTTTAGGAAAAAGATTTTTAAATGAATAATAGATTTGGAATTATTCAAGGAAGACTTATCAAACCACCCAGTAATGATTTATTACAATTTTTCCCACCAAATTGGATCGATGAAATTAATATTGCTAAAACTTTCAAATTTGGCTTTATAGAATTCTTTAAAGATAGGTATTTTAATCAAGTTTGCCCCTTTTTTACAAATGAAGGTTTTAAAATTGTACTTGATGTCTTGAATTTAAAAAATTTTAAATCATATTCTTTTTGTGACGATTTTTTTATAAAAAAAAATATTTTAAAATATAAATTTTTAAAAAAATATTTTGAAGATATATCTTTTAATCTTTCAGTCATTAAAACAAAATTATATGTATTGCCTCTGTATGAAAAAAGTAATTTAGATAAAAAAAATTTTATAAAATTTTCAAAAAAAATTAATTTTATTTCAAGTATTTTAAATAAAAAAAATATTGTTTTGGCATTAGAAACAGATTTAGAAGTTGAATTTATAGATTCATTATTTAAGAGAATTAAAAGTAAGAATGTTTATTTAGTTTATGATACTGGCAATAGAGTTAAAAAGGGTATTAATCAGTTTAAAGAGATTTTGGATTTAAAAGATAAAATTATACACATTCATATAAAAGATAAAAATCTTTTAGGAAATAATGTTATTATTGGAAGAGGTATTGTAAATTTTAAAAATATATTTTTTGCTTTAAAGAAAATAAATTATAAAAATAATTTTACTTTTGAGACTAACAGAGGCCTAGACCCCATTAAAACAATGATACAAAATATAAAATTTATTAAGAAGGCTTCTAGATTAGTTAAATATAAAATAAATTAACTTATTTAAATTAGCGCTTTTATTAATTTATATTGTTTTCTAAAAACTCACATAATACTTGACCTATCATTATTTCAGCTACTTGGATCACAGAGGTATTGGCAGAAGGTATAATTATCGGGTATTTAATAAATTTTTTTAATCTTCCACCTTCATTACCTGAAAAACAGAAGCTTTTTATTTTCATTTTATTTAAAGTTTTTGCTGCTTCAATTAAATTTTTACTATTTCCAGAAGTTGTGATGGCAATAGCTAAATCACCTTTTTTTGCAATTGCTTCTATTTGTCTTGAGAAAATATATTTAAAATCAAAATCATTACCAGTCGCAGTAATTATTGAAGTGTCGGTAGCTATAGAAATGGCGCTAATTGTATTTCTTTTTTTCTTCTTATACCTCACAACAAGTTCAGCAGCTAAGTGCTGCGCATCCGAAGCACTTCCACCATTACCATAGAAAATAATTTTATTTTTTGTTTTTACAGTTTTTAAAGATTCAAAACAAAGCTTATCAAAATTTTTAAAGTAGTTTTTTTTAATATTTCTTAAAGTATTTTCTATCTTCTCTATTTCTGAAAATAGTAGATTTTTTGGTGAATTACTCCGCATAAGTTTTATTTATAGTTAATAATGTAGTAATATTTTATGTTAGTAGTATAAAAAATATATAAAGTAAAATTATGATAGAGTGCGGAATTGTTACAGGGGCCGCTGGTTTTTTAGGTCCAGTTCATTCAAAATCGATTTTAGATTTATATCAAGGTTTAGTTATAGTTGATATCGATAGGAAGAAATTAGAGATAGCCTTTAAAAATTTAGCTATAGATTACCCAAAAAAAAAAATATTAAAATTTAACTTGGACATTACAAAAGAAGATCAAATAAAAAAATTAGAAAAAAAAATAAGAGAAAATTTTTTCTTTGTTAGAGTTTTGATTAACAATGCAGCTATTGACCCGAAACCACTCGAAATAAATAAAAAAAATTTAAATTGGGATAGAGAGTTGGATGTGGGTCTTAAAGCGGCTTACTTATTAATAAAATATTTTTCTAAGCAAATGATAAAGAAAAAAGACGGATGTATTATTAATATTGCTTCTGATTTATCTATTATAGCTCCAACCCAGTCTATATATAAAAATTCTTATCGAAATTTTATTAAGCCAGTTACTTACTCGGTTATAAAGCATGGTTTAATTGGTTTGACAAAATATTATGCTGCTTTATACGGAGAATATAACATCACGTGTAACGCCATCTCTCCAGTAGGAGTATTTAATAATCAAGATAAAAAATTTGTAAAAAAACTTTCAAATTTAATTCCAATGAAAAGAATGGCTAATAAGAGTGATATAAAAAATGTAATTGATTTTTTAATTAATAAGAATCAAAAATTTGTTACAGGCCAGAATATAGCAATTGATGGAGGAAGAACTATAGTCTAAAATTAAATTTAATGACAAAAAATATTTTTATAATTGCTGAAATCGGAATTAATCATAATGGTGATTTAAATCTCGCAAAGAAACTAATCGAAAGATCAAAACATGCTGGAGCTGATGCTGTAAAATTTCAAAAAAGAGATATAAATATTGTTTATTCTAAAGAAGAATTAGATAAGCCAAGAGAAAGCCCTTTTGGAAAAACTACTAGAGATCAAAAATTAGGATTGGAATTTGGTACAACAGAGTATGATGAAATAAATAGTTTTTGTAAAAAAATAAATATCGAATGGTTTGTTTCAGCTTGGGATTTGAATAGTTTTAAATTTTTAAAAAAATATAATTTAAACTATAATAAAATTGCATCGGCTATGATAGTGGATTTGGATCTGCTTAAGGAGGTAGCTAAAGAAAACAAACATACATTTATTAGTACAGGAATGTCCTCATATAAAATGATTGATGATGCTGTGAAAATTTTCAGAGATTATAGCTGTCCATTTGAGTTAATGCATTGCGTTTCTCAATATCCATTTGAAGCTGAATTTGCAAGTTTGAACTTGATCAAAAAATTAAAAGAAAGATATAGCTGTAATATTGGATATAGTGGCCATGAAAAAAGTGGTTTAGCTGTTACTTATGGGGCAGTTGCTTTAGGAGCAACTTCAATTGAAAGGCACATAACACTGGACAGAAGCATGTATGGCAGCGATCAGGCCGCCTCTTTGACTGTTTCTGGCTTTGAAGAAATGGTAGGTGGAATAAGAACTCTAGAAAAAGCTCTTAATGGAGAAAAAGATAAAAAAATACTTGATATTGAGATCCCAGTGGTAGAAAAGTTAAGATCTCATATAAAAAATAAAAATTAACAAAACAAACAATGTTAAAAATTAAATCTTATACTACAGATAATAAAGTAATTCATAAATCAAAAGATCAAAGCATTAATGATAAGTTAATTTCTATTTTAGGAAATAATTTTGCAAAATATAGAGAAAAGTGGGATGCTGTAAATCGTTTAGAGTTAGTAACTGATTTTCCCATGTTCTTACATCTCGATTTGCATCAATATTGCAATTACAAATGCCCTCACTGCAATATTTCTGATGAGAAACTTTTATTAAAACAATTTGATGGACAAATAAATTTAGAAATGGATTTTGAAAAATATAAGAAAATTGTAGATGAAGGATTTGAGTATAACTGTCCATCAATTGAGCCCCAAGGCACAAATGAGCCTCTTTTGATCAAAGATTTTCACAAGTATATAAAGTATGCACATGACAGAAACTTTATTGATATCATGATAAATACTAACGGGTCTCCGCTTACCGCAAAAAGAAGCCAGCAACTTTTGGATTCCGGTCTTACGAGATTAAGATTTAGTCTAGATGCCGCCACACCAGAAACATATAAAAAAGTCAGAGTTGGAAGTATACCACTTGAAAAAGTTATAAAGAATATTGAAACTTTTTTAGAACTTAAAGAAAAGGGTGGTTATAAGCTGCCTGTGACTGGAGTTAGCATGTGCGTAATGAAACAAAATCAACATGAGGTTAAAATGTTTGAGGATTTTTGGATTGGAAAAGTTGATATGGTCACATTTCAGTCTTTCACGCCCCCATCATATGATAAAGATTATTCAAACTTTTATCCAGATGAGCTTTCTTTAAAAGAAAGAGTTTCGGAGAAACAGGAAATTTTTAGATGTCCCCAACCATTTCAGAGAGTTGTTTTGAGAAATGATAACATAACAGCATGCTGTAATACCTATAGCAATCAATTGACTATAGGAAAATTAAAAGATGGTATTTATAATGCATGGAATGGCAAATTCGCAAAAGAAATTCGAGAAATGCACAAATGTGGAAAATATTATGAAAACCCCACGTGTAAAAAATGTGTTGAGGGTACCTCATCAAGTAATTAGTTCATTATTACCTTGAGGTTCCATCGAGGGGCATCCGTAAGAAGAAGCTTCGTCAATAACTTTTTTAAAATTTTTAAAATCTAAATAATCGCCAGAATAGTATTCTTTAACCTCTGCAAGATTTCCTATTATACAGTGTGGACATTTATAATTGCATTCTTGATACATATCGAGATGTAAAAATAATCGAAAATCAGTAATTATTTCCATTTTATTTGCTTTATCCCAAGTTTCTCGATATTTAACAAATTTTGAACCGAAAATTTTTCCTAGCAAAGTGTTAATATCGCCATCGGAATACGTTACAACTTTTCCTTCAGTTGAATATGAATTTTTTACAGAGAATTTATTTATTAGTTGAAAATTTAAATAACTTTATAACATATTTTAATGGCAAAAATATATAAATTAACAGTATGTATATCTTGTTGATTTTATGAAATTACATTTAAGCTTATTTTATTTTTTAATCTTTAAAAAAAAAATTATTTTAATTAATTCTCCTTTGCAATTTATAAATTTTTTAGAATATAAAGACTTATATTTAAGAACAGAAAGTAATTTTAAAACTTTTAAAGTCATTATATTAAATTCTTCTAAGCGTGACATTTCTTACATAGAAGAAATAACTAGATTCTTAAATGTTAAAATAGATAATATTATTTTTTTAAAATCAAAAATTTTAATCAAGTTGTTTGTAACAATTTCTATTTTAATAAGAAAAATATTTTCATTCAGAATAGACCAGTTAATAATAGGCGATTATGCTAATAAATATTTTATAGAATTTTATAAATTATCTCATTCGACAATTTTTTTGGATGATGGAACAAATGCTTTAGATTTTAAAATATCATCTTTCGTTAATAAAAAAAAAATATCTATATTTACTATTTTTGATAAAAAAATTTTTAATTTTAAAAATATTTTATTAAATAACCTTGATCTTTTAAAATCTAAAATAGTAACACAAAAAAAAAATAAAAAAATTTACATTCTGGGTAGCTCAGGAGTGGAAAGAAATTTTTTTTTAAAAGTTCATTATAATTTTTATCTACAATATTTGAGAAACCGGTATAAGAGTTGTGAATTGTATTATTTTCCTCATCCTAAGGAAAAAAAAGATAATTACCAAAAATATAGTTATTTTAAAATTATAGAAACTAGATTGCCAATAGAGTTGCACTTAATAAAAAATAAATATTATCCAATGAGAATTATTGGATGGAATTCTACTGCTTTTATTCTAATAAAAAAATTATATAATACTAAAATAGAACTATTAAATTTTAATCTTAAGGTTGAGAAACAGTATTTGACCACACATTATTTGGAGCATGTTCAGGAGAGAGTATTTAAAGTTATAGATTATTTTTATAAATACTTAAAAATTAAAACTATTTATATTGTATATAAGAAAAGAGATTAAAAAATTGAGAAAAATCATTAGTTCTTATATTAGAGATAATAAACTTTTTTCAAGAATTTATTTTAATTTATGTTTTTTATTAAGATATAAAAAAATTTATTATAATACTGAATATTATTCAAATGATGATGTTGATCATTCTCTTTCAAATAAGTTTATAAGAAAAACTTTTGCACCAATAATAAACAAATATATTAATAATATTTATAATATTAGATCAAAAAAAATTAGAAAAACTCAGTATAAAATTAAACCAATATCAGTATTAGATGTCGGTTGCGGCAATAATAGATTGTTTAAATACTTAGATAACAAAAAGGCAGATTTTATTGGAATTGATCCATTAGATCAAATTAACGAAAAATTTATTTATAATAGTAAATTTTTTCAGTGCAATATAAATCATATTAAAGGAAAATTTGATTTAATAATTTTTTTTGGATCCTTCAGAATTATATATAAGCAATCTAAATTTAGACTTTTTGAAATTTTAAAAAATTTATCTAATAAAGATACAGTTATTATTTGCTTTAATGCTGGATACTATAAATTTAGCCAAAATATGAAGTGGAGAGGCACAAAAATTAAATTAATTAATGATTCAATTCTTAATCAAAATAAATTTTCAGTTTTTAAAATTCTATAATTATTGTCTCTAAATATTTTTTTAATAATTAAATCGTTATTAGTTCTAATATTTTTGTTTGGATTAAAATTTATTAGATATACTAAAAATATTTTCACCAAAATATAAAAAATCTCTATTCCTTTTTGAAATTGCTGATAAAAAATTATTAGAATTAGATGTCCCTTCATGTGTGCTGTCATGTAATTCAATAATTAAAATAGGAAATTTATCAATCCATGATAGGTTTCTTGAAAAAAGATCTTTTTCAAAACCTTCGATATCAATTTTTAATATAAATGGTGTAAATTTTCTGTGATTAAATTTTTTTAGTATTGAGTTTATAGATATTATTTTAATATTTCCTTTAGCATTCTTTTTTATTCTAAATGCACTATTTTTATTATTTTTATTGGGATTATAAATAAACCCTCTGCTTTTAGTCGATCCTATTGCGCTATTTTTAAAAATAATTCTATTATTCTTTTTTTCATCTAAATTATTACTAATAAGTTTTTTAAAATTAGTTAAATTAGGTTCCACGCATACTAATTTACTTTCTAAATAAGTTAGGCTAAAATATTTAGCTGCTAATCCTATGTGAGCTCCTACATCTATTATTAAAGGATTTTTTTTTGTCTTAAGTATTTCATTGTAAAATTTTTTTATCCTATAAATTTTTTTAAATCTTTTTAAATTATAAGATTCATCATAAAAAATTTGAATAATTATCTCCCAATCAGCATATTCACTTATAGTTACTTTTATTAGTTTTTTTTTTTCTTTATCAAAAAATATTTGTAAATAAAAAAAAGGTAACGAAAGAGGAATAAATCTTTTGTTTTTTAATATCAGGCTTTTAAAAAAAACTACAAAAAAATATATACAACAGTGAATGAAATTTTTTGGCGAATAAAATGATAGAGAATTAAAATTTTCATGCATTTTAAATGATCGTTAAATTTATTATTTATTATAATTAAAATAGTATGTTAGAATTGTTATAATATGTTTAAGATAAAAACTAAATTTAAAGATTTGTATATATATAAAAAAAAATATTTTTATGACAATAGAGGTTTGGTATATGAAAATCTTAGTTCTAAATTTTTAAAAATTCAGTATAAGGTTGATATTGTTTCATATTCAAAATCCAATGTGCTTAGAGGATTGCATTTTCAAACAAATAGTCAGCAAAGTAAATTCTTGTCAGTTTTAAGTGGTAAGATTTTAGATATTTGTGTTGATTTAAGAAAAAATTCTAAAACATTTGGTAAGTTTTATAAAATAATTTTATCTAAAGAAAATCAAAAATCAATTTTTATACCAAAAGGTTTTGCTCATGGCTTTTGTGTTTTAAGTCAAAACACTATTGTATATTATAAGGCATCTCAATTAAGAAATTCAAAAGAAGAGTATTGTATAAAATGGAATGATAAAGAGTTAAATATAACGTGGCCAAAAAAAAAATTTATTTTATCTAAAAAAGATAAGAAAGGAATGACTTTTAAAGAGTTTAAAAAAATAATTAAATATCTTTAAAAATTTATTATTTTTATATTAACTTATTTAATTCTTTACACACATATTTTATATCCCTCTCTGTCAGTTCAACGTGCAGTGGCAAAGTTAACATTCTCTTAGCAATATATTCCGTATTTGGTAGCCTCACACCTTCATTATAAAAACTTAAAGTATGCGCAGGTTTCCAATGAAAACCAATTTCAATATTTTTTTTTAATAAAATATTCTTAATTTTTTCAAAATCTATAATTTTTTTTAATTTGATGACAAAAATGTGTGGAAAAATATTTTTATAGTTATATTTAAAAAAGATAATATTAGAATTATCTTTTAAAAATTCTTTGTATTTGCTTATTAAAAAAAATCTCTTCTTTTTAAAAAAATTTATTTTTTTAAGTTGGGCTAAGCCAATAGACGCATTGATATCGCTCATATGATATCTCCATCCTTGACTTTTTACATCTATATCAAAGGATTTTTTTTTTATATATCTTTTTTCACTTTCTTTTATAATTCCTAAAAATCTAATATTTTTCACTGTTTCAATAATTCTTTTATCAGAAGAAACAACGCAGCCTCCCTCTCCACATGTGATATTTTTAATACCATCAAAACTGAAGCAAATTATATCTCCAAATGAACCAATTTTTTTTTTTTCAACATAAGAACCAAAAGCATGGGCGGCATCTTCAACTACTCTTAATCTATATTTTTTAGCAAATTTATACACATTTAAAATATTACCTGGATAGCCTGAGTAATGAACTGGAATAATCACTCGAGTCCTTTTTGTTATTTTTTTTAATGCATCTTTAAGATCAATTGTAAAATCTTCTAAATCTATGTCACATGATATGGGGCGGGCACCAGTCGCTGATATTGCCTGATATGTTGCGACAAATGTTAATGATGGCACAAGAACTTCATCGCCTTTTTTTAAATTTAAAGCCTGCAAGGCCATATGAATTGCAGATGTTCCACTAGATACGCATGCAACTTTATTTTTTAAAAATTTTTCAAGTTTGTTTTCAAATTTTTTTACAATTGGCCCCATTCCTAGATAATTGGATTTTAAAACCTGAGTTACAGATTTTATTTCTTGTTTCCCAATTGAAGAACTTGATAATTTTATAAAAAGTTTTTTTTTAGTCACAATATTTTAAAAGGATTTTTTTATAGTTAGATGTTATTGTTTGATAATTTATTATATTCAATTTATATAATATATAAAAGTATTTATGGCATGCATACTATTATTACCATCAAAAAATCATAAAGGAATAATTTCTTTTACAGATACAGAAGTTCAAGAGATTATTTTTCACTCAAATATTTTAAAAAAAAGCGTTACTAGAATAAAAGATAAATGGATTATTTGTTGTCATATTAATCATGCGGATCCAGCTAAACCAGATTATAAGATTTTAGATTTCATAGATATTTATATTTCTGGAAAAGAGTATTTTAAGAATGTAAGAAATGTAAAAAATTTAGAATTAGATTGCTCAAATTTTATTTCTGATCATTTTTGTGTAAATAATTTTGCCAAAAAAAATAGATTTTGGGATGTGCTTACAGTTTGTAGAAATGTTTCTTTTAAAAACTTAGAGGACTTTTTTGATATTATAAGATTAATTTTTAATAAAAAATTAGTAAGAGTTTTAGCAATTATCCCAGAAGAGTATAATAATATAAATCCATATAGAAATATTTTAGTTAAAAAATATTTAAATAATTTTAATCAAAAAGAGAGATATTTTTTTAACTTAATAAATCCTATAGCGAATTTTCCAAGACCATATGACAGAAAAACATTAGAATTTTTTTATGGAAATTCAAAGATATTTTTGCATACAGCTCATAAAGAAAGACATCCAAGAAATGCTGCTTATGCATGGTTATCAGGACAAATTGTTGTTGGAAGAAAAAATGTTGCGATTAATTTGCCTAATAATCTAAAAATAGGAAAAGGATTTTATTCTTTTAAAAATATTCAACACGGTTCTAGGCAAGTATTAAAAGCTTTAAAAAATTTTAGAAATTATAAAAATATTAAGGCTTATAGAGATGCTAATTCGAACTCTAAAAATCAAATCATTTTTATTAAACAGATGACTAAGTTATTTAATCTCAAAGATCTTAGTAAAAACAAGTGGTTTTTAAATGATCTAGATATTAGGCTAGCACAATCTTTTTTGCCATTTTCTAATGGCAATATTACAATTGTTGATAATAAAGTTTCTTTATATGAATTGTTACAAAGATTAAATAATAATTTATATTATGAGTTATTGACAAATAAAATCACACAAGCTCCTGAGTTTTTTTTAAATAATAAATATAAAATCAGTACAAAGCATCCACTTGTATATAAAATTGATATTATGATTTTTTATACAAAATATTATATTTTAAAAAATATTTATTTTTATGTGCCTAATTTCTTAAAAAGATTTTACAGTTATTTAAAATAACTTATCTAAGAAAATATAACAAACTGAGTTAAAATTAAATTTAATAAAATTTGTTTTTTATTAATGGTTTAAAAGATTTGCTATATATTTTTATAAGGTTTTTTGGATAATAATAGTTAGTTAGAGCGTATCTTTTGTCCTTATTTAAAGGACAACCACGATGAATTAAAGATGTATCAACCAGAACTAAATCTCCAGAGGAGCCAGTAAGAGTTTTTAATAGATTTTGATTATTTTTAATAATCTTTTCAGCTACTTCATTATCAATTCTAGTATTAAATGGATTTAGACCATATTTAAAACAAGTTTTAAGAATATTAAATAATTTATTACTACCAAAAATTAATTGAAATGGTCCGTTATTTTGATCAACGTTTGTTAAATAAAGTATAGCTTTATATTGAAAATTCAGACCATCACGATGCCATCCCTGACCTGAGCCTTGATTATTCTTAACAAAAGTAGTTTTATTAGCCATCGTCATAAGATTTTCTAATCTGCCGCGGTAATAATATTCTCCTAATTCAATAGATAGTTTGTTGCTGTAAAAATTATTAATTTTTTCGGAGATATTTTCAGCGCCATGTATTCTCAGATCTGAAAAATTATCATCGTGCCAAGTTAATTCTTTATTTTCAATTAAAAAATTTTCTATTTGTTTAATAATAAATTCGCAATCTTGAGTAGATATAAAATTTTTAATAACAATATATCCATTTTTCTTTAATTCTAATAAATATTCAGAGTAGAATAATGGAACTTCAGAATTAAAATTTCGATTAATAAAATTTTTTCTTAAAATATAAAAGTTTCTTTTTATAAGAATATAATATATTAATTTTATAAAATTTAGGAACAACATAAGTAATTATTGCTTACACTTACATGTATTATACATTTAAGAATAATTAAGAAAAATAATTAATAAATTTTTTTAAAATAAATATATATTTTAATCTATTTATATTTATAAAGATAGTAACTTATTTTCAATTTTTTATTTTAAATAATAAATTTTTTCTTAATGTAAGAAATTTCTATTTAAATATATTTTTATTATTATGAATAATTTAGCACCAATTGCAATATTTGTTTATAAAAGATTAGATTATTTAAAAGTTTTAATTAATTCTCTAAAAAAAAATATTTTATCAAAAAACAGCGTCGTTTTTATCTTTTCGGATGGGTGGAAAAGCGAATCTGACAAAGAGGATGTTTTGAATGTTAGAAAATATATAGCAAATATTTCGGGGTTTAATAAAGTTTTTATAATTTTAAGATCAAATAATTTTGGACTTTCTAGAAATATTATAGATGGAATTAATTTTGTTTTAAAAAGTAATAAAAAAATTATTGTTTTAGAAGATGATTTAAAATTATCTAAATATTTTTTAAAATATATGAATGATGGACTTAAAATTTATAATAATGAAAAAAAAGTTGCATCAATTCATGGTTGGTCCTTTCCAATAAATTTTAATAGATATACGAACGATTATTTTTTTATTAGAGGAGCTGATTGCTGGGGATGGGGAACATGGAGGAGGACATGGAAAAAATTTAATCCAGATGGAAGAAAACTTCTCAACCAAATAAAAAATAAAAATCTTATTAATTCATTTAATTTTAATGGTTCCTTTGATTTTTTTAAAATGCTTCAAGATCAAGTTAATAAGAAGAATAATTCATGGGCTGTAAGATGGTATGCATCTATTTTTTTAAAAAATATGCATACTCTATATCCAAAAATATCATTAGTACAAAATATAGGAACTAGTAATGGAACACATAGTAATTTTGATAATTTAAATTTAGGTAAGTCTTTGGTTAAATCAAATTACAAGCCTATTATTAAGAAAAAAGTAGAAGAGGACGAATTTGCCAAAGCTCAAATAGTTGATTTTTTTAATAAAAATTATTTATTTAAATATAAACAATTTTTAAAAAAAATTTTATTTAGATGATAAATATAGATGTAAAAAAGTTTATTAAATTAATTATACCGAGCTTTCTTATAAAGAATATTAACAAACTATTTAAAAGAGAAATAAAATTTGAGGGTTCTTATAAAAATTGGAGAGCCGCAGATAATAAATCATTAGGTTATGACAGCAGTATAATCTTTAATAAAGCCAAAAAAAGTTTCTTAAAAGTGATTAATAAAGAAGCAAAATACGAAAGAGATTCAGTGCTATTTTATTCTGAAAAAATTAATTCTCCCTTAATAAAGATTTTAAAAAAAAAACAAGATAAAAAAAAAATCTGTTTAAAAGTCTTAGATTTCGGCGGTTCTTTTGGTTCAACTTATTTTCAAAACTATTCTATATTAAGCGATAAAAATAAATTTCATTGGTCAATTATAGAACAAAAAAAAATTGTAAATTTTGCTAAAAGATTTAAATTACCATGTAATCTTTTTTTTTTTTCATCTATAAAAAGTTATATTAAAAAACATAATCCCGATATTGTATTGTTTTCTAGTGTAGTGCAGTATTTAGAGTTTCCATATAAAATAATAAATTATTTTATTAAAAAAAAAATAAAAAATATTATTTTTTTAAAAACTCCATTCTCAAAAACAAAAGAATTAATTAAAATTCAAATTGTCCCAAAAAATATTTATGATGCTAGTTATCCTATAAGAATTTTTAATGAGAAGTTTTTTTTGAAATTATTTAAAGATAATAATTACAAGATTATTCCATCGCCCTTTATAAATGAGCAAATCGATAATATTTTTTTTAAGAATTTTATATTTAAATTAAATAATTATGATAATTAATATGTGGAAAGTTTTATAATAATATGGCTAAAATTTTTAAAATACCAACATACACAAATAATAAAGGCAGCCTATCCGTTATTGAAAAAATAATACCTTTTAGGATAAAAAGAGTTTATTATTTGTATAATTTTAGAAAAAAAAATAGAGGTCAGCATAAACATAAAAAAAATAAACAATTTTTAATATGTTTGTTTGGCAATGTAGTAATTAAAGTAATTAATAAAAATTACTTAAAGACTTTTAATTTATCGAAAAGAGATTACGGTCTCTTTTTAGATCCGCAAGATTGGCATGAAATTATACCTAAAAACAATAACTCCGTTCTTTTAGTTTTGGCATCGCATTATTTTAGTAAAAAAGATTATATAGATGAAGTTTAAGAAAGTTTTTTTTGAAAATTTAGCTTTGTCAAATATTTTTTTTATTGAAAAATTTAAAAAAAATTATTCTACTTTTATAAAAAATGGAAAATATATTTTATCTGATTTTGTTGAAAAGTTCGAGAATGATTTTGCAAATTATAATCAATCGAAATTTTGTGTTGGTGTTGGCAATGGTTTAGACGCTTTAACTATTGCACTAAATTCCCTTGATCTAGATAAAAACTCAGAGGTTATAGTTGCCGCTAACAGCTATGTCGCTTGCATAATGTCAATAATTAATGCTAATCTTAAGCCAGTTTTAGTGGAGCCAAATATCAATACTTACAATATTGATACTTCTTTGATTGAACAAAAAATTACAAAAAAAACCAAAGTTATAATGGCAGTGAATTTGTATGGTAAACCTTGCGATCTAATTAGTATAAATGAAATATGCAAAAAATATAACTTATATTTAGTCGAGGATTGCGCTCAGTCTCACGGGGCATCAATTAATGGTAAAATTACGGGTTCCTTTGGAGATTTGGGATGTTTTAGTTTTTATCCAACTAAAAACTTAGGTAGCTTAGGTGATGCAGGAGCTATTATATGTAATAATAAAATTTTATTTTCTAAAATAAGAAAAATTAGAAATTATGGCTCAGAAAAAAGATATAAAAATGAAATTTTAGGTGTAAACAGCAGGCTTGATGAATTTCAAGCGGCTTTTTTAATAACTAAACTTAAATATTTAGACAAGATTAATGATCATAAAATAAAATTAGCAAATATTTATAATAAATATTTAAAAGATGATTATATTAAACCTTTGCAACAAAAAGGTATTAAGGATGTATATTATATATATAATATAAGACACACAAAAAGAGACAAAATAATAAAATTCTTATTAGAAAAAAATATTTTTACAGATATTCATTATCCACTACCTTCATATAAACAAAAATGTTTTAAAAAAAAATTTAATTACAAATTTCCTATTTCAGATATAATTCACAAAACAACCTTAAGTTTGCCTATTTCTTTTTCTCATACAGAAAAAGATATTTGGAGAGTAATAGAATCTTTAAATAATTTTAAATGAAAGGTATTGTTTTATCAGGTGGATTAGGAACTCGTTTGCACCCCTCTACTATTGCTATCTCAAAACAACTTTTGCCAGTTTATGATAAGCCGATGATCTATTATCCCTTATCAGTTTTAATGTTAGCTGGTATTAGAGAAATTTTAATAATCACAACAGCAAAAGATATTCAGAGTTATAAAAGATTATTAGGCAATGGCCATCAAATCGGAATAAAAATATTTTACAAAATCCAAACAAAACCAAGAGGGTTAGTTGATGCCTTTACAATAGGAAAAAAATTTATTGGAAAAAGCGATGTTTGTTTAATTCTTGGAGATAATATTTTTTATGGTGATGGATTAATATCTTATTTGGAACGTTCTATTAATATTGTTAAAAAAAAAAATAACGCAGTCATATTCACATACCCAGTTTCAAATCCAAATAATTATGGAGTACTAAAATCAAAAAATAATAAAATTATTTCTATCGTCGAAAAACCAAAAAAAACTTTATCAAAGCAGGCTGTAGTTGGAATTTATTTTTATCCAAACTCATTACTTAATTATGTAAAATCAATCAAACCCTCAAAAAGAGGGGAGTTAGAAATTACTGATTTAAATAATATGTGTTTAAAAAATAAAAAACTAGAAGTTCAGAAAATGGGTCGAGGTTTTTCATGGCACGATGCTGGATCACCAGATAATTTACTAGAAGCAAGTCAATTGATGCAAATTATAGAAAAAAGAATTGGTTATAAGATTGGCTGTATAGAAGAAGTCGCATTACATAATGATTGGATCAATAAGGAAGATTTGAAAAAAATTATTAAGAAATATATTAATTCAGAATATGGAAATTATTTAAAAAGACTTATTTAATTTAATTTTAATGAAAAATATTATTGTTACTGGAGGAGCAGGATTTATTGGTTCGAATTTTGTTAAGAGAATAGTAAATAATAATTATAATATAATTAATATTGATAATTTGACATATGCCTCAAATATTAATTATTTGGATGAAATAAAAAATAAAAAAAACTATTTTTTTTATAAAGTAAATATTTTGCACAAAAAAAAAATACAAGAAATTTTAATAAAACATAAGCCATTATATATTTTTAATTTTGCAGCAGAAACACATGTTGATAATTCAATTTTAGATTCGTTTAAATTTTTAAAAACTAATATTTTAGGCACTTATTGCTTATTGAATACTATTTTAGATATAAAACATCTGTTAGATAAAAAATTTAAGTTTATACACATTTCTACTGATGAAGTATTTGGAGATATGCACGGTAATAAAAAGAAATCTTTAGAAAATGATTCTTACAATCCCAGCTCTCCTTACTCGGCTAGCAAAGCTTCTTCTGATCATTTAGTTACCGCTTGGGGAAGAACTTTTAAAATACCTTATAATATAACCTTTAGTTGTAATAATTTTGGACCTAATCAAAATAAAGAGAAGTTTGTACCAGTAGTTATTAATAGTATTATTAATAATAAAAAAATTCCTGTTTATGGCAATGGAAATCAAATTAGAGATTGGATTTATGTTGAAGACAATGTTGATGGTATTATTAAAGTTGCAAGAAAAGGAATAGTCAATGAAAAATATAATATTTGCGCAGATAATTTACTATCTAATAAAGAATTAATAAAAATAATTTGTGAGATCTTAGTAAGAAAATTTAATTTTAAAAAAAATATTTTTAATTTAATTAGTTTTGTAAAAGATAGGCCTGGACATGATTTAAAATATTCTCAGAATTCATCTAAAATTAAAAATATAGGATGGAGAGCAAAACATAATATTTACCAAGCATTAGAAAAAACAATCTATTGGTATTTATAATTAATATGCTTAATTTTTGCTCTTATTTTGATAAAAATTATTTAAGTAAATTTTTAGTCTTAAGAGATTCATTAATTAATCATCATTGTGAACATAATTTTTACGTTTTAACCCTTGATGATTATTCTTTTCAATTTTTAAATGAAAATAATTTTAGCAATGTTGTAATTTCTCATGTCAAAGAACTAGAAAAAAAATATACTGAACTTAAAAATATTAAATATAATAGAAGTTTAATCGAATATTATTTTACTTTATCTCCGTATTTACCAATTTTCCTTAAAAATAAATTTGATTTAAAAAAATTAATTTATCTCGATGTTGATATTTTATTTTTTAGGAATCCAGAATTATTTTATGATAAAATAATTGATTATAGCATTATTTTGATAAAGCAAAATTATAAAAAAAAATATGGATTTTATAATGTTGGATGGATTTCTTATAATTTCTTAAACCCAGATACCATTAATATTTTAAATGATTGGAAAATGAAATGTGCTGATTGGTGTTATGATAAATTTGAAAAAAATCGCTATGCAGATCAAAAATATTTAGATTATTGGCCATCTTTGTCTAAAAATTTAGTTGTTGTTGAACCAAACATTTCAATGATTTCTCCTTGGGATGAATTAACGCCATATTCTATGGAAAATAGTATTAATTTTTATTCATATCATTTTCAAGGGTTAAAATTTTCTGAGAAATATTTCATATCTGGCAAAAGTATATACAGTTTTAATTTTAATAGAAATTATATTAAAAATTTTTACTTAAGATATATTTCTTTATTAAAAAATAAGCAAAAAAAATTTAATTTAAACTTTACCAATACACGAAGTCTTCGATCTGACTTAGTAAAAAATAAAAATATTTTTAAACTAATAATTAACTTAATAAAAAAAATAAAATTTTACTTATTAGCAATTTTGAGATTTGATTTTTATATTTTAAAATAAATTTATGAGAGCTTTTTTTTTTAAAAAAAATATTTTTTTTTTATTATTTATTTTTACAGTTAGTATTTTTTTTTTAGAATTATTATTAAAGATTTATGGGCTTGGAGATCCTATAGTTTATGAAACTAATATGAGTTATAGGTATGCACCGAAAGCTAATCAATCTGTTGTTCGATTGAATAAATCTAAAGTTTCGATAAATGAAAGCGGTTTAAGATCTCCAAATGAGTGGAGGAACAATAATAATCATAAAGTATTATTTTTTGGAGATAGTGTTACGTACGGCGGAAGTTATATAGATGATAAAGAAATCTTTTCAGAACTAGTGTGTTACAATCTTAATCTACTAGATAAAAAAAAATATTTGTGCGGCAACGCTGGTGTAAATGCCTATGGCGTTGATAATATAAATAACAGAATATTATATGGAGAACTTAAAGACTCAGAATGGATCGTTGTAACTTTGATCGAAGCTGACGGTTTTCGTTCTTTACAAGATGTAATGGCAATACCAGCTTTTCTAGATAAACCGCGATTCTTCCCCGCAATTCAAGAAGTTGCCTTGCATCTTACTTGGAAATTTAACATTTTTTTGAGGAACGATTATTCTAATAATAGTACATTTCAAATTAAAAAAAAAAATATTTCTATTAATATTTTTAAGAAAAGTTTTAAAAATTTAAATAACACTTTAATTCAAGAGATATCAAAAGGAAAAAAAGTATTAGTAGTATTTCATCCTTCTAAAGAAAGCGTATTAGACGGGATAGAAAGCGCAGAATATAAATTGATGAAAAATATATTTAAAGAAGAAAAGTCTAAGATAATTTTTTTAGATATGTTTCCTATTATAAAATCATCTTATTCGTCTCATATTTATTATGACTCTGTGCATTTAGATAAAAAAGGTCATTTTTTGTTTGCAGCACAAATATCAAAGATAATTAATCAATATGATAATAAATACTAGAATTTAAGAAATATTAAAATGCATTTAGTTAGTGATATAAATAATTATATTTTACAAAAAAAAGACAAAAAATATTTATTGATAATATTCTTTGGAATAATTTTAACTACAATTTTGGAAACCGTTTCAATTGCTTCGATAATTCCAATTTTTAATATTATTGTTCTTGAAAAATTTACTTTAAATAGTTTTTTAAATCTAAAACATTTTAAATTTGATATTAATTTTAAACTATGGGCATTATTAATTTTTGTAATAATTTTCGCAATTAAAAATTTTTTTATTATTATATTTAATTTATTTTTTATTAATTACATTTGTAAACTAAATATAAATATTTCTAATCGTTTATTTTATTCTTGCCTAAGACAAGATTATATTTTTTTTTTAAAAGGAAAATCAAAAAGATTTTTACAAACTGTTACAGATGATGTGATACACACTAATGGTTTATTATTATCATTAACTAATATTTTAATTGAATTTTTTTTTATATTAGCAATCTCAATTTATCTAATATGGGTTAATTATAAAATTTTCATATTATGTTTGATAATTTTTTCTATTACATTTTTCTTATATTTTAAAATATTTAAGAAAAAAATCGAAAATTGGTCAATTCAATATTGGGATTCAACAGGTAAAATAAAAAATTTGGTGATTGAGGGCATGAGTGGAATCAAAGATGTGATTGTATACAATTTAAAAGATTTTTTTTTTAATTCATTTAAAAGTCAAGCATATTTAAGCAATAGATCTAAATCTAGAATAGATTTTTTAAATAATGTTCAGAAGTATTGGTTAGAAATGATTGCAATTTCTACAATGATTTTTTCATTAATTTATTTTATTTTTTTTGAGTTTAACATTAATAATTTAATTCCGATTTTTGGTGTATTTGCTTTTGCATTATTTCGTTTACTTAGTTCGTTTAATAGAATTGTTGTACATGTACAAAATGTTAAATTTTTCTACCCTTCTTTTTTATCAGTAATTAATTTATTTAAAAGCTTTGAAACTTCTAAACAAGATTCCTTTAATAAGGAATTTCAATTTCAAAACACAATAGAATTCAAGAATGTAACTTTTTTTTATGATGATACTTCAAATAAAATATTAAAAAATATTAATTTAAAAATAAAAAAAGGAAATAGTATAGGAATTGTAGGTAAAAATGCCTCAGGCAAAAGTACATTATTAAATTTAATATCAGCACTAATTCAGCCGACTGAAGGAGAAATTATAATAGATAACAAGTATGATTTATATTTTAATAGAAGTTTGTGGAATGAAAAAATAAGTTATATCCAGCAAAATATTTTTCTACTAGACTCAAATATAAAAAATAATATTTGCCTAGAAGAAGAAAATAAGATTGATCATTCAAGATTTAATAAAATAGTAAATGATTTAGAGTTAAATAGTTTTTTTAAAGATCATCCAAATTTATTAAATTCTAAAGTAGAGAACAATGGTTCAAATTTATCAGGGGGTCAAAAACAAATGATTTCTTTGGCAAGAGCGCTTTATAAAAAAAATTCTGAGATTATTATTTTAGATGAACCAAGTTCAGCTTTAGATATAGTTAATTCTCAATTATTAAAAAAAATACTTTTGCTGTTAAAAGGAAAGAAAACTATATTCATGGTTACTCATGACAAGGATTTCTTTTTTGATTGTTTTGATAAAATAATTGAGATTGATAGAGGGGAAATTATTCAATCAAAAAGTTAGTAATTTTTTTTTTACAATTTTTAAATTATTAAAACTGACTAATTTTTCAAAATTCAATATAATAAAATTTTTTTTAAAAAAAGTTATCTTACTCTTTTCTGTAATATTAACCAAAATTTTAACATTGTGATTGATACATTCCATTGTAAATAATGAGTATATATTTTCACCCGATGAAACTGAGAAAAATGTTTTAGATAAAAGTTTGTTAACATCTATATTGTTTAGATAGCCATGATTTTTAACCAATGCATTATTAAAATAGTCCCCAATTATATGAATCTTAAAATTTAAGGATATTAATTTTTTAATAAAATTATAAGGAAAAAAAGTCTCCTTATTTTCATGTTTTCTGTAATAAATTAAAAAATCAATTTCTTTTTTATGAATAATTTTTTTTTGATAATATTTCAGAATAAAATTAAAGTTACTTTTTTTTACTGTAATTTTAGAAAGATTTTTTTTAAGTAATTCAGTTGAGAAATATATTTTTACAGTTCTTCGATTTAAAAAAAATTCACTTATTTTATAAGCAAAAGGAAAAAAAAATTTTCTTAAGTATGATTTTTTTGCGTAATATGCGCCACCTGTTATGGGGCCAAAAATTGTTTTGGGTGGTAATAAAATAAATAATAGAAAATTCCATAAAGGCAAATAATTTAAATAAACTACTTTTTTTCCTGTAATATATTGAAACCAGCAAAATAGTATTCCAATTAAAGGTGAAATATATTTATAGTTTAAAATTCTGAGATTATTTGGAGTGAATACTTTATAATTATTTTTTAAATGTGATTTTTTTATAAATAAACGAGCTAAATTTCCTTCACCTGATTTATTAGAAAAATCACATGCCCAGCAATAATATTTATCCATTAATTTTCATAAATAATTTTTAAATTATTTAATTTATTATTTAAGAATCTTCCTAATATATAGTGATAAAAACTATTGAATAATCTTAATATTCTTCTTAAAGTTTCGTAGCGTAATCTCCATAAAAATTCAAATTGGTATAATAGTCTTGGAACTTCTTTTTCATCACCACTAGCAATAGCTATAGATCCACCAATACATATAATCTTAAATTGTTTATTTTTTTTTGCCAAATAATTAGCTATTATTTCTTGTTTAGGTGTTGGCAATGTTGTGAATATTAATTCATTTTTAGAAGTTTTATATTTAAAATTTTTTAAAATAAATTTAATATTTCCGTAGGGCACATTAATTTTTATAACTTTTTTTTTAAATAATTTTTTTATAAATGATAAAGAATTGTTTGATAAATTTCCAATAATTGTAATTTGTTTTATTGTTTTTGGTATTTTTAAAGATTTTAATATTTCTCTACCTGGAACTTTTAAATTTAAATCAGAAATTTTTTTAGAGAAAATTCCATCTGGCCAATTAATTAAATATTTATTTTTTTTAATATCACCTTTTGAGTAAGATCCTAAAAATGCTAAATTCATTGCTGAATATATAAAGTTGTTATTAAAATCTGACTTATTTAGATTTTTTTTTACAATAAAGTCATATTTAATAAATTTTTTATAAAAAGAAGATATTTTAATATTAAAATATTTATTACAATAAAATTTACTATAAATAAAAAGCTGAATAATTTTTGATGGTACTCTAGATAAAGCGTAAAATAAATTTGAATTTATGTTATTTAATTTAAAACTTTTTAATATTTCATTTGTTGAAGTAATATATGCATTTATATTTTTAGTAGAAATACCCCCCATCCTCATTCTTACAGTAATCAAATTAATATAAAAAAATTTTATTTTTTTTATTAAAAATACTTTTAAAAAAAAATCAAAATCACCAGCAATTTTATAATTTTCATCGTATAAAATTTTATTATAGATTTCTCTTTTTACAAACAAACCAGGATGAGGAGGCATTATTGCTATATTCAGTTTTTCTTTTTTAAATCTTTTCGCTGAATAAAACCTAGATATTGACGAATAATTATTTTTTTTAAAAAAAACTATATCAGATAAAAATATTTTTTCATTTCTATCTTTTATAATATTTATTACATCTGTTATAGTATTACTCGATTGATAAATGTCATCAGCATGCAAAATATGAATAATGTCACCAGTCGTTTTTTTTATTCCATAATTAATGGCATTATAAACTCCTTTATTTTTTAGATAAAAAACTTTTTTATTTTTTAATGGGTATTTTTTTAAAAAAAATTTTGTATTATCTTTTGACTGTCCATCGACTATTATGTGCTCGATATTTTTATAAGTTTGATTTAAAACAGAGTTTAAAGTGTCTAGTATTGTTTTTTCACTATTAAAACAAACTGTTACTATGCTAACCTTCATTGAATTTTTTAATTTAATAGATAATTATTATTAATTACTATATTTATTTATTGATGAAGAAAAAAGTAGCTTTGATCACAGGAATTACTGGGCAAGATGGTTCTTATTTAGCAGAATTTTTACTTAAAAAAAATTATATAGTACATGGAATAAAAAGGAGATCTTCTTCTCTGAATACCTCAAGAATTGATCATATATACATAGACCCTCATTACAGTACTAATTTTTTTTTGCATTATGGCGATTTAGTTGATTCTAATAGTTTAATTGGTTTGATCTATAAAATTTTGCCAGATGAAATATATAATTTAGGAGCCCAAAGTCATGTTTTGACTAGTTTTCAAATTCCTGATTATACAACACAAGTTAATGCTCTTGGTACTTTAAGAATTTTAGAGGCGATTAGATTATCCAAAAAAAATATTAAATTTTATCAAGCTTCAACTTCGGAATTATTTGGCAATAGTCCAGAAAAAAAACAATCGGAGCAAACAACGTTTAGTCCTGCAAGCCCTTATGCAACTTCAAAATTATTTGCATATTGGATAACAAAAAATTATAGAGATTCTTATGGCTTGTACGCCGTTAACGGAATATTATTTAACCACGAGTCCCCTAGAAGGGGCGAGACATTTGTAACAAGAAAAATCACTATTGGATTATGCAAAATTGCTTTAGGATTAGATAAAAAATTATACTTAGGAAATATTTATTCTTGCAGAGACTGGGGCCATGCTAAAGATTATGCAGAGATGCAATGGAAAATACTGCAACAAAAAAAACCAAAAGATTATGTAATTGCTACAGGCAAAGAATATTCAGTTAAAGAATTTATTGAAAAATGTTGTAAATTTTTAAATATAAAAATTTATTGGAAAGGCAAAGGATTAAATGAAGCTGGGTACGTAAAAAGTTACGATCCAACATTAGCGCCAGCATTAAAAAATAATCAAAAAATAATACAAATAGATAAATCCTATTTTAGACCCGTAGATGTTAATTTTTTGAAAGGAGACGCCACTAAAGCTAGAAAAGATTTGAAATGGAAACCAAAAATAAGTATTGATCAATTAGTAAATGAAATGATGAGTGAAGATCTAAAAGCTCTTAAACGATTTTAAAAATAACTTATTTATTAAATAATATTACAGTAGTGAAAAAAAAAAGAATTTATATTGCAGGTCAAGAAGGCATGGTTGGTCAATCAATATATAAATTATTAACAAATAAAAAATGTCATATTATAGACTGCAAAAGAAAAGATCTAAATTTAGTCAATCAAAAAGATGTTTATGATTGGTTTAAGAAGAATAAACCAGAAATTGTTATTAATGCTGCAGGTAAAGTGGGGGGGATTCTTGACAACTCTAAAAATCAAATGACCTACATATATAATAATGTGATGATAGGTTTTAATCTGGTTAATGCTAGTTTTAATTATAATGTTAAAAAATTTATAAATTTAGGCTCAGCCTGCATTTATCCTAAGAAAACGGATCAGCCCATTAAAGAAAAATATCTACTATCCTCTTATCTTGAAAATACAAATGAAGGCTACGCTTTAGCCAAGATATCAGTATTAAAATATGTTGAATATATTAAAAAATTTTACAAAAAAGATTTTATATCCTTAATGCCGACTAACCTTTACGGGGTAGGGGATAATTTTGATCTAAATTCTAGTCATGTGATACCAGCATTAGTAAGAAAGTTTCATTTTGCTAAAATTAATAAAAAAAAAAAGGTTGAGGTATGGGGTTCTGGAGTTTCCAAAAGAGAATTTTTACATACTGAAGATTTAGCTTCCGCAGTACTTTTTTGTTTAAATAAAAATATAACTGAAACTAGCTTAAATATTGGTAGTTCTGATTACTTATCTATAAAAGAACTTGCTACATTAATAAAGAAAATAACAGATTTTCAAGGCAATATTTTTTTTAATAAAAAATATCCAGACGGTGTTAAATTTAGAAAACTAGATTTATCCAAAATTCATAAATTAGGGTGGCGTAGTAATATTAGGTTAGAAGATGGATTAAAGAGATATTACAAATATTTTCAGACTCTAAATTTAAAATAGTATGAATAAGGAGATTTATGATAATTTAATAAAAATTAATTCATTTATTTTATATATTCTTCCAATCAGTTTAGTTACCGGACCTTTTATTCCAAACTTAATTGTGACTTTAGCAAGTTTTATAAGTTTATTTTTAATTATTTATAATAAACAGCTTAAGTACTTTGACAATTTATTTTTTAAGTTTTTTTTACTTTTTTCGATCTATTTAATTATAACAAGCGCATTAAATAGAAACTTTAATTTGAACGGTATTAGCGGATATGTTTATATTCGGTATAGTATTTTTTCTATTGCGATATGGCATACATTAGAAAATAATAATAATTTTTTTAGAAATTTTACAAAATTTATTTTACTTACAGTTTTATTATTATTTATTGATTCAATATTTCAATATTTTAATGGAACTAATTTATTGGGAATGCAAAAAAGTTCCTATAATAAAATATCAAGTTTTTTTGGTCGTGATGTGAAACTTGGTGCTTATTTAGCTAGAATTTATTTATTCTTTTTTTTATTTTTCTATTTATTTTTAGATAAAAAATTTTTAAACATTATATATTTAAATTTATTAAATACACTATTTGCTATTATAATTCTTCTTACCGGAGAAAGAACTTCATTTTTAATATTTATTTTAAATTTTTTATTAATTAACTTTGTTATTAAAAAAGGTTTCCTTAATAAAACAATCACCATTCTTATAGTGGCTCTTACCTCAATAATTATTGTTACAAATATAGAAGATGTTAAAATTCGTTATATTAATAATACTTTAACACAACTAACAGAATCCAATACGAATAGTTTAGGTTACAATTATTTTTCAAAGGGACATGAAAATCATTATCGAATAGCTTATAAAATGTTTAACGATAATAAATTTTTTGGTCAAGGACCAAATTCATTTCGAAATTTATGTGGCGCAGAAAAATTCAGACTATCAGTAAACGGTGAGGGCTGTAGTACGCATCCGCATAATATATACATACAGCTTTTAGGAGAGACTGGTTTAATTGGTTTTTTATTTGTTTTTACTGCTTTTTTTTATATTTGCTGTCTATTTATAAATGATTTATTAAAAATTCGTGAAAAAAATAAAAATTTAGAAAATAGAGCCCTTTTTTATGTGCCTATTATTGTTTATTTATTCCCATTTATCCCAACAGGAAGCTTTTTTAATAGCTGGGTAAATATTATCATATATTTGCCAATTGGATTTTTGCTAAACGAAATATTCTCAAAAAATGGTTGATTTTTTTATTTTATTTTTAATAAATTTATTTTTTTATTTTTATTTTAAACCAATAGTAAGCATATTAAACTGTTATGATTACCCTAATAAAATTAGAAAGATCCATAAAAAAAAAATTGCTAAGGTTGGCGGATTTTTAATTATAGTTAATATTATTATATTTTATCTAATCTCATTTAATAGCACTACATTTTTGAAAGAAGAGTTTTTTTTTACCGTTGGATGTATACTCTTTTTTTTATTGGGTTTTTTTGATGATAAGCTTGATATTAATGCAAATCTAAAATTTTTTTTTCAAATTATTTTTTTGTTATTATTGTTCATTGTTAACAATAATTTTTCTATAAATAATATTTATATTGGTTTTTTAGATAAACAAATTTTGTTAGGACAGTTTAGTCTTATTTTTACCATTCTTTGTTGTTTGTTATTTATTAACGCATTTAATATGTTGGATGGCATTAATATTTCCGCAGGCATTTATGCTACATTTTTGTTAGTGTTTTTATATTTACATCAAAATAACATTTTATATATTATTTTAATAACAAGTTTATTTTTTTTTTTAATCAAGAATTGTCAAAATAAATTATTTTTAGGAAACAATGGTTCTTATCTTTTAGGATTTAGTCTTTCCTATTTTATTATTGACCTAAACGGAATAAAAGTTATTTCTGTAGAAGAAATTTTTTTAGCATTGATAATACCCGGACTTGATATGCTTAGACTTTATCTTCAGAGAATCTATAATAGAAAAAATCCTTTTAAAGCTGACCTAAATCATTTGCACCATATTTTATTAAAAAAATTTAGTTATAATGAAGCAATTATTTTTTTATTGTTAATTTTATGTGTTCCCATTTTTTTAAATTATTTATTTGAGGATTCAAAAAAAATATATTTGATAATTTTTGTGATCTTCTCATACTGTAATTTAATTATTTATTTATTAAAAAAAAAGTAAAAGATTAAATATTTTGGGTTTGCATTTTTGATTTGAATTAATGATATTCTGGTTATAAATCTAACGTGCTAAAAGACTAATTCTCCCTAGGGTATTTTATTTATATTTATTTATACTCTTAATATTAGATTTAGATTTAATAAAAAAAATTTTTTCAAGATAATAAATAGATAAGAAAAAAATAATAAAATCAAAACTAATAATTGTAAAACTATTTTCTACTAAGGATCTTATTAAGAAAAAAATTATCATAGATGATGCGAACCAAGAATATTTATCAAATTTTTTTTTTAGTAAGGCTAAATTTACTAAATAAAAAGAATAAATGCAGATAACGCAGTAGGTGATCATAGCAAGATATCCACCAGAAACTAATGAATATAAAAAACCGTTAGACGCTGTTTGATTTATCAAAATTCTATCACCATGAATTCCGTATCCAAACACTTTTGCTTTATCAAAATTTCTCAAAATATTTTGCCAATCCTGTTTACGATTGCTAGTAAAATTGCTTGAATATATTTCAGAGTTTAAAATCCTAAAATTCTTTGAATATATTTCAGAGTTAAAAATCCTATCATTCTTTGAATATATTTCAGAGTTAAAAATCCTATCATTCTTTGAATATATTTCAGAGTTAAAAATCCTATCATTCTTTGAATATATTTCAGAGTTAAAAATCCTATCATTAAATAAGATTTCTCTCTTTGAGATGTCAATGACAAGACTAATAATAAAGGGAATAATAATAATTAATATCAAGTATTTTATAGTTTTTACTATTGAATATCTTTCTTTTATCAAAATAAATATCAGAGTGATAAAAAGCAAAGCAAGAATTACCATTCTGCTTTGGAAAGCAAATATTGCATAGTTAAAGAATATTAAAAAAAAAATGTATTTTTTTTTGTAAAGAACATAAATGCAAAAAAAATATAAAGAGAAGATTATTGCAAGTCTAGCCATTCCTGTTGGTCTAGGAACAGCTTCCTTGTTTTCAATACTTCCCCATACTGAGTAAAAATTATCATTAAATAATAGGTAATATTTAGCATAAATAAAAAAAAAATATAAAAATATTAGAAAAAAAACTATTAAATTTGAATTAAAATAAAAGTTTAAAAATTTTTTATTATATATTTTTAAAAAAACTAAAGAAATAAGCATGATATTCATTTCAGGAATTATATAATATAAATTTTTAAAATAATTTTGAGGATTACTAAGTGTCCCAATAATTTGAAATAATATTAATAAAGAAAAAAAAGAAAAAATAAAATTATTTTTAGTTAGCAGAGACACTTTCAATTCTTTAAAATTTACCAAAACTAAAGATGCAAAAATTATTATAGGTAATGTTGACTTAAAGAATAAAATATTTTCATAGAAATTGTTTTTTATTAAATTATTATTGAATAAATTTTCAGGTGTTGATGATAATGACAAAATAGTTGCGATAGAAAAAAAAGTTAATATATATAATATAAATTTTTTACTTATTTTGTCTATTAACGACATATTATTGCTTAATATTTACATAAAATTTTAAATTTTTAAAAGAAATGTCAATTTTTCTTAGTAATTTAATCATCATTTTAATTCTTCCTTGCAAATAAATAGAAGTGTTTATTAGTGTTTAGAATGGCATTATTATAGTATTGAAGACCACTTATTTGAGTCTCAAAACCCCTTTTATCTAATATTCTTTTAATTCTTTCGAAGTATTTAAGATTATTTATATTTTCAAATTTATCTTGAAATGAAATTAGAATATATGGAATTTTAAAAATTAATTTCAAAATTTTATTCCTTAATTTTAAAGGCATTTCTGATAATGACCAATTTGCAATTAATAAAGTATTAGAATTATTTTTATAATAGATTTCATTATTAACTTTTATAGAGGATATCAAATTAATTCTAGATTTATTATTTTCTATACTAACCTTTAATTTATTTAGTTTTAAAAAATAATATTGCAATAAATTCACTTCAAATGTGTCGAATATTGTATATCTAATTTTATGATTTATTTTTGAAAAAATTCTAGCCATACAACCATATCCACCGCCGATTTCTATGACTCTTTTTATTGTTCTAATATTAATATGTGAAAAGTCACAAAACTTTTTTAAATGATAAACTTGCCTAATTCTATTACCGCTACTTTTGGGATACAGAAAATATCTAATAGGATCACCCACTTCATCTTCTTTCAAAAGGTTTTTCCATTGAATAAAAAATTTTTTATCTTTTCTTATTTCATTCAGTTCATTTCTAATAAATAATCTATTATGAATAAAAAACATTTTTTGAATAAATGGACTTCGAAGAAAATTTATTAATTTTTTTTTTTTAATCAAATTAATAATTTCTTTATTAAAAATTATATGAGTTTTTTTTCTTAATTTGTTTTTTTTTTTTTTTTTTAGTTTTGCAATAATTTCATCATTTATAACCTGATTATATTTTTTAAACTTAGAGGTATTGTTTTTTATATAAAAGGAAAAAAAACACAGAAAATATCTAAATAAGTCCCTCATTAATTTTTATATTCTATTAATGTCATTTATTTTAATTGTTATTTCGGTACACATTTATATAAATATAATTTGTGAACCATTATTTATAATTGTTTAATTTTAAATAAATTTTAAATAATAAAAATAATATTTATTTATACAATATTTTTAGCTTAATCTTGCTATAAAAATTGAATAATTAATACTTCTATGAAATTACTAATAGCAACTTCATTTAGACCTTTCGGGGTTTCAAAAAATAATGACTCTTATCAATTGATGTTTTTGAATTCTTTAAAAAACTTTAATTGTGATCTGACAATTTGCGCAACACAATTTGATGATTCAGGTGTTGAAAATATTTTAAGAGAAAGTGAATTACCTTATATTTATAATAATATTACAAAAAATAATCTCCCTATTGGAAAAAAATATTCAAATCATGAAATTTTTCGCACAGGGTTGAATGAATTTTGTAAAAACGAAAATAATTACGATTTTTTTATTTATTCATGTTCTGATATTTTATTACCCTCAAATCTTATAAATGAATTGTTAAAAAGAAAAAATATTCATGGTGTAAATTTAATATATCCAAATACTCAAATTAAAAATGGCAAGATGCTTAATTATTATACTTTCATTTATGGAATAGATTTAATTATATTTAGAATAGATAAGCTACAAGCCAAACTATTCTTAGAAGCTCTAAGTGATTGGAAGCAGTATGATTGGGGCATTAATGAACATTTTTTACTAGCAATTGCAAATTTGCTTAATTTGCCAATTTCTAATCTTGTTAAGTATATGGATGTAATCAAATTTGAAAATAATTTTAGCGATACAAAAGAAGACAGAACTTGGCAAATTAATGCGTGGAATGAAAATAAAATTTATTTAATTGATTTTTTAAATCGTCATAATTTGTCACTGTTATATGCAAAAGGATCTTACTATTATCTATTGTATAGAATATTTAATTTTAAAGATTTAAATTTAAGATTGTTAATTATTTATATTAAAGTCTTTTTATATTATTTACCAAAAGCTTTTTTAAAGTTAATAACTACAAAAATTTTTTAAAATAGATTTATCAATGTCTATTAAAAAAAAAGCGGTATCGGTTATTATACCTACACTTAATGAATCTCTCAATTTAGAAATACTAGTCTCAAAAATAAATCAATATTTAAAAAAAAATATTTACGAAATTATAATTGTCGATGATAATTCAGTTGACGGTTCCAAAGAGGTTCTGTCTAAATTAAAAAAAAAAAATCAATATTTAAGATTTTATATTAGAAATAAGAGTCCAGATTTAAGTCAATCGTGTCAATTAGGTTTTAGAAAAAGTAAATTTGATAACATAATTGTTATGGACGGTGATTTGCAGCACGATCCTAAATACCTCCCAATTATGATTAATTTATTTTTTTCGAAAAAAAATGATTTTTTAATAGCAACAAGAAATTTCAGTAAAGAGATTATGGGTGAACCAAGATTTATTTTATCTTTTATATTAGTGAAGATAATTAACGTTTTACTTGGTTATAGAACGGCAGATCCTATGTCAGGTTTTTTTATTTTTAAAAAATCTATTTATTTGAGAAATAAAAGTAGATTGTATGGTTTAGGATTTAAAATTTTGTTCGATTTATTGTATGCCGAAATAGATTTCTTATTAATTAAAGAGTTTCCATTTAAATTTAACAATAGAAAATATCATAAAAGTAAAATGAATTTTAAGATATTATATATCTTGGTAAAAATGATTATGTTTTATTTTAAAAAAAAATTTTTTAGGCTTTAATATAACTTTTGATTATAAAATCCTTAATATGAATAAATTGATTTAATTTATAATTTTCTGGAATAGTGTTTTCGCTACATTTTTTTTCATCAGGAAAATTATTATCCCCCACAGCAAAACTTGGATTATTTAGGCATATAAACCAAATCTCTTTGATATCTAATTCATTTATTTGTTTTTTATTTTCAATTAGGATCAATTGATTTTTAATAAATATTTTCTTGGTTTTAATGTAATTATTAAACACATCATTTTCGCTACTTAAAAAGTGTTTTCCATTGTTTTTTACTATAATCTCTAATGCATTCGTAGTGGGGGGTGATTTTATAGGAAAATTTTTTAAATTAAAAATACCTACTATAATTGTAATCAATGTGAGAATAATATTTAATAACTTCTTATTTCTCTCATTTTGAATATTTGTAAATATCCATATTATTATGAGCGGCAGAATAAACATTACATACTTTGGAGACATTACGGGGGCTCTTAAAAAAGAGTACAAAAGTGTCAATGCATATGTACTAATAATTATATAAATAATTAGATTTGAATTAGAATTTTTAAATATAATTTCTTTTCTATTTTTCAAAAGAAAATAAGAAAATATTATTAATAAAGCCCCTCCAAGAGTGATTGATCCAAAAAAACTCCTAAAATGATAATTTATAAAAAAACTAGTTTTTAAAAGAGTATAATGTTCTGTTCTATTAATATTGTAAAATAAATAATTGTAATTAAGTATAATATAGAAAATAATAATAAAAAAAATATTAAATATTACTATTTTTATTTCTTTTTCTTTTTTTTCAAAAATAAATTTTTTTATTAAAAAAATTATTTTTCCAAAGTATATAGTGAGTGTTATGGGCCAAATACTTAAATTTAATACAGATATCAAAAAATAAAATAAATATATTATTTTATTACTATTTTTCAGTATTTTTAGAAATAATGCTACCGATAGCAATGATAAAAACGTTGATAAACTGTGCGCTCTAATCTCTAAAGATTGCCATATTAAAAAAAGATTAAATACAAATGCAAAGCCAACGTAATAATTAATTTTATTATTTTTAGTAATATTTTCGAAAATATATAATGATAATGGAATACTTAAAATTCCGAAAATTAATGAAAAAACTCGACCTATCTCATCGGTGTAACCAAAAAATTTAAAAAAAAATTTTAAGAGTATTAAATATAGAGGAGGATAATATTCCGTTAAAAAGGCATCGCCTTTATTTCCCCAATATCTATCCATTGTTTGGTTAAAATCAATATTAGGATTTGAAACATAAATTGAATGCCATTCATCATGCCACGACTCTTTGCCATCCATTACATAATATCTAATAATTAAAGCAATTAAAGTAATTGCACTGTACATTAATGTTTTTTTGTATTTAACAAAATTCATAAAAAATTTTACAATTAATATATTATCGTTATTTATGTGAAAGATAATAAATTAAACTATTACAAATAATAGAATAAATTATTTTGCTATGAAAAAAATTTTAATATTAGGCTCTCGTGGTCAAATCGGCTCACATTTGCTGAATTTCTTAAAAAAGAAAAATTATAAAGTTTATGAGTTTGATCTTGTAAATAATAAGTCAGAAGATTTAAGAATTAATAATAACCAAAAACTTTTGTCATATATTAAAAAAGCAGACTTTGTATTTTTTTTAGCTTTTGATGTAGGTGGATCTGTTTATTTAAAGAAGTATCAAAATAGTTACAGTTTTCTAATGAATAATATTTCAATTATGAAGAATACATTTGAATTGCTTTATAAGGAAAAAAAGAAATTTATTTTTGCAACTAGTCAAATGTCAAATATGATCTATTCTTCTTATGGAGTTTTAAAAAGAATTGGTGAAGATATAACCAAATCATTAGGTGGCATATCTGTTCGATTTTGGAACGTTTATGGTGTCGAAGAGGATATGGAAAAATCACATGTGATTACTGATTTTATAATTAAAGCGTTGAATAAAAAAAACATTCTCATGTTAACAAATGGAGACGAAGAAAGAGATTTTTTGTATGCGGATGATTGCTGTCATGGATTAAAGATTGTAATGAATAAATATGATATTTTTAAAAATAAAAATATTATTGATTTAAGTTATGGCAAGTACACAAAAATTATCAATGTTGCAGCAATAATTAAGAATCTTTTTAAAAAAAAAGGCATAGATATTAAAGTTATTAAAGGCGAAAAAAATGATCAGCTTCAAAAAAATAAAAAAAATACACCAAATACATACCTTAAAAAATACTGGAAACCAAAATTTTCATTAGAGCAGGGAATCGAGGAAGTTTTTAATTTTTATTTTAAAAAAAATTAATTTTTTTTGTTTTGATTTACCAAGTTAAATAGTATTATAACCCCCATGTTGCTATGAAAAAAAAATATTTAATTTGTGGTGCAGGAGGGTTTATCGGTGGTCATTTAACTTATTCTTTAATGAAGCAAGGCCATGAAGTTATATGTGCTGATATAAAACCATTAGAATATTGGTTCCAATTATATGAAGATAATAAAAATTACTCCTTAGATTTAAAAGAGTACGAAAATTGTTTAACAGTCACTAAGAGCGTTGATTATATTTATAACATGGCCTGCAATATGGGCGGGATGGGCTTTATTGAAAATAATAAAGCCGAATGTATGTTGTCGGTTCTAATTAATACAAATTTGTTAAGAGCCGCATTAAAAAATAATGTAAATAAATATTTCTTTTCTTCTAGTGCCTGCGTTTATAATGGGAGTAAACAAAAGCAGTCATTTATTCCAGGCCTAAAAGAAGAAGATGCGTATCCAGCAGAACCAGAAGATGGATATGGTTGGGAAAAACTTTTTAGCGAAAGAATGTGCAGACATTTTACAGAAGATTTTGGTTTAGATACAAGAGTTGTAAGATTTCACAATATCTACGGTCCAAAAGGCACATTTGATGGAGGAAGAGAAAAAGCCCCTGCGGCATTGTGCAGAAAAATAATAAACTCAAAATTAGAAAAAAAAAATATAATTGATGTTTGGGGCGATGGAGAACAAACTAGAAGTTTCCTTTATATAGACGATTGTATTAATGGCACTAAACAAGTCTTTGACAGCAAATATTCAGATGTATTTAATTTAGGTAGCGAAGAACAGGTTTCAATTAATCAAATGATTGAGATAATAGAAGATGTTGCTCAATATAAGGTTCAAAAGAATTATCAGTTAGATAAACCAAAAGGAGTAAGGGGTAGATCTAGTGACAATACTTTTGTATCAGAAAAAATTGGCTGGAAACCATCATATTCTTTAAAACAAGGTTTGGAAAAAACCTATAATTGGATTTATGATGAGATTGTAAGTGGCGCAAATATAAAAAAATTTGGAAGAAAATAAATAACTTATAGTATCGGGTAAGTTAAATATTTAAGCTTGATGCGTACGTAAAAATAATTTTTTTATTAATGTTATAGTATATTTTTGTAGTTAGAACTTTAATAATTCTCATCAAGATTATTTATTGTAACAAGGGCAACTAAGTTACCCGCCAATCTTTTAAAAGAATTTAGATTGCCTAAAATGCCTTCTTTAAAAGTTAAAAGCATTCTTAAGAATGTAGTGAGAAAAAAAAGACCTATATTTAATTTGTGCTTTTTTACAACGTAATATCTATTTCTCAATTCTTTTTTACCAAATTGAAAACCTGGTCTAGTTATAGACTGATTGTGAGTATATTTTGCATCACTACAAACCATTAATTTACCCCTTTTCTTTAATTGTAAACTAAAATCTAGATCTTCTAGATAGCCGTAGACCCCTAATTTTTTGTCAAATCTTGAGTTTTTTATTTCACTACTCCTGTAAATTACGGCTCTAGTTGGCAGCCACTGAACAATTTTATTATTTTCAAAATTAACAAATCTAGATTGCCAACCAGAACCTGAAAATCCACCATTATCTAAACTGTAAATTCCTATTTTATTTGTGATATAATTCTTTTTAAAGCTATCTAAAATATTTTTTCTCTCTTTATATATTTGATTAAATGCAACTCCGACAAAGTCTTTATTGTTGTTTAAAAAATTTTGCATTTTATAAAAAGCATCTGAATAAAAAATATTATCATCGTCTAAAAACATAATATATTTAGATTTTTTTATAAAATTAAAGCCTACATTTCTTTGAATACACGTTGATGGTTCCGAGTTTACAAGTTCAATATTAGCTCTATATTTTTTTACTTTCTTTTTAATCTGATCTTTTATTTCTAAATTTGAAGAATCTACGATAACTATTTTTTTAAAAAAAAATTTATTTGATTCTAAAAAATTTAATGTATTAGTTAATTCTTTAATTCTATTTCTAGTAGGAATGACTATAAGCATGCATTTTATTAGTAAATAATATTATTTTAATTAAAATTAGATTTTTATATTATAAATTTTTACAATATCTATTTTGTACATTGAAGGGCAACTTCTATAAAATCACCATCAACAAACCTATGTTTTTCCTCCACTTCAGAAAAAACTTTAATTCCAGAGTCTCCTATTTTAGATTTTCTTATATTTTTAAAACCTGCTTCAGTAAGATATTTTTGCATTGATTTATTATCATACATCCATAAGTGACCTGAATTTCCAAATAGTTGCCTAAGAAAATCTTTAAAGCTTCTGTTGTTTTTTTTTTTTCCAAAACCTATACTTTCAATAAAAGCATCGCTGTCTTTATTTTTCAAATATTTTTGCGCTCTCGTTTCCAAATCAGGAACTATTAATCTAAAACATCCTCCAGATTTTAACATAAAATAAATATTTTTTAATGCTTTTTGCATGTCCTCTTTAGTCATATGCTCCAATGCATGAGAACAATAAATATTATCTGCCTCATTATTTTTGCAAAGAGGTTTTCTAGAAATATCTCCATAAATTACTTCTTTAGGATAAGGCGAAGGGTTAATTTTTATAAATTTTCGCAACAACGGAATTTTTTCAATTTGCGCTGTAATTGAAATGTCATAATTTTTCCAATTTTTACCAATTTTAAATTCACAACCTATATGTATATTCATTATTTTTTTATATATTCGATTAGGACTTGCGAGCCATCTTTACTAAAGGCAAGGTAGTTATATTCTTTCTCGTCAAAATTTTCGGTGAGAGCCTTATATTCGTTTTCTTCCCATCCAATACAATTAAACAGTTCATCAAATAAAATTACAGCCCCATTGTTTAGAAAAGGTTTAATAGTTCCGAGTATAAAATTTGAGGTATCGTAAGTGTCCACATCTATGTGGACAAAATTAATATTTTCCGTTCTTTTTAGAAAACTAGGCAGAGTATCTTGTATCCATCCTTTTATAGGCGATACATTTTTATTTAATTTTGGCACTTTTCCTTTTAAATCAAAAGTTCCTTTAGTGGCTTGTGTTCCTTTCCAATCTTCTTTGAGACCTTCAAAAGAATCAAATCCATATATAATTTTATTTTTTATTAACTTTGATAAAAAATTAATAGACTTTCCTTTATGAACGCCAAATTCCAAATATAGACCCTCTTCTTTTATTTCCAAGGCTTTTGATATTGCGTATTCTTTTATCTTATAATCTTTTAAAAAAATTGATTTTAAAAAATATTTTTTAAAGTGATTATATGATTTGTCTAAACTTTCACTTTGATATTTTTCGAAAGGTGTTTCCTTTAAAAAATTAAAATCTCTAAATATTCCAACGGTATAACTTCTTATTTTTTTTAGTAAAAAAATAACTAGATCTCTAAATACAGAATACATTTTTATATTATATAATTATCTTTTAATTTACCAATTTTGGTTGCGGGGCTTGGATTTGAACCAAGGACCTTCAGGTTATGAGCCTGACGAGCTACCAGACTGCTCCACCCCGCGATAAGGTTTTCTGTTATAGCATTAAATTTTAAATTATCTACTTTTGTTAAATTTGAGCCAAATACTTTAAATTTCAATTATATTTACAAAAGAATACTAGTTATGTATAAAACCATGCCTGGTGATTATTGCAAAGGAGTAACACCCGATCCCATTCCGAACTCGGCAGTTAAGCCCTTTAGCGCCAATGGTACTTTGTCTTAAGGCACGGAAGAGTAGGACGTTGCCAGGCTTTATAAATCCTTCTTAAATTTTAATGAAAAATATATTAATTGTTACAGGAGGAGCGGGGTTTATAGGCTCCAATTTAATATCTGAACTTTTGAAATTTAAAAAATTTAGAGTTTTGAGTATTGATAACTACTCCTCAGGATTATCTAAAAATCATATTAAGAATAGAAGAGTTAAGTATTTAAAAGGAAATACTAAAAATATAGATGTTTTGTTAAAAAGTTATATTGGGAAAATTCATAGTATTTTTCATTTTGGTGAGTTTGCAAGAATTTACCAAAGTTTTAAAAAAATTGATGAATGTTTTAGCTCTAATATTGAAGGAAGCTCTAATGTATTTAACTTTGCACTAAAGAATAAAATTAGGTTAATTTATTCTGCAACTTCTGCAAGTTTAGGAAACAAAGGAAAAGATATGAATTTATCTCCTTACGCTTTTTCAAAAGCTAAGAATTTAGAATTGCTAGAGAACTTAAAGAAGTGGTTTAACTTTCGATATGAAGTTATTTATTTTTACAATGTTTATGGAGAAAGACAAATTTGCAAAGGAGATATGGCAACAGTTGTTGGGATATTTGAAGATCATTTCAAAAAGAATAAAAAATTACCCGTCGTGAGACCCGGAACACAGGTCAGAAGATTTACTCATGTTTATGACACTATAAAAGCTTGTATTTTTGCATGGAAAAAAAATAAATCTAAACACTACTCTATTGCAAGTAAGCAATCCTATAGCATTATTAAACTTGCAGGAATGTTTAAAACTAAGATTATTTATTTACCAATGAGAAAAGGTGAAAGGTTTGCATCAGCTTTAACAAAGATGAATTTGAATAATAGGATTAAGAGATTAACTGCTAAAATTAAATTGAATGATTATATAAAGAATTTTTTGATAAATAATCGTTAACTTTTCTTTACAAAGTGCCTTTTAATATATATTTAGAATCATTATGAAAGTTGTAAGCTCATTAAAATCTCTTAAAAAAAGAGATATCAATTGTAAAGTGGTTAGAAGACGAGGAAAACTTTACGTTATTAATAAAAAAAATCCAAAGTTTAAAGCACGTCAAGGTTAAATTTTATGGATATTGG
>Ga0214921_10001343_pt1 | contig 42417 bp, 31 predicted proteins | sample LL1505_MetaG_FD_177992 | JGI IMG/M metagenome (GOLD analysis project Ga0214921, IMG submission 177992) | Freshwater microbial communities from Lake Lanier, Atlanta, Georgia, United States - LL-1505 | ecosystem: Environmental > Aquatic > Freshwater > Lake | place: USA: Georgia | collected...
GGTGATTTTGGTGGCCACTTTGGGGGGCGCCTCGGTTTTGGTGGCCACTTTGGTTGTGGCGCGCGCCGCCCCCGCGCTTCTTCCCCGCGGCGTGGGGGGTGATCGCGGCGACCACCGCGAGCGCCTCGGCGGCGCCCGGGACGAACACGAGGATGTCGGCGCGCTCGGGCGCGTCGTCGGGGTTCTCGGCGTGGATCCGCAGGACGAGGGCCGCCGCCTCGGCGGGGTAGTTGGCGGCCGCCCAGCCCGGGGGCTTCCCGTAGTCGGCGGGCCAGTGGGTCGTGATCGGGTAGCCGCGGCCGGCGACCTCGACGACGTTCGCGGGGCCCACGCCGAAGTAGGCGGCGTAGCGGGCGGGGTCGATCGTCGCGCTCGTCAGCAGCACGAAGGGGGTGCGGGGGTCGCCGACGTTGCGCAGCAGGAAGTTCCGCAGCAGGAGGAGGGTCATGTCCGTGTCGAGGGCCCGCTCGTGGGCCTCGTCGACGATGATGAAGCGGTAGCGGCTCTTGAGCTCGTCGTCGGGCAGCTGCCGCAGCTGGACGGCGAGGGTCCCCGCCGTCGCGTAGACGAGGCCCGCGCCGCCGCGGGAGCTCACCGAGCCCGTCTGGAAGCCCACGGTCTCGCCGAGCACCATGTCGGGGTAGCGGCCCGCGCAGATGTCGCGGGCGAGGGCGACGGCCGTCAGCACCCGCGGCTGCGTGCAGACGACGCCGGGGCCGACGAAGCGGCGGCCGCTGGGCGTCGTCTCCGCCCGCAGCAGGCGGAAGATGCTAACTGGCAGCACCGTCGACTTGCCCGAGCCTGTCTCGGCCCGCACGATCAGGACGCGGTCGGCGACTGCGCCGCTGCGCCCGCCGAACTCCGGCATGCGCTGGCGCAGCCAGGACTGGATGTGTGCGATCGGGGTGACGCCCGAAACGATTGGTGAATTTGCGTCGCCCGCCGGCGCGAGCCGCAGGCTCCCCGGAACGAGCAGCGTCGGGAGCATCCTATACTGGCGCGCACTAGCGCACTAAAGAGAGTTGCCGCTCGCCGCGGCGGGGCGCCAACTCAATTCCCATTTTTCAAAGAAATTGAAAAATAACATTGTTTTCGCTTACTCCAATTCTTCGAATTGAATTAGCGCCCCGCCGCGGCGAGCGGCAAAATTGAAGCCCACCATTGAGGAAACCGTAGTTTTTACAAAAAAGTAACCGAGTGAAGGCTTGCAATTCACCGCGACCCCAATTCCTCAATTCTGAAAGAATTGAGTTTGCGCCCCGCCGCGGTGAGCGGCAAAGCTACTCAATCATCGCGGCTGACCAGCAACCAGTAGCCAACTGGGGCGCCCGCGGCCCCGCAGTCGGCGGGCGGCCCGCGCGCAGGCGGGCCGCGCGCGGGCCGCCTGCGCGCGCTCGAGAGCCGGTCATCGCAGACCGCGTGCGCGACCGTGCGCACGGGGCTGCCCCGCGCGGTGACCACCGCGGCCGCGAATGCGGCCGTGTTGCTCTCGCGCGGGAGCTTCACGGCGACGGCGCCCACGCCCCGGCGCAGCGCGTCGGCGACGACCGCCGGGAGCGGCTCGCCGCCCAGCTCGAGGTTGCGCCGGCGGTGCGCGAGGGCCGCGTCGGCGGCGGCGAGGGACGCGCCCGCGCCGCCCCACGGCGGGTCCAGGTAGAGCAAGTTGGGGGGCCGCTCTGTAGCGGGGGGCCGCTCTGTAGCAGAGGCGTCGGCGCCCAAACTCAAACTCTTAATGAACGCCGCGCCGTCGCCGACGCGCACCTCGGGCGCCGCGAGGCGGGTCGCGCGCGCGACCCGCGCCATGTTGCGGCGCGTGACCTCGGCGACCGCCGGGTCGATCTCGATCGCGGTGACGGCCGCGCGCGGGAACAGCACGCGGAGGTTCGCCGTGTCGACGCCGACGTGGGCCGTCGCGTCGACGATCGTGAAGCGCGCGCCGGCCTGCTTCGCCTCGCCTGCAAACTCCTGCAGCAGCGCCTCTTGCTTGCTGCGCAGGTGCCAGGGCATCAGACTGCTGTAGGCAGACGCGTTCGTCGTCTCGAACCAGCGGTAGTCGATCGGGCGGGCCGCCCGCTGGCGGAAGTCCAGCACCTTAGCCGGAAAGGTGACATAGCTGTCGCTTGTAGAGCCGCCACTTGTAGAGCCGCCACTTGTAGATAAACCTCTTTCATCAGCTTTCTTGGCTGGCCGGCCCGCCGCCGCGATAACTTCGGCAGCTCGCATTGCCGCAGCTATATGTGCAGCAGTCAGCACCACAATTGCAACAATTACCAGAATCAATTGAAACTGGGGAGACATCATGCTATATAATTATACATTTTTACCAGTAAATCGGGGGCAGGCCCGTGAGCTTGTCCCATGCCATGTACCGCGAGCAGCTGTCGCCGGCGCCCATTGTCGCCTTGTGGGCGCTGGTGACAGCCGCCCGCGGCGAGAAAGCTTCGGCGCCGAATCCAGCTCTTGAAGACACAATTTCTACGTAGGGCGACACACCGAGGACGTCTGAGAGCACGCCGATCGGGGTGCGCCGGCTGTGCGCAAGTTGGGTCGGGCTCACCGGCGCCAGCCCAGCTGCGCGGCCCGGCCCCGCCGCGAGGCCCCCTCCGCTGTCGAGGCCCAGCCCGGCTGCGAGGCCCAGCCCGGCTGCGAGTCCCCCTCCGCTGTCGAACCGCGTGAACGTGTGCGACAAGTGGGCGAAGAAGTCTTCGGGCTCATAAATCATGCCGGGCCGCGGCACCGGAAAGCGGCCGCCGTGCTCTTCGAGGACGAGCACCGAGAGGTCGACCGGCACGACGCGCGCGGGCTGCCCCGTGGGCAGCGCCGCGAAATCTGCCAGCGTCATGAGGTGTGATTCTGTGGCGGCAATCCACGCGCTCAATTGGAAGTATTGGGGCGGCTCGTCATCGGGACCGAAGGCTGCCATCTTTCTATGGTATTTACTAATTGCCAATGCTCCAATTTTGCAATTCACCGCAACTTCAATTTCTTTGAAATTGGGATTGCAAAAAATGGCATCGTTTTCCCAATTTTCAATTTCTTTGAAATTGGGAATTGAGTTGGCGCCCCGCCGCGGCCCCAATTCTTCGAATTGAAACTGGTAATCGGCAACTACGCGCTCGCCAGCCCGGGCCCGCCCAGCTCGTCGCCGGCGAGGGCCTTGCCGTCGGTGCTGCTCGCGCCCGCCCGCAGGGAGCGGCCGCCGACGAGGGCGGCGCGCGCGGCGACCTCGCCGGCGCCGCCGAACGCGGCGTCGCCGGGCAGCGCGCCGGTCTCGGCGCCGCCGCGCCACTCGGGCAGCTTCTGGGACGTAAACACAGTGTCCCGCTCGCGCTGCAGCGCGGCCCCGTCGTAGGTCGCGCCGCCGACCGCCACGTCGCGGCGCTGCACGGGCGCGGCGCCCGAGTACGCGTGGACGGTGAGGCCCCGCGCGGCGGCGGCCCCCAGGCCGGGGCCGCCGACGACGCGGGCGGCCGCGGCGCCCGGGTCGGCGGCCGGCGCCATGCCCCGCGCGGGCGCCGCGCCGCCCTCGCGGATGCGCCCCCCGCGGTCGGCCGAGTCGAGCAGGACGGCGCCGGCGATCTTGCGCCGGCCGGCGGCCGTCCCCTCACGGAGGCCGGCGACGATCGCGGCGGCGTTCGTCAGGTGCGCGTTGGGCGTCGCGGCCGCCGCCGTGAGCCGCATCGGCGCCGCCGGGTCGGCCGGCGCGCCCACGCCCGCCGGCGCGCCGCCGGCGTGCTCGTGGTCGCCGGCGGCCGCCCGCGCGCGCGCCGCGTGCGTTTCGTAGACGGCGCGGCCGCCGTCGGCCGCCGGCGCGAGGCCGCGGTCGAATGATTGGGCGCGCCGCGAGTCGGCCGTCGCCTGGTCGGCGCGCGCGCCCCGCCGCGCGCGCCCCCCGTCGGCCGCCGGCGCGAGCCCGCGGTCGAATGACTGGGCGAGCCGCGAGTCGGCCGCCGCCTGGTCGGCGGCCGCGCCGCGGCGCGCGCGGCCCCCGTCGGCCGCCGGCGCGAGGCCGCGGTCGCTCGCGCGGGCGAGCCGCGAGTCGGCCGCCGCCTGGTCGGCGGCGGCGCCGCGCCGCGCGCGGCCCCCGTCGGCCGCCGGCGCGAGGCGCGCGCTGGCGCCGACCCCCGCGCGCACAAGCGAGCCGCCGGGCGCGGTCTCGGGGCGGCCCAGGCGGACGGCGCGCCCGTGGCGCGCGGCGAGCGCCGCCGACGCCGCCAGCTGGCGGCGGTTGGGCGCGCGCGACGTCTGCGCGGCGGCCCAGGCCGCGTCGGCGCCGGTCGCCGCCGCGAGGGCCCCGCCGCTGCCGGCGGGGCCCACCGCGAGGGGGCCCGCCGCCCGCGCGTGGCCGACGCGGGCGGCGCCCAGGGCCGCCTCGCCGCCCGTGTGCCGCCAGGGGCCCGCCGGCGAGGCGCCGGCGCCGACGCCGCCGTCGGCGGTGCGCGGCGCCGCGCCCATCAGCGCGGCGCCGCCGCTGTCGCCCCCGCGGAAGCGCGAGTTCGCATCTTGCGAGTTCGCGTCTTGCAAATTCGCGTCGGCGAGCCCCTCGCCGCCAACGTCGGCGCCGGCGGCCCGCTCGGCGCCGGCGCCGGCGCCGTAGCGGGCGGCGTCGGCCGCGACGTTCTGGCTCCAGGGGCGGCCCTCGCGCATGATGTCGAAGACCTTGGTGTTGCGCTTCGTCCGGCGGTGGACCTCCTTCATCCCGTAGCTGATGCTCTGGTTGGTCCAGGGGCGCTCGGCGAGGTGGTTGTCGTCGTTGTCGCCCATGCGCGCCGTGATGGTCTCGGCCCGCGCGTTCGCGTGGCCGCGCGCCTGGTTCAGCAGGGGGTCGTTCGTCGCGCCGCGGGGGTCGTTGCCGGTGAAGCCGATGTAGAGCTCGGGGTGCTGCGGCAGGTAGTCGTAGCTGCCGCGGTTCCCGTTGACGCGCAAGTTCAGCTGCGAGCGCGACAGGCTGGGGTCGCGCCGCTGGTGGTCGCTCTCGAGGTAGGGCGCGTTGGGCGCCCAGTCGATAATTTCGGCGCGCGCGTAGTCGTCGTAGTCGTCGTAGCCGCCGGCCGTGTAGTCGCCGCCGGCGTAGCTCGCGGGGCCGCCGGGGCCGCCGGCCCTGCCGGCCCCACCGGGGCCCGACGCGCGCCAGTCCGACATTGAGCTACCCATGTGTCGGACGGCGGCCACGAGCGCGGGATCGGTCTCCTCCATCCGCCACAGAATTGTCTCGTAGGGCATGCCCCCGTCGGGCAGGCCCTCCCGCATGTTTACCTCGGTCCATGACATGCTGTTGGCGGCACTAAAGTTATACTAACTAAAAAGATTCGTGCAACTGCCGCTCGCCGCGGCGGGGCGCCGCTCGCCGCGGCGGGCGCCGCTCGCCGCGGCGGGGCGCCGCCAGCCGCTCGCCGCTCGCTGCTCGCCGCTCGCTGCTCGCCGCTCGCTTCTCGCCGTGGCGCAAGTTTACATTTGCAATTCACCGCGACGGGTTTATGCGGTTCACTTCGACTGGTTTCCACTCCAAATTATTGACGACCTCTGTCGCAGAAGGCTGCGCGAGTGTCAGCGGGGGGCCCACGGGCTCGCTCGCGGCGGGGGGCCACCCGAAGCTAGAGCCGCCCCTGATGCTGGCGCCCGGCATCGAGGGCACCACCGGCACGTATCCGTCGTGCATGTTGGCGGCGCCCCGGCTGCCGACGATGTCGCTGACGACCCCCCGCGCGCCGCCGACCGCCGAGTCTGCCTGCGCCTCGCGCGCCACCAGCGAATAGTGCAGAAAGAGCAGAAGCGTCGTCGCCGCGTAAATGTAGAAGGTGGCGCGCGCGCAGGTCCGCCAGTTGTCATTAGACAGCTTGTAGTGGAATACCGCCATGATCACGACGCCGACCATCGCCGTCAGCAGGAGCGCCGCCGAGAAAGGGTTGCCAACGAGCTTTCGGACAATCGGCGCGCCGCCGGCCCAATCGGCGGCGCTGTTGATCGCGTCGCGGACGTCTAGACGCGACATATAAACTTCTTCTTTTTCTTTCTTTGTTAGAAAGAAAAAGAAGAAGTTTGCGCCCCGCCGCGGCGATCGGCAAAGTTTACTCGTCACCGAGCAAGCTCGCCATAAATCCACCGCGGCGCTTAGCATTTGATGCGGCGGGAAGCGCAGCGTTCTGCGGCGCAGAACGCGGCGCAGACTGCGCCGCTTCTATCTCGTAGTTTTTGCTAGCGAAGACTCTGGTATCTTCGCTGGCGTCTTCATCAGCGTCTTCGCCGGCGTCTTCGCCAGCGTCTTCGCCAGCGTCTTCATCAGAATAGTCGGTTATCGCTTCCCCAATTCTTTGAATCGAGTTTGCAACAGGGGCGGCTGCGCTCGCATAAACTGCTTGCGCATATGCCGGCACAGGGGGCGGGCTGCGGGTGGCTGGCCAGGGCGATTCGGGCGGCCAGGAGGTTGCTGGCCGCCGAGTTTGTGTTTGCGCAGGCGGCGCATACGGCGCAGGCGGCGCTGCATGCGGCGCTGGCGGCGCCGCATGCGGCGCTGGCGGCGCAATCGCAAAGAAGCCAGCACCAATGCTCGCGTTCGCGCCGGCGCGCGCGCCGGCAACTCGCGCGCTCTTACTCTGGCGCGACTTGCGGGAGCGGCGCCTGCGGTCGCTGTCGCTGTCGCTGTCGCTTTCGCTGTCGCTGTCGCTTTCGCTTTCACTTTCGCTTTCACTTTCGCTTTCGCTTTCGCGGGAGCGGCGCTCAGCCGTCCGCTCTTGGCGGGGGATGCGCGTCTCAGCGATAATGGCGAGGCCCGCCGCCGCCGGGCCGGCAGTCGCGCCGGCCCGGAGTAAGTCAACCAGCTGCCGCAGCTTATTTTCGCGGCGGCGGCTATCTCGCAGGTCGGCAGCTTTGGAATCGGCGCGGGCCTCGGCCTCTTCGGCGCGGGCCTCGGCCTCAGCCTTTTCGCGGACGAGGCGGCGCAGCGCCTTCTTCATATCTTCGACGACATCGAGGGAGACGCTGTCGCGGGCCTGCCCCATTTTGTGCATGAACTTGTTATGGAGCGCGCCCCGCTTGGCGACGAGGGCGCTGACGGCGGCGTCCTGCAGCATCCGCACGGTGACCTCGGGCGCCTTGGCGTGGTCGTCGATCACGCGCCGCAGCATGTCGGGGCGGGTGACGGCCGTCGCCAGGTTTGCGACCAGGTCGCAAAGGACGCTGCCGAGGAGCTCGTCCTTGTCGGCCGACGTGAACTGGCGGAAGTAGTCCGCGGGCACGCAGACGCCGACGACCTTGTCGACGAACTCGGCGAAGCTCAGCGTCGTGAAGCGGGTCGTGTTCGTGAAGTAGTGGTGGACCCCCTGCACCACCTCGCTGTAGCAGCGGGAATCGTTCTTGGTGCCGGAGACGAACGCCTGGATGCGCCGCACGTACTCGTCGGTGAGGGAGCTCCCGCCGGCGACGCTGGTCTTCGCGCTGTGCCAGACGTGGTTGAAGAAGCAGTCGACGAAGAAGCTCGCGACGATCTCGAACACCGAGATCACCTTCGGGTCCTGGCCGGGGTGCGTTAGCGGCGCAAGCTGCGACTGCAGCGCCGCCGGCGCAAGCGTGCGCGCGCGCGAAGCCATATGTTATAAGAATGCAGGGCCCGCAAGTCTAATGCTTGACACCTAACAAAAAATATGTGATACTAAATACTATTGATAAAGATGGCTGCAGCCCCTGCGGCCTTTGCGGCCCCTACAGAAGCAGAGCGGCGGCTCAATTTCTGCAAAGTGCCAAATGTGTCGCCGATATTGCCCAATGCGGATGCAATTACGTATTTGAGTGATTTAAAGATCGCATCACCAAAGTTGGTACCGGCATTATTAATACTTTCCACCTTTTTAAACAAAGCACCAGTCGAAGTTGCCACAACAAAAGATGCAAACGTGTTAGCGAGTGGGGTAGCACAAAAAATGTGGAACGCAACCTCGGCCGGAAGAGCAGCAGTAATTACATGGCTAACAAATTTTGGCGAGAACGAGCTTGAATCTGCGATGAATACCCTGTACTCGTCGCTGGACGCAAACGCACAACAAGAGATCACAAGACAACTTGCAATGAATGCGGCCGCCGCCGCCGCCGCGGCCGCTGCGGCCGCCGCCGCCGCCGCGCCGTATGTTCCAGCGGATGCAGCCGCGGCTGCTCCAGCGGATGCAGCAGCTGGAGCCGAACCGGTTAAATCGCCTTCAAAAAGCGGCGGCTGTCTGACCCCCGATATGTCAACGATGTCGTACAAGATGTCGTACAATATGGTGTATGCGATGGCGATCCTCGTTGCCGTAATAGTATTGATTGTAGTGTTGATTGGGTATTCATTATGGATGCGCAAGGCGCACACACAAAATATGTCTTGGCACCAGGACGCTGAGCCGCGGGTTGCCTTTCCGTAACTCGTAACTAATAACTAAAAATTGCAATTCACCGCGGCCTCAATTCTTTGAATTCGAAGAATTCAAGTAAGCGCCCCGCCGCGGCGAGCGGCAAAATTAAAAATTGAGTTTGCGCCCCGCAGCGGCGAGCGGCAGATTTATGGAGCCGCCACATGAGTTAGGAAAGCTAACCATTTTTCAGATTCTTCACACAACTTTGCCATAGAGTTTTCGATTTTCGGTGACCACGATAATTGCAGCTCGCCGCGGCGGGGCGCTAAATCAACACCAACCTTGAAAGTGGTTGAGATAGTGCGCGCCGCTTCGTCTAGTCTGCGGCGCGCGTGCTGCTTAAATAACAGCGGCGTTAAAGCCTCGACATGCGCGCGCTGCTGTGCATGGAACTTGTCGATAAACCACTTCCGAAGGTCAGCAAATTGTTTTTCGCCACTGAGAAGAGCATCTAGCAGCGAGTGCCACATTCCCCCTGTAATATGCTTAAGGATCATTTCACAGGAGTGATTAATGTAAACCCCGAATTGTAACAAACGGGAAAGCTCTACTTTCACGATTAATTGTGGAAAATCTATCGATACTCCCGCATGGCCGTCCAACAATTCGAGTAGCTCCTGCAATGCGAGTTCTGCTGGGTCTGCCATGTTGAGTGAGTATTCAAGTATACTCACTCATAGAAATTCAAATCTTGAATGACGCGAAGAAGGGGTTCGTGCTGTCCATCGACACCCCTGTCGACTGCACGCTCTCGGTGAGCTCCCGCAGGGCTTCGCTGCCGAAGCGGAAGGGCTTGGGGTAGGGGCACTCGAAGTGGTAGAAGTGCTGGCGGCGCTCGTCCTCGCGGATGTAGGCGAGCTTGCGGTTGCCCCGGAAGACCTCCGGCGCGATCTCGGCGACGTACGCGCGGGCGGGCTTGCTGAACTTGTTCGAGGCGCGCTCGAAGTTCGACGCGCAGACGACCGGCTCGGTGAAGAAGGACACGAAGGCGTTCTTGCGGAGGTTCGCCGGCAGGTCGGTGTCGTCCTGGCAGCTCAAGATCACCGTGATGAAGCTGTGGCGGTTCTGGTAGAAAAGCATGCGGAAGATGTCCTTGGTGAAGAAGGGCTTCAGCTGGGCGGCGCAGTCGTCGAAGATGAGCAGCAGCCGCGGGTTGAACGTCAGGTAGGCGAGGCTGTAGCGCTCGTCCTCGGAGATGTCGTCGCGCGCCCACAGCTCCTCGTAGCCGGGGGCGACGAACTTCTTGTAGACGAGCGTCAGCATCTTCTTGAACTTGGAGTTCACCTCCTTGAGCTTTTCGTCGCAGCGGCTGGGGTCCGCGGCGGTGGCCCGCCGCACGCGCTCGGCGACCCGCGCCCGCTGCGCGTCGAGCGCGGCGACGACCGCGTCGCCGCGGCGGCGGGCCTCCCGCGGGAGCTTGCGGTAGAGGCCCGCGAGGTTCTCGGGGCTGTTCGCGCGGGTGTATATCGCCGCCATCATCTCCTGCCGCTTCCAGATCGCCTCGAGGAAGCGCAGCGCGCCGCGGGGGCCGTCGTCCTTCTTGGGGTTGGCGGGGTCGGCGAGAAACATCTTGTAGTGAATGAACGGCGGGTCGACGAAGCCCGCGTACGAGCGGTTGCTGGGCTCGCTGGGGGCGACGACGATGATTTGCTCGATGTGCCCCTGCAGCACCTGCATGATGTGCTTGGTGATAACTGTCTTGCCCGTCCCGCTCGGCCCGTAGATCGCGATCGTGCGGTCGATCACCATCGGCGCCGCCAGCGCCAGCTGCGGCACCGCGTGCCCGCCCGCCGTCACGAGGCGCCCCTCGGCGTCGAGATCAGTCATTGGCGACAATTTATACGGTTACGCGTGTTTGTTTAGTTGCAGTCTGCGGCGAGCGGCAAGTTTGTCGACAGGGTGCCGACCCGGGGGCCAGAAAGTTTGCGCAGTATCGATACACTTCTAGCATGACTGAGGCGCTCCCCCCACTCAGTGCTGAGCAAAAGGAAAAGATAATGCAGCTGAGACAGCAAGTCACAGTGCCAGCACAGCTAACGCAGCAAGTAGAGCAAAATAGAATACAGCGGGAGCTGCAAGCACAGCAAGCACAGCAAGCACACCAGCTGAAACAGTACGCGAGCATCGGGGGGATCGTCGTCGGCACGATACTCATAATTTTAGCCTTCAGCTTCTACTACGGCGATCTCCATAAGCACAAAAAAACAAAATCGACATCGAACGCGGACTTCCACCCTGGTAGGGACATAGGGATGCTCGTCAGCGGGTTCGTATTGGCCGTGCTGGGCTGGCGCTCCGTAATCTTGCCGCCGGCTTCGAAATAAGCTCACGGCGCGCGCTCGGCGGCGTTGACCGCCGCGAGGTACTCGGCGGCGTAGGGCGCCAGCGACATCTGCGCCGCGGGGTGCGCGCTGGCGGCGGCGGCCTCGAGCGCGCCGGCGGCCGGGCGGCGCCCCATGGGGCCCGCCGCCGGCGGCGCCTCGGCGTCGTCGGCCTTCGTGAAGAAGGCGCTGCGGCCGAACGTCCCGTTTTTCGTGTCGTTCGTGAACACGTCGACCTGGATCGCGTCGTCGGGCACGTCGGCCATCTCCTTCGCGCGGGGGAGCGCGCCGCGGGCGCGCGCGAGCTCCTCGGTCTCGGCGAGGGTGAGCGCGCGCGTCTGCTGGGCCGCCGTCAGGAGCTCGATCGTGCGCTCGAGGCCCTCGAGGAACTCGAGCTCCTGCGCCGCCTTCACGCTGCCGCCGGCCTTCTCGAGGCGGCGCATCTCCTCGGGGGAGATGACCTTTTCGGCCCCCTTGCCGCCCAGCGCCTGCCCCTTCTCCGCCTGGTTGCGCTTGTACGCGACCAGGCCCGGCGCGTCGGGGCCGGCCTCGGCGATGTTCTTCGCCTTCGCCTGGCGCACGCGGTTGCGCATCAGCTCGGCGCCGATGCGCTTGTCGTCGGCGTGGCGGTCGAGGATGCGCTTGAGGATGTCCGTGTGGCTGTTGTAGAACTGGATCTTCTTGCGGTTCTCCTTGAAGTCGCCCAGCAGGCTCCAGCCGCCGAACTCCAGCGACTTGATCGCGCTGGGCACCTCGTCCTGGTAGCGCTGGCAGTGCTTGTCGAAGGCCGCGTCGACGGCCTTCGCGTCGCCCTCGAACACGTCCCAGAGGGCGATCGCCCAGTCGAGGTCGGGGCGCTCGGGGTAGAGCGCCTCGGTCACCGTGCGCAGCTCCTCGTAGTTGACCTCGGTGTAGTAGGCCCAGCGGTGGAAGGTGTCCTGCGGCGGGACGACCTCGGCCGCGGGGCGCGCGGCGCTGTCGGCGGCCACCGGGCCCAAGTAGTGCAGGAAGGCCTCCCGGGAGGCCTCGTCGGCGAGCGCGGCGGCCGCCGCGTCGGCGAGGTCGGGCTCGCGCAGCAGCGCCAGCAGCGCCGACTTCGTCCGCGGGTCGGCGCTGATCTTCGCGAGCGCCGCCGCGTGGGCGGGCGCGGGCGCCACCGGCGCGGCGCGCAGCGCCGCGACCGTTAAGTGCGCGGGGTCGGCCGCGTCGACGACGGCGGCCCCGCCGCCGACCGCCTTCTCGGCGAGCGCCGCCTGGACCGCGGCCGCGTTGTGGCCCGCGCGCACGTGGACGGCGGGGTCGAACTCGAGCCAGTGGGACACGAAGTCCTCGACGATCTGCTTGGCGAGGGCCGGCGGCGCCTCCAGCGAGCTCGCCGGCGGCGGCAGCGGGAACTTGCCGAGCACCTCCCGCACCGTGGGGAAGGCGAGGCCGGCGTCGGCCGCCGCCCGCAGGCGGTCGGTCGCCTCGCCGCCGAGGCGGTGGGCCGCGTGGGTCGCCGCGTAGAGGAGGCCCGCGGCCTTCTCCTCGGCCGCGGCTGCAGACATGCGCGCGGCGGCGGCCGCGTCGCCGGCGGCCTTCGCGCCGGCGAGGTCGGCGGCGGGCTCGGCCGCCATGAGCTCGGCCTCGGCGGCGGCGCGCTTGGCCGCGGCGACCTCCGCGGCGGCCTCGGCGGCGGCCTTCGCGACGTCGGCGGCGGCGGCCGCGAGCTCGGCCAAGCGCGCGGGCTCGAAGGCGGCGAAGTCCGCCTCGGGGCGCGCGGCGGCGGCGGCCGGCACCCAGCGGCGGCGCTCGGCGGGCACCTCCCACTCCTTCAGCATCTGGAACAGGAAGCCCACCAGGCTCGTCGCCGTGAAGCGCCGGAGGTAGTCCTCGCGCAGGTTAGTGTAGCTGCAGGCGGCGACGCGCTTGCGCTCGGGGGCCGGCGGGGGGCCGGCGATGCCGGCGTAGGGGTTGAGGCGCTTCTGCAGCTCGAGCACCTGCTCGGCGGTGAGGTCGGCGCTCAGCAGGCGCTCGGGGTTTTCGAGGATGTCGCCGACGAGCGCGTCGAAGTCGAAGTCGGCAGTGGCGTCGGGATCGGCCATGGCTTATTTGCGGCGTCGACAGGGTCCAATTGCGCTGCGGCTGCGGCCTCCGAAAAAAAGCCTCCCGCTCGCGCTAGTGCAAGTACTCGGGGCGGACGGTTATCTCAATTGTGGCGCCTACGGTTGCAGTGCCACCCCACCCCAGGAGGCGAGCCAACACCACCTTTTGCAGACAGCTGAGTTTCGCGAAGAGCTCTTTGAAGTTTTTCTCGAAAGCGCTCTTGTCCGACGAGTAACGAGCCTTTACTTGCCAATCGACGGCCTGAGAATACATTTGGTCATTCACACACGATTCGAGTTTTCTTTTCTCTTATCTGGCTTGTTCTAGGTTTTGGCAGGCTTCTACCCAGGCTAACTGTGCGCAGTTATCGGCGACTGAATGGGCAATTTCTCCTAATTCGTCTTCCTTTTCTAACAAGACATCGATTTTATCTTCGAGCACCCAGAGCTCCCAGATGCTGGCCTCCTCCGTGGCATCGCAGACTATTCGGTCGCCCCCGTCAACGATTATGATCTGCCGGGATTTGGATACATCAGCTTCCGTACATGGGCCATTCTCGTAGTTTAATAGGGCGGCCATGAGTTTGTGTTTAACAGTATATGCCCATAAATATTTTCAATTTTGAGTCAGCTGCAATTGCTACAATTATTGCAATTCACTGCAAACACAATTCTTGCCGCTCGCCGCGGCGGGGCGCCAAGCTTGCCGGTAAGCGAAAACGATGCCATAATTGCCACTCGCCGCGGCGGGGCGCCAACTCAATTCCCAATTTCAAAGAAATTGAAAATTGGGAAAACGATGCCATTTTTGCAATCCCAATTTCAAAGAAATTGAAGTTGCAAAAATGGCATCGTTTTCGCTTACCGATTTGTCCCCTTCAATTCTTCGAAATGGGGTCGCGGTGAATCGCAATAATTGTCGCGGTGAATTGCAATTCTGAAAGAATTGAGTTTGCGCCCCGCCGCAGCGAGCGGCAATTGTGTTTACGGTGAAATGCAAAAATGAATTTTTCCCATAGGTACCACTGATATGGATCCTGAACAGCAATCGATGGGCAAAAGCGCCACCGCTGCCGCCAGAGGCACGGCCCACAAATTAAGCATAAGTGTTAACAATGTCGGTTTCGTGATCAAAGAACTTAACAAAATGTGGCTCGACAAACGCGAAGCTCGCAAACTCGAAAATGAGATAAACGTCTTACAGCTGACGCTGCTAAAGAGAGAATTTCTGAAACTCCTTGAGCGCACGTGTGAGTGCGAGCACCCGCCCGAGTACGCACTCGCATTGTTGCCCACGATTGAAACGCATCGTGGACCCATACAAGTAACAAAAGGGAAGATCGCCACCAGTATCGAGGAAGCCATGATGTGTGCCGAGAAAAATGTCGAGGATCTCAGTACCAAGATCACGCGCCTTGCGGCGAAGCCGTCGCCCACCCCCACCGATGCTCAGGAGCTCGCGCGGGCCCGCGCCGCGCTCCTCCGCGCGAAGGAGATGACTAATCCTGGCTGCTTCTATCAGGAAAAAGAGCATGTCTGGATTCAGCATCCTGAGTGCTTTAAACACGACCCCAAAATGCTGTGCGGCTGGCCGCTCCAGAAGTTTCCGAAGGGCGTGTTCGAAGAAGCTGCTAGGTTGCTCCAAGAATTAGACAAAGTGTCTGGTACAGACCGGGCCTTCTGGTCTACAAAGAAAGATAATTCAACCTACCTGCTGACCACCTGTTTGAGCGCTTTAGCTGAAGCTGGAGCTGGCGAGTACGAGCTGAAGCTGGAAAAGGGGATTGTCGCCCAGCTGCGCAAGATGTTGGCCGCTTGCCCGATCCGGGGAGATCCCAGGTCAGATGTGTTTACCTTATTTACACAGCAAATTGAGTTCCAAATAAATCGGTTGAAAAAAATTGTGCCAGTTCGAGCGTTTATCCCGGAACTCTTGGATCGCCTGTCCAAATGCGACCCGAACTACGGCATTGACGACCCCGAAAGTGTGTTTGGCCCTGTGGAAATTGCTGGCGTGCCGCACCCGATCCCGGACTCTCTGCTGGAAATCGTCAAGGGCGCGCGCAGAGGTGACCTCCAGCAACTCATCAATTGGGGACTTGGCTACGAAGAGATCGTGAGTCTGATTCCGCAAATGTTGGCAGCGGCGGAAGCAGATGGAGATGCGGCGCGTCAGCATCCAGCGCGCACCGTGCTAGAGAATATTGTTGCGACAGTCCTACCCATCTGGCCGCACAGGTTATTGCCCAATAATTTGATCAAAGGACTAAGAACGCTAGCCGAACAAGCCGGCATAGAGTTGCACCTAGTTGAGTATCCCGCGATCGCCAAATGGCACCGCCCAAAAGTGTTTGGTACTACCGGGGAGGATCATGCTGCGGCGCAATTGGCAGCGCGAGCGTCGAGCGAGGTGGTGCATTTGCACAAATCTGATCTCTATGCAGATTTCTTTAAATTACCGAAATTCTGGCCAAAGTGCACATACCACAAGATATTGCAATATGCCGATATTAGACTCCAAGATGAATATATTGAGGCTGATAAGGTTCTGACGACTCAAAACTTGGCACAGCTGTTCGGGCTCGGGCTCACGTTCGACTGCGTTAAACTTGCGGCGCTTACTTGGTCTCGGATCATCGCAATAATCACCGATGCCGATAAGTGTTGGGGGCCGAGTACGTATCCACCCAGTTGGGCCATTACTGAGTGTATAACAGGTTGGCATCTGCAGCTTGAAATGGATGTTACCAATGCTTGGCGGCAGTTCGTCTACTATGTGTCGCGTGTCGATAATAAGATGGGTTTGCTGACTGGACTGAAAGTGTTGAACAAAAGATCATTAGCGTGCAGGAGGGTTATTGCTACCCACGATTACTGCGTTGAGAAGATACTGCAGCCCCTCATTGATGTGGTGAATCGCTTGCTTCCTGTGGAACCCCCTCCCCTATTATTCGATATCGGGGGCCTCAAGTGGTAGGCGAGCGGCAAAATTGAGATTGTAATTTTTTGTGGCGAAACACGCTGCCGGCGCGAGAGATTTGTTGCCTGCGGCGACAGCGCACCGCAGTTGGAGGGGTGGGCCACCCGCCTATAATATATTATGGAGACCGCCGCGCGTCAGCTGCAGTCGAAGTTCGAGGCGGCGCGTGCGCTGCTAGAGCGCGGGGCGGCGGCCGAGCGCGACTGCGGCGCGGCCGCAGCGCACGCCGCGTGTGGCGTGTGCGCACACGCCGCGAGCCGGTTCGCCGCGTGCGGCGCCGGCGCGTGCGGCGCCGGCGCGTGCGGCGCCGGTGCGTGCGGCGCCGGCGACTCCCGCGCCGGCGCGTGCGCGGGCGACTCCCGCGCGAGCCACTGCGCCGGCGCCCTCGCCGCCCTCGGCGCGCTGGAGGTGCGCCTCGCGCTGGCGACCGGCCCCATTTTCGTCGCGGCCGCCGGCGGCGCGGCGGCGGCGCGGGCGGCGGCGGCGGCCGAGTACCTGCGGGTGGTCGCCGCCGGCGACTTCGCCGCGGCGGCCGACCGCGCTGTCGCCGCCGCCGAGGCCGCCCTGCGGGAGGGGGGCTTCCTCGACGCGCGGGCGGGGGCCGCCGCGGCCGGGCGCGCGCGCGCCCGGCGGGGCGCGCCCGAGCACGCGCGGGCGGCGGCCGAGCTCGCGCAGCTGCTGGCGGTGTACCCCCGCGGCAACCTGGAGGTCGCGCGGGCGCCGCGGCCGGACGTCGAGCGGTGCGCGGCCTGCGGGGGCCCGATGGCCGTCGACGCCGCCCGCAGCGAGCTGCGCTGCGAGGACTGCGGCGCGCTGCGGGAGCTGGTGGGGACGGTCTTCGACGACAGCCAGTTCTACAGCCAGGAGGGCCAGAAGGCGAAGTCGGGGACCTTCAACCCCAACCGCCACTTCCAGTTCTGGTGGTCGCACATCCTCGCGCGCGAGCCCGAGGAGGAGCTCGGCGCCGCCGACGGCGGCGAGGCCCTCCTCGACACGCTGCGCGCGATGGTCGTCCGCGACCGCCGCGTGCTGCGGCTGCTCACCGTCAACGACGTGCGCGCGATGCTGCGGGAGGCGGGGCAGACCGAGCTGAACAAGAACGTGCCGCTGATCCTGAAGAAGCTCACCGGCGTCGGCCCCCCGCAGGTCCCCGAGGCGTTCGCCGTGCGGGTGGAGAACCTGTTCACCAAGGCGATCGAGATCGGCGAGCGCGTGAGGCGCGCCGGCCGCGTCAACCGCAACTACTATCCTTACTACATTTACCGCATCGTCGAGGCCCTCACCACCGACCACGAGATCCGGCGGGTGCTCTACTACATTTACATCCAGAGCCGCGACACCGTCGACGCCGACGACGCCGACTGGGAGCTCATCTGCGCCGAGCTGCGCGAGATCGAGTACAAGCCGACGGACCGCACGCTGGGGGATAAGTACGCGCCGATTTGAAAAATTGAAATTTATACAGGCCACCATTCATTTGTGATGGCGGCACCCAATCCCAAACAAGTGAAAATCACAAACGTCGGCGAAAACTGTCACGCAGTCTCGCTGGCGGAACTCTTGCTGTCCTGGTGTACGCTCGCGTCTCTCGGGTTTACCGGCGCGGCCCACAAGTGCGCCGTCGAATTCGACAACGCACAGACCCCAGATGCGCGCGGGGGCGCGCTGCGGGCGCTCTTGGATGCGTGCAGCATCCCTCGCGGCCCGTCGGACTTTCTGTCGACAGCGCGGTCATTAGCGGCAGCTTGTAGAGGCATCGGTGTCTACATTGCTGGGTTCACTATATTGATCAACGATAATCCGCGTGTCGAGGGCTACGTTCCTCTTGGCGAGGTGCAATACTTGCTGGGCGAGCTGGGACATTGGGCGGCTGCTGCTATTTCGGCAGGCAACCATGTCAGATATTGTGTGCACCTGCTGGTAGTGCTGCTGCCGTGGTCGTGCATTTGCGGGCATGAAAATGAACAATCGGATACAAAATGTGGCAGTTGCGATTCTCCGGTGCTAGAGACGCGGCAGAACTGGAATTGCCCGGTGTGCGAACTGTTGAACCCCAGCTCGCGCGCCGCGTGCGGCGCGCCAGCATGCGGCGGCCGCAATCCAGCATCGGCCACGCGAGCAAGCAGCAAGCCTGCGGCCGCCGCATCGGCTACGTGGGCGTGCGGCGCCTGCTCGTTTGTGAACGATGGCGAGTTGCCGATTTGCGAAATATGCGAAAACGCGCGCGGCGCTCCGCCTGCAGCCCCCAAGCCGGCCGCGCGCGCTGCCGACTGGGCGTGCAGCGCCTGCTTGTTCGAAAACCGCGAAGGTGCGCTGACCTGCGAATCATGCGCGGCTGCGCGCCCGGCGCGCCCGGTGTGTGCGCCGGCCGCGCCGGCCGGCTGGGCGTGCGACGCCTGCTTGTGCAAAAACCGCGAAGATGCGCTGACCTGCGAAATGTGTGCGGCTGCGCGCCCGGCGAGCGCGGCCCATTCCGGCTGGGTGTGCGGCACCTGCAAGTTCGAGAACTACGCCGAGCTGCCGGCCTGCGAAATGTGTGAAAACGCGCGCGACTAGGTTAACGTTTGCCGCTCGCCGCGGCGGGGCGCCAATTCAATTCCCAATTTCAAAGAAATTGAAAATTGGGAAAACGATGTCATTTTTGCATTCTCAATTTCAAAGAAATTGGGAATGCAAAAAAAAGACATCGTTTTCGCTTACGAATTTTGTCCCTTCAATTCTTCGAATTGGGGTCGCGGTGAATTGCAAAAAATGATATCGTTTTCCCAATTTTCAATTTCTTTGAAATTGGGAATTGAATTAGCGCCCCGCCGCGCGGCAAAAGTTTTTTTGCGCTAGTGGTCAGTGCCCCAGTGCGGCGGCGCGCGGCAAATTGTGCAAACTTAAGTCGAGTAGCGCAGCACGGCGGACCCGTCGGTAATCAGCAGGAAGTTGATCGCGACGGCCACGACGATGAGGTCGGCCGGCGACTGCGCCGTGATGTACGTCGACGTCCACCGGAGGTAGGTCTCGCGGGCGCGCGAGATGTTGAGGTGCCCGCTGGGCTGGTAGGCGCGGGGGAACAGCGCCATGTTGACGAACAGGGCGCCGACGTCTTCGGGCGTGCAGAGGGCAGTGCCGCCGTAGTGGAACGGCATGTACGAGCTGAAGAAGGTGTCGGCGAAGTTGTCGAAGATGACGATGCCGTGGGAGGTGAGCGCGAGGCTGTCGACGGTGGGCACCGGCAGATAGTACTGGTCGGGCATCACCCGCTCGACGAAGCTGCTGAGCCCGCCGAAGGGGAGCTCGGCGACCGAGGCGCCCTCGTAGTTGCTCTTGACCAGCGTCGCCGGCGGCGACAGGCCCGCCATCATCACCTCGGGCACCGCCGAGTCGCACGTCGCGTCGACGAGGCGCGTCAGGCGGTGCCAGTCGCGCCACTGGTTCGTGTTCGCCGCGCTGATGTTCCACGTCGGCCGCATGCCCACGAACATGTACTCGATCGGCCACTTGAGCTGCGACAGGAGGGCCTCGCCGTCGCCGGCGTCGATCGCCTGGCGCTGCTGGCGGTACACGCGGATCAGCGAGAAGCCGATGCGCTTGATGTAGATGTCGTGCACCTCGGGGTTGACGAAGATGTTGTTGATGTAGAGCTCGATGCGCTCGACGCCGATCTGCGTGAGGCCCGCCGCCTGGTAGATCGGCGAGTACGTCTTGCGCCGCAGGACGGTCCCGTCGGCGCTGGGGTTCTCGTCGATGATCGTCTCGAGGAAGATCGAGGGGAACTCGAAGGCCAGCGCCGTCTGCTGGCAGAGCTCAACGCTGATGAAGCGCTGGCCGAAGGGGATCGACACGGAGGGCACCGCGAGCCGCACGTCGTCGTTGAACCAGAAGCGCAGCTTGTTCCAGATCTCGAGGGGGGGCTGCGCGGGCTTGGGCGTCTGCGGGCCGTTGCACACGAGCAGCTGCTTGCGGGACACGTCGAACTGGTTCTGGAAGAAGTCCGTCTGCCCCTGGGGGTTGAGGGGGGTGACCGCCGAGTTGACGACGGTCGCCGCCCCCGTCTCGCCCAGCGACGCGCCGCGGGCGGTCTTGCCGGTGAGCTTGGCGAGCTCGTAGAGGGCGACCGTCTGGTTGCTCTGGTTCTCGCCCGCCCGCGTGATGATGTCGCTGGGCGTGTTCGTGTAGTTCTGGTCGGTGACGCGCGCGTAGTCGAGGCCGGAGTACCCCGTCAGGGGGACCTCCTGGCCCACGAGGCGGTCGTAGCCCGCCCGCTTGTGCGGCGGCGTGCAGAACTTCTCGAGCATCGCCGGCACCATTTCGTCGTAGGCGTCGAGGGGGTTGCCGTTGACGTCGAACTTCACCGAGCGGAAGAGGCGGTTGCCGGGGAACTCGCAGTAGCGGACGAAGTTCTGGTAGGTGACGGAGTAGGGGGCGGCGGCGTAGTTGGCGGTGCTCACCAGCACGTTGCCGAAGGCGTCGACGATGTTGCACGAGCGGGTCACCAGGCCGCCGACGTTCGCGTTCGCGGGGAAGGCCGGCGTCCCCTGCAGCGGCGTCTGCTGCGGCAGGGCGGAAAATCCCGAGAGCCGCACGCGGCACACCATGTCGTGGAAGAAGTCGCCGAACTGGGGGATGCTGAAGGTGACGCCCGCGCCGAGGTTGGCGCCGCCCGACTGCGGGCGCACCTTGTTGTACTCGTAGCCGATGGCGGCGAACGGCTTGAAGTGGGCGTTCACGTACAATATGTGCGTGCGCTCCAGGTCGACGAGGGTCGGCGTAATGTCGGCCTTGCCGGCGGCGTTGCGGGCGCACATTACGTCTTTGATGCGCTGGTTGAGGAGCTTGGTCGCCATGATCATGCGATCGGCCTTGCCGTCGTTTGCAATAAGCTTGAAGACTGCGCCGGTGGACATGTTTTAGTATTCTGTACTTGTACTGATACTGAGTACTGGTGCCGCGGCTGCCTCTTATTATAGAGGGCTTTTATTTTGCGGTGCACAAAAAGTAGCGGAAGTTGCTAAGTCACTAAGTCGCTGAGTTGCCGAGTTGCCGAGTTGCTAAGTCGCTAAGTCGCTGAGTTGCCGAGTCGCTAAGTCACCTTAGTGCTTCAGCAGGCCGGCGCCCACCAGGAAACTGTGGAGGTCGGCCTTCTCCGCGCTGGGCGCGACACTGCCCCAGCGGTTGGGGGCGTCGGGCCACGCAGCGTGCACGGCCAGCAGCAGCGCGAGCGCGGCGGCGCCCGCGGCGTCGGGCGCGCCGTGCACGCCGGCGCACGGCATGTGGGCGCGCGCGGCCGCGCGCGCCCCCTCGTAGGCGGCCTCGTGTGCTTTCTGCGCGACTGCGAACTCCCACGGCTTGAACATTTCGCAGTCGAGCGGCTGCGCGCTCGCAAGGATGCCCGCGACGCTGTCGCGAGCGACGCAGACCGCGCGCACCTTTGCGACGTCCGCGGCGCTGAGGGTCAGCGTCGGCGGGCGCTCGCTCCGGGGCTCCACCCCGTGGTTTTTGACCGCGGGCCACTCAGGCGGCGCGATCCCGTGGTGCGCCGCGATTTCGTCTGCCGCCTGGCGGAGTACCCGGGCAGTCTCCATGATGTCGAGTTTTTTGTCGCCCGCCATGTGGAACAGGACCAAGGCGTTTTGCCACTCCGTGTGGAGCTGCTTGATCATGTTCGCAGCGCGCTCGTCGCCCTTTGGGGCCGTGCAAAGTATTTGAAGTATTTGCAAGATGATTGCGAGCATTAGTGATAAGCACAAAAAAAATTCAAATCTGTCTGAATGAAACACACATAAGATTGCAAGATTGCGATTTGCAATTTGCAATCTTGCAAGATTGCAATCTTAAGTCGAGTAACGCAACACGGCAGACCCGTCGGTAATCAACAAGAAGTTGATCGCGACAGCCACAATGATGAAGTCCACGGGGGACGTCGACGAGATGTACGTCGAGTTCCACTTGAGGTAGGTCTCGCGGGCGCGCGAGATGTTGAGGTGGCCGCTGGGCTGGTAGGAGCGGGGGAACAGCGCCATGTTGACGAACAAAGCGCCGACGTCGTCGGGCGTGCACAGGGAGGTGCCGCCGTAGTGGAAGGGCATGTACGAGCTGAAGAAGGTGTCGGCGAAGTTGTCGAAGATGACGATGCCGTGGGAGGTGAGCGCCATGCTGTCGACGGTGGGCACCGGCAAATAGTACTGGTCGGGGACGACCGCGCCGATGATGCTGCCGAAGGGGGCCAGGCTGTTGGCCTGACCCTCTGCGTCGATCGGGCCCTCGGCGAGCGAGGGGGTGTCGCAGTTGCCGGAGATGACGTGCGACAGGCGGTGCCAGTCGCGCCACTGGAGGTTGTTCGCGGCGTTGATGTTCCACTGGGGGCGGGCGCCGATGAACATGTACTCGATGGGCCACTTGAGCTGCGACAAGAGCAATTCAGAGGCGCCGTAGGCGCTGCGCTGGCGCTGCTGGCGGTACACGCGGATCAGCGAGAAGCCGATGCGCTTGATGTAGATGTCGTGCACCTCGGGGTTCACGAAGATGTTGTTGATGTAGAGCTCGATCGCGTCGACGGAGGGGGCGTTGCTGTTGAAGCCGCCCAGCAGGAGGCCGCCGGAGGGCGACGTCAGCGGCGCGTACACCTTCTGGCGCAAGGAGGGGGGCGTCATCGCCGTAACCGCCTCAGCTGGGATGACACCCTGGGTGCCGGCGGGCAGCGGCGTGCCGGCGGGGGCGGTGCCGCTGTCGATGACAGTCTCCAAGTACATGCCGGGGAACTCGAACACGAGGTTGGCCGCCGAGGTGAGCTCGATGCTGATGAAGCGCTGGCCGAAGGGGATCGACACGGAGGGGATCGACAAACGCACGTCGTCGTTGAACCAGAAGCGCAGCTTGTTCCAGATCTCGAGGATCGGCTGGGTGGGCTTGGGGGTCTGGGGGCCGCTGACGAACTGCTTGTACTGGCGGGAAATGTCGTACTGGGGCTGGTAGGCGCCCCACGGGTACTGGGCGGCGGCAGCGGCAGCGGGGATGTTGAGGTTCTCGCAGGCCGAGCCGAGCACGGACTGCGCGGCGCCGAGGGGGTCCTCCTCGTACATCACGACCGTCTGGTTGCTCTGGCCGGCGGTGTTGCGGTTGATGATGTTCGCGGGCGTCTGCAGGCCGTTGACGGCGGTCGCGTCGTTGTCGATGGCGACGGCCTGGATCGGGCCGGTGTAGCCGTCGAGGATGACCTCCTGGCCGACCAGGCGGTTGAAGCCGGCGCGCTTGTGGGGCGGCGTGCAGAACTTCTCGAGCATCGTGGGCACCATCTCGTCGTAGGCGTCGAGGGGGTTGCCGTTGACGTCGAACTTTACGTGGTTGAAGAGGCGGTTGCCGGGGTACTCGCAGTAGCGCACCAAGTTCTGGTACGAGACCTGGGCCGTCTGGGAGCCGGCGGTGCCGCCCGCGACCACGACGTTGCCGAAGGCGTCGACGATGTTGTAGTACACGGATTGGCCCGTGTATCCGTTGAAGCCGTAGACCTGGTTCCAGGGGAAGGCGGCCGTGCCCTGCTGGGGCGTCTGCACGGGGTCGGCCGAGCAGGACGTCAGGCGCACGCGGCACACCATGTCGTGGAAGAAGTCGCCGAACTGCGGGATGCTGAAGGTGACGCCCGTGCCGAGGGCGGCGCTGCCCGACTGGGGGCGCACCTTGTTGTACTCGTAGCCGATGGCGGCGAACGGCTTGAAGTGGGCGTTCACGTACAAGATGTGCGTGCGCTCGAGGTCGACCAGCGTCGGGGTGATGTCCGCCTTGCCGGCGGCGTTGCGGGCGCACATCACGTCCTTGATGCGCTGGTTGAGGAGCTTGGTGGCCATGATCATGCGGTCGGCCTTGCCGTCGTTGGCAATGAGCTTGAATACGGCGCCTGTCGACATGGCTTAACCGGGGGCGTCGAGTGTATAGTATACCGGACGCGTATTTTCGCGGGTTCAAAAAAATATATGGGCGCGCCCATATTACCACACTTCGCGCACCAGCCGGCGGGTGAGCACGCCGTTGCTATCGTACATGTTGACATATACGTTCCCGCCTTCTTCAAATGAGAAGTTGTTGTCGCGGAGGATGCCTGTGAAGGCGTCGAGATTCTCTGCTGTCACCCAGAAGGATTGGCCGTTCGCGTCTCGCACATGGAATGTGCGCAGATGACATATTCGGTTCCACAACATCGCTTCGTCTGGTGTTGGCGCCACTGGCAACACGGGGGGGTACTTGATGGCGAACCCCGGGCGGCCGGCGGGTGCGGGGCCCGCCCCTGCCGCGGGGTCCGCCCCTGCCGCGGCGTACGCGTCCAGCATCGTGGGGAGCACCATGTGCGTTACCTGGAGCACTGCTGGGGGCGCCCCTTCGGCTGGCGCTCCTTCGGCCGGCGCCGGCAGACGACCACCCTGAACGTAACCCAACAGTCTGAACCAGAGCGAGGTCATCGCGTTGAAGGGGAGCCAACCAACTCGCGGCTGCTGTGCGGGGTCAAACCGGTGGTAGTCTTGGCGAGGCGTCGACAGATCGGAGATCGCTGCCTCGGCGGCTCCGTCGGCAACTGGCAATGTCGCGCCGGGGGCGCTCAGAACCCAGTGCGTGCATCCGAATTGCACTGGCACGCGGCCCGTCAGCAGCCGGAATAAGAACAGCAAGAACTCGATGCCGGGGGTCGCGGTTGGAACACACAGAGGCAAGTAAATGGGGCCTCTGTATGTCCAGTAAACTTGGCGGCCTTGAACTTGGCCTTGAACTTGAACTTGGGGTTGCTCCATGATGGTTTGTGTTTGTACTCGGCCATCAAAAAATTCAATTTTGCGCCCCGCCGCGGCGATCGGCAATTTTTGCTATCCGGCGCGCTCATTTGCTGCGAGGATCCGCAGGTCTTATAACATGGCCGTCACCGCCAAGCAGCTCAGCAAGTCCGGCGCCCGCGGGCGCGAGCTGGACCTCATCGTGCGGGAGCACCTGCAGATCATCGACGACCGGCTGCTGCACTCCGAGCGCACCTGGGGGCGGAACACCCTGATTTACGACCTCCCCGTCATCTTCGCGCTGCCCGGCCTCGACAAGCGCGACGCCCAGCGGATCGTCTACAGCGCGATCATCCGCAGCCTGGACCGCCGCGGCTTCGAGACCCGCATCCTCCTCGAGCCCGACCGCACCGCCCTCTGCGTCGCCTGGATGACCGACCTCGACACCGAGGAGGTCGAGGCGATGTCGGCCCTCATCCGCGCCAAGCGCGTCTCCGGGCCCGAGCTCGAGCCCTTCCTCGCCCGCGGCGCGATCCCCGCGCCCCGCGCCGCCACCGCCGCCCGCGCCGGCGTCGCCGCGGCCGCTGCCCCGCTCCGCTTCGTCGAGTCCGGCGCCGAAATGCGCCCCCGCGGCGGCGTCGCGGTTGCAAATGCAAATGCAAATGCAAATGCAAATGCAAATGCAAATGCAATTCACGGAATTGGGGGCGGAGAAGCGGCTGGCGGGTCCAAAATCCGCGTAAGCGAAAATCGCGTAAGCGAAAACGGTCTTACCGCCGCCGCGCTGGCGGCGCGGCACGCGCGCGAGGGCCAAGGCGGCCAAAACGGCCAAAGCGGCCATGGCACGGCTCGCGGCCCTGACGCGTACAGTATTTCGAGCCGCGGCTCGAAACGGCCGTAGCAAACTTGCCGTTTGCCGCGGCAAGTGACTTATAAAAGTTTGGAGACGGCCCGTCACCACCGGCAAGCAGATTTGACTACTTTTTTGCAATCTGCGTTAATGGATTGCAAAAAAGTAGTCAAATCTGCTATATCAAGTTTTCCCAATTCTTTCAGAATTGAATTTGAGTTTGCCGCGGCAAGCGCAAACATTCAGTCTTCGACGTCCCAGCGCTGGCCGGGGCGGGCCCGGTAGGCGACTGGCGCCTGCCGGCTGCGCTCGATGCTCTGCAAGATTAGCCCGAGCACAATCGCGATCACGAATAAGAACAGCAGCTGCAGGTTTGCGACCATGGCGGCGTTTGCAAATAAGTTTGAGTTTGAGTTTGAGTTTGCGCCGGCGAACCCCTCGGCGACCCCAGTCTGCAACACCACCGGGCGCGGCCCGCGCGCCGCCACCATGTCCTGCGCGTCCCCCCGCGGGAAGTCGGCCGGCTTGAACTGGCCGGCGCAGGGCGGCACGTTTTGGCCCTCGTTTAACATCGAGCTGGGCAGCAGCCGGGCCCAGCCCCCGGCGCCCTCGGGGCTGTAGCCGGCGGGCCGGCTGTCGTACGACACACCGTACACGCTGGGGAGGTTGGCCGTGTCCGACTGGTGGATGCCGACCGCGGCCCAGCCTTGCGGGCCGGGCCCAATTGCGCGGTGCGCCCACGTCTGCGGGCCGGCCCCCGCGCGCTTAAATGCTGGTTCGGCGGCGCTAGGCGCAGCGGCGCTAGGCGCAGCGGCGAACCCCTCGCGCGCGTACGAGACTGGCCAGCCGGATTGATTATAGTGTTCCCAGTGGGGCCGGGTGAAGGCTGCGCCTTGGCTCGGCGGCGCTCGCGCGCTTTCGCGCAAGGGCGCGTTCGCCCCGTTGTTCCAGTGCGCGGCCTGCACCCGGCCCCAGTGGGTGCCTAGGTTTGGCGGCGCGAAAGCGCTTTCGCGCGGGCGCGTCTCCCTGGGCGCGAGCGCCGGGCGCCGGCGCCCGAGGGGGTCGTACCCCTCGTCGAGGTAGAGCCCGCCCTCGTTGTCGGGCGCCAGCCGGAACTCGCCGGCGCTAAAGTTCGCATCTTCGGATGCAGACCAGTCCTGCATGGCTATAGAGTGCCTAACAAACTTTGCAAATCACCGCAAACTCAATTCTTTGAAAATTGCCGCTCGCCGCGGCGGGGCGCCAATTCAATTTGCCGCTCGCCGCGGCGGGGCGCTAATCCAATTCGAAGAATTGGAGTAAGCGAAAACGATATCTTTTTCCCAATTTTCAATTTCTTTGAAATTGGGAATTGAGTTTGCGCCCCGCCGCGGCGAGCGGCAACTGTGGAATGCAAAAATGATATCGTTTTCGCTTACTCCAATTCTTCGAATTGAGGTCGCGCCCCGCCGCAGCGAGCGGCAAAGCTAGCAAGTGCAGGCGGGCGCGGCGCAGCTGCGGAAATACTATACACACCTGGTATCCAGGCATCTGGTATCCAGGCATCTGATTTCCCTATGCCAGTGTTAAGAACCATAATTAGATTTTCATGGTATAAAATACCCAACGGTATTTTAATCAAAGCAGGATTGTTAATGATTCCCTCAAATATGAGCATTTGCCCTACTTCATTGGGGTGGTAAGAAAATTCATACATTCGGTTGCTGTCCTTGTCCGCGATGAGTATTATACCGTTTTTGGTCCAGTTCTGACTTTCGTGAGCATTGTCGCTCAACGGCATATACGTCGCAAATAATTTGTCACACAGTTTGTAGGGCATTTCCAAACTGTACACCAAGGTAGCTTGCGCGGCTGGATCGCGCCACTCCAGGACACTTATACGCAGGTGATCGCCAAATCGGTTACTGACTGAACTGATCACGAATACGCGACAGTCGATCGCGATTACGTCCTTAAATAATAAATCACGACTTTCCGCGGGATCATCGAGCAATATACCATTAAAGTCCCCAGTTTCTGGGTTCCAAGCCGAAACATATTGGCTTGATCCCATGCCCTTGTTCGCTACAATAAGTTGCTTGCCACCTAGCGCAACTGTTAGAAACACTGAATGCCATATTTCGAGGTTGCCTAAATGCGCTGTAAGTGAGATTGTCCAGATTTCTTCGAATACTATTTCGGTTTTTGAAATTGATCTGAACCGAAATGCCCTGACGTAAATGTTAGGGTCAAATGGGTCTTTGACAAACTTTTCTACGACAAAGAATCTATCAAGCCCCGAAGCGATATCGCCGGGATGACTTAAGGCGACTCCTTTTGTCTTGAGAGCTCTACCATCCAATACTCTTGAAGTGCACTCGCCCAGGAAGTTGATAGTTAGTACGATTGACCTACCGTCTGGTATGACAACCACGCAGAATGATCTTTGCAAGGGGTCATAGACCCACACGTGTGGGCGACTCCCGTAGACAGCGCGCGGCCAGGGCGCGCCACAGATCGCGTCATAGATGTCGCGGTCCCCTGTCGCGCACAAGGGGCGCCCCTCCTGGACATCTAGGCACGCTAATACGTCTCGCGCTGGCCTAAAGATTTTCAACAAATCAGAAAATCTATTCATGAATAAAGCAATAGTTAAAAAATTCAATTATTGCTTTATTCACCGCGACCCCAATTTTCAATTTCTTTGAAATTGGGAATTGAAGGGGACCAAATCGGTAAGCAAAAACGATATCAGAATTGAATTAGCGCCCCGCCGCGGCGAGCGGCAATTATTACTCTGCAAATGCAAATGTAAGTGCGGGCGGGCACGGCGCAGCTACACGGATTATATACACACCGCTAGGTATCGTACATCTACTGCTTGTACATTTTCTGTGAGTATTAAGCACCATAATTACACCTTTATAGTACGCAATATCTGATGGTTCTTTAAGCAAAGCAGAATCTACAATTACTTCCTTAAACAAGATCATATCCAGTTCATTGGGATGCCAGGAAAATACATATAATTTGCTGTTTTCGCCGTCGGCGATGTAAATGTTACCAGTTGCGGTATTTGGAGCAAAGTCGCTCAGCGGCATAAACACCGCAGAGATATCGTAAACTTGATCGCAGGGTATTTCTGTAGTGTACACCACGGAAGCCTGCGCGGCTCGATCGCTCCACTTCAGGACGCGCAAGCGTAGTCGGTGCAGCCGGTGCGGGTAGGAGCCACGTTCAATTTCATCGATCATGAGCATGTACTCGCGATCGATAGCGAGTACAGCCTTAAGTCTCCCGGAATCGCGGGGGTTGACGAGCAATATACTATTAAAGTCCCCAGTTTCTGGGTTCCAAGCCGAAACCGATTTAACTGTGTGGTAACCGTCAATCGCCACGACAAGATGATCGCGAGCAAACGTTAGCGAAACTGGATTCCAAATTTTTCCAATACCAGGCACTTCAAGTCTGCGCGACCAGATTTTGACAAATTCTATTTCGGTTACTATTGCGGTTGCTGTTTCTGTATCTGTTATCGAAAGGATCCGAAATGCATTGATGCTAGGGGGGCTGGATTTTTCGTCATTGTCTACGACAAAGAATACATCACGACCGTTTGCAACGATAGCACCGGGTTTTCTTAAGGAAAGTCCTTTAGTTCGGAATAATATTCCACCAATACCCATTACAGTGCATGAATTCCAGTTGTTGGTAGCAACTATGATTGTGTGTTCGTCTTTGAACAGAATGCAAAAGCTTACTGGCGAAGGCACCTGGAATATCCGGATCTGGCCGCCAATTTTGGGAGGCCAGAAATAATTATTGATCATCTTACAGATGGGGGGGACCCCCGTCGCGAACAAGGGGCGCGCTTCACCATTATCCAGTTTCTCCAATACAGCGTCACTTGTTCCCGGCAACGTAAATAAGTTAAGAAATCTCCTTGAGTCGGTGGATGCGTCCATGGCCGTGGAGTGTACTATTATTTTATTTTTTTTCAATTTTGCCGCTCGCCGCGGCCTCAATTCGAAGAATTGGAGTAAGTAAAAACGATGCCATCTTGCTTACTCCAAATCTTCGAATTGAGGCCGCGGCAAGAATTGAAGTAAGTAAAAATTGCAGATTCACCGCAGCCTCAATTCTTCGAATTGAAGGGGACAAATCTGCAATTCACCGCAACCCCAATTCGAAGAATTGAAGGGGACAAATCGGTAAGCAAAAACGATGCCATTTTTTGCAATCCAATACTTTCAATTCCCAATTTCAAAGAAATTGAAAATTGGGAAAACGATGCCATTTTCCCAATTTTCAATTTCTTTGAAATTGGGAATTGAATTTGCGCCCCGCCGCGGCGAGCGGCAAAATCGGTAAGCGAAAACAATATTGCAATTCACCGCGACCCCAATTCGAAGAATTGAAGGGGACAAATCGGTAAGCGAAAGCGATGACATTTTTTGCATTCTATTGTATTGGAATGCAAAAAATGTCATCGCTTTTGCTTACTCCAATTCTTCGAATTGAATTCGCGCCCCGCCGCGGCGAGCGGCAAATATTGCCGCTCGCCGCGGCAATTCTAATCTTCGAATTGAGGCTGCAGATTGCAAAGTTCGCTTGCAGGTGCGGGCGGGCGGGGCGCGCCCGCATCGATCACGCACAAATTATTGGTGCCGCGATTAATCACTATAATAGAATCATTATTGACGGCAACGCCCACAGGCTTGTCAAAGCAGGGATCCCCAATCGTATCCTCATACGCAACCATATCGGGTAGGCCGGGCTGCCAGGAAAGCACGTACACCAGGTTGTGGCCTTGGTCGGCGATAATGATTTTACCCTTCTTTGTCCAGTACCGACTTTCGTGGGCAGCCTTGCTCAGCGGCATGTACGCGGCAGAGATGTCGTAAATCTCGCCGGGCATTTCCATAGTGTACACTACTTCCGCGCCGTCACCGCTCCACGCCAGCACCCGCGCCCGCAGGTGGGACGGCTGATGCTTGAGATGTGCGTACCCAATCGATTGCATACGCGAATCAAACACGATTAAGTGCTCGTCGACCGCGAGTACGGCCCTAGGGTGCGTTATCCCGCGAGCGCGATCGATCACAATAAATTTAAAGTCCGCGGTTTCCGCGTCCCAAGCCGAAACGTGTTGGAGCCCGGCGTCCGCGACGACGAGTAGCTCGCGGCCTAGGCGGCGAGCTACCGTCAGCGACACGGGTTGCCGAAAGGTTTCGAGGACGCTGCGGTTGCTAAACGGCGATGCGAACCCGTACGTCCAGTTACTTTCGATTTTGATTTCTGCGCCCAGGGTGAGTCGAAAACCTTCGACACAGCGCATGGCCAGGCTCGTGACATAAATGATTGGAGACTTCGAGGACACTGTCATAGCGCCAGCGCGTTGTAAGCAGCCTTTTCTGTTAAGATTGATGCTGTTGTAGCCTCCGGCGGTCCGCACCGTCACGTAGACCCCATTAAAGCAATCGGCGATGTAAATTAGGTTTTCTTCTTTTATGCCGATGCCTGTCGGCATTAATGCCTGTGTGCCGACCGTGAAGGACGAGCCGCCAACTTCGCGCGGCCAGCACGCGCCATAGACCGCGCTGCCGATGTCGAAGTCCCCAGTCGCGCGCAGGGCGCGCCCCTCCTCGGCGCCCAGGCACGATGCTACGGGTAAGTCCCGCAGCCCCAATAAGGCACTAATTCTTTCCATTGTTTTTAGTAAGTACAAGATTCAAATGCCGCTCGCCGCGGCGGGGCGCCAATCTTGCCGGTAAGCGAAAATATAGATCGATTCAATAATTGAATTTTGTTGATGTTAATCATTGATGGACGACGATATCAAAAAAAGAAAGGGGCCTGAGAGCTCTGACTCTGAAGCCACAGTTGAAGACCATTCTGAGGACCAATCTGAGGACCAGCCTGGGGCCAAACGGCACTGTCATGTGAATTCGCTCGCCTGCGACCAGTGCGACTACAGGTGCGCCAAGCCAAGCCGTCTCATCGCCCATAAGCGGAGACACTCGGGAGAGAAGCCGTTCGCTTGCGACCAGTGCGACTGTCGGTTCTCCAGGTCCAGCAGTCTCCGCGAGCATCTGCGGACGCACACGGGCGAAAAGCCATTCACCTGTGACCAGTGTGACTACAGTAGTGCAACAACTGGCGGTCTCCGCGCTCATCGGAAGACGCACACGGGCGATAAGAAGTACAGCTGCGACCAGTGCGACTATCGCTGCACTACGAATGCCGGCCTCCGCACCCATCAGCGGACGCACACGGGCGATAAGCCGTATGTTTGCGACCAGTGCAGCCTCCGCTTTGCCATTGTCAGCAATCTTCGCGCCCATCAGCGGAGGCACGCGGGCGAGAAGCCGTTTGTTTGCGACCAGTGCGACTATCGTTGCAACAGGAAAGGAGATCTCCGCACCCACCAGCGGACGCACACGGGCGAGAAGCCGTATGCTTGCGACCAGTGCGACTATCGCTGCACCACAAGCAGCGGTCTCCTCACCCATAAGCTGACGCACACGGGCGAGAAGCCATTCGCCTGTGACCAATGCGGTTATCGTTGCACCACAAGCAGCCATCTCCGCGATCATTATCGGACGCACACGGGCGAGAAGCCGTATGCTTGCGACCAGTGCGGTAGTCGTTTCGGCACGAGCAGTGATCTCCGCGCCCATCTAAGTAGGCACATATTAGTGGATGATGTCCATGATAAGTAAAAGACCGGTCGCCGCGGCGGGGCGCTAACTCAATTCCCAATTTCAAAGAAATTGGGAATTGAGGTCGCGGTGAATTGCAATATTTGTCAAATCTGCTTGCCGGTGAGGACTGCCTGTCGCCATTTTTGCCGCTCGCCGCGGCGGGGCGCGAATCTTGCCGGTAAGCGAAAACGATGTCATTTTTTGCATTCTATTGTATTGGAATGCAAACAATGACATCGTTTTCGCTTACCGATTTGCCCCCTTCAATTCTTCGAATTGGGGTCGCGGTGAATTGCAATTTTCCCAATTCTGAAATAATTGAATGAAATGCTCATCAAGGGGGCTGTAAAAAATTGTGAAGTAATTGATGCTTAGGAGGGGGGTCAAAATTTTCTTGAGCTGCTCGTAGAAAATTTTGACTTAAGGGGGGGGGGGGGGGGGGGAAAACCCAAAAAAGGAATGGTCTATATTCCTAAGGGCTATTATGCATTTTTAAACCTTGAATGACCATCTGCCGTAATATATTTCTAGGTATTAAAAAACACTTTTAACGCCTAGAGATGGGTCGACCCTTCCATTTGTGGAGGTCTTCTCCCCAATCGGAAGGGTCGACCCTTCCGATTGGGGAGGTCTCTCCACAAATGGAAGGGTCGACCCTTCCGATTGGGGAGAAGATCGTTCTAACCATCTTTTTCTCAAATGGGAAGGTCAACCCTTCCATTTGTGGAGATCTACTCCACAAATGGGAGGGTCGACCCATTGTTTTGCGGAGTGCTAATTAGATGTATAATTTTGATTAAATACATAGATCGTTATCTAAATAAATGGATCGCACGTGTCAGAAGTGTGAAAAAGAATTTAGAGACCCTTTTTCGTTAAAAAGACATCTAGCCAAAAAACTACCATGTGATCTTAAACTGCCTCCTGGTAATAATGGGATTATATGTCAGTATTGTAATCGGCAATTTGCGACCAATGACACTAGAAGTCAGCATATCCGTAAATCATGTCGGGCGGCTCGCCGAGAAGCAGATCCGGGGATTAAAGAATTGGCAGAACAGGTAACTGAGTTGTCGAAACTAGTAAAAACTGGAGTTACGACCAATAACATAGATAACAGCACCACAGTCAACTATAATACGGTTGTCAACTTCTGGGGGTCGCCCTTGGCGTTAACCGACGGCGACGTAGAGGCGTCGCTCGCCCGCATCCCCGGGCTAGTGGGCACGCCGCTCCTGCCAGAGATCGTCGACGTGCTGATGACGCTAGTGAAGCGGGCCCATCTCCAGCCGAGCGGCCGAAACGTCCACTTGAGTCAGCGGCGCGCCGACCAGGCGCTGGCGCTCACCGAGGGCGGCTGGGCGGCGCTGCCGCTGGCCGAAGCGACGGCGGCGCTGTTCGACGGGGCGTCGGCCCAAATCGCGGCGAAGCCGGCGGCGCGCCGCAAGCCGGCTTCGCCCGTCGAACAGCGGATCCAGAACTTGCGGGCCGAGGTGCCGCTACAGTACAGGCGCGACAAAGAAAACGCAGTGCAGATGGGAATGAAACCAATGGAGGCCCACCTCCTCAACACGCGGCCCGGCGGCCCGGGCCCCTTACTAGTTGCATCTGCAACTGCAGATGCCGGTGCAGGTGCAGATGCAGATGCAGATGCAGTTGCCGCTGCAGTTGCCGCTGCATCTGCACCTGCACCTGCACCCGCCGCGGCAGCTCTATTTGGCAAAGAGCAACTAGAATCACTCCTGCGCGACATGCCTGCACAGTACACAGAAAGCGGTGCGTTCACCCGCGATTGGATCTGTGGCGCAGTCCAGTCGGGCGTGCACTACCGAGACCTGGCTGCCGCCATCCGCGACTTCGGTCAGCCGGCGGAAAAAGAAGGCTTAGCGCTCGAGCTGCAGAACCGGACACGCCTGGTCGAGCCGCCAAAGTGAGCTTAAACCGGCCGCGGAGCGCCGGTAGGAAACTCCCACAGTTCGCCAGCGTAGTTGCAGACAACCCACACGCTGTCGGCCACAGCAACGCCGATTGGCTCCTTGTCCGCAAAGTTGCCGCTCGCCGCGGCGGGGCGCCAAACTTGCCGGTAAGCAAAAAATGGCATCGTTTTTGCTTACGGATTTGTCCCCTTCAATTCTTCGAATTGGGGTTGCGGTTGCGGTGAATTGTAAAAGTCGATTTCGGACATCAGCGAAAACATTTCTGCGGAGTCGGGCCGCCAGGCAAACTTTAGTATTCGGTTGTTTGCCAAGTCGCTGGCGATTATTGCCGCTCGCCGCGGCGGGGCGTCAATTCAATTCCCAATTTCAAAGAAATTGAAAATTGGGAAAACGATGCCATTTTTGCAATCCAATACAGTTGCCGCTCGCCGCGGCGGGGCGCTAATCTTGCCGGTAAGCGAAAACGATATCATTTTCGCTTACCGATTTGTCCTTATAACTGCTGCGGTGAATTGCAACAGTGGATTGCAAAAAATGGCATCGTTTTTGCTTACGGATTTGTCCCCTTCAATTCCTCATTTTCTTTGAAAATGAAGTCGCGGTGAATTGCAATGTTGCCGCGGCGAGCGGCAACATTTACAACGATGCCGCCTTTACGCAGTTCAAGATATATTGCACGTTATTTTCAACAGAGTCCATGAATTCTAGTTGTGTGAATGGTATTCTCGGCTCCTCATACTGCTTCCAGAAGCCGTGTTTCAGAATTTGATACACTTGTTGCCGGGAACGCGGCGGCGCGCGTGCAGGCGGCGCGCGTGCAGGCGGCGCGAGTGAAGGCAGCGCGCGTGCAGGCGGCGCGAGTGAAGGCAGCGCGCGTGAAGGCGGCGCGCGTGAAGGCGGCGCGCCGGGTGCGTTTGTAATCGCGAGGTGTGAGCTCCCATCGGCGCGCTGCTCGATGCGGTCGAGCAGGATCTCTAACGCAGCGGACGCGGCGGCAGCCGAGTCCGCAGACACGTCGGCAGCCGCGTCGGCAGGCGCGTCCGCTGCCGGACGTCTAGCCGCAAACACCGACGGGACCAGATTACACACGACGAACGGGAAATCGTGCTTGCGCAGCGCCGCAATCACGTCTGCCCGCTGCGCCTCCGTGTGGTGGTTCTTGCACAGGACGAGGTTGGCAGAGTCTTGCGCAGCGGCGCGCTCGACGGCAGCTAGGTACGCCGCGTGGTCGGCGTGGCGCCCGTTCGGCTTGTAAAAGTCGTCTTGCTCTATCGCTCGCCAGGGGTTTGTTTGCTCGCGGGCAAGCCCTCGGGCTTGCCCGCGGGCAAGCCCGCGAGTTAACTCGCGAGCGATCGTCGTCTTCCCCATTCCGGGGAACGCAACTAAGATTACGGCCACGTGCCGCGCCACGGCGGCGGATCGCCGCTTCCCCAATGCAGACTTATAACTCATACCTTGTAACTTATAACTCTCTGTGGCGGCCTTCAAATTTGTGAAAATTAAAACTCACAACTCATATATCATTCAGCTCTTCTAAGCTGCGGCGCTCGTCCGATTGGCGGATCGCGCTGAGGGCGGAGCGGGCGTCGGCGACGTGCGGCTCGCTCGACAGGCCCGGGGCGCCCCGGAGGCGCTTTTGCTGCTTCGGGTAGAGGACGAGCGACGGGAACAGCTCCATCAGGATGCGCGACGTCGGCCCGATGTTGAACCGCTGGATCGCGTTGCCGACCACCTGCGAGGTCTCGAACCGCATGCGGTGGAGCTTCACGTTGATCGTCGCGTTGTAGCCGGTGTAGTCCGGCCGCCAGCCGAGGAAGGGGACCTCCCGCGTGCCGTCGAACACCGTCTCGAGGCCCTCGGCGCAGCCGAGGATGACCTCCTCGGCCAGGCTGCTGTAGCGGTTGCGGTCGTTCTTCAGCCGCAGGATGTTCAGCACGCTGTCGATCTCCGCCATCGGGCTCGCCGACGTGGGGTTGCTCACGCTCTCGCAGTCGATGCCCTCTTCCTCGAGGGTCATCCGCAGCTGCCCGATCTGCTCGAGCTTAGACGCCTTCAGGTCCTGCTCGCGCTCGGCCTCCACCCCGAAGCTCGTGCGGGTCTCGCCGCGGATGTCGGTCACCACGCTGTTGATGTGCCGCCGCCGCCGCTGCTCGTCGGTCGCCGGCGGCGGCGCCCGCTCGGCGAGCGGGACGCCGGCGCTGTGCACGCGGTGGCGGCTCTCGTGCGCGCGGCGGCTCCCCCCGCTGATGCCCAGGTCGCCCTCGAGGCGCGAGATGATCCGGTCGACGTGCGCGTCGTCGCCGCGCGCGCGCGAACTGCGCGAGCGCGAACTGCTGCTCGTGTACGAGCCGCTTGAGCCGCTCGTGTATGAGCCGCTTGAGCCGCTCGAGCCGCTCGTGTACGAGCCGCTCGAGCCGCTCGTGTACGAGCCGCTTGAGCCGCTTGAGCGGCTCGTGTACGAGCCGCTCTCGGAGTCGGTGTATGAGCCGCTATCGGAGCCAGAGTCTGACTCAGACTCGGACTCGTAGCGGTTTGATTTACCCGTCTTTGACTTGCGCTGGCCCCGAGAGTCCCGGGAGTTGCGCGATTTGCGAGAGTTTCGCGAAGCGCGCGAGTTGCGCGACGCGCGCGAGTCTCGCGACGCGCGCGAGTCTCGCGACGCGCGCGAGAGGTCGTCCCGATCTCGATCTCGCCGGACAACCGAGTCCAGGTCGAGCTCGTCGATCAGGCTAGCGACCGCCATCCGGGGTGGCGCCCCGGCGCCCGAGCCGGTCCCGCCGTTGCGGGGCGGGGCGCCCGCAGCGCCGGCGCCAGTGGCGCCACTCGCGCCGGCGCCACTCGCGCCACCCGACCCGTCGGCGAGGTCGATGCCGAGCTCCTCGGCGAGGCGGTTGAGCTCGACCGTGTAGGCCTTCACGGGGTCGCCCTCGGCCTTCCGCGGGCCGATGGCCTTGCCCATTACCTCCTTTTCGGCGGCCTCGAGGTTCATCCCCGGCTTCAGGTGCTGGGGGTTCATCAGCGTGGTGATCCCCGCGAGGTTCGCCGCCTCGAGGCGCGGCGCGCGCCCCCGCTTCGACTTTGAGTTTGACATGCAGCCTATCACTGATATCGCCCAACCTTTTAACTGCTTGCTTGATTTTTCAGGATTCAAAGAATCCTGAAAAATCAAAAATGCAGCAAACCTACTTGAGTTTCGACTGCGCGACGAAAACATTCGCGTTCTGCGTCTGCCGCGTGTCGCCGCCGATACTCAACAGCGCGCCGGCGCTGCGCGCGCGCCTCACGGCGGCGCGCGCGCTGGCGGCGCGCGCGGCGGCGGCGGCGGCCGCCGGCGACGCCGCGGCCGCCGAGCGGCTGGCGGCGGCGGCGGCGGCCGCCGCCGCCGCCCTCGACCGCGAGACGGCGGCCGCGGTCGAGCTGGTCGACGGCGACGTGGTCGACCTCGCGCCCGGCCGCGCCGACGCCGACGTGAGCACCATCGAGCGCATCCAGGCGCTCGCCAAGTACATAGCGGCGCGCGTGCGGCCGGCGCTGGCGGCCGCGCTTGCACAAGAACTTGCGCTTGCACCGCCACCCTCTCAATCTCAATCTCCCCTCATCGTAATCGAGTACCAGATGGGGCCCAACGCCCGCGCGCGCGCCATCGCGGCGGCGCTCGTGGCGTTCTTCGCGGCCGAGCGCGTGGTGATCGTCGGGCCCTCGCTCAAGAACCGGGTAAGTGTCAGCGCCGAGGGCCAGTACGGGCACTTCCTCCAGCGCTACAGCAACAGCTACGGCGCCAACAAGGCCCACGCGCTGTTCAACTTCGCTGCGCTCGAGCGTGTGTTCGGCAGCGGCATCCCGCCAACGCCGCCCGCGCGGCGGGGGCACATCGCCGACAGCTGCATGCAGGTCCTCGGGTTCGTGCTGCACGGAGCCGACGAAAAGGACGCGGCCCGCATGTTTTAGCTGTTGCCGCTCGCCGCGGCGGGGCGTGTTTGCCGCTCGCCGCGGCGGGGCGTGTTTGCCGCTCGCCGCGGCGGGGCGTGTTTGTTGCTCGCCGCGGCGGGGCGTGTTTGCCGCTCGCCGCGGCGGGGCGTGTTTGCCGCTCGCCGCTTGCCGCTCGCCGCGGCAAAAATGCAAACCGCAAACTGCAAACTGCAAACTACAACTCGCTCAGCGCCAGCTCCAGCTCGGCGTCGTCGAGGAAGCCCGGCTTAGGGCGCTTGTCTACGACTTCGAACCGGCAAATGTTCCACACGCTGTTCGACGTCGCCGTCTGCGCCGCCACGAGGGGCAGCTCCGTCAGCTCGGGGGCCCGCGCCAGCTGGCGGCGGCGCCAGGTGTCGAGGTCGAGGTCGCCGCCGAACTGCTGCAGCTCCGTCCGCGGCAGGGCCGCCTGGATCGTGAGGACGGTGCGCCCGGTGAACGCGCGGTAGGCCCAGCAGAGGTTCTCCCGCAGCCGCCACTGCTGCACCGCGTGGCCGGCGTGGCGCGTCTCGATCCAGAGCTCGGCGCAGTTCCAGCCGCAGAAGTTCCCGCTGACGCCCATCTCGGTCCGCCCGGCGGTCTCGCGGATGAAGGTCGGCACGAACACCGGGCGGCCGGCGAAGGTGAACCCGCACTCGTGGCAGCAAAGGTTCGTGGAGATCGGCCAGTCCTCGATGTTCGAGAAGGTCGCCGGGACCTTGTCGAAGGCTTGCGGCGCGGCGCCGTCGGCCGACGGCGCCGCGCCCGCGTCGGCGTCCTCCAGGAAGCGCGAGTCGGCGACCGTCTCGATCGGCACGTAGTCGGTGAGCTTCACGTGCGTCAGCGTCAGCAGGTTCCGCGGGCGCCACACGTCGAACGCCGCGCCGTCGCGGCCGCCGGCTGCGGCGATTGTGGCCGCGACGCCATCTTCCGCCGCTGGTGCCCCCTCGCCCAGCTGGGGCAATTGACTCAATTGCCCCTTTTTTGTGCGGCCACGCTTTTCCTTGGACATTGCATATGAATTAGTCCGTGGGCTTTAATATATTCAACAGTAAAGGCCGATTCACTTATTGCTTCAATTCTTGCTGCGGTGAGCGGCAAGAATTGAAGCAATAAGTGAATCGGATTTCTATACTTAATAAGTAATGGCTGCGCCGATTGCGCAGATTGCACCTACGGACGCCGAGCTCTTGCGGCTGCCGGCCGAGCCGCTGTCGAATTTGCAGCTGTTCGTCTGCACGTACGTCGCCGGGTTCGCCGGGCTGCGCATGGACATGGAGGCGTTTACGGCGCTGATGTGCGCCGCGCTGCGCGCGCGCCGCGGCGGCGGCGCGCTGCGCGCGGTCAACAGCAACTTCGGCCACGAGTGCTGGCCGGGGTACGAGCACCTGCTGAAGCACCCCGCCCCAGCCGCGCCGGCCGCGCGGCCGGTGCGCGGCCGCCCCCGCAAGGGGCAGGGCGACGGCACCGGCTTCAATAGCGCGGTCGAACTCATTCTGGACCTCAGCGCGCCCGGCGCTGCTGCCTTCGTGGCGGCGCTGACTGGTATGGTTGGAGTTGGTGTTGACCGCGCGCCGGCCGCCGCGGCCGGAGGTGCGCCGGCCGCTGGCGCGCCAGCGGCCGCGCCGCCAGCGGCGGCCGGCGGCGCGCCGGCCGCGGCAGCCGCAGCGCCGGCCGCGGCAGCCGCGGCGCCAGTCCGCGAAAAGCTCTACAAGACTAAGGTATTCCCATCGACGGGCGAAACGCAGGTGCCCGGGGTCCTAGACGCGGCCTACCGCGACGGGCACGCGGCCCTCGAGCTGCTCGCGGCGCTGCTCAACGAGCTGGGCGCGGGCGTCGCCGGTGAGGGCGCCCCGCCTACGCCCGCGTGGGCGCAGCAGCGCCGCGCCGCCGAAGAAGCGGCGCTCGCCGGCAACGCCGCCGCCCTCGGCGAGTACGCGGCGCGCCTCGCCGCGTGGGCGGCCATGGCGCCCCTGCCGGGCCCGCGGAGCCCTGTCACGATTGCGTCGGAGAACGCAAAAATGTTGAACTACAAGTTCAAGCTGCACCGGTCCGACCCGCGCGTCCTCGTCGACCTGGTCGCGTTCGCCGCGTTTCTGGCGGCCCTCGAAGGGCGCCGCCCGCCCCCAGCGCCGATGCGGGCCGTGGCGGCGCCCTACCCCGTGCGGGAGACGACGCCGCCGCGGGAAGATGTCAAGGTGTCGTTCCGCTTCGAATGCGAGCGCCGCCAGCCCCGCGTCAACATATTCCAGGGCGGCAAGATCAATATCCTTGGCGCCGACAGCGCTGAATGCGCCGTCCGCATCTACGCGTTCTTCGTCGAGGCCTTCCGCGCAAACTGGGGGGCCTTTGTATGCTTGCAGCCACGCCGCGACCGAATTCTGCCAGCGCCGCCGCCTGCGCCGCCGCCAGCGCCGTTGCTGGCGCCGCCAGCAACGGCCGGAGCCCCTGCATCTGCAACCTTGTGGCTGACTGAAGCAGAGCTCTCTGCAGTGTTCGATGAGAGCTTGTAAAGTTTGCCGCTCGCGGCGCCGCCCGCCGCGACCCCAATTCGAAGAATTGAAGGGGACAAATTTGTAAGCAAAAACGATGCCATTTTTTTGCAATCCCAATTTTGCCGCTCGCCGCGGCGGGGCGCCAATCTTGCCGGTAAGCGAAAACGATGTCATTTTTTGCAATCCAATACATTGGATTGCAAAAATGACATCGTTTTCGCTTACAAATTTGTCCCCATAACTGTCGCGGTGAATTGCAAAATTGAAGTTGCAAAAAATGGCATCGTTTTTGCTTACTTCATTTTCAAAGAAAATGAGCAATTGAGTTTGCGCCTGCCAGCGAGCAGCAATTATTCATATTTGTTGATGTATGAAAGGAGCGCAAACGCGACTACCACAAATACCCCCTGGAGCACCACGCCCCAAGCGGACGGATAGCGCCCATGCATTGTCTTTTTGCCGCACTTCGCAATAACGTTATTTGTGAAGAAGTCGCTGACAGCAATTAAGAATATGCAAAATAGAGTCACTAGCTGTCTAAGATTTGTCTTTGAAACCGGCTTCGACTCGACCTTGACTTCAGCAGCCGGCTTTGAATCGGTTGGCTTGGATGCTGCCTTTTGTACTCCCTGGCCGCGCGCGCGCCGCTGCGTTAGTGGAACTGCGTCTGCCATTATAAGCGCCGGATATTTTACTCGATGCTTACATCAATCTTTGCCGCTCGCCGCGGCTGCCGCTCGCCGCGGCGGGGCGTGGCGCCTAATGTTGCCGCTCGCCGCGGCTGCCGCTCGCCACGGCTGTCGCTCGCCGCGGCTGCCGCTCGCCGCGGCGGGGCGTGGGTCTAATGTGTTGAATTTGCAATTCACCGCGACCTCAATTCTTCGAATTGAAGGGGACAAATGAGTAAGCGAAAACGATATCATTTTTTGCAACTTCAATTTCAAAAAAATTGGGATTGCAAAAAATGATATCGTTTTCGCTTACTCCAATACTTCGAATTGAATTTGCGCCCCGCCGCGGTGAGCGGCAACATTAGGCACCACGCCCCGCCGCGGCGAGCGGCAACATTAGGCACCACGCCCCGCCGCGGCGAGCGGCAGCCGCGGCGAGCGGCAACATTAGGCACCACGCCCCGCCGCGGCGAGCGGCAGCCGCGGCGAGCGGCAACATTAGGCACCACGCCCCGCCGCGGCGAGCGGCAGCCGCGGCGAGCGGCAACATTAGGCACCACGCCCCGCCGCGGCGAGCGGCAGCGGCAGCGGCAAAGTTAGTAGCTCGCGGCCTGGACCCGCAGGATCTCGCCGGGCCGGCGAATGAAGTCCTGGGCGTCAATTACCCCCGACGTCGCCGCGGCGACGAGCGCCGACTTGCCTAAGTTGCGGATATCGGCGGCGAGGATGTCGTAGAAGTCCGAAAGATCGCTCATTTGTGGGGCGTTCGATTGCAGTTTCCACTTGGAATCGACTTTAACGCACTGGGGGCGCGGCAGCGAGGTGTCCTCGGCACAGGCGACGTACATGTTCATTACTCCGTTTGAGCTGCCGGCAGCGCCCGAACTGTGATGCGCCACCCGGGGCTCGAGCAGGGCGCGCACGGCCGCAACGGTCTCGGAGTGCGAGGGGAGCGCCTGCAGGCGGGTAATCGTGAGCCGGTCGAACGCGAAGGCCGTCGCCGAGATTGCCGCGATGGCTGCCTGCCCGATCGGATCAGCTTTGGCCAAGTTTGCTTTGGCCGAGTCTGTTTTAGCCGAAACCATCACGGCGCTCTCATATGCGCGCGCAATCGCTGCGCGCACCGCCACCAAGTCATCGGGCCAACTCGCGAGCAGCAAATAGACCTCTCGTCTGAGGTTCGCCACGCTCGCGGTCGAATTAAATCGGCAATTCGCAATTGCGGCCGCGAGCGACTTGCGCAAAGGCAAGTTGCGCTCGCGCGAGAGCAGCGCCGCAAACTCGGCCTGCAGCAGCGGGTAGATCCGGTGGCGGGCC
>Ga0214921_10001344_pt1 | contig 42416 bp, 37 predicted proteins | sample LL1505_MetaG_FD_177992 | JGI IMG/M metagenome (GOLD analysis project Ga0214921, IMG submission 177992) | Freshwater microbial communities from Lake Lanier, Atlanta, Georgia, United States - LL-1505 | ecosystem: Environmental > Aquatic > Freshwater > Lake | place: USA: Georgia | collected...
CGGCCTGTCGGATCGCCAGCAGCAGGCCATCGCGGCCTTCGTTGCCCAGTGGCGCGACAATGGCGGCGGGCTGATGACGGTTGAGGCGGCCTCGACCGGCGTACCGGGGGCCTATCAGACCAGTGCCGAGGCCCTTTCGGCCCTAGAGAGGGCCGGGCTTGGTCGTCATCAGATGCGGCTGATCGGCTATGATGGCGGCGGCGCTGTCGATGCGCCGGTTCGGATTCGCTATGATCACGCTGCGGTGCGGCGCGTCCATTGCGCCGCCCTTGCAGGCAACCTCTCCATTTCGAACGCCAATGAGGTGCCTGATCATTTTGGCTGTGCTCTGAACGCCAATATGGCGGCCCAGGTGGTCAATCCTCATGATCTGCTCGGCCCCCGAACCCAAGACCCTGCCGATTCCGGTCGTCGCCTGTTCGAACTGGACCTCTATCGCAAGGGTGCAACCACCTCATCGGCCAAGGACGCTCAGGCCTCTGGGGCTGTGTCCAAGGCGGTTCCCTAAGCATGGGGACGGTAGCAGACACCTCGGCCCCCTTGCTCGATATGCCCAAGGCTGAGCCCGCGACCGATGTCGGGGGGCGGGCGGATGTGCCCCACATTGCGATCCACGTCTTTCATGACACACCAGACATGGCCGCCTTTGCCCAGCGCATCTTGGCTGACCGCCGCATGGCCAAGGTTCAGTCACGCATCCTGCCGGGTGGGCTCGGCGCGGCCATCACTCTCTATCGCAGCGAAACCACACCGCAACTGATCATAGTTGAATGGACCGATGCACCTCACATCCTTCTGGCTCAGCTCGACAGCTTGGCTGAGGTCTGTGATCCGGACACCAAGTTGGTGGTGATTGGCCTAGCCAACGATATCGGACTCTATCGCGAGCTGATCCGGCGCGGCATTTCGGACTATCTGGTCGCTCCGCTCAAGATTGGTCAGGTCATTGAGGCGATCTCTAACCTGTTTGCCGATCCCGAAGCCCCCTTCATCGGCAGGATGGTGGCCTTTGTTGGGGCCAAGGGCGGGGTGGGCTCGTCCATCCTGGCGCACAATGTCGCCTATGCCCTGTCGGAAACGGTCATGGCCAGCACGGTTTTGGTCGATCTGGACCTGGCCTTTGGCACATCCGGTTTGGATTTTAATCAGGACCCGACCCAAGGGATTGTCGATGCCTTGAGCCAGCCCGACCGAGTCGATGACGTCCTGCTCGACCGGTTTTTGGTCCAGATCACCGAACGACTCAGCCTTTTTTGCGCGCCCGCCAGTCTTGATCGGGACTTCGACTATCCACCGGAGGCCTATCTGGAGGTGGCGGGCAAGATACGCCGCAGAGCACCCTTCGTGGTTTGGGACCTGCCGCACCTGTGGTCGCCTTGGGTCAGGCAGATGATCATTGCGGCTGATGATGTGGTGATCGTGTCCACACCCGATCTGGCCGCCTTGCGCAACAGCAAGGCTCTGGTTGACCTCATCCGTCAGGCAAGGCCCAACGACCCGCCGCCGCGTCTGGTCCTTAATCAGGTCGGCGTCACCGGACGTCCGGAAATTCCGCCATCAGAATTTGGCGAGGCCATCGGCCTTGCGCCCTCCTTGATCCTGCCGTGGGAGCCCAAACTGTTCGGAGAGGCGGCCAATAATGGCCAGATGATCCATGCGATCAATCCCAAGTCCAAGGTGGCAGAGGGCCTGAACCGGCTCGCCCAGATGATCAGTCGGCGTGAAGGTCCCAGCTCCGCCAAGACCTCGCTTCTCTCCAGCCTGTTCAAACGCTCATAGGGCCGGTCAATGTTCGGTAAGCGCCCCCTATCCGCCGATGACGCGCCCTCAACACCGGGCGGATCAAGCTCACCTGCGAGCGAGGTGCGGCCCCCAGACAAGGGGGGAGGCCCCGCGCGGCAGGCCCTATCGACCTCGCCCAAATCGGTATCGACCAATCCCCCGCCCCTCGAGGCGACAGCGGCCAAGATGCGGGCCGCAACCGAGAAACTAAAGGCGCAATCGGCGGCCAAATCGTCTTTGGCGACCGACAGTCTGACCACTGCGGACCCCGCCGCTATTGAACGGTCCCAATATTATCAAGCCACCAAATCGCTGATCTTTTCGACCCTCATTACCACCATCGATCTGCCAGAACTGGCCCAGATGTCGGCGACCGTCGCAGCTGATGAAATCCGAGAAATTGTTGCCGAACTTGTAGTTTTGAAGAATGTCACCCTCTCATCCGCCGAGCAGGACGCGCTGGTTCAGGACATTATCAATGATGTTCTCGGCTATGGCCCGCTCGAGCCCCTACTGATGCGCGACGACATCGCTGACATCATGGTCAATGGGGCCAACCGGGTCTTCATCGAGGTCAATGGCAAGGTTCAACTGACCACCATCCGCTTTCGCGACAATGCCCAACTGATGAATATCTGCCAGCGGATTGTCTCGCAGGTTGGCCGCCGGGTCGATGAGAGCTCGCCCATCTGTGATGCCCGACTTCCCGATGGCAGCCGCGTCAATGTCATTGCCCCGCCGCTGGCCATTGATGGGCCCACCCTGACCATCCGCAAGTTCAAGAAGGACAAGCTGACCATGCGCAATCTGGTCGATTTCAAATCGATCAGCCCAGACGGTGCGCGGGTCTTAAAGGTGATCAGCGCCTGTCGATGCAATATCCTGATCTCGGGGGGTACAGGCTCGGGCAAGACGACCTTGCTCAACAGCCTGACCTATTTCATCGACCCGACCGAGCGGATCGTGACCTGCGAGGACGCCGCCGAACTTCAGCTTCAACAGCCCCATGTGGTGCGCCTAGAGACCCGCCCACCCAATCTGGAAGGCACCGGGGCCATCACCATGCGCGATCTGGTCAAGAACTGCCTGCGCATGAGGCCCGAGCGGATCATCGTCGGCGAGGTCCGGGGACCTGAAGCCTTTGACCTGCTGCAGGCCATGAATACCGGCCATGACGGCTCGATGGGCACCTTGCACGCCAACTCGCCACGCGAAGCGATCAGCCGCCTTGAATCGATGATCACCATGGGCGGCTACGGCCTGCCGTCAAAAAATATCCGAGAGATGATTGCCGGCTCGGTCGATATCATTATTCAGGCCACCCGCCTTCGCGATGGCTCGCGCCGCATCACCCACATTACCGAGGTGGTGGGCCTCGAGGGCGATGTCATCATCACCCAAGACCTGTTCGTCTTCGAAATTACCGGCGAAGACGCGAACGGCCGCCTGATCGGCCGACACAGATCCACCGGCATTGGTCGGCCGCGCTTTTGGGAACGCGCCAAATATTACGGGATGGAGCGCAAGCTCGCCGATGCCTTGGACGCGTCGGAATAGGGATGGATAGGGTCTCGCTCATCCTCTTGGTGTCCATCCTGACCTTTACGATGGTTGGCGCGCTCGGGCTCGTTCTGGCGGGGGGCAGCAAGCCCAGCGGCCGGATGATTAAACGGGCCAGCGCCATGGCCGCCGCCACCGCGCGTGCCCGCTCGGGCACCGCCCCGGTCAAGGGACGGCGCCGGCAAATGCTCAAGACCTTGCGGGGACAGACCAAGGCGCAGGTCAAGGCCACCCAATCGATCGAAGCCCAGATCCAGCAGGCAGGCCTCAAGATCACCCTTCGAAACTTCATCATCTTGAGTGCGGGGGTAGGGCTCGGCGTGCTGCTGTTGGCCGTAAGCCTCAAGGTCAAACTGCTGCTGGCCCTTGGCCTTGGCTTTGCGGCTGGATTTGGTTTACCCAGATGGGTGCTGGGTAACCTCGTCAAGCGGCGCTTGAAGGCCTTTACCGAAGCCTTTCCAGACGCCATCGACATCATTGTTCGGGGCATTCGCTCTGGCCTGCCCCTGAACGATTGCCTCAAGATCATCGGCCACGAATGTCCCGAGCCCTTGGCTGGTGAATTTCGGCGGCTGGTCGAGACCATGAGCTTGGGCGGAACGGTCGAAATGGCCTTGGGGCAAATGTCAGCGCGCATCCCGACGCAGGAACTTCGCTTCTTCACCGTCGTTCTGTCCATCCAGCAAAAGGCCGGCGGCAATCTGGGCGAGGCGCTGGGCAACCTGTCGAGTGTTCTGCGCGCCCGCAAGCTGATGCGCGAAAAGATCAAGGCCCTGTCGTCGGAGGCGACGGCTTCGGCCTTTATTATCGGGTCCATGCCGCCTGCTGTGATCATCCTGATCAGCGTCACCTCTCCGGCCTATATGTCTTTGATGTTCACCGTGCCCAAGGGCCAGTTGATGTTGCTGGGCGGTCTCATCTGGATGTCATTGGGCATTTTCGTGATGCGCCGCATGATCAATTTCCAGATCTAGGGGCGGTTCATGAGCCTTACCGAGACGGTTCTCGACCCCGACAACATGCTCACAGCCCTTGTAGGCATCGTGACCTTCGCGACGATCCTAACCCTTGCCTCGCCCCTGTTCGGACGCGGCACGCTGGAAAAGCGCATGAGACTGGTCACTCGCCACCGGGACGATCTGCGCCGACAGAGCCGCGAGGCGCTGGCCAAAAAAGGGCGCTCCAATCTGCGTCATACCGACGAGGGGTTCTTCAAAGGCGTGGTCGACGCCCTTAAGTTACGGCGCCTACTAGAAGATCCGAAGGTGATCGAGAACCTTGCGAGCGCGGGATTTCGTGGCCCTCGCCCGGTCACGACCTTCTATTTCTTTCGCTTCTCCATGCCGTTCATCGCGGCAGGCTTTGTCAGTTTCTATCTGTTTTTCATTCAAGATTTTGGCCTGCCGACCCTGACCAAGTTCTGCGCCGGTCTGGGATCGCTGACCATCGGGTTCTATCTGCCCAACCTCTATATTACCAATGCCGCAACCAAGCGGCGGGACGCCATCGTTGCCGCCTGGCCCGATGCCCTAGACCTGCTGCTGATTTGCGTGGAGTCTGGCATGTCGATTGAGGTCGCCATGCAAAAGGTCGGGCAAGAGATCGGCCCTACCTCCATCGCCCTGGCCGAAGAACTGATCTTGCTGGTGGCGGAACTCAGCTTCCTGCCCGAACGGCGCATGGCCTATGAGGGGCTGGCCAAGCGGGTCAACCATCCGGGCATCAAGTCGGTGGCAACGGCCATGATCCAGGCTGAGCGCTACGGCACGCCGCTGGGCAATGCCTTGCGGGTCATGGCCAAGGAAAACCGCGAATTGCGCCTGTCCGCCGCAGAAAAGAAGGCTGCCGCCCTGCCCGCACAACTGACGGTCCCGATGATCCTATTCTTCCTGCCGGTCCTATTCACCGTCATCCTTGGACCTGCGATCATCAAGGTTCAGGAGCTGTTGGGCAAACAATAGGGGCCCTAAGGCCTTGGCGTGAGGCTCGATGCCGCCTTCAGATAGGCCAGATTATTGTCGGCCATGGCGGGGGGTAGGGTCTCACGCAGGATCTTTTCGGCCTCACCGATCTTGCCCTGATAGCCCAGAACCAGGCTGAGGTTCTGACGGATCTGCACCGTCGCCCTCGGCTGGATCACCGCCTTACGCAGCAGGCCCTCAGCGCGGCCATAGTCACCCCGGCCGGCATAATAGAGGGCCAGATTGGACAGGACCGCCGGATTGTCGCGCGAAAGTTTGAGCGCCTGCACATAGGCGCCAATGGCATCGGCGTCGCGGCCAACCTGTTCATAGGCTGCTCCCAAAAGAGACAGGGGCCGCCAGTCTCTGGGTTTCAGGCTTGCCGCCTTCCTTGCCGGGTCGATGGCATAGAAGCCCTGCCCCGCCGCCGTATAGGCCCGGGCACATTCCAGCAGCGCGTCATAGGCCTTGGGGTCCGACACCAAGACCTGCTTGGCCGTCTCTACCGCCTCGTCATATTGGCCTAGACCGCGCAGAGCCGCCGCCAGACGGGTACCGGCCTCAAGGTCGGTCTCGTCCAGACTATATTGTTGGGCCCAGAACCCCGCCCGGGCCAGGGGGTCAAGCCGGTCAGCCTGTTGCCGATCTTTCGCCGAGGCGCGGCTGTTGGGCATAGGCTTGCCCGCAGCATCCTTCGTCATCGGCTTGGCGGGGGTGGCTGGATCAGAGGCCCAAACGACGGTCGGGACGCCAAGGCTTAGCCCCAAGATCAGGGTCATCAGGGCCGCGACCGCGATCTGATTTGGCCTAGGGCTTGCGAGGGGGGTGCGCGTGGGACACATGAGAGGTAACATCCTTCGAATGCTCCCACCACTATCCTTGGGTGCGTTCAATTAAGTGTTAATCCAAGCGGGTTTGTCGGTTGATTTTGGCTTTAAGGGCTCTGCATGTCTGACCTGTTGTCCACGGCCCAAAAGGGTGTTGTTCTGCCCATCCACGCCCTGCACGAGGCAGACCTCGCTGGGTTCTTGGACGAACGTTCGGATGCGATACGCCGCTTCGCTGACATTGCAGGGTTTAAGGCCCGGGCAGGCGAGATCCTGATCGTTCCCCAGCCGAGCGGTGACATAGATTGCGTTCTCTTTGGCTTGGGCACCGCCCCAAGGGCTGCCAGTGCCCTGGACGCCATGGCCTTTCGCGCCTTAGCGGCGAAGCTGCCTGAGGGCCAATATCAGATCGCCTCGGTCCCCGCAGGCTACAGCCCCGCCGCCATCGCCTTGGCCTGGTCGCTCGGCGGCTACGGGTTCACGCGCTATAAGGCGGCCAAGTCGCAACCTAAGGCGCGGCTGATCGCGGCTGAGGGTGTCGATGTGACCGAGATCGGCGCCATTGCAGACGCCTGCACCTTGGCCAAGGACATGGTCAACACACCGGCCAACGACATGGGCCCGGTCGAGATCGAGACCATCGCCCGCAATCTGGCCAAGGCCCATGGGGCCACGATCAGCGTCATCACGGGCGACGATCTGCTGACCCAGAACTATCCGGCGGTCCATGCGGTCGGCCGCGCCGCCGATCCGGCCCGAGCGCCCAGAATGATCGAGATCGCTTGGGGGAAGGCGGAGCATCCGCATATCTGCATCATCGGCAAGGGCGTGGTGTTCGATACGGGCGGCCTGGATATGAAGCCCTCGGCGGGCATGAGGCTGATGAAAAAGGATATGGGCGGCGCGGCCCATGCCTTGGCACTTGGCCAGATGATCATGAGCCTTGGGCTTAAGGTTCGCCTGACGGTTCTGTTGCCCGTAGTCGAGAACGCGATCTCTGGCGATGCCATGAGACCGGGCGATGTGCTGGCCTCGCGTAAGGGCCTAACCATCGAGGTTGGTAATACGGATGCGGAGGGGCGTCTGATCTTGGCCGATGCCCTGACCCGCGCCTGCGAGCTTCATCCCGACTTGACCATCGATATGGCCACCTTGACCGGCGCCGCCCGTGTGGCGCTAGGGCCTCAGGTGATCCCCTTCTATACGCCTAATGATGACCTCGCTGCTGAGATCGCCCACGCCGCGCATGAAACCGCCGATCCCCTTTGGCGCATGCCGCTATGGGACGGCTATCGGCCCGCTCTGGACAGCGACATTGCCGACATCAAGAACGATCCCGATGGCTGGGCGCAGGCCGGGTCAGTGACCGCTGCCCTGTTCTTGCAAAGGTTCGCGCCCGAAGGGGCTTGGGTCCATCTGGATATCTTCGCTTGGAACCCGCGCAATCGAGCTGGCTTCCCAAGTGGCGGTGAGGCCCAGGCCATCCGCGCCCTCTTGGCCCTGATCAAGAGCCGCTATCCATGATGCGCTATGATCCTCGGGTGACCGCCGTTCGAGGCGATCTGGCCTCTGTGGCCCTGCAAGGGCTTGTCCCGGCCAAGACCTACCAGACCCCGATGCCCATGCAGGTCAGCGCCGCCGTCGTGCCTATCCGCGCGGCGCCCGTGGGCGATGCCGAACCGTGGGACCAGATGATTTTTGGCGAGGGCTTTGACCTGTTGGCCGAGGTTGATGGCTTTGGCTGGGGACAGGCTCGGCGCGATGGCTATGTCGGCTATGTCGCCCTTGATGCCCTATCGGCACCGGTTCTGGCCCCAACCCACAGGGTCAGCGCCCTTCGCACCTATGGCTTTAGCGAACCGTCGATCAAGTCGGCGCCGATTGGCCTCTATAGTCTCAACGCGCTGGTGACGGTCGAGGCGCGCGAGGGCCGCTTTGTTCGCACCGCGCGCGCTGGATGGTTCGTGGAAAGCCAGATTTCCCCTATCGGCCAGTTCGAAACCGATCCGGTGGCTGTGGCCGAACGGTTCTTGGGCGCGCCCTATCAGTGGGGGGGACGAGAGAGCCTTGGGCTCGACTGTTCGGGGCTGGTGCAACAGGCCTTCTATGCCTGCGGGCTGGCCTGTCCGCGCGACAGCGATATGCAGATGGCCGAGATCGGCACGGCGATTGACGGCTCAGACCTGCGGCGCGGCGATCTGGTGTTCTGGAAGGGGCATGTGGGGATGATGCAGGACGGTGTCACCCTGCTCCACGCCAATGCCTATCATATGGCGGTGACGAGCGAACCGCTGGCGGGCGCGATCTTGCGGATCGAGGCGTCGGGAAGTGGAAAACCGACCGCCTTTCGCCGACCCTAAGGGCTGACGAAAGGCGAGATCAGGTCAATTAGGCCGCTGGTTTTGCAGCAGGCGCTGGCGCTGCTGCGGGAGCCGCGGCGGCGTCTGCTGCTGGGGCTGCTGCTGGTGCGGCGGCTGCCGCAGGGGCAGGAGCTGGGATCGGCAGGGTGGAGCCGAGGCTGTGCAGATAGGCAATCATATTGATGCGATCTTCGGGCTTCTTCAGGCCGACGAACGACATCTTGGTGCCTACGATATATTTTTGTGGGCCTGTGAGGAACGCGTTCAGGTGCTCATAGTCCCAAGCCGGGGTCTTTTCGCCAAAGGCCTTCATACCGTCAGAATAGGCCATGCCTGCGTGGCTACCGGGCTTATGACCAACAACACCGTAAAGGTTTGGACCGACCATCGTGGCCCCGCCCTGATTGAAGCTATGGCAAGAGGCGCACTTCTTGGAAACGGCTTCACCGGCGGCAAGATCCGCCTTTGGCAATACCGTGCCCCAGTCGATTGGCACTTCAGCGACGGCCGCACCACCTTCACCCGCCTCTTCGGCGACGGTGATGGCGTAGCCAGGCTTCTCAGCAGGCTCGACCTTATAGACGATGCTCGTCAATTCTTTGAGGCCGACAATGGCCAGTCCAGTCGCCAATACGGCGCCAGCGATCTTGTTAAAGCCCAGGTCGCTCATGTTCTTTCGTAAGCCCTCTCAGCAGGCGTCAGTCCCTAACGGGAATCCACGCCCTGTTCTTGCGTTTGCGTCTCTTACACGCTACCGCCGCTCGTGCAACGTTCCAATTGGCCCGCCAGAGCGACAGGTCCATGAGGCGCGCCAATTGGTCGCAAATACCGCTGTGTTTGGGACCATTTCAATAGAAGATGTGCACCGCCCCCAAGGTTTTGGAATTTTGCCTATGAACCCGATCATCATCATCCCCGCTCGACTCGCTGCGACAAGGCTTCCGGGCAAGCCCTTGGCCATGATCGGCGGGATGCCGATGATCGTTCGGGTCCTGCGCCAAGCTGAGGCGGCCAATGCCGGTCCGGTCGCGGTGGCAGCGGGGGATCAGGCCATTGTCGACGCGGTTGAGGCCGCAGGCGGGCGCGCGGTCCTGACCGATCCGAGCCTACCGTCTGGATCAGACCGAATCTTAGCGGCCCTCGACGTACTAGACCCCAAGGGGGCGCATGATGTGGTGGTCAATCTTCAGGGCGACATCCCCTTCATCCCCCCCAGCGCCCTGTCGGCCTGCACCGACCTTCTCGCCGCCGAACCCTCCTGCGACATCGCCACCCTGATTGCGCCGGAGACCAAAGCCGCCGACCGCTCCGATCCAGACCTGCCCAAGGCGGTGATAGCGATGGAAGACCAGAGGGGCTGCGGCCGCGCGCTCTATTTCACCCGCTCGACCCTCTATGGCGATGCGCCCGTCTGGCTCCATATCGGCATCTATGCCTATCGTCGCGAGGCCCTGCTTCGTTTCAATGCCGCCTCACCCTCGCCTTTGGAGCGGCTTGAGCGACTGGAACAGCTTCGCGCGCTCGAGATGGGCCTGTCGATCTGGGCCTCGACGGTGGACAGTTTCCCCATCTCGGTGGATACCCCTTCGGACCTTGAGGCCGCCTGCGCCTTCGCGGCCCAACTCTAACCGGATCTGTCACCCATGAGCCCCCTTCCAAAGATCGCCTTTCAGGGTGAACTCGGCGCCAATAGCCACGAAGCCTGCTCGCTGCATTTTCCGGGCTACGAGGCCATGCCCTGCCCGACCTTTGACGAGGCCTTTGAGGCGGTACGCAGCGGGGCCTGCGCTCTGGCCATGATCCCGGTCGAAAATTCGGTGGCCGGGCGCGTGGCCGATGTCCATCACCTCTTGCCCTCATCGGGCCTGAAGATCATCGGTGAGCGGTTCATGCCCATTCACCACCAACTGCTGGCCAATCGCGGCGTGAGCCTGTCACGGGTGCGCGAGGTCTCCAGCCATGTGATGGCGCTGGCCCAATGTCGCAAGGTGATCAAGTCCCACGGACTGACGGCCCGTATTGTCGGCGATACGGCAGGCGCCGCCCGGTTCCTCGCGGCCAATCCTGACCCCACCCAAGCGGCCATTGCCTCGCGCATGGCGGCAGAGCTCTATGGTCTCGATATTCTGCAACAGGATATTGAGGACGCGGCGCACAATACCACCCGCTTTTTGGTGATGACGGCTGATCCTTTACCGGAAGTACCGCCGAGCGATACGCGCTGCGTCACCAGCTTCGTGTTCCGAGTGCGCAACCTTCCCGCCGCGCTCTATAAGGCGTTAGGCGGGTTCGCGACCAACGGCGTCAATATGAGCAAGCTAGAAAGCTATATGGAGGACGGCGCCTTCACCGCCACCATGTTCTATGCCGAAGTCGATGGTCGCCCCGAGGACGCCGCCATGAGGCTAGCCTTCGAGGAGCTGGGCTTCTTTACGGACCGGTTTGAGGTTCTGGGCGTCTATCCCGCCGATCCCTTCCGCGACCGGGTTTAGAATCCTTCGACCCAAGCCTTCAAGATGGTGTGAGCGATGGCCAGCGGCGGCGGCGCGAAAACGCCGGGCAGATCACCCTTTAGCAGGGCGGCAGCCTCATCACGGCTAAACCAGCGCACCTCTTCCAGTTCGGTCTGGTCAGGCGTGGCTTGGTCGTCGCTGACCTCAGCGATCAGGCCGATCATCAGGCTGGACGGATAGGGCCAGGGCTGGGTGGAGTGATAGCGCACCGACAGGGCGGTGAGGCCGGACTCTTCCATCACCTCGCGGGCGCAGGCCTCCTCGATTGATTCACCGGGTTCTAGGAAACCAGCAAGGGCGGAGAACATGCCCTTGGGCCAGATGGCTTGGCGGCCCAAAAGGCAGCGCTCACCAAAGACCGGCAGCATGATGACGACCGGATCGGTGCGCGGGAAATGCTCGCCGTTGCAGGAGGGACAGGCGCGCTTCCAGCCGCCTTCACGCACTTCACTGGGCTGACCGCAGGCCGAACAGAACTTGTGACGACGGCGCCATTCAAAGAGGCTCTTGGCTGTCGATAGGATCGCGGCATCCGAAGCGGGCAGACGCGGCGCGACCGCGCGCAGATCTTCGAACCGGCCCAACCCATTTAAGGGACCCTCAGCCGGATCAGCACCACCTTCAAGATCAACGGCAAAGACGGCGGTCTCTTTCCAAAGGCCCATAAAGGCGAGGCGCTCTTGGCCACCGGCCATTTCCCCGGCCAAGCTGGCGCGCAGGTAAGCGATCTGAACGCTCTTGGGTGTCGGCCCGTTCTCGACCAGAGGCTTACCGTTCCAGATGGCAACCGCCAAGGAACTGGGATCAGCCAGCTTTTCCGCTAGCCAAGCCTCGTCGGTGCGCCGGTCGCTGACCCGATTGAGCGGGTTACCGGCGAAGGTATTGACGAAGGTTTGCAGGGCCATATCCAGTCCTCGACTCTTGGGTTCGGTCAGCACATCGCTGTGCCGGATCGGGATTGCCCCGAACCGGCTAGCTTCGCAAGGGCTAGGCGTCCGCTTTAGCGGCTGACCCTAATTTTAAGCCTCAGACTTGACGTAGATCGAGCGCTTTACGGTTGAAAAGACCCGCTGCACCATGCGCTCGAAGGCGCTGAGCGGCATGCTCTCATAGGCCGGATCGAACGCGGCCTGATCATAGAGGTGGCAGAACTGCGCGGTGTGCTCAAAGGCCGGATGGCCGCGATGCTGTTCGCGGGCCTCGCGGTCCAGGCCGATATAGTGGAAGAAATAATAGCCTTGGAAAATGCCATGCTGCTCGACCATCCAGTGGTTCTGCTCACTGACAAAGGGCTTGAGAATCGCGGCGGCAATGTCGGCATGGTTCCGGGGGCCGAGAATGTCGCCCATATCGTGCAGCAGGGCACAGACGACATATTCCTCATCGCGGCCGTCCTTGAAGGCGCGGGTCGCGGTTTGCAGGCTGTGCTCCAGCCGGTCCACAGCGAAGCCGCCACAATCGCCATCCAGCATTTTCAGATGCGACAGGACCCGATTGGGCAAGTCTTTGACGAAGGGGGCCATGGACTTGCCGATGATCGCCCAGTCCTCGGCTGTGCCTTCGGTCATGGCGTGGAACTTGGCGGATTCAGTCTGGGGGGAATGGCCGTCAGCCATGGGGCGTCTCCATAGGATGGTGTTTTTCTGATGGTGCGCCGGACAGATCGTCTCGTCAACAAAACCGGTTGCTGACAAGCCAGATCGGATTGTCTAGAAGACCCCTCAGGCGGGCATGATGTAGTGGTAGCCTGCGAGCTTCCCAAGCTTGTCGTGAGGGTTCGATTCCCTCTGCCCGCTCCAACACCACCGGACCTAGCCAGACTGAAGGGCGATTTGCGCAATTTCGGAGTGCCGTTTCAGAAGCGAATGCCGTGAGAGCGCATCTTGGCACATCTCTGCTTGGGTCCTTGTTGATCCTTATGGCCGGCCTACCCTCCGCGCCCGCCCTAGCCGCGCCGTCACACGGTCTAAAGGACCACATTGCTAAGCTGCAAAGACCCCTCCTGACCCATCAGCCTGCGGTCGAGATGTCAGACCTCATAGTCGAGTTCATGCCAAGGTCGGGAACCGCCTTTGACTGGGAGCCGGAGCTTCAAACCTCGGTCATCTGGCTGTCAGAAAAGCCCGGCAGGACCCAACAGGGCGACGTCATGCGTCAAGCCTTGGCCCGAATTCACACACAGGGCACCGCCCCCGTAGCGCTGAGGCGGCGGCGGCGTGAGACGGGTTGGACGCTTAAACTGATGACGGACCAGCCCCTGTCGCTTGGACCGCGCTGGATTGAAATTTCGCCAGGCATGCCCGGAAAGGGCTGTTTTGGCATCTTCTATTCAGGATGCCTATTCACCGCCGAACAGGTTTTTGCCAGCGCTGACCTGAAGCCGCGCCTCCAGTGCCGGGTCGGAGATATGTTTAGTTTCAATCAGATATACCGCGTTTCATCCCCCGGACGAACCGACGTCTTGGTGGTCTATAGCTACACCAATGCCGACGATGATGAGCTGTCTTGGGTTCAAATTCACAAGGTCAGTGACCTCAAACTTTTTTGCAAAAAATCGTAATTTAAGGCTTGCGCAGTTTCGATAGCTTATGATAGCCATCGAGGTACTGGACGGTAGCGATAGCTTTCGAGCTGAGCTTCTGGTCCTGCCATAGGGCAAAATGCCCCCGGACTTAAAATGAGCCCGGACACCTCGAAGAAGGAATATCGTCATGGCGCTGAACAGCGTTAACACGAACGGGCAAGCAATGATTGCCCTCCAGAATCTGAATGCCACGGGCACAGATCTCGCCGTCAGTCAAAATCGCATCTCTACGGGTCGCAAGGTCGATAACGCCAAAGATAATGGCTCGACTTGGGCCATTGCTCAATCCATGCGTGCCAACTCCAAGTCCCTGGACGCCGTCCGCGACTCCTTGCACCGTGGACAATCGACCATTGATGTGGCGATGGCCGCTGCCGGTTCGATTTCAGATCTTCTCCTCCAAATGAAGGCCAAGGCCCTCGCGGCGTCCGATACGACGCTCGATACGGCCAGCCGCGAGTCCTTGAATGTGGACTTTAAGGCCCTTCGGGATCAGATCGCCAAAACGGTCGACAATGCCGACTTTAATGGCTCCAACATGATCAAGACAGGTGGTGCCAGCATCCAAGCCCTGGCCAATGCTTCGGGGACGAACAAGCTGACTGTGCTCGCTCAATCCTTGGCCTTAGGAAGCACAAACCTGACCGGGATTGGCAGCACGGCGTCTCTTTTTGCGGCGTCTGCGGGTACGGCGCAGGCCATGATCGCCACAGTCAACACCGCCATCGGCAAGGTCAGCACGGCCTTGGCCAAGCTCGGTACCGGATCAAAGGCGTTGGACATGCACCTGACCTTCATCAACAAGCTACAAGACAGCATTGATAACGGTATCGGCAACCTGGTGGATGCTGACCTGGCGAAGGAAAGTGCCAAGATACAATCGCTACAAACCCGCCAACAGCTTGGAGTCCAAGCCCTAGCGATCGCGAACTCATCAACCCAAATGATGCTGAGTCTTTTCAAGTAGGGGCAGCCGGCGGGTGAATCGGTAACCCTGATTTGCACTTTAGGGGCGGCGCGGCGAAAGCCCGCTGCCCTTTTCGGCTATTGGGCACCGATCAACAAAGATAAATAATCAGAAATTATTGACTCTTGAAATAAATATTTATCGAAATTTTATCCTGAAATTTCTTATATTAAATTTTAAAATTAAAAAAATCAGGGAAATTTGAATAACTAAATCCGTAATTATTATCACATTATACTTCATTTTGTGAAGGTTATTCGGAAATTTATTATTATAATGAGAAAATTGCTTAGTATCATTTAAATCATATTCACAAATCGAATTTCCACAATGATCGATAAAAACCTTCTAATATGTTGGATTTACTGAGTTTTAATCAACCAAACGATATCAGAAACTATCGACCGTGACGTCGCCAGCGATGCTGGGAACCAGGGGCCTTCGCCATGACCACCAATTACGACCTTAATCAGCGTATGAGCTTCATGCGCCTTGATGAACCGAGCGGCCGCGCCCTGAGGTCGATCAAACCTATTGTTGAGCGGTCACTGCCCGGCGCTCTTGACGTATTTTACGGCCAGCTTCGACAATATCCTGAGGTCAAGCGCTTCTTCAGTGACGACCGTGCGATCGAGTCGGCCGGAGCGCGCCAACAGCGCCATTGGGGCAATATCTCATCGGCAGAGTTTAATGACGACTATGTCCGCAGCGTCCGCACCATCGGTCAGGTCCACGCCCGCATCGGCCTTGAGCCGCGCTGGTATATTGGCGGCTATGCCCTCATCACCGAACAACTCATCCGTGCCACCTTGAAGGAACGGCTGCCCAAGGGCGGCCTGTTGACCAAGCCGCTGAAGGATGCGGATCTGGCCGACCCGATTGTCGCCCTGATCAAGGCCGTCATGCTGGATATGGACTTCAGCATCTCAATCTATATCGAGGCCCTTGATGATGAACGCAAGGCCAAGGAAGCCGCACTCGCCGAGGCAGAGCAGCAGCAGTCCGCGTTGGTTGAGGCGCTAGCCAAAGCGTTGGCGGAGCTTTCAAATGGCGACCTCACAACCCGCCTGACCCAGAAGTTCGCGCCGCAATATACGAAGCTTCAAGACGACTTTAACGGTGCCATGGAGCAACTTCAGAACACCATGGCGGTAATCGGTCAGGCGTCGGACGGCATCCGCTCCGGGACCAACGAGATCTCGATGGCCTCAGACGACCTGTCGCGCCGCACGGAAAACCAAGCCGCCAGCTTGGAACAGGCCGCCGCCGCTTTGGGAGAGATCACCTCCACCGTGCGCCGCTCCTCCGAAGGGGCCATCCAAGCCAAGCGGGCCGTCAATTCCGCCAAGACGGGTGCAGAACAGTCCGGTGTGATTGTCAGCCAAGCCGTCGCAGCCATGAGCGAGATTGAATCCTCATCACGCCAGATCACCCAGATCATCGGCGTCATCGACGAGATCGCGTTCCAAACCAACCTTCTGGCCCTCAATGCCGGGGTCGAGGCCGCGCGGGCTGGGGATGCAGGCCGAGGCTTTGCCGTTGTGGCGTCCGAAGTGCGGGCCTTGGCTCAGCGCTCCGCCGAGGCCGCCAAAGAGATCAAGGGCCTGATCAGCGAAAGTTCGCGCCAAGTCGCGTCGGGAGTGGATCTGGTGGGTCAAACCGGCCAAGCCTTGAAGCGGATCGTCGAAGAGGTGGCTGAGATCAATGAGCTGGTCTCTCAGATCGCCGCCTCGGCCGAAGAACAATCGATCGGCCTGCAAGAGGTCAACACCACCGTCGTCCAGATGGATCAGGTGACCCAGCAAAACGCCGCCATGGTCGAGCAATCGACCGCCGCCAGCCGTCAATTGGCCGACGAGACGACCAACCTCCAGGCCCTGATTGGACGCTTCAACTATGGCGAGGTCGCGATCCTCACCAGTAGCCGCGCGCCGTCGCGTCCTGCCGCTCGTCCGACGGCGACCTTCGCCAGTCGCCCTGCCGCCACCCCAGTGTCGGCACCCGTGCGGAAGGCTGCAGCGCCAGCGTCTGACGAGGGGTGGGAAGAGTTCTAGAGACCCTTCCCCTTTTTTGAGACAACAAGGTTAGGGCCTGAACCTCACCGTTCAGGGCCTAAATCTTTATGGGCGCGCAGGTTGGCTCCGATTAGGGCTTGGGCCAAAATCTCGGTAGATCGAGCGCCAACCTCAGGGCCGCATCCGCCTTAAGCACGGCATCCCTTTGCCCAACATAGAGGTTGGCGAGGGCTTGACCCGCATCAAAAGCCGCTGGACCCGTTCCATGGACCCGCAGAAGCGCCTCACCCACGGCGCGGTCATTGACAAGGCCCAGCCGATCTTGAACCTGTTTGACGGCATCGATCAGATGACGGCGGCGCTCTGATCCCTCCGGGTAGAGGCTGGCAAAGAGCTCCATCCCATAGCGGAAATTTTTGGCGCGAATACGGACCCGATGCTGCGCCTCTGCGGGCAGGTTGGTCAGGTCCTTACCATCGGCCTTGAGCTTGCGGCGCAGACGTTCCAACGCTTGGTTAGCAAAATCCAACACGGGCTGATCACGCAGGCCGGCTTGAGACCAAGGGCTCTGGCGCCAATCGCCTGCCTCAGCCCAAGCCATGACCGTCAACAGGGTTTGACCATAGGCGTGTGAGGCCAAGACCCGGTCGACCTCATCATAGGCCTGACCCCGATCGAGGATGAGGGCCTCCAGCAGACGGGCAGAAGGCTGGTCTGAAGTCTCGATAAGCGCAATCAACACATCCAAATCACGGGCACGGCCCATAGTTTGGCTTAAGGCGCGAAGACCGGCCCGCATGTCGATAAAGGTCTGGTCGGCGACCACCGCCTTGAACAGTCCCAAGGTCGCGCGGAGGCGGCGCAGGGCGACGCGGATCTGGTGAAGGGCCTCAACCTCTCGATTCTGAGCGACCAAGGCCCCATTGTGCAAGATATGACCAAGACCTTCGCGCACCATCGCACTGAGCGCTTGGCCCACGCTTAGACCAGACAGGTCCAGTCGGCTTTCGGCCTTCAGGGGCCGGACCGGTTTATCGGCCAGCAAGGCAAAGCCCCGATCGGCCTTAGATTGGGACGAGGCCAAGAGGCGGGTTTCGACAGCCATGCTCAGGGCCAGATCAAACAGAGCGCGGGTGGGTCCGTCAATCAATTCCAATTCCAGCTCGGCAAAGTCCTGCACCCGGCCACCGGCCTCGACGCGGCCAATATCGAACGCCAGTTCGATCTGGCAGCCAGGCGCGGGATTTATGAGAGCAGTTCGCCGGTCCACGTGAATGAGAAAGACCGGATGCAGCTGATTCGCACCCAGATCGACAGCGGCAAAGGGCGTTTGCGCCAGCAGCGACAGATCCGGTGTCGTTCCCTGAACCGGATGTTCCCACTCCGCACGCTCAAAAAGGCCCGAGGCCGTGGGCGCCATGACCTTAAGGGTCTGGATTCCGGCACGCAGTCGAAGGGTCAACCCGGCACGGCGCAGGTGCTGATCACCTGTATCGAAATAGATTGAGGTTAGGGCGCGGGGCTCTTGATCCCGCCACAAGGGCGAAGCCGCCAATAGCGCAACATCTGGCCAAGCGACGCCCAGTTTCAGTTCAATTTCCGTGGGTTGGTTCACCGTCATCACACCAACTGTTTTTCCACACTTTCCTTTTCATGCGATCATTAACGGGTCTTTGCCAGTCTAATGCTTATGCCGCCCCCATGGGCCCCGAGGGTCTGCTAGGCCGGGCCGTTAGATAGTGAAAACTAACTTATTGATGGGATTGAATAATTTTTCATGAAATGGGCGTTTTCGCTACTTTTCCGATTGATCAGAAAAGCTGCATATATTATCCATTAGCGAAAGTGCCGCACCCCAAAGGTTAATATCGCTGTACTTGCTTAGGTTCTAAAATCGGTATTAAAAGCTATCATCGAGGTGTCCATGCCCGACTCAACCGAAGTTTTTCAGGATAGTACCCGTGCAATGCCGAAACAGGGCCGTGCCGTTCAGACCTACGAGCGCCTGTTGGACGTATCCGGTGATCTGCTGGCCGAGGTTGGTATTGAGCGAATCTCAACCAATCTAATCTGCGCCCGCGCCGGCATGACCCCTCCGGCGCTCTATCGCTACTTCAAAGACAAATATGCGGTACTCGAAGCACTGGGGCGTCGGTTGCTCTCGCGTCGCTCCGACATCCTCACCCTATGGCTGGCTGAGACCGCGCCGAAGGGTCAACAGGCCTTGGCCGATGGTTTGCCCGCGGTTCTCGGAGACACCTGGGCGGCGACGCTCAAGGAGCCCGGTGCGGTCTGGATCCTGAAGGCCCTGCGCGCCGTACCGCAACTGGCCCATGTTCGCATTGAGACCTATCGGGACATGACCGATATGGTCACGTCGGTCTTCAGCGCCACACTGGGTCATCCGCCTAGGGACGATCTGTGGCTGCGGGTCCGTATCGCCCTAGAATTTGCTTTCAGCGCCGACGAGCTGTTGTTCGAAGAAGATCGCCTGCCTCAAGAGGTGATCATTGCTGAGGCCTCCGAACTTCTTCGCCGCGCCCTCTTGGAAGCCTTGCCCATGGCCGGTTCCGACCGGGACTAAAAGTCCTTGCAACCTGACCCTTGCCGACCGACATAGGGGCAGTCCATCCTCTGATTCAGGATGCGAGGGCGCGAACAATGACCGATCTTCAAGCGGCCCCTCTGGCCCGCGGCCACATTGTGGATCAACTGATCTATGAGCGGGCCCCGCACTTGGTTCAGTCTATCGCTTGGCCTGTTCTTCGCCCCCTGCTCTATGGGATCCTCGGCTATCGCAAGGCGCGACGTATGGCCGACGCTATAGCCACAATGGGCGGTATCGAGGCCTTGGATCACGTGGCGAGCCTGCTGGAGCTGCACGTTACCTTGAACCATGCCGAACGCCTGCCCTCCACAGGTCGGGTTGTGATTGTTGCGAACCATCCTTCGGGCATTGCTGACGGGGTTGCCCTGCGCGACGGACTTCGGCGGTTGAGGCAAGACCTCTGCTTCTTTGCCAATGCTGATGCCCACCGGGTCTGTCCCGGCTTTGACGATGTGCTCATTCCGGTCGAGTGGGTTGAAGAAAAGCGCAGCCGCGAAAAGGCCCGAATGACCCTAAAGCGCGCGCAGGACGCCTTTGAAGCCGAAAGGGCGGTCGTCATATTCCCCGCTGGTCGTTTGGCGGTGCGCGGTCCTGATGGCCAACTTTCTGACCCGAGCTGGATGCCTAGCGCCATATCACTGGCCCGCAAATATGACGCGCCGGTCCTGCCGATCCATCTAACAGGCCCCTATCCGCACCTTTTTCAGTTTTTCAATCGATTTTCACGTGAACTTCGAGACATCACCCTGTTCCATGAGCTGCTCAATAAGCGCCGGGGTCAATTTGGCTTAACAATCGGTCCCCTGATCCCACCAAGTGAGCTCGGAAACGATACAGCCTTGGCGACTGTGGCCATCAAGGCCTATGTCGAACGGCAACTTCCGCTTCATCCGGATCAAGCCTTTTCGTTGACCCAATAGACTACAGCCTGGACCTTAGCGTTTGAACGCCACCGCCCCTTGGCATCTTCTACCCGACGAACAGGCCACGACAGCCTTGGGCGCGGCCTTGGCCGACAGGATTTTGCGCGGCGAAGCGATCTGTCTTTGGGGGCCGCTCGGCTCTGGCAAATCGACCTTGGCGCGGGGCCTGATCCGAGCCTTGACCCGGCCCGACGAGGACGTGCCCAGCCCCACCTTCACCCTCGTCCAGTTCTATGAGGGGCCAGACTTTCCCCTCGCCCATTTCGACCTCTATCGCCTGACCAGCGCATCCGAGGCCTATGAGATCGGGTTGGACGAGGCGCTAGAGGATGGCGCGGCCCTGATCGAATGGCCCGAACGGTTAGAGGAGGATCTGCCTCAGGACCGACTCGATATAGTCTTTGATACAGATCATGAACGCGGGGGCAGACAGGTGCGTCTGATCCCCCACGGCAGTTGGGAAGGACGCGGGCTTGAGTTTAGAACGTGACGCCGCGACGGCTGAGTTTCTGAGTGCCAATGGCCTTGGCGACGCCCGGCGGGTAGCCCTGCCCGGTGATGCCTCAACCCGGCGCTATGAGCGACTCTACCCGGCAACGGGCGGGGCAAGCCTGATCCTGATGGACCAGCCGCCCGCTCTCGAGACCCAGCCCTGCCCGCCTGATGCCACCCCCGCCGAGCGGATCGATCTGGGCTATAATTCGATGGCTCGCTTGGCGGCGGGCCGGATTGAGGCCTTCGTGGCCTGCGCAGGCCATCTTCGCGCCCAAGGCCTCTCCGCGCCCCTGATCCATGCGGCCGATCCTGCCCAAGGTCTCGCCGTGCTGGAAGACCTTGGTGACGATCTCTTTGTCCATAAGGTCGCGGGCGGAATGGCTGAGGCTGAGCTCTATGGCCCCGCCATCGACGCGCTGGTTCGCCTGCACGAGACCCCACCGCCTGCGATCCTACAGGCCGATGGCCAAAGCTGGCCGCTACTGGCCTATGATGATTTGGCGCTCAAGACCGGCTGTAACCTGTTCCTCGAATGGTGGCCGAAATTTGCCAAGACACCCGCCTATTCCAACGAGGCCTCAGTCGAGTGGGAAAGCCTTTGGGCACCGATCCGGGCGCGGGGCGAGGCTGGGGCCAGCGTCTTTACGCACCGGGACTATCATGCCGAGAACCTACTTTGGTTGCCCAATCGCCAAGGCGTGGCGCGAGTCGGCATGATCGATTTCCAAGATGCCCTTCGCGCCCATCCGGCCTGGGACCTCCTGTCCCTCCTGCAAGATGCGCGGCGCGACATTGACCCCGCCCTCGAAGCCGCCATGCTCGAGCGCTATTTTTCGGCCCGGCCCGGCATCGATCAGCAGGCCTTCTTGCGCGACTATCGCGGGCTTGCCGCCCTCAATGCCAGCCGCATCCTGTTCATCTTTGCCCGGCAGGTCGCGGGCTTTGACAAGCCACGCTATGTCGATTTCATGCCTCGGACTTGGCGGTACCTGGAGCGCAACCTTGCCGACCCGGCCATGGCTCCCTTGAAGGCTTGGTTTGATCGCCACGTCCCGGCGCAGGCGCGGGCATGAGCGCGCCCTTCTCCACAGCGATGGTCTTGGCCGCAGGCCTTGGCACCCGCATGAGGCCCCTGACCAATGACCGGCCCAAGGCTCTGGTCGAGGTGGCGGGCAAGCCCCTCATCGACCATATGCTAGACCGTCTCGCCGAAGCAGGCGTGACCACCGCTGTGGTCAATGTCCACGCCTTTGCTGATCGCTTAGAAGACCATCTGAAGGCCCGCACCATCGCTCCAGCCATCCTGATCTCAGACGAGCGGACAGAGGTCTTGGAAACGGGCGGCGGCCTGCGTCTGGCCCGCCCCCTGCTGGGTGATGAACCGATCTTTGTGGCCAACATCGACTCGGTCTGGCGCGAGACTGGTGCCTCGATTGCCGAGGCCCTGAAGGCGGCATGGGACCCGGAGCGTATGGATGTGCTCTTGGCTCTGGCCCCGCTCGACCGGACCATCGGCTTTGATGGCTTGGGTGATTTCTTTATCGCTGAGGACGGAGCACTGACCTTCCGAGGCGATGCGCCAAGCGCGCCCTTTGGCTATATGGGCCTGCACATCACCAAGCCTCAGATCGTCGATGGCGGTCCAGAAGGGGCATTTTCGCTGGCCCTGCTCTGGCGCGCCCTCGCGGCTCAAAAGCGCTTATTTGGGGTTGTGCTCGATGGGGATTGGATGCATGTGGGAGATCCCCTCTCTCGCGATCAGGCCGAGGCGCGCCTGACCCTCACCCCCTCTTGAGGCGGACCCGATGACGTCCTTTCTGGACCAGAGCGGCCCCCGATGGTTCACAATTCCCGCCCATCGCTCCTTCGTCCGCGATCTAGCCAGCGGGCTCTATCTGGCTCTGGGTCAGGGACACGACCCTGCGGCCCTGTCCGAAGCCATTGTCCTAACCCCGACCCGCCGGGGCGCGCGGGCCCTGTCCGAAGCCTTTGTCGAGGCCGCCGGTGGCAAGGCCGTGCTCCTGCCGCAGATCCGCGCCCTTGGCGATCTCGAAGCCGGGGAGCCACCCTTTGAGCCCGGTGATCTAGCCCTCGAACTACCGCCTTCGGTCAGCCCCTTACGACGGCGGTTTGAGCTGGCGCGGCTGGTGCTTGACCATTCGGATATGATCGGAAGGCAGCTTGATGCCTCATCGGCCATGGACCTGGCCGACGCCTTGGCGGGGTTCCTGGACAGCGTCCAGATCGAGGAGGTCGCTGATCCCTCGCGCCTTGACGCCTTGGTCGAGGGCGAATTGGCCCAGCACTGGCAAGCCTCCGCCCGGTTCCTCAAACTGGCCGTCGAGGCCTGGCCCAAGCGGTTGGAGCGGCTGGGCCTTTCGGATGTCGCGACGCGGCGGGTCGCTCTGCTGCGAGCCCTGCGCCAACGTTGGCTCGACCATCCGCCGCAAGGGGTTCTGGTCGCGGCTGGCTCGACCGGGACGGCACCTGCCACCGCAGAACTGTTGGCCGTGATTGCGCAAATGCCGCAGGGCGCGGTCGTTCTGCCCGGTCTGGACCTAGACCTCGCCGACGATGCTTGGCGACAGGTCGGGGAACAGCATCCGCAAGGGGCTATGAAGCGGCTTCTCGAACGGGCGGGCCAAGAGCGCCAGTCGGTTCAGGTCTGGCCCGTCCCGACCGACCATGACGAGGAAATTCGCGGCCAATGGCGCCGCCGCCTGATCAATGAGGCCCTGCGTCCCGCCGAGGCGACCGCAGACTGGCTCGACCAGATCAGTGCCTTACGCGAAGAGGGGGCCAAGGCCGGTCTGGACCCGATCCTTGAAGGGCTCAAGGGCCTTTGCCTGATCAAGGCTCGCACCGAGGAGGAAACGGCCACGGCGGCAGCCCTCTTGCTGCGCGAAACGCTGGAGACCGAAGGGCGGACGGCGGCTTTTGTCACCCCCGATCAGGGTTTGGCGCGGCGCGTCTCGGCCAAGCTCTCGCGCTGGGGCATTGAGGCTGACAGTTCGGCTGGCTCGCCCCTCTCGGGCTCGCCGGTGGGGATCGTCATTGCCCTGACCGCCCAGTTGGCCACCGCTAAGGTCGATCCGGTTCGGCTCTTGGCGCTGCTCAAAATGCCATTTGTCAAGCTGGGTCTGGAAACCGAGGCCTATGAGCGCGCCCGGCGGGACCTCGAACATCTGGCCCTGCGCGGGGCCCATCCCCATAGCTGGGAGGCCTTAGAGGCCAAGATCGCCAAATCCGCCGAACCCGACAAACGTCCCGAGTCCAAGCCCGACCCAGAGGCCGATGAGCGCCGCCGCCAGCGCGCGGACCGGGCGCAGGACCTGCTCCAGCGGCTTAACTTGGCGCTGGAAAAGGCGATGGCACCTTTCACGGGGGATGAGGCCGCGAGCCTGTCTCAGGCCGTTGAAGCTCTGGTTCACGCCATTGATCAGCTCACGGATGATCCAACCACACCGAGCACCGTTTGGGCCGGGGCGACGGGTGAGGCGGCGGCGGCCCTGCTGGCCAATCTGATCCGCGAGAGCGACGGCCTGCCAACCGTGACCGCCAAACAGTCCGCCGCCCTGATCGAGCGCCTGCTGGCCGATGAGACCGTCCGCACGGGCGGCGCCACCCATCCGCGCCTGCGCATCCTTGGCGCCATCGAGGCTCGTCTGGTGCGGGCCGATCGGCTGATCCTAGCGGGCCTTGAAGAGGGGGTCTGGCCTCAGGCTGCCCCCACCGATCCTTTCCTATCGCGGCCGATGCGCAAGGCGCTGGGCCTGCCGCCGCCCGAACGCCGCATCGGACTATCGGCCCACGACTTTGCCCAAGCGGCCTGCGCAGGTGAGGTGATCTTGCTGCACAGTGAACGGCGCGGCGGCGCACCGGCAGTGGCGTCTCGCTGGCTCTGGCGATTGGAAACCTTGGCCAAAGGGGCGGGCCAATCCATCCCAGACCGGCCTGAGGTTTTAGACTGGGTTCGCGCGATAGATGCCCCGCGTGAGGCCTATAGCCCCGCCCCGCGTCCCAATCCCAAGCCACCGGTAGCCGTTCGGCCCCGTCAGATGGCCGTTACCCAGATCGAGCGGTGGGTGCGCGACCCCTATGCGGTCTATGCCCGCCGCATTTTGGACCTCAAACCGCTGGAGCGTCCCGACGAGCCCATCGAGGCCCGCGCGCGCGGCACGGCCATCCACGATGCTTTCGAGACCTTCTTTGAACGATACGGCCCGGTCTTGCCCGACCAAGCCGAAGAGAAGTTTGCCGACTGTCTGGTCGAGGCCCTGACCGAGGCGGGTATGCCGCTGGCGCGAATGACCCGTGAGCGGGCCTTGGCCAAAAATGTAGCCCCTTGGGTGATCGATTTTGAACGGCGGCACCGGGATGGGGCCAAGTTGGTGGTCGAGCAGACCGGGAAACTGACCTTTGCCTCGGGCGCTGGCGACTTCACGGTCACGGCCAAGGCCGACCGGATCGAGGTGCGAAACCACCGCGCCGATGTGCTGGACTTCAAGACCGGGACGCCGCCAACGAAAAAGCAGGTCCTTGCAGGCCTATCGCCGCAACTGACCCTGACGGCGGCGATCATTGCGGGTGGCGGCTTCACCGACGTCGGACCCGCCCTGCCGCGCCAAATGGTCTATGTGAAGGTGTCGGGCGGACGCCCCCCAGGCAAAGAATATATCGTCGTTGATGACCAAGATGCCGAACAGGAAACCGAAAAGGCGCTCGAGCGTCTGAAGGATAAGGTGGCGGAATATGACCACCCCGATACGGGCTATCCCTCTTGGGCTGCGCCCCAGTTCATCGGCAAGTTCGTCGGCGATTACGACCATCTGGCGCGGCTCTGGGAGTGGCACGTGATCGGCGGCAGTGATGACGGCGGAGCCCCCGAATGAGCGCTGCCGTCAGCCTAAACCCGCAGCTTCAGGCCAATGACCCCTCGGTCTCGGCCTTCGTTACCGCCAATGCTGGATCGGGAAAGACCTCGACGCTGGTCGGCCGCGTGGCGCGGCTCTTGCTGCGCGGCGCGCGGCCTGAAACCATCCTTTGCCTTACCTTTACCAAAGCCGCAGCCGCCGAAATGCAGCGCCGCCTGTTCCAGACCCTCGGCAGCTGGGCGGTCATGGCCGATGGTGCTCTGGCCGAAGCGCTGGCCGGACTGGGGGAAGCGCCAGAGGACCTTTCCAAGGCCCGGCGCCTGTTCGCCCAAGCCCTCGAAACGCCGGGCGGCCTGAAAATCCAGACCATCCACGCCTTTTGCGAAAAGCTCCTGCGCCGCTTTCCCCTCGAGGCGGGCGTGTCCCCCGGCTTTGTCGTGCTCGAAGACTCCGCGGCGGTCAAAACCTCGCGGGAGGCGCGCGATGGCTTGGCGGAACATGCCTATCGTGAACCCGATAGCCGGATCGGGCAGGCCTATGAACGGCTATCGATTGATCTGGATTATGAGCGCTTTGGCAAACTGTTCGCCGATTTTGAAGCTCGCCGCCGAGAGATCAACGCCTTTGTCGAATCTTGCGAAAGCCAAGGTGGCCTGATCAAGGTCGTCTGGAGAAATTGCGGCTTTGACCATGAGATCGATCCGGTCGCCGTCGAGACTGAAGCCCTTGATCTGATCGATTGGTCCGAGTGGAAAAAGACGGCGGAGGCGCTCTATCTCGGCAAGGGTACCACTGATGCCAAGCTGGCCGAACGGATGATGTCGGTTGGGCCAGACTCATCCTTGGCAGAGATATGGGACATCCTCAGTACCGAAGCAGGAAAGCCGTTAGCCCGTCTCGGCACAGCTTCCGTGGCGGATTGGGCGAAGACCTATCTGAAGGATGAGCAAGCGCGTCTCGATGAGGCTCGAATTCTGATCGCCACAGCACAGGTGGCAATCGATAGCCTTCACGTTCTACACTTGGCCCATGCCTATTCGGCCTTTTATGAGGCCTATAAGGCTCTGCATGGCGCGCTGGATTTTGGGGACCTTATCGTCAAGACGCTGGAGCTTTTGACCGAGCGGTCGGACGCAGCCTGGGTGCTCTATAAGCTCGACGGCGGCATTGACCATGTGCTGGTCGATGAGGCGCAGGATACGGCCACGGACCAGTGGAACATCATCCGCGCCTTGACCGCAGAGTTCTTTGTCGGGGCCGGACGGTTGCGCGGTGAAGGCCATGATGAACGGACGGTCTTTGCCGTGGGTGATGAGAAACAGTCGATCTTCTCGTTCCAAGGCGCCGACCCCGCCCGCCTTCTGGCTGAAAGTCAGCATTTCCAAACCCTGATCGAAGAGGTTGATCGCCAGTTCAAGGCGGTGTCTTTGGCCGAAAGCTGGCGCTCGACGCCGGAGGTGCTTAGCTTTGTTGACAGCGTCTTCCTAGATCCAGAGGCGCGCCTTGGCCTGAGCCCACCGCAGGCCGATGGCGAGGGCCCGCTCAATGTCATCACCCACCTGGCACGCCGCCCCGCAGGCTTTGGGGCCGTGGACCTGTGGCCACTGGTACAGAACCCGCCCAAGCCAGAGGTAGACCCGTGGAAACCGGTCGATGCCGAGCCGGAAAAGAGCGCCAATAAGATCCTCGCGCAACAGATCGCTAATGACATCAAGGCGCAGGTCCAGCGCGGCGATGCCGTCCAAGATCGCGACTCCAAGACCGGTGGCTATCGCCCTGTCGGCTATGGCGACTTCCTCATTCTGGTGCGCCGACGCGGGGTCCTGTTCCAAGAGATCATTCGGGCCCTTAAGCGTGAGGGCGTCCCGGTCGGCGGGGCAGACCGGCTGAAGCTGTCTGAGCATGTGGTGTTCAAGGACCTGCTCGGTCTGGCGCAATTTTGTCTGTTTACGGACGATCACCTGATGCTCGCGGCCCTTTTGCGCTCGCCCTTCTGCGATGTGGACGAAACCTCGCTCTATGATCTGGCCCATAATCGGCAGGGCGGACTGTGGGCGGCCCTCACTGCGCGGGGCGATGAGCGTCCCGAATGGCTGGCTGCGCGGCAATTTTTCGGCTGGGCCAGACAAACGGCTGGAGCCGCCTCACCCTTTGATTTCTACGCCAAGGTGATGAGCCGATTGGACAGCACCGGCCGCTCGATGCGTGAGCGGTTGCTGAGCCGTCTGGGCAAGGAGGCTGAAGAGGCGCTGGACGCCTTCCTGGCTCAAGCCTTAGCGGCCGAGGCGAGGGGTGTGCACGATCTGGAACAGTTCGTCGCAGAAATGGCCGCGCTCGAAATAGACGTGAAGCGCGAGCAGGAGGACGGTAAGGGCGAGGTACGGGTGATGACCGCCCACGGCGCTAAGGGCTTGGAGGCCCCCATCGTCTATCTGCCCGACACGGCGACCAAGTCCTCGGCCCAAGGCACCAACCTGATGCAGGATCGAGGCGGCGCCTTCTATTGGGCTCCTAAAAAGATCAACGATATTGAACCGACCGCAGAGGCGCGGCAGTTGCGTGCTGAGGCCTCAGACCATGAGAGTCTGCGCCTACTCTATGTCGCCTTGACCCGGGCACGTGACCGGCTGGTCGTCTGCGGCGTCGAGCCGGGCAAGCCTCACTACAAGGTCGGCAGTTGGTATGACTATGTCGAACGGGCGCTCAGCAAACCGGCCATTGCCGATCAGGTTCGGGACGTACCCTTTCTGGACGTGAACTTGCGCCGGTTCGGGGCGGACCCGATGCTTGCGGAGCGCAGCGACAGGCCTGTCGAGACCGTAGCCGCCCTGCCCGCTTGGGCGCGCGCCCTCGCCAAACAGGAGGCCATCGGAACCCGCTATGCCTCCCCCTCTACCCTAGCGGAATCGGAAAAGGGCCCTGCGCCCTCGCCGCTCGCCACTCTGGGCGGGCTTGGCCGCTATCGGCGCGGCGATCTGATCCACAAGCTGTTGCAGGTCCTGCCTGATCTGCCGCCAGAGCAGTTCGAAGCGGGCGCAAAGCGTATCCTTGCGCGTGAACGCGACCTGACCGATGCCCAGCGGCTAGAGATGACAAAGGCCGCCTTGGCCGTCCTGACCGATCCGCAATTTGCCGCCGTCTTTGGGCCCGGTTCTCGGCCAGAAGTGGCCATTGCAGGCCGCGCCGAGGGATTGCCGGACAATCTCGCCATATCGGGCCGGGTTGACCGGTTGGTGGTCTCCGCTGAGTGGGTCCTCGTGGTCGACTATAAGACCAATCGTCCTGCGCCCTCGACCATCGACAGGGCCGACCGATCCTATCTGGTTCAGATGGCGGTCTATGTGGCGGTCCTGCGCGAAGTGTTCCCCGGCCGGACCATCGAGGCGGCGCTGGTCTGGACCGATGGTCCGAAACTGATGGCCGTGCCTTCAGATCTCATTGCCCAAACCCTTGAGGGCCTGAAGAGCCATTGATCCGTGACAGCAATGAACCTACATGCAAAATGAAGGGCAACATGGAGATGCGAGACCGCTTGAGTCGGACGCGCAGTTGAGGAACAGAATTATGAGCACGGTCAAGATTACCGACGAGACCTTCGAACAGGCCGTTTTGCAGGCCGAGCTGCCCGTTCTGGTGGACTTTTGGGCCGAATGGTGTGGCCCCTGCAAGCAAATCGCGCCAGCGCTAGAACAGATCTCCGAAGAGCTGTCTGGCCTCGTAACCATCGCCAAGCTCAATATCGAAGACAGCCCCACGACGCCCTCACGCTATGGCGTGCGCGGCATTCCAACCATGATGCTGTTCCGTGACGGTCAGATGGCCTCGATGAAGGTCGGTGCCATGCCCAAGCAAAAGATCTTGGAATGGCTCCACGAGTCTGGCGTTCAGCCTGCCTAAATGGGCTGGCCCTATTGGGCCTTGGCCAATCGCTCTGCCGCTTCGCACCAGAATCCGAACAGGTCTGGGGCGTAGCTTGGCGGGGTGTAGGCATCGACGCAATCGTCGCTGATCACATCATATCGCACCGGCGAGTGGGCAACGATGGTTCCGGCCATTGAGCCCGGCGCGAAGGCTGGGCTTTCCGCATCAAACACGCTGCCGATGGTCAAGAGCGTCCGCCAACCGGGGCCACTGATCCGCAAGCGCCGCAGGGCTCCAGACATATCGGTTGCTGATCCATCTTTACCGAGCGCGGCGGTCAAGGTGGCCAAGGTCAGGTCACCGTCAGCCGGACTGGTCCGCATCAGCCACGTGTTCTGCTCGACCCAGATCACGCGCGACGCGCCAAGGTCCGCACTCTTACAGACACCGGGCAGAGTGCCGCCCAAGACCTTGGCCAAACGCGCCTGCGCGGCCTTGTAGCCGGACCAGATTTCAAACCGCAGCAAGCGCGACGGCTCGGGCGTCTGAAGGGTCACAAGATCAGGATGGGCGGCGTTAGTCACGATACTGTACTCCGGCCACGTCATAAAATACCGGCGCGGTCACCTTGACCTTGGCCGTCTGATTGCGGGTCGGGGACCAGGCGATCAGGCCTTCACCCGTGCGGCTAAAGCCGTCGCGCAGGAAGCCCAAGGCAATGGACCCGCCCTTGATCACATTCAGACCCGCAGCCGTGACATGCCCAACGGGCAAGGTCTTGGGTGCGGTCAGTAACATCGAGCCTTCGGGAATGGCGCTGCCATCGACAGCCTCAAGACCGATCATCTGAAGACGGCCCAGCTCGGCAAAAGCAGGCCTCTGCAACGCCGTGTGGCCAATATAGCCCCCTGCTGGCCGCAGCATCTTGCTCAGACCCAGATCATGGGGCGAGGCCCGGCCGTCAATTTCACCGCCGACGACCATGTGGCCCTTTTCGATGCGCAGGATCTCGAGAGCTTCGAGGCCATAGAGACAGCCACCGATTTCGCGCGCCGCCTTAGCAATCGCGGCCCAGACCGGAGCGATCTGGTCCGATGGCGCATAGATTTCGAACGCCCGCTCACCGCTATAGCTGGCCGCCAGGGTCAAGGTTGGAACCCCGGCCAGTTCGCCCCGGTCTAGGGACATGTGACGCGGCACGGCCATCTGGGGCAGCACAGCGGCGACGACATCCTTGGCCAAAGGCCCGGCCACAGCGACGGCGGCCCAATGTTCCTGCACATTGGCCACAGCGACCTTTAACTGCGGCGCAATGACCTTGCGGACATAGGACAGGTGCGCGGCCATGCGGTCGGCCCCGCCGGTCGAGCTGGTCAGGAGGAAGCGGTTTTCCTCCGTGCGCCAAACCGTGCCGTCATCCATGACCATACCATCTTCGCGCAGCATGATCGTATAGCGACCCCGGCCCACGGCCAGCTTGCCCACCGTGGTGGCGCAGATCAGTTCTAGGAATATGGCCGCGTCAGGTCCGGACACATCGAACTTGCCTAGCGTCGAGACATCGGTGACGCCGACCTTGGTGCGCACGGTAAGGGACTCGCGATGGGCAGCCTGATGCAGATTTTCCGTGCCCATCGGATAGGCACGGGGGCGATGCCAATAGCCGACCGGCTGCCAGATGGGCTGTTCGGCAGCGTGGGTGTTGTAAAGCACGGGCCGACGACGCGGATCCAGATGGGCACCCGTCGCCTCTGCGGCCAGCACGCCCAAGGTCACAGGCGTATAGGGTGGGCGGAAGGTGGTCAGGCCTACGGAGGGCACAGGCCGTCCCTCGGACTTGGCCAGACGCGCCAGACCCACCAGATTGCTGGTTTTGCCCTGATCGGTGGCCATGCCCAGCGTCGTATAGCGCTTGAGATGCTCGACCGACCGATAGCCTTCACGCCAGGCCAGATCGAGATCGGCGGCGGTGACGTCGTTTTGATAGTCGACAAAGGCCTTCTTGAGGCTGGCCTGAGGCGCAGGCTCCCAGTCGGCGATGATGTTCAGGGCCACGTCGTCATCGGACGCGCAGGTCGGCGCAGCCTTCGCCTTGGCCTTATCCGACGCATTGGTCCAGCCACTGAGCAGGGTGGCGCTGAGGCCATCAGCCCCGGCAGCGGCCCCGACCGTGGTCTGATTTTGACGGGTTAGGTCTGGGCTGAACGATCCGGAAAGCTCATCCCAAGCCAAGGTGCCGCCCGCCTGCATGTGCAGATGGACCACCGGCGAGAAGCCGCCAGAAACCGCGATCAGGTCGCAGTCTAGCATGGTCACCTTGCCCTCAATCAGGGCGCTGGCCCCCTTGAGGCCCTTGGCCGAGCCCTTGGCCGCGATCAGCTTGGCGCCAAAATGGACGGGCAGCTGTCCCATGGCCTTTTGGACCAAGGCACTGCGGGGCCCATCGGCAGGACGGCTGTCGAGGATGGCAGCTATCGACGCGCCAGCCGCAGCCAAGGCCAAAGCGGTGCGATAGGCATCGTCATTGTCAGTCGTGATAACGGCGCGCGATCCGGCCCGCACGCCATAGCGGCGCAGATAGGTCCGTACCGCGCCCGACAGCATAACGCCGGGGAGGTCGTTGCCTTCGAACAGACGAGGCCGCTCGAATGCGCCCGTCGCAAGGATCACCTTGCCTGCCCGCACGCGCCAAAGCCGCTGGGCCAGACCATCGGGGCCGGGCGTTTGGCCCGGCTCGGTGAGGCGCTCAACGAGGTTGACCAGATCGTGATCATAATAGCCCGCTGCCGTGGTGCGGGTCAGGATGCGCCCGCCCGCCGCGATCAGGGTCTCGCGCGCCTTGGCGATCCACTGGTCCGACGAAACTCCATCGATCGTCGCAGGATCGGTCAGAAGCGAACCGCCAAGGCGCTCATCCTGTTCGGCCAAGATCACCCGCGATCCCGCCGCGCTGGCCGACAGGGCTGCGGCGAGGCCCGCTGGACCCGAGCCAACCACCAACACGTCACAGAAGGCGGCGCGATGCTCATAGACATCGGCATCGGCCTTGGTCGGCGGCATACCCAGACCCGCCATCTGACGGATCAGATGCTCATAGAGCAGCCAAAGCTTGGGGCCGCCAAAGAAGGTCTTGTAATAGAAACCCGCCGGAATGAAGGGTGAGATCAGGCTGTTGAGAGCGCCCAGATCGAAGCTGAGGCTCGGCCAGCGGTTTTGGCTCTGGCTCTGCAAGCCTTCATAGATAAAGACATCGGTGGCGCGGCTATTGGGCTCATAGCGCCCGCCTGATCCGGCCTGAACGAGGGCGCTAGGCTCTTCGATCCCGGCGGCCATGACCCCGCGCGGACGGTGATATTTGAAGCTGCGGCCAAAGAGGACCACACCATTGGCCAGCAAGGCCGAGGCGAGGCTGTCTCCGGTAAAGCCCTGATAGGTCTTGCCGTCAAAGACGAAGCTCACCGGACGCGAGCGATCAATCAGGCCGCCATCGGCAAGGCGCATAGGGCCGCTCATGAGGGGGTTTCCATGTCGACGGGCACAACCGCGCTGATCTGGTGACTATGGGTGTCGCGGTGAACCTTGAGCCAGCCTGCGCAGCCATAGGTGTGGCGCCACAGCTCCCAAGACGGTCCGCGCGGATTTTCCCGTGTGAACAGCTTGTGGATCAGGTCCGGCAAGGTCTCGGTCGGGGTCACAATCGAGGCCAAGGGGCGCTCGAAGGTAAACTCGGCCTGGGCTCGGGGTCCGCAGTTGGGGCAGGCGATCAACAGCATGGGGGCCTCAACGGTGATGCGGCATGGGACCGGACCCGGTCTCGTCGATGGTCGCGCCGGTCTCGAACCGGTCTAGGCTAAAGGGCGCATTTAGCGCATGGGGCTCGCCCTTGGCCAAGGTGTGGGCGTAGGTCCAACCCGAGGCCGGAGTGGCCTTGAAGCCGCCATAGCACCAGCCACCATTGAGATAGAGGCCCTCGACCGGCGTGGTGCCGATGATCGGCGATCCATCAAAACTCATATCGGTCGTGCCCGCCCAAGAGCGCAGCATCCGAAGGCGCGACAGGGCCGGGAACAGGGCAATGCACTGACCGGCGACACCCTCGATCCGGTCGGGACGACCGCGCTGGGAATAGGTGGGATAGAGGTCTGGATCGCCGCCCATGACGATCTCGCCCTTGTCCGACTGGCTGACATAGGCATGGATCGATTGGGACATGATGACCATGTCGATCATCGGCTTGACCGGCTCAGAGACAAAGGCCTGCAACAGGTGCGATTCGATGGGAAGGCGAAGGTCGGCCATGGCCGCGACCTGACCGGAATTACCTGCCACGCAGATGCCGACCCGGTCTGCGCCGATTGTGCCGCGCGTGGTCTGAACGCCCGTGACCCGGCCACCCACCATGTCCATGCCCAGAACTTCGCAGTTCTGGATCACGTCAACGCCCAGCGCATCGGCTGCGCGTGCATAGCCCCAGGCCACAGCATCATGGCGCGCCGTACCGCCGCGCGGCTGGTTCAGGGCACCGACGATGGGGTAGCGAGCCTTGTCGGATAGGTCGAGCAGGGGCAGCTTCTTGCGAAGCTGATCCATGGTCATAAACTCAGCATCAATACCGGCGGCGCGCATGGCATCGCCGCGCTCGGCCAGACGGATCATGTCGCTGTCGGAATGGCCCAGGAACATGGCCCCACGCTGGCTGAACATGACATTGTAGTTGAGGTCGTCGCTCATCCCCTCCCAGAGCTTGAGCGAGAACTCGAACAGATTGTGCAGGGCTGGTTGGCGATAGTTGGAACGCACGATGGTGGTGTTGCGGCCCGTATTGCCGCCGCCGATCCAACTGCGTTCCAGAACCGCCACATTGCGGATGCCGTGAACCTTGGCCAGATAGTAGGCCGTCGCCAGACCGTGGCCGCCGCCGCCAATGATGATGACATCATAGTGGGACTTGGGGGCTGGATCGCGCCAGGCCCGCTGCCAAGACTTTTGACCATTGAGCCCGCCGCGTAACAGGCTAAGGGCCGAGTAGCGCTGCATGGCGAAGGATCATCCTTTTGGCTGGGGCTCATCTCATACAGGGGTCGAGAGACTCGGCATCGCATAAAAATTATATCAATAACCACAAAAATTATATTCGCTAAAAGGGCCTTTGTGCCGTCGTCTGGAGCACAATTTTTGGGCTATAGACGCCCTTGACGCTGTTTTTGCTTTGCTAAAGGCCCGGACAAGATGACCACAACACCCGCAACCGCCGACAAGGACCAGTTCATCCTGATCCTCAAATGCCCTGATCGTAAGGGCGTCGTTGCCGCTGTTTCCGGTTTTCTGGCCGACAATGATGCCTCGATCTTGGAGTCCAATCACTTCAACGAGCGCATGACCGATCAGTTCTATATGCGCACGGTCTTTCGCCAGGACGGCGATGACATGCCGCCGCTGGAGGACCTGCGCAAGGGCTTCGACCTGATTGCCCGCCGCTTCAATATGGAGTGGGAACTGTTCGACGCCAGCATCAAGCCCAAGGTGCTGATCGCTGTCTCCAAGTTCGGCCACTGTCTCTATGACCTGCTGCACCGCTGGCGCAGTGGTATCTTGCCGGTCGATATTGTTGGGGTGGTGTCCAACCATGACGATATGCGCTCGTTCGTCGAATGGAGCGGCATCCCCTATTTCCACCTGCCCGTGACCAAGGACAGTAAGGCCGAGCAAGAGGCGGCCTTCTTGGGTCTGGTGAAGGATCTCGACGTCGATCTGGTGGTTCTGGCGCGCTATATGCAGATCCTATCGGCGGACCTCTGCCGTGCCCTATCGGGACGCTGCATCAATATCCACCACTCGTTCCTACCCAGCTTCAAGGGGGCAAAGCCTTACCATCAGGCCTTCGAGCGGGGGGTCAAGATCATTGGCGCCACGGCCCACTATGTGACCACCGACCTTGATGAGGGTCCGATCATCGAGCAGGGCGTGCAGCGCGTCGACCATGGCGATACCCCAGACGATCTGGTCGAGATTGGCAGGGATGTGGAATGTAACGTCCTGGCCCGCGCCGTGCTGTGGCACGTCGAACGCCGCATCGTGGTCAATGGCCGCAAGACGGTGGTCTTTTCGTAAGGCGAAGACCGCCCTTCGCCTTGACAGCTAGCCCCCTGCCCATGCTCTTCTGTTTCTATGCTGCATGAGACAGCCATATGGAAACGGGTAGGAGAGCATCATGAAGGCCGCTGTTTTACGTCAGGTGGGCAGCCCCCTCCTCATCGAGCAGGTCAAGATCGGCAAGCCGGGGCCGCACGAGGTGCTGATCCGCACCGCTGCCGCTGGCGTCTGCCATTCGGACCTGCACTTTATTGAAGGCTCATATCCCTTCCCGCTGCCTGCCGTGCTCGGCCATGAGAGCGCTGGTGTCGTTGAGCAGATCGGTTCTGAGGTTCGCACCGTCAAGGTCGGCGACCATGTCATCACCTGTCTGTCGGCCTATTGCGGCCATTGCGAATCCTGCCTGACGGGGCGGATGTCGCTTTGCGTTAGCCCTGAGACCAAGCGCAGCGCTGGCCAAGAGCCGCGCCTTTGCGAAGAGGTAACCCCGCAGCGCCCCGGCAATATGAACCAGTTCCTCAACCTCTCCTCCTTTGCCGAGCAGATGCTGATCCACGAACATGCCTGCGTCGCCATCCGCAAGGATATGCCGCTGGATGTGGCCGCCCTGATCGGCTGTTCGGTGACCACAGGCGTTGGCGCGGTGATCCACACCTCTAATGTTCGTGCTGGTGAGACCGTGGCCGTGATCGGCTGCGGCGGCGTCGGTCTGGCCGCTATCAATGGCGCGGCCATTGCCGGAGCCGGGCGGATCATCGCGGTGGACCGTTTCCCCTCCAAGTTAGAACTGGCCAAGAGCTTTGGCGCCACCGATGTGGTCAATGCCAATGACGGCGATGCGGTGGCTCAGGTCATGGAACTGACCAGCGGCGGCGTCCATCACAGTTTCGAAGCCATCGGCCTGAAGGCCACCGCCGAACAGTCCTTCAAGATGCTGCGCCGGGGCGGCACCGCCAACATCATCGGCATGATCCCCGTGGGCGTGAATATCGAGCTGCACGGGGCTGATTTCTTGGGCGAGAAGCGCATTCAAGGCTCGCTGATGGGCTCCAACCGCTTCCCCGTCGACATGCCGCGCCTGGTGGACTTCTACCTGCAAGGCAAGCTCAAGCTCGATCAGATGATCTCGCGCCGGCTCAAGCTGGAACAGATCAATGATGCTTTTGATGAGCTGCGCCGGGGCGAACTGGCCCGTTCGGTCATCGTTTTCGATCAATAGGGCCTTGGCCCAAACCCTCCCTTAGGAACCTAAAAATGACCCATTATCTAACCGCTCTGGTGACGCTGCTGGCCGTCCTGACCTTTTTCTGGACAGCGCTGCGCGTCGGCATGGCCCGGGGCAAATATGAGGTGAAGGCCCCCGCCACCAGCGGGCATGAAGAGTTTGACCGCTATTTCCGCGTTCAGATGAACACGATGGAGGGCCTGATCCAGTTCCTGCCTTCGCTGTGGATCTTCGTCCTGTTCGGCAATGAGCAGATCGGTGCCGCCTTGGGTCTGATCTGGATCGTCGGGCGGATTATGTACGCTCTGGCCTATGTCAAGGACCCCGCGACCCGTGGACGCGGCTTTATGATTGCTGGCCTTTCGATGCTCGCTTTGCAGCTTGGCGGCCTCTATTTTGTCATTATGGGTTTGATCCAGCACGGCATCTAAGCCAAGCGGGATGGCGCTCTGGCGTCAGGCCGAAAGCGTGGCTATAGGCACAGTAGGGCGGGCGTGAGGGCAGACCTCGCGCCCGCCCTTTGTCTTCGTCCCTTAAGGACACTGCCCGTGCAACTGCCTGTCGACCCAACCAAATTCTGGGCCTTTTTCAGCGTGATGATGGTCATGGCCGCGACGCCCGGGCCAGCCAACCTGTTCGCTGTCGCCACCGGCATGGAGCGGGGCAAGCGCGTGGCATTAGTGGGCATATTGGGCATGTCGATCGCCACACTGGTCTGGTTCACCGCCGCAGCCGCAGGCCTAGGGGCTCTGATCCTGGCCTTTCCCAAACTGTTTCATCTGCTGACCTTCGTCGGTGCCGCCTATCTGGTCTGGCTGGGCGGCCAATCACTTTGGTCAGGGCTCGAGGGCACAGCGGGACCGATCAAGTCTGTCGCCGCCGCAGGGCGCTCGGCCCTTCGCGATGGCTTTGTCGTGCAGATTTCTAACCCCAAGGCCTTGGTCCTGTTCAGCGCCGTCATCCCGCCCTTTCTCGAGGTCCACCGCCCCATTGCGCCGCAGATGTTCCTCTTTGCGGCGGCGACCATCGGCATGGATATGATCACCATGACCTCCTATGGCCTCGGCGGTGCCGCTCTCGCTCAAAGAATGACAGAACCCCGGTTTCAACGTGTTTTCGCCATGATCGTTGGGCTCTTGTTGATTTCGGCCGCAGGGCTCATTCTATTTCGGCACTGACCCCTTTTTTAGGAGCACCACCGTGATCCGCCTCTCAACCCTTAAGACCCTCGCCCTGAGCGCCTTCGCAGCGATCTCCTTGAGCGCCTGCGTCACCGCGACGCCCTATCAGCCTCTGGCGACGGGCACGGCCCAGAGCGGCGGCTATAGCGAGACCAAGGTTGAACAGGACCGCTGGCGCATTACCTTCACCGGCAACAGCCTGACATCGCGCGATGTGGTGGAAAACTATCTGCTGCACCGCGCCGCAGAACTGACCCTGGCCCAAGGCAAGGACTGGTTCATGATGGCCGATCGCGGATTGGCCAAAAGCGTGCAAAAAATCATCCTACCTGACCCGATCATTATGAGCCACATGTGGCGGCCAACGGCGATCGTCTCTCGAGGAGTCGTGGTCGGCTGGGCCAATCCGTTCATGGATGACATCGCTTGGCGCATGCGCAGCGACGAACAGACCGTTCAGAAGTTTGAGGCCTATTCCGAGATCATTCTCGGCACCGGCCCCAAACCCGTCAACGACCCCAAGGCCTTCGACGCCAAACAGGTCATCGAAAATCTCGGCCCCAAGCTGGTTCGGCCGGTGCCCAAGCCTTAAGGAACGGGGAAGGCCTCGATAAAAGCGATCATGTCGGCGGCGATCTCTGGGCCGAAATCTTCTTGGATATAGTGCCCCGCCCCATAGACCTTGTGCTCAATCCCCGGCAGGGACGCGCCGGGAATGCGGGTGCGATAGGGCCTGCCCCGGTGCATGAAGGTGAAGGGACATTGCGTGCCCCACAGGGTTAGGAACGGCTTGTGCAAGCCCTCGAGCACCTTCCAAGCCGCCTCATTGATCTCGCGCTCTGGGTCGTCCGTCGTGATGGGTACCAGCATCGGGAACCGGCGCGGCCCGGCCCTATAGCGCTCATCTGGAAAGGGGGCGTCATAGGCCGCCTTGGCCGCGTCCGACAGGGGCGTGACACACCAGCCCGGAACGATCTTGGACGGCACAAGCTGAGCTACCTCTTGGCTATAGACCCGCCAATCGAGGAAATAGGTCATGGATTTGCGCGCGATCACGGCGGCAATCTTTTCGGGATCGATGCGGTCATCCTCATCGACCGTCTCGCGCCAATCGATGCCGAACTGGGCCTTGAGGGTCTCAGGCGATAGGGGTCCTTGAGGGCTGAGGCCCGGAAAGCCGGGACCGTGACCGGGCAGGTCGGTATTGGACATGACCCCGCGCGAGCAGCGGGCCTCATTCTCGGCCAGCACCCGACTGCCCAAAAGCCCGCCCCAGTCCTGGCCAAAGACGGTCATGCGCTTGAGATCGAGCTGGCGGACCAACTGATTGAGCCAGCCGACATGGGCGCTGTAGCTATAGCGGCTCTGGTCGGTGAACTTGTCCGAGCGGCCAAAGCCGATCAGATCGGGCACAATGACCCGGTATCCAGCCGCCGCCAAAGGCCCGATCATCTTGCGATAGAGATAGCCCCACATGGGCTGGCCATGGACCAGCAGCACCGTCTCGGTGGCATCGGCAGGTCCGGCATCGACATAGGCCATCCGCAAACCGGGCTCGACCTCCAGATAGTGCGGTGCCCACGGATAGTCAGTGACGGCCGCGAACCGCTCATCGGGCGTGCGCAAGATCTCTGGCGTGCTGCTGGTCATGACGATCCCCTTGGCCGATGGCGTCTCGTTCTGGTGCGAGAACCCTAACCGGTGGGCAAAGTCTAACGCGGCTTTGCTCTAGGTGACGAGGATAATCCAACAAAAAAAGGCGCAGGCCCGAAGACCTGCGCCCTTCTTAGAAAGGTTCATTCGGTTTAGCGCGGAGCCATGCGGATGGCGCCGTCGATGCGGACATGCTCGCCATTGAAATAGCTGTTCGAGCACATTTCCACGGCCAAGGACGCATATTCGTTGGCATTGCCCAGACGCTTGGGGAAGGGCACCGAAGCGGCCAGCGCGGCCTTCACAGGCTCTGGCGCGCCCTGCATCAGCGGGGTGTTGAAGATGCCGGGCAGGATGGTGTTGACGCGGATGCCGTCACCCATCAGGTCGCGCGCGATCGGCAAGGTCATGCCGACAACGCCGCCCTTGGAGGCGGAATAGGCCGCTTGACCCATCTGGCCATCAACGGCTGCCACCGACGCCGTATTGACGATGGCACCGCGCTCGCCGTCCTCGAGAGGCTCCAGATCGAGCATGCCCTTCGCCGACTTGGCGATGCAGCGGAAGGTGCCGACCAGATTGATCTGCAAGATCATGTTGAAGGCGTCGAGCGGGAAGTGCTTGGTCTCGCCGGTCTGCTTGTCGCGGCTGGCGGTCTTGGCCGCATTGCCGGTGCCAGCGCAGTTGATCAGGATGCGCTCTTGACCATGGGCCGCACGGGCCTTGGCAAAGCCAGCATCGACATCGTCATCGCTGGTGACATTGACCTTGCAGAACACGCCGCCAATGTCTTTGGCGACGGCTTCGCCCTTCTGTTCGTTCATATCGAAAATAGCGACGCGAACGCCGCGAGCCGCCAAGGCGCGGGCCGTGGCTTCGCCGAGGCCAGAGGCCCCGCCAGTCACGACGGCGGCAACCGAAGAATTAAGCTCCATTGGACGAGTTCCCTGTTGTTGCTTTTCATGATGAAGTCGTTGGATCGACCTGACTAGGGATGTACCGCTCATGGACGCAGAGTCCAAGTCTGACGCAAGGGCACCTTAGCCGGTTGATGTCATTTCTTACGCGATGGGCCCCATCCAAGGCCCTCGCGCCCGCCTCGGTTTAGGATTTTGCCCATGATCACTGCCCTTTGGCTGGTTTCTGCCCTCAGCGCGTTGGTCTATGGCGCGCTCTGGGTCTTGGGTCCGGTCTCGCCCCTGCGCACCGTGGTCAAGATGGTGCCGGTGGCGGCTATGGCCCTGATCGCCTATCTGACCGGACCTCAGCAGGGCCTAGCCTTGCTCTTGCCTGCCGCCCTCGCCCTATCGGCGGTCGGGGATGGGTTCTTGGCCGGTGATCCCAAAAGGTGGCTGCCGCTCGGGCTTGCCAGCTTTCTCATCGCCCATCTGATCTATGTCGCTCTGTTCTGGAGCGCGGGCGGACCGAGCGGGCTGTCCGAGCCCGTCAGGCTGGCCCTGATCATGGCGGCACCCATCGGCGGGGTCGGCATGCTCGCTTGGCTGTGGCCCCATCTGGGGGTGATGAGGGGCGCGGTCAGTGCCTATGTCGCCGCCATAGTGGCCATGTTGGCGACCAGCCTGATGCTGCCTTGGACCGCGTGGCCGGTGATGGTCGGCGCCGCAGCCTTCATGGCCTCGGACGCCATCCTGTCCGCCGACCTCTTTCGCAGCGCGAGGCTGGCCGGATCAGTGCGATTGAGCGCCTACGCGATCTGGGGCCTCTATTACGGCGGACAGGCCGCCATCGCCCTTGGCCTGATGCGGCTAGACCTCTAGGGCGGCGGCTTCCACCTTGGCCTTCTTGGCTTCCCACTGTTCGTGCCAGGTGATGATCAAGGTCGAGCCGACGACGATAGCCGCCCCGATCATGGTCACCGGGCTAGGAATATCGTGGAAGAAGGCAAAGCCAAACAGCACAGCAAAGACCAGCCGCGTATAGTCAATCGGGGCCATAGCCCCAGCGTCACCGATCTGCATACCCTTGATATAGCAGGCCTGAGTCACCACCCCGAGCACGCCCATCGCGGCCAAGAGGGCCAGGTCCATCGGGCTGGGCCAGCGCCAGACCAGCAAGGCCGGTGGCAAGGCGAAGACCAGTCCCAGGACCGCCGCCCAAGCCAATAGGGTGATGGTCTTATGATCGCGGGTCATGACCTTCATACCCGTTATGGTCAGGGCAAAGAGGAAGGCCGAAGCCAGCGCCGCCATCTGCGGGATGGTAAAGCCGCCGTGACCCGCCGCCTCAGGGCGCAACATCAACAGGACCCCGCCAAAGCCAACGAGGCTGGCTGCGATACGGAGTAGACCGAGCTTCTCACGTAAGACAAATGCGGCCAGCGGTACGAGCCAGAGGGTTCGGGTAAAGGACAGGGCATTGGCCTCGGCCAGCGGCATCTTCTGCACCGCGTAGAAGCCCATGGTCATGGCCACCACGCCTGCCCCCGACCGGAACAGCAATATGCCCGGGCGACTGGTGGCAAAGGTCCCGCGCCAATCCTTCATCATCATAGGGGCCAGCACGACCATACTCGCCGCCTGACGATAGAAGGTCTGGAGCGAGGCCGGATAGTCGCTGCCCAAAAACTTAATCAGGGTGGTCATGGCCGTATAGGTGAGGGCCGAAACCAGCATCCACAGGGCCCCCCGCACATTCGGCGCGAGACCTTCGGCCCAGCGGACCGCTCTTAATCTTGGCGACAGGCCTGTCATCCCTGCGTCGCGGCCATGGCCAGACGCATCTGTTCGGCCTGCTCAGGCGTGATGCCAAGGGCGACGAGCAGGGGCGATGGGGCGCTCTTGTCCCAAGAGCTGCGGCCACCAATGGTGATACCGCCATCTACGACCAGATGGGTGCCTGACACAAAGGCCGAGGCATCGGAGGCCAGATAGAGGCAGGCCTTGGCAATATCGTCTGGCATACCGCCCTTAGGCA
>Ga0214921_10001345_pt1 | contig 42409 bp, 36 predicted proteins | sample LL1505_MetaG_FD_177992 | JGI IMG/M metagenome (GOLD analysis project Ga0214921, IMG submission 177992) | Freshwater microbial communities from Lake Lanier, Atlanta, Georgia, United States - LL-1505 | ecosystem: Environmental > Aquatic > Freshwater > Lake | place: USA: Georgia | collected...
GGCGGTGTATTCCCCAGTATTCGGTGGCGGTGCGGGCCCAGGCTTGCAAGCGGTACCTTTGGAAGACATTGAACGCATTGAGGTGCATCGTGGTTCCAATTCGGCCAGCTATGGCGCAAGAGCTTTTTTAGGCACTGTCAACATCATCACGCGCCACAGCACGTCCACCCTAGGTAAAACCTTACAAATGGGGGCAGGGGACCGGAGCATCCTAGATGGCTTGGCAAGCTTGGGTTGGGGTGACGAACGGGCCACCTACCGATTGACGGCAGACCAACGTGCTGACCAAAACCTGCAAGGCGCCAGCGGACCGGTGCGGGTGAGTAGGCTCAATTTCAGGGGTGATATTCAAATAGGCGCGGGCGACCAGCTGGAGTTGCGTGCGGGGCAAAGCTGGGTGTCAGCCGGGGTGGGTTTTTCGGATCAGGAGGGGAATGCCCCACGAACTCGCGGAATTGATCACACCTTTGTGCAGTTGGATTTCAAGCATGCGCTGAGTGCCCAGCGGGACTTCGCGGTTCAGGTCTCCAGAACTCAGGAACGCGTGACCGATCAATTTACCTACCTTAACGCCGCCAACCCCTACAACGGCATCACTCTTGATTTTGGAGCTCAAGGTACGACAGACCATATTTATGTGCAGCACAATTGGCAACCATGGGATGAGCTGCGCTGGGTGATGGGCGCCGAGTTGAGGCGCGAAGCCATGGTGTCTCGCCCCTGGTTTGACACCGATGCCACTTTTATCAACGACTTTTCTCGCTGGTTCACCCACGTGGAATGGCGTTTTGCGCCCAAATGGCTGCTCAACGCTGGAGGAATGCTGGAGCGCAGCACGCTGGGGGGCGAAGCCGTGGCACCCAGAGCCATGATCAACTGGCAATGGGCACAAGGGCATACCCTGCGCTGGGGTGTTTCGGTAGCCAACCGTCCACCCAGTTTCATTGAAAAGTATGCGCAGGTGGTCTATCGCAAATCTGGAGTGGCGGACTATGTGGCGTACAGCCCATCTGGCAACCTCAACAACGAGCAGATGTTGAGCCGCGAACTGGGGTACTTGCTTCAGTGGCCAGAACGAAAATTTGAGGCTGACTTGCGGGTGTTTGATGAACGAATGACCAACCCAATCACCCGCCTTGACAACAACCCTGCGGCGGGTCAGCCAGGCTACTTCGCCAATATTCAAAGCATCACCGTCAACGGACAAACCTACTCGGCCATCAATTTCACGGGGGCTGAATACCAGCTGAAGTGGCAACCCTGGCGTGATGCCACCCTAAGGTTGAACCAAAGCCTGTTTAAAAGCACAGAAGCTCCAGGATATGCGGATGTGGAGTCCCAAGTCTTCAACAAATATCGGAGCAAAGGCGGCCTAATGTTCATGCAGAGCTTTGCTGCGGGGCTGGACTTTAGCCTGATGTATTCGCAAGCTGAGGCGGCTCAATACCCGGGGTTATCGGCGTTGAAGCCTGCCATGAGCCGAACCGACCTGCGGCTGGCCAAAAGTTTCAGGTTGGCCCAGCAAAAACACGAACTGGCCTTGACGGTGCACAACATGGGACCGGCCTATGCCGACTTTTTGCCCAACCAGTACTTTCCGAGGCAAGCTTTTTTGACTTACCGGATTGAAGACTGATATTGGCTATGAACCGTTTCAGTGGGTCGGTTGCGGCATGGATGATTCGACTGGTCATTGCGGTGCGGGGCCTTTGTGGGTTTGGCCTTGCCTTTGAAGCCTTAGCTGACTCGGTGTGGGTGGTGGGGCCACCGGTAACTCAGGTTACAGGAGCTGCGCTGGAGTTTGAAAAGACGCTGGTAGCAGAGTTGCAGCATCAGGCTTTGCCCAGCCTATCAGTGCAAAGGCTCCAGACAAATACCCTGACGGCGTCAGCACATCCTCCAAGCTTGGTGGTGGCATTGGGCTCAGAGGCTCTGATCAGCTTGGCCCGGCCGGGCTTGGGTCTGTTGCCCAACACCCCCGTCTTATGTGTGCTGATGTCTCAGCATACCTATGAAACAACCCTCAAGACCTACAAAGCCATGGCGTCCCAGGCTAAAGATTCACAACTTCCAACGATCAAATGGACGGCGTTGTATGCCAACCAGCCCCTGTCGCGTCAGCTTTCGCTCCTGAGTCTGGCCTTGCCCAAGTCTCAAAACCTGGGGGTGTTGTGGACCCCCGAAAATGCCAACACTGCTGAAGGTGAAAGGTCGTCAAACAGTCTGCTTAAGCTAAAGAAAGCGGTCCTCGAGCGTAATTTGAATCTGCACATAGAGACGGTTCATGCTGGCGTGCCTGTTTACAAGCCTTTGAGCAAATTATTGGGCCAAGTCGATGTGTTGTGGGCGATACCGAACGAGCAAATTTACAACTCGGCGTCGTTCCAAAATATCTTGCTCAGTAGCGTCAGAGCCGGTGTGCCCATGATGGGGTTTTCAGCAGCTTATGTCCGCTCGGGTGCCATGCTGGGTGTGTATGCAACACCTCAGCCTATGGCCCGTCAGGCCACCCTAATGGTGCGAGACATGCTTGCGCGTGGTCGCGACCCAGAAGCAACTGTTGATTCCCAGTTTCCCAAAGCTTTTGAGGTGGGGGTGAATCTGGCCGTAGCGCGTTCCTTTGGCTACACGCTGGACGCGGCCCAGCTCCAAATAAGGCTTGAGTCTTTGGAGCGCGCGCCATGAAGCTTGAGGCTCTTCGCAGCGATATTCGATACCTCATGAGCTGGGTGGTTTTGATTCCTGTGCTGTTCACAGGTCTGACACTTACAGCAGGCCATGTGTACTTCAACACTCAAAGCCTGCAAGCCATGCATCAAGAAAAACTGGTTCAGTCTGCCATGAAGCTGGCAAATGCAATTGAGTTTGCTTTGTTTACCGACAATCGCCTGCTCATGGAAAGCCTGGCACGTGAGCTATTAAAGGAAGAGGACATGGTGTTGGCAAGCATATTGAACGCGCAGGGAGAAGTTCTAGTGGTTCAGACCACGCCCGTTTTAAGTCGTGTCAAAGCCCAAAAGGACAAGTTGATGCTGCCGGTTCGCTCTGTAGTGGTGCCGCTGGATGATCTGGTTTCTTTGACGCGACCCTCTGGCAGGACCGATGCTGACCAGCAGAGCGCACTCCAAGGTTATGTGGAGTTGCACATGTCGCGCCAAACCTTAAATCGGCAGCTTGCCAACATGGTCGTGGTGTCAATCCTGTTGCTGTTTTTGGGGTGCGGACTCGGTGTTTCGGTTGCCCTCTGGCTAGCGCGAAAGATCAGTCAGCCCATAAAGAACATCAGCCATATGGTAGAGCAAATAGGGCAGGGGGAGTTGGGGGCTCGCCTTAACTTGAATGACCATGATGTTTTGGGCAAGCTAAAGCTCGGCTTGAACCAAATGGCCGACAACATTGAGCAGGCTCGATCCCATTTGGAGCAGCAAGTTGCAATGGCGACGCAGGAGCTGCGGGCCCAAAAAGAACATGCCGAATCTGCAACGCAGGCCAAGTCTCGCTTTTTGGAGTCTGCAAGTCACGATTTGCGTCAGCCTCTTTATGCTTTGAGCATGTTTGTGACTCGGCTTGAGCAGGTCGCTGGAACCAGTCACGACCCCGAGTTGGTTCAACTTGTGAGCTATTTAAAACAGTCTGCCACTGCGATGCAAACGCTGCTCGAAAGCCTGTTGGACTTGTCTAGGCTTGAGGGCGGCTTGGTTCAAGCTCATGTTCAGGCCTTTGCAGTGCAGCCTTTGCTGCAACAAGTGCTGGACACCCTTAAACCGCTGGCAGATGAAAAAGGGCTGGAGCTGAACCTAAAAAGCGCTGCCATTTGGGTCGAGAGTGATCCGGCGTTGTTGACGCGGATATTGTTGAACTTGGTGGGCAATGCCCTGCGTTACACCGAGCATGGGCGGGTGCTGGTGGCCAGTCGCAGCGCTCAAGGCGGGCGGGTTTTAAGGGTGGAGGTTTGGGATACGGGCGTGGGCATTGCCCCGGAACATCTACTGCAGATTTTTGGCGAGTATTTTCAGGCGCCCAGCACCCCAGGCGCCAAGTCAGAGGGGGTGGGTTTGGGGCTAACGATTGTGAAGCGCACAGCCCAACTGTTGGGCCACAAGATCTCGGTGCGGTCGGTTTTGGGAAAAGGCAGTTGCTTTGCGCTGGAACTTCCGCAAGTTCAGTCAACGAAAGAAGGGCAACTTGCCCCGTCTATAGATTGGCAAACCTAAGACGATCGGCAAGTCTAAGTTTTGGGAAGAACCAAGCCCCAGTGAGAAGCTTGAATGGCTGCTTCCGTCCGGCTGGATACCCCTAGGGCTTTGAATATGGCCGAAATGTGGTTCTTGATGGTTTCGTCAGACACGCCAATGAGCTTGGCAATCTCTTTATTTGTTTTGCCTTGTATGACCCAGTCCAGCACTTCTAGCTGACGGCGAGTCAAGTGGGGCATAGTTTTGCGGTAATAGTTGGGCGTACTGGGTGTATTGGGCGTAGGGCTGGATTGGGCACCAACCAGTTGCGTAATGGTGGTGAGCAGTTCATTGCTAAAAGTGTTTTTGCTCAACACGGCGGATGCGCCTCGAACTTTGGCCGCGGTGAGCAGCGAATCATTGATATAGCCAGAAAGCACCACCACCGGCAATTGGGGTCGTTGAATGGCCAGTTGATCCAGAGCCTCGCCGTTGGGCGCGTCGGGTAAAACGTAATCCAAGATGACCAAATCCACATCGTCATGTTGGTTGACCACTTCTATGCAACGGGTGCAGGTGGCAGCCTCAAGCAAGGTGACATCACCTAAGCCTTTGAGTACTTGGCGCAAACCTTGGCGCAACAAGTCGTGATCGTCAACGATGAGAATTTTCAGATGGGGCCTCAGAACAATACATCTGGGCTGTTACGCCCTATTTGTGTCCACTTGCTGATATCGATTCGGCGGACAAATAGAGTCTAAGGTTGCTTTTGTAAGAAAAGCCCCCCCTTTGCGGGGGGGGGGGGGGTGAATTTTTATGCTGATGAGCCCGTCATTTCAGCCATGAAAATGCATCATCAGCGGCACGATCAGCAACGCCACGATGTTGATGATTTTGATGAGCGGGTTGATGGCGGGGCCCGCGGTGTCTTTGTAGGGGTCGCCCACGGTGTCGCCGGTCACGGCGGCTTTGTGGGTTTCGGAGCCTTTGCCGCCATGGTGGCCGTCTTCAATGTATTTTTTGGCGTTGTCCCAAGCACCGCCGCCTGTACACATGGAAATGGCTACAAACAGGCCGGTGATGATGGTCCCCATCAACAAGCCGCCCAAAGCAGCGGGGCCCAGAATCAGGCCTACCAACACCGGCGCGACCACCGGCAGCAAGGACGGCACCATCATTTCTTTAATAGCAGCACTGGTGAGCATGTCTACCGCGGTGTCGTACTCAGGTTTGCCGCTGCCGTCCATGATGCCCTTAATGGTTTGGAATTGGCGACGCACTTCCACCACCACAGCACCTGCCGCGCGGCCCACAGCTTCCATGGCCATGGCGCCAAACAGGTAGGGAATCAGGCCACCAATGAAGAGGCCGATGATGACCATGGGGTCGCTCAAGTCAAAGGTGATGACCTTGCCAAAAGCTTCCAGCTTGTGTGTGTAATCTGCAAACAAAACCAAAGCGGCCAATCCGGCCGAACCAATGGCGTAGCCTTTGGTCACGGCTTTGGTGGTGTTGCCCACAGCGTCCAATGGATCGGTGATGTCCCGCACGCTGCTGGGCAATTCGGCCATTTCGGCAATACCGCCCGCGTTGTCCGTGATGGGGCCGTAGGCATCCAGAGCCACCACAATGCCCGCCATGCTCAGCATAGACGTGGCTGCGACCGCAATGCCATAAAGCCCACCAAGTTGATAAGACACCCCAATGGCCAGGCACACCAGCAACACCGGCCAGGCGGTCGAGCGCATGGACACCCCTAGCCCTGCAATGATGTTGGTGCCGTGCCCCGTAGTGGAGGCCTGCGCAATGTGCTTGACGGGGGGGTACTGGGTGCCGGTGTAGTACTCGGTGATCCACACCAAGGCGGCCGTCAGCACCAAACCCACCACGGTGGCGCCAAACAGGCGCAGTTGGCTGCCTGCGGCGGCAATGGCATTGTCAGGAATCAGCCAAGTCGTGACAAAGTAAAACGCCACCAAAGACAGCACGCCTGCAACGGCCAAGCCCTTGTAAAGCGCGGGCATGACGTTTTTCATGCCGGGGCTGGCCTTGACAAAAAAGCATCCCACGATGGACGCAATGATGGACACTGCACCCAATGCCAAGGGGTAAAGCACCGCGCTGGTCCCCGAGTTGGTAAGCAACAGAGCGCCCAGAACCATAGTGGCAATCAGGGTGACGGCATAGGTTTCAAACAGGTCGGCGGCCATGCCTGCGCAATCTCCCACGTTGTCTCCCACGTTGTCGGCAATCACAGCGGGGTTGCGAGGGTCGTCTTCAGGAATTCCAGCTTCTACCTTGCCAACCAGGTCGGCGCCGACGTCGGCCCCTTTGGTGAAAATACCTCCACCCAAGCGGGCAAAAATTGAAATGAGCGATGAGCCAAAGGCAAACCCGATCAGCGGGTTGAGAACTTGTGCCAAGTTCGAACCGGTCTGGGCATTGCCCGTTAAGAACCAGTAAAAACCGGTCACGCCCAGAAGGCCCAAACCCACCACCAGCATACCCGTGATGGCGCCGCCCCTAAAAGCCACGTCCAGGGCTGGGCCAATGCCGCGGGTAGCGGCTTGGGCCGTGCGCACATTGGCCTTGACGGAAACATTCATGCCAATAAAGCCGCAGGCTCCTGAAAGCACGGCACCCACCACAAAACCTGCAGCGGTTAGGCCATCTAAAAACACGCCAATCAGTATGGTCAGCACCACACCCACCATGGCAATGGTTTTGTACTGCCTTGCCAAGTAGGCAGCGGCACCCGTTTGAATGGCGGCTGCAATGTCTTGCATGCGGGCGTTTCCCGCGTCCTGGGCCAAGATCCAGCTGCGCGCCCAAAAGCCGTACACCACGGCAATCAGCCCACAGATCAGCGCCAAGATCAGCGCAGAGTTACCTGTCATAAAAATACTCCTGTCATGTCTAACGAAACGGTGGCAACGCCGAGGTGCCGCCACCACTGCGTTGCTTCCTCGTGTCCGTCTTCACTTGGAGTGGGTTAAGAGACGATTGGCCAACGGCTCCACTGTAAGCCCTTGTAACCTGAGCGCAAGAGGGTATGCCCTTGGGATCATTAGAATTGGGGTTAATACGGGTCACTTTTCAACTTTTCCTCAACCTTCAACTTTCCTGTTTATGTCATTGGACAACGTCACCCCTGGCCCCAAAGCACCTGAAGCCTTCAATGTGATCATTGAAATTCCCATGAATGCCGACCCCATCAAGTACGAGGTGGATAAAGAGACCGGCGCCATTTTTGTGGACCGCTTCATGAGCACTGCCATGCATTACCCCACCAACTATGGCTATGTGCCCAAAACCATTTCTGGTGATGGTGACCCGGTAGACGTGCTGGTGATAACGCCTGTGCCCCTGATTCCGGGTGTGGTGGTGACTTGCCGAGCCATTGGTATTTTGAAAATGGAAGACGAAGCCGGACAAGACGGCAAGGTATTGGCCGTGCCGATTAACAAATTGTTGTCCATCTACACCCAGTGGCAGAAACCCGAAGACTTGAACCCCGCCCGCCTGAAAACCATTGCGCACTTTTTTGAGCACTACAAAGATCTGGAAGAAGGCAAGTGGGTCAAGGTTCTGGGCTGGGAAGGGCCTGATGCGGCCCAAAAAGAAATTGCTGATGGCATAGCGGCTTATGCAAATCATTTGGCATAAGGTTCTGCCTGATCACTGAGCTGCCACCAAGCATGAATTCATGGCTGAAGTGTATGATCAATTGGTCTGATTGAACCTAGGAACCCTCTCATGCAAACGTCCCATGCTCACTCCTCTAGCCTATCGCGCGGTGGCAATTCTGGTAAAGGATTAGCTGATTCCGGTCAGTTTTTGACGCTGCGTCTTGGCCAAGAAGAGTATGCCATTGATATTTTGCGGGTCCAGGAAATTCGGTCCTACGAAGAGCCCACCCGCATGGTCAATGCCCCTAGCTTCATCAAAGGGGTGGTCAACCTGCGCGGCGTGATTGTGCCCATCATCGACTTGCGCTTGAAGCTGCATTTGGCCAAGGCCGACTACAACGAATTCACGGTGGTCATCATCTTGAACATCAAGGGCACTATGGTGGGCGTGGTGGTGGATTCGGTGTCAGATGTGGTCACCATGCCGCACTCGGCCATCAAAGCAGCCCCTCAGTTTGATGCAGCATTGGACGGCCGTTTCATCACCGGTTTGGCCAATGTGGGCGAACGCATGCTGATTGTGATGAACATGGAAGCCATGCTGTCTAGCGCCGAATTGGGGTTGCTGGCATCAGTTGTGAACTAGTTGGCTTTGAACGGGGCATGTTGCTCCAGCTCGTTCACGTAGTTGGCAATTCCTTCTTGTTCCCGGCCCAAAAAACGGCCAACAGCTTCTGCAAAGGCATGGTGAGCCAACCAATGCGCGCTCGAGGTGGCTACCGGCATTAAGGCCCGCGCCAACTTGTGTTCCCCCTGCGCCCCACCTTCAAACCTGTGCCATTGGTGTTGGATACACCATTCAATGGGCTGGTAGTAGCAAGCCTCAAAGTGCAAGCAGTCCACCCGCTCTAGAGCGCCCCAATAACGTCCCCAGGCGGTTTTGATACTTGTGGTGTGGGAAGAGGGAGGCTCTGAAATGCCAATCAGGCTGGCTGCAATGGGCCGGTTGTCGCGCTCGCCAATAAAAAGCAACCAATGCTCGGGTAAATCTTGAGCCATCTGCTGAAAAAACGCCCGGCTTAAATAGGGTGCATTGCCGTGCTCCAGGTAAGTGCGCTCGTAGCAGCGGTAAAAAAAGTCCCAATCAGCGTTAGAGATGTCTTTTCCCTGCTGCGCCCTAAAACGCACCCCGGCATCAGCTACTTTGCGCCGCTCCTGTTTGATTTTTTTGCGCTTTTCTTGACGCATGGACGCCAAAAAACCGTCAAAGCTTTCAAACGGCTTCCAATGCTCAGTGTCCGCTGCTTCTTGGGTCGGAAGGCGGTTCTCCCAGTGAAACTGAACGGTTTGACGGGTCATCCAAGCGCTTTCGGTGCAAGACTGAATGTCTTCATCGGCTCCAAAAAGCACATGCAGTGAGGACCACTCTTGCTGCTCAGCATGTTGCTGCACAGCTTGAATCAGAGCGCGTCTGCTGGCGCCGTCTGAAGCCAATAGGCGGCTGCCCGTGACTGGGGTAAAAGGCACCGCCATAAGACCTTTGGGGTAATAGGCCAAGCCGTGTTGCCCATACGCATTGGCCCATGTCCAATCGAACACGTATTCACCATAGGAATGCGTTTTGGCATACAGGGCACAGCCAGCGAGCAGCTGATTGGAAACCGGATGTTGAAGCGTTACAAAATGGGGCGTCCAGCCGGTTTGGGGCACCGCACTGCCGCTTTGGTGAAGGGCACTGAGGTATTCATGCCGCATAAAGGGCGTAGGCAACTGCTGCTGCGCCAAAAGTTGGTTCCATGCTTCAGGCGCGATGGCGTCGGGGTGGTGCGAGACCTGAATGACATAATCCAACATAGTGATCTACTGCATTTTGCCTTGGCTTTCAGGGCCAACCATTTTCTGAGCCGAGTCACCCCACCATGACCCTGACCATCTGCGTTGCACAACTGAATTTTGTGGTGGGAGACCTGACGGGCAACGCTCAAAAAATCGTGGATGCAGCGCGGCAAGCCTACGCTCAGGGCGCCCGCTTGGTCTTAACGCCCGAGTTGTCCATTTGCGGTTATGCGGCCGAAGACCTTTTTTTGCGGCCTGTGTTCATTCAGGCCTGCGAAGACGCCTTGCAGCAATTGGCTCATGATTTGCGAGATCTTAAGAATTTGTGTGTGGTGGTGGGACACCCCGCCTGGGCGGATCGTGAGAACTCCCTACCCAAAACCCGTTCAGTAAGCGCCCCCAGTTTGGTGAATGCGGCCAGTGTGGTGTCCGAGGGGCGGGTGGTGGCGTTCTATGCCAAGCAACATTTGCCCAACTATCAGGTGTTTGACGAACGCCGCTACTTTGTGCCCGGTCAAGAACCGTGCGTTTTTGAGGTTGGCGACGAACAAAATAGCCAGCGCACCCGGGTGGGTCTGCTGATTTGCGAAGACGCTTGGTTTGACGAACCGGCTCTCAAGGCCAAGCAAGCGGGTGCAGAAATGCTGGTGGTGATCAACGCATCGCCCTTTCATGTGGGCAAAGGCATGGAGCGCGAAACTGTGATGCGGCAGAGAGTTTTGGCTTGTGGTTTGCCGCTGATCTACGCCCACTTGGTGGGCGGACAAGACGAGGTGGTATTTGAAGGCCATTCTTTTGCCTTAAATGCCCAAGGTGATGTGGCGGCACGTGCACCAAGTTTTGTAGAGCGCCTGATGTATGTAAGGGCGCAGCAGACCCATGCACAAGTCTCGCCCAGCATCAACCTTAATGTGTTGCCACAGCAGTTGGCTCAGCCCAGGTCTAGCGAGGCCGATTTGTGGGATGCTTTGGTGCTGGGGGTACGAGATTACATAGGTAAAAACGGATTTCCTGGCGCCTTGTTGGGGTTGTCCGGCGGCATTGATTCGGCTTTGGTGTTGGCCATTGCGGTGGATGCCTTGGGGCCTGAGCGGGTGCGTGCGGTGATGATGCCATCACCCTACACGGCCGACATCAGCTGGCTGGATGCGCGCGATATGGCCCAGCGTATGGGCGTTCGGTACGATGAAATTTCGATCTTGCCGGAGTTTGAAGCGTTTACCCAGTCGCTTGCCAAAGAGTTTGCGGGTTTGCCGCTGGATACCACTGAAGAAAATATTCAAGCCCGCATTAGGGGCACATTACTCATGGCGCTTTCAAACAAAAGCGGGCGCATTGTGCTGACCACCGGCAATAAATCCGAAATGGCCACGGGCTACTGCACGCTTTACGGAGATATGGCTGGTGGCTTTGCGGTGATCAAAGATGTGGTGAAAACACAGGTGTTTGAGCTGGCGCGCTGGCGCAATGCCCACGACCCATATGGCCGAGGCGCCAACCCCATTCCGGAACGCATCATCACCCGCCCTCCCAGTGCTGAGTTGCGCCCTGACCAAAAAGACCAAGACAGTCTGCCGCCTTATGAGGTGTTGGACGAGATTTTGGAGCGCTACATGGAAAACGACGAGTCCATTGAAAGTCTGCTGGCAAGCGGATTGAAAGCTGAAGATGTGGACAAGGTGACGCGTTTGATCAAGATCAATGAATACAAACGCAGGCAAGCACCTTTGGGCATTCGGGTCACGCACCGAAGTTTTGGCAAGGATTGGCGTTATCCTATTACCAACAAATTCAGGGCTTGATGATCAAGTCTTGATCCATCAAGGTTCAATCCAAGACTAAGAGGCTCCACCATGAAGCAAATCACTGCCATCATCAAACCTTTCAAACTTGAAGAGGTGCGCGAGGCCTTGGCAGAGTGCGGCGTCACCGGCCTAACAGTGACTGAGGTCAAGGGCTTCGGTCGTCAAAAAGGACACATTGAGCTTTACCGGGGCGCGGAGTATGCGGTGGACTTTTTGCCCAAAGTGAAAATTGAGGTGGTGGTTCAGTCCGACTTGGTGGAGCGCTGTGTGGATGCCATCATGCAAGCCGCTCAAACCGGCAAAATAGGCGACGGCAAAATTTTCATTATTCCCGTGGAGCGCGTGATCCGCATTCGCACGGGAGAGCAGGACGAAGCAGCTGTTTGAAGCACGGCGGCGAAGCGAAGCCGACCATTAAATCCGTTGCAGATGGGGTTCGGGCGTGAGCCCTGCTTTTTGAACCAAATCAGGCAGCAGCGTTAGTGGCGACTCGTCAATTTGTACCAAGTTCATTTGCCAATCGGAAAGCAGTTCTTGCGTCACGCTGGTCTGTAAAAACGCCAACAGGTGGTTGAAGTAGCCCGCCGTATTCATAATGCCAATAGGCTTATCGTGGTAGCCCAGTTGCCGCCAAGTCCACACTTCAAACAGTTCTTCTAATGTGCCGATGCCCCCGGGCAGGGCCACAAACACGTCGGATCGCTCTGCCATGAGGCGTTTGCGTTCATGCATGGTTTCCACCAAGACCAGCTCTTGGCATTGGGTAAAGGCCATTTCTCGTTCCATGAGAGCTTTGGGGATGATGCCCACCACCCGGCCCTGCGCCTCAAGAGTGGCCTGAGCCACCACACCCATCAAGCCCGCTTTGCCGCCGCCGTACACAAGTTGCCCGCCGTGCTGACCAATCCATCGCCCGACCTGCTGGGCCACTTGGGCAAACTGCGGTTCTAAGCCCGGCTTGGAGCCGCAGTAAACACATACGCTGAATGCGGGTTTCATTGTGTAGGCTTCATGTGGGGGCTGTGAAAGTGCGAGCGTCCACAAGGCGTGTACCGGCCAAGGCGTCGTGCACAAACTGCCGTTGCGGATGGAACCAAGCCAACAGCGCCCACACCCATACCCAGCCAGACACGATTAGCGCGATTTCTGGACCACTCAAAGCAAATGGGGCAATGGCCGCCAAGGGTGGCAGAAACCAAAGCCAAGAGCACACATAGCGAGCCAGCGCCCGCAGTTGTGTGAGGGGCTGACCTTGATGGTCCACCACACGTATATGCCAGGTTTTCATGGCAAGCGTTTGACCCTTGGACCAAAACCAGGTGAAGTAAATGCCCAGTATTAAAAACAAAAACGCTTGTTGGCCCCAGCGGTTATCCAGGGCGTGACGGGTTTGTGTAAGTGCGCTGAAGAGGTAATCAGCAATGAACACCACGCCAAAGAGCAAGATGCCCTCGTAAAACCAGCAGGCCATACGCCGAGGCAGTGGTGGTGCAAGGTAATGATCCGAGGGTGGTGAACTGTTCATTGCAAATGAACAAATTATTGAGCAGAAGTGGGCTTTGGCAGCAGGGTGTTGTTTTGAAGGGGTGGAGTAAAGCGCTTGACCTCGTCGGTCTTGGCAGAGTGGCGTGTGGTGATATTTTCAGAAAGCTTATTGTTGGCTTGTGGCTTCACTGTGGTGGCGCCTGTAGGTTTGATTAGTGAAGCTTGAGCCAGCTTGCGTTTTTCTTCATCAGAAAGTTCTTGATAGGCTTGCCAATGTGCCGCTTTTTGTTGGGCGTCCATGGATTTGCTGTCCACAAAGGCCAATCGGGCTTGTGTGCGTTCTTTACGGCTCAGGGCCACCCACTCGCTCATGCGCAAGTGCCACTTTTCTTGTTCAGCAAAAGAAAGCTTGCCAAAGTTTTTGGATATCTCAAGCCATTTGCGTTTGCTCACCAAAGGCATGTCGGTCCAACGCTGCTCAAGAGGGGCCAGTGCTTTTTGTTGAGCAACCGTTAAATCGTGCCAACGCGGCTTGTTATTGGCAGCAGGTGCTGTTTTTCTAGTAGCTGCATCCTCAGGCAAAGGCGCAAATGCATTTTGAATGGTGAGGTTTGGGCTGGGCAGGATGGGTGGGCTTTCGAGATTGACTGGATTGGCTGAATTTAAAGAAGAGCCAGCGGGTGTGTTGTCAGCAGCAGAACCTTCAGTGGTCAAGGCTGATGAAGCCAAAGAGGTCGTAGCAGCCGAAGTAACAGCTGTACCAGCATCAGTAGGCGGGGAACTGTTACCGGTAATGTTGCTAACGGTAGCTACTTGAGCCCATGCTTGCGGAAAAGCTAGAAAAAGACTTAAAACCAGCACCCATGACAAAACCAAGAACGACACCCTGCCCATTGATGGGAAGAAGTGGGAGACTTGGTTAAGAAATGTCATGGAGCTTTAAGGTGTGAATAGAACAGCTTGATAAGTTGTCAATTGGTTGGAGCGGTCACGTCCAGTCGATTTTTAAGAAACTGGGCAAAACCTGGGTCGGTGTAGGCGGCAGGGGGAAGTTCGTCAGCCAAAATGGCAGAGTCAATTTCGGCCAAGTCTTGGGCTAAAAAGTTATCGCTAAAGTTGTCCATCAGCACCAAGCCCGCTAGCAAAGCCAGTAGAGGAATGAAAGACACCAGTTTGGGCCAAAACGTGTGATGTGAAAACCCCCCCAATTGGAGAGTAGCTTGACCTATCTTGGATGTAAAAGAAGTGGCCAGTTGTGTGTTGGTTGGATACAGGTCAAGGGCACGCACACGTCCTGCCCTGAGTCGCTCGGCAATATCACGAGGCAAGTCTTGTGCGGCGTCGTTCAGGCGTGCAGCCAATCGCAAACCAAACTGGTCGGAAGCTTGCAATTTAGTCGTGTTGTTCATAGGCGGACTCCTTTGAGTTTCAATGCTTTGCTGAGGGCTGCAACCGCTCTGGAACAGTGGGTTTTGACACTGCCTTCTGAGCAACCCATGGCTGCGGCTGTTTCAGCAACATCCAATTCTTCCCAATAACGCATGAGAAAGGCTTCTCGTTGACGTGCGGGGAGTGCTTGAATTTCTTTTTCGATCATATGGAGCGTCTGTGAACGTTCTAGTGCGGTTTCAGTGCTCTCAGATTCTTCTTTCAGGACGCTAAGGTGACTCAGGTCGAGGTTTTCCAACAATTCAAAGTCGGCCTCAGAGTCATCGGAATGATAGTTGCCAAGGTTGCTAAAAATAGCATTTCGGGTTTTTTGGCGCCTGAACCAATCCAGGGTGCTGTTGGTCAGAATTCGCTGAAACAACATTGGAAGCTCGTCGGGCTCTTTATGGCTGTAATGCTCTACCAGCTTCATCATGCTGTCTTGCACAATATCCAGTGCGGCCTCATCGTCACGCACATGGTAAACGGCTCGTTTGAACGCTCGGCGTTCCACACTTTTAAGAAAGTCCGAGAGCTCTCGTGGTGTTGCCAAGATGCGTTTTTTTCATGATGTGAACTCGTTAAATTATGTCATGCCATAATCCTACCCCTAGCAAATAGAAGCAAACGGGTCAAAGTTCGATGCGGCATGACTGGCATCCATGGCTTTGATCTCAAGTCTTGACGTCTTGCCACAAGCACCGACGAAAAGGCACCCTAGGTTTTTCGTTAGAGAAAATCACAAAGGTTCATCATGAATTCATCTTCAGCCGAAGTGTCTTCGGCAACTCAATCGGATGCGTCGGCGCATTCCGCGGATCTGGAGCTGCGCGGCGCAGAAATTTTGGTCAAGGCACTTGCTGCAGAAGGCGTCAAGTTCGTTTGGGGCTACCCCGGTGGTGCAGTTCTGCACATTTATGACGCCTTGTACAAACAAGAATCCATCCAGCACGTGCTTGTGAGGCACGAACAAGCTGCAGTCCATGCGGCAGACGGTTACGCCCGCGCAACAGGCGATGTAGGCGTGGCCCTGGTGACTTCGGGTCCTGGTGTAACCAATGCTGTCACCGGCATTGCAACCGCATATATGGACAGCATACCCATGGTTATTTTGACAGGGCAAGTGCCGTTGCCCGCCATTGGTCTTGATGCGTTTCAGGAATGCGACACCGTGGGCATTACACGACCCATCGTCAAGCACAACTTTTTGGTCAAAGACCCCAAAGACATGGCTGACATCATGAAGAAAGCCTTCTTCATTGCCAGGTCCGGGCGGCCTGGTCCTGTGGTAGTGGACATTCCCAAAGATGTGTCCTTTAAGAAAGCGGCTTACTCGGGCTACCCCGACCAGGTCGAAATGCGTTCTTACAACCCTGTACGCAAGGGTCATTCAGGGCAAATCCGCAAGGCCTTGCAGCTGCTGCTGGCCGCCAAACGGCCCTACATTTACACTGGAGGGGGTGTGCTGATGAGCAATGCCTCTCCTGAGTTGCGCACCTTGGTGGACATGTTGGGTTACCCCTGCACCAATACTTTGATGGGCTTGGGCGCCTATCCCGCCAGCGATCGCAAATTTTTAGGCATGTTGGGTATGCACGGCACCGTGGAAGCGAACAACGCCATGCAAAACTGCGATGTGCTTTTGGCAGTTGGAGCGCGCTTTGATGACCGCGTGATTGGCAACCCCAAGCACTTTGCACAAAACGAGCGAAAAATCATCCACATTGACATTGACCCCTCCAGCATTTCCAAGCGAGTGAAGGTGGATATCCCCATTGTGGGAGATGTCAGAGATGTGCTGATCGAAATGATCGGCTTGGTCAAGGAATCTTCACAGCACCCCGACGTGCAAGCTTTGAATGAATGGTGGCAGACCATTGAAGCCTGGCGCCAACGCGATTGTCTGAAATACGACCGCAGCAACTCCGAAGTCATCAAGCCTCAATTTGTGGTGGAAACCCTCTGGAACATGACACGGGATTCAGATGCTTACATCACTTCTGATGTGGGACAGCACCAAATGTGGGCCGCTCAATACTACAAATTTGACGAGCCGCGCCGTTGGATCAACTCGGGTGGTTTAGGCACTATGGGGGTGGGCATTCCATACGCCATGGGCATCAAGTTGGCCAAGCCAGAAAGTGAAGTTTTTTGCGTCACAGGCGAAGGTTCGGTGCAAATGTGCATCCAAGAGCTCTCCACTTGCTTGCAGTACAACACCCCCATCAAAATCATCGCGCTCAACAACCGCTATTTGGGTATGGTGCGGCAGTGGCAGGAAATTGAATACTCAGGCCGCTACAGCCACAGCTATATGGACGCTTTGCCCAACTTTGTGAAACTGGCCGAAGCCTACGGCCATGTGGGCATGCTCATTGAGCGTCCGGAAGATGTGGAGCCCGCCCTGCGCGAGGCCCGCAAGCTCAAAGACCGAACCGTGTTCATGGATTTCAGAACCGACCCCACGGAAAACGTGTTTCCTATGGTGCAAGCAGGCAAAGGCATTACCGAAATGCTGCTCGGCTCGGAAGATCTATAAGGCCAAGACATGAAACACATCATTGCAGTTTTGCTTGAAAACGAAGCCGGTGCCTTGTCTCGTGTAGTGGGGCTCTTTTCTGCCCGTGGCTACAACATTGAGTCCTTAACCGTGGCGCCTACTGAAGACCCGAGTCTGTCGCGAATGACCATCCAAACCACTGGTTCAGATGACGTGATTGAACAAATCACCAAACACTTGAACCGCCTCATTGAGGTAGTGAAGGTGGTAGACCTGACGGAGGGCGCTTATATTGAGCGCGAGTTGATGATGGTCAAGGTGCGCGCAGTAGGCAAGGAGCGCGAAGAGATGAAGCGCATGGCCGATATCTTCAGGGGCCGAATCATCGATGTCACCGAAAAAAGCTACACGATTGAATTGACCGGCAACCACTCCAAAAACGACGCGTTTTTGGAAGCTATTGACCGCACGTCCATTCTGGAAACTGTTCGAACCGGATGCAGCGGCATTGGCCGCGGTGAACGCATTCTTCGAGTTTGATTTTTAACAAGGAGAAAGAAGTGAAAGTTTATTACGACAAGGATTGCGACCTGAGCCTCATCAAGGGCAAAACGGTGGCCATCATCGGTTACGGCAGCCAAGGGCATGCGCACGCACAAAATCTGAACGACAGTGGCGTGAAGGTGGTGGTGGGTTTACGCAAAGGCGGCGCATCTTGGCCCAAGGTTGAAAAAGCTGGCCTCAAGGTGGCAGAAGTGGGCGACGCTGTGGCCCAAGCCGACGTGGTCATGATTTTGTTGCCCGACGAACAAATTGCCACCGTGTACACCAACGATGTAGAGCCCCGCATCAAGCAGGGTGCCTCTTTGGCCTTTGCGCACGGTTTTAACGTGCACTATGGTCAAGTGCAGCCCCGCGCCGATTTGGATGTGTGGATGGTGGCGCCTAAGGCCCCTGGCCACACCGTGCGCAGTACTTACGCCCAAGGCGGCGGTGTGCCACACTTGGTCGCTGTGCATCAAGACAAATCAGGCAAGGCTCGTGATCTGGCTTTGAGCTACGCCATGGCCAATGGGGGCGGCCGAGCTGGCATCATTGAAACCAATTTCAGAGAAGAAACCGAAACCGATTTGTTCGGCGAACAAGCTGTGCTGTGCGGCGGTGCTGTAGAGCTCATCAAGGCTGGTTTTGAAACCTTGGTGGAAGCCGGATATGCGCCCGAAATGGCCTATTTTGAGTGCCTGCATGAGCTCAAGCTCATTGTGGACTTGATCTACGAGGGCGGCATCGCCAACATGAACTACTCCATCTCCAACAACGCGGAGTACGGTGAGTACGTTACAGGACCTCGTGTGGTGACCGAAGAAACCAAACGCGTGATGAAGCAGGTGTTGAAAGACATCCAAACCGGTGAATACGCCAAGAGCTTTATCCTGGAGAACAAGGCTGGTGCTCCTACCTTGATCAGCCGCCGCCGTTTGAACGCCGAGCACGACATTGAAGTTGTGGGGGGAAAGTTGCGCGCCATGATGCCTTGGATTGCCAAAAACAAGTTGGTGGACCAAACCCGTAATTGAGGCCACACTTCGTGTCCATGACACCACAAAACCCGCAAGACACTTTGTCTGAAATCACTGAGTCCAACATCCCACAGGAAAAGGAACGTAAACCTCCCAAAGGAATTTACATGTTGCCCAACCTGGTGACTTTGGCAGCCTTGTTTGGCGGGTTTTATGCGATCGTCATGGCCATGAACGGCCGGTTTGATTTGGCTGCTCTGGGTGTTTTTTGCGCCATGGTTCTTGATGGTCTGGACGGCCGAATTGCCCGAATGACCAACACCCAAAGCGCCTTTGGCGAGCAAATGGATTCTCTGGCAGACATGGTGTCGTTTGGTGCTGCACCCGCCTTAATTGCCTATGAGTGGGCCTTGCGCGGCTTGGGCCGTTGGGGTTGGATTGCTGCATTTGTGTTCTGTGCTTGCGCGGCTCTCAGATTGGCGCGCTTCAACGTCAACACCGCGGTGGTGGACAAGCGGTTTTTTCAGGGTTTGCCTTCCCCTGCGGCTGCTGCCCTGGTTGTTGGCTTCTTATGGCTGATGATTGAGCTTGAAGTTTCCGGTCCAGCCGTGGCTTGGCCCATGTTTGTCATGTGTCTCTATGCGGGTCTGACCATGGTGAGCAATGTGCCGTTTTACAGTTTCAAAGACTTGCAAATGCGCCGCAGCGTTCCGTTTGTGGTCATTGTGTTGATTGTGTTGGCCATTGGCGTGGTCAACATTCATCCGCCTACCATCTTGTTTGGCGCGTTCATGGTGTATGGCTTGAGCGGTTATGCGGTTTACAGCTGGCGCAAAGCCCGCGGCTTGCGAACCAGCGTCATCAGCATGTCTACCGAAGAGCCTGAAGAAAAGGGCCTGCACCAGTAAACAGACCGCGTCAATCATTGCAACTGTATTTTTATGGTAAATTGAAATCATGTTAATCAGGTTCTGGGTTTTGCTTTTTCTACTGCGGCCTAACGGGCGGAATCAGTAGCGAACCCGTGACTGATCCCAAAGGCCCGCATGCTGACGCAGCGGGCCTTTTTTCTTAACCGATTCAAAGTGTTGACCAGGAGCTGACCATGACTGACAAGTTGATTATTTTCGACACCACTTTGCGTGATGGAGAGCAATCGCCCGGCGCATCCATGACCCGTGACGAAAAGCTGCGCATTGCGAGACAACTGGAGCGTTTGAAGGTTGATGTGATTGAAGCAGGTTTTGCGGCAAGTTCCAATGGGGATTTTGATTGTGTAAAGGCGATTGCTACCGCTATTAAAGACTCTTCGGTGTGTTCCCTTGCTCGTGCCAACGATCGCGATATTTCTCGTGCAGCAGAGGCCTTGCAAGACGCGGCAAGGGCGCGAGTTCATATTTTTCTTGCGACTAGCGCACTTCATATGGAAAAGAAGCTGCGGATGACGCCTGAGCAAGTGTTGGAGCAAGCCAAGTTGTCCACCCGTTTTGCACGGAACGTGATGGAGGATATTGAATTCAGTCCTGAAGACGGTTATCGCAGCGATATGGATTTTTTGTGCCGCGTGCTTGAGACGGTGATTTCTGAGGGGGCAAGCACTATCAACGTCCCTGACACTGTGGGTTATGCCGTTCCTGAGTTGTATGGCAATTTCATTAAAACCTTACGTGAACGGATTCCAAACAGCGATAAAGCGATTTGGTCCGTCCATTGTCATAACGACCTCGGAATGGCTGTGGCCAATTCATTGGCGGGTGTGAAGATTGGCGGCGCCCGCCAAGTGGAATGCACCATCAATGGCCTGGGTGAGCGTGCAGGCAATTGCTCTTTAGAAGAAATTGTGATGGCCGTTAAAACTAGGAAAGACTATTTCAACTTGAACCTTGGCATCGACACCAAACAGATTCTGGCTGCCAGCCGCATGGTGAGTCAAACGACAGGTTTTGTGGTCCAGCCTAACAAGGCGATTGTGGGCGCCAATGCTTTTGCCCACGCATCGGGCATTCACCAAGACGGCGTCCTCAAGGCTCGTGACACCTACGAAATCATGCGGGCTGAAGATGTGGGCTGGAGTGCCAACAAAATCGTGTTGGGCAAGCTCAGTGGCCGAAATGCTTTTAAGCAACGGTTGCAGGAATTGGGCGTGAGTCTTGAAAGCGAAAGCGAAGTGAACCATGCTTTCACAAAGTTCAAAGAGCTGGCCGATCGTAAGAGTGAAATTTTTGATGAGGATATCCTGGCCTTGGTAAGTGATGAAAGCATCACGCCACAACGGGAGCACTTCGGCTTTGTATCCCTATCTCAGCACAGCGAAACGGGTGAGCAACCCCATGCGTCCATAGTCTGTACTGTGGGCGGCCATGAAGTCACAGGCAATTCAAGCGGGAATGGCCCTGTGGATGCTTCGCTCAAGGCCATTGAGTCTTTTGTCAAAAGCGGCGCTGAGATGGTGTTGTATTCCGTCAACGCCATCAGCGGTTCCACCGAAAGTCAGGGCGAGGTGACCGTGCGATTGCAAAACAGCGGTCGGGTGGTTAACGGAGTGGGGGCCGACCCGGACATCGTCGTGGCCTCTGCCAAGGCTTATTTAAGTGCATTGAACAAGTTGCACAACAAGTCGGATCGGGTGGCTGCCCAAGGATAGCTAAAAACTCGAGTCAATTCTTTAAAAGTGTTGCAAGTGGTTGATAATTTTAAGAAATTTTGTATAAACTCCATTATCTTTTATAAAGGTCGCTTGCATGTATCTAATTGATTCGACTTTTAAGCGGGTTGCGAGGAAGGATTGGACGGTGGCCTCGGTCATGGTTCTCGCTTTGGCGGCCTCTTTTGCGGGTGGTCTTACGGCTGAGGCAGCCTCTTCACATGAGACTGCAAATTCCAAGCGATCGGCTCCCTCGGTTGCCAGCCAACCCACTTCCAAGTCGGGATCCAAGCGCGCCATAACCCAAGCTCATCAATCTAAAAAGCTCAAAAAAATTGCACGTGTGGGTACCGCCACCGCTGCGGCAGCCTTGGCTGCCAGACCCTCATTTGGTCAATTGGCGGGTTTGCACCAAGTTCAAGATCCTTTGGATCTGAAGTCTAGTGTGGCTTACGTAATGGACCAGGACACTCAAGAGGTGTTATTGAGCAAAAACGAACAGGCTGTCTTGCCTATTGCGTCCTTGACCAAGTTGATGACGGGGTTGCTTATCAGCGAATCCAAATTGCCTTTGGATGACATGCTCACCATCACCCAAGAGGACGTAGATACTGAAAAAGGCAGCTCATCCAGGCTCAAAGTGGGCACTACTCTGCCACGTGGCGAATTGATGCACCTGGCGTTAATGTCCAGTGAAAATCGTGCTGCCAGCGCCTTAGGTCGCACCTATCCGGGGGGCATGGCCATGTTTGTTCAGCTCATGAACGCAAAAGCCCGTCAGTTGGGCATGTCTGACACGGTGTTCATAGAGCCCACAGGACTTTCCAGCAAAAACCAGTCCAGTGCCAAAGACTTGGCCATGTTGGTCCATGTGGCTTCTCAAGACCCCATGCTGCGTGACTTGTCCACAAGCCATGGGCACCAAGTGTTGGTAGGTCGCCAAGTGCTGCAATACAACAATACCAACCGCTTGGTCAAAAACCCCTCATGGGATATCGGTTTGCAAAAAACCGGTTACATCTCAGAGGCAGGTCAGTGCTTGGTCATGCAAGCCCAGGTAGCGGGCCGCAAATTGATCATGGTGTTTTTAGACTCCGCCGGTAAACTCAGTCGTGTGGCCGATGCAGAGCGTGTGCGTCGGTGGTTGGAAACCACATCATTCAAGCATCAGGTCAATATTCAACGACCTGCGGTGGACTTTATCTCCGGCAAGCACGAGGCGATCAAGCTTTAAAGCCCTGCGCCCCTTTGTTGGGCTGGTAACCCAGCGTTTTTGAAATTTCCTCGGCAATCATTTGTAATTTTGGCGCCCATTGCTCATCCAGTCGCCCAGCGGGGGCTGAGATAGACAAACCTGCAACCAATTTACCCTGGTCGTCGTAAATGCCCGCAGCCATGCAGCGCACACCCAACTCCAGTTCTTCGTCATCTCGCGCAAGGCCAGATTGGCGCACCCTGGAAAGTTCACGTTCTAGAGTCGGCAATTGCGTGATGCTGTTTTTGGTGTGGCCGCTCAGGCCAGTTCGGGTGGCATAGTTTCTGACGCGTTGGATGTCGTCCGCCGCCAAAAACAATTTACCCACCGAAGTCAGGTGCAAGGGCGCACGGCCACCAATAGCCCGCACCACCTGCATGCCTGAACGCTCGCTGAATGCGCGCTCTATGTACACAATCTCATCGCCCTGGCGCATGCTCAAGTTCACAGGCTGTTGAATGTGCTTGTGCAAATCGCGCATGGCAGTCATGGCCGCATCGCGCACGTTCAAGCGCCCTTTGACCAAATTGCCCAATTCCAGCAAACGCATGCCCAAGCGGTATACGCCCGATTGGGGGCGATCCACAAACCGTCCCATGGTGAGGTCATTCAAGATGCGGTGGGCGGTGGAGGGGTGCAAACCTGTTTTTTCGCTGATGTCCTTGAGGCTCATGGGTTCCTCGCGCGAAGCCAAGACGTCCATCAGCGTGAACATACGCTCTAAAACCTGAACTGCGGGGGTGGCTGGCAATTCAGAGGGGTCTTTTTTCATGGGAAATCCTGCAAGCCGAATAACTGCTTAAATTTTATCAGGTGAAAAATTCAACCCACTCCCCATGAACCAAACGCTCGGAAGGCGAAAACTGGGCTTTGTAGTTCATTTTGGGGCTCTGCTCTATCCAGTACCCCAAGTAAACGTGGTCCAGCCCCATGACTTTGGCTTGTTCAATCTGCCAAAGAATGGAGTAAGTGCCGTAGCTGGCGATGTCATCGGGTTCGTAAAAGGTGTACACCGCCGACAAACCCTGGTTGAGCACATCCACTATGGACACCATTTTGAGTGCGCCCAGTTCAGCAACTTGGGCAGGGAGGCGAAACTCCACCAGCCTAGAGTTCACTCGGCTCTGCAGCAAAAACTGCTGGTATTGCTCCACACTGTCTTGGTCCATGCCGCCGCCCGCGTGGCGGTGGTTTTGGTACTTTAAAAACAGCTGGTAGTGCTCTTGAGCAAATCCCAGCTGGAGAACACGTGCCTCCAAGACATGATGCTTCTGCCAAGCACGTCGTTGACTGCGGGTTGCTTGAAAGCGGTGCACATTCAGACGTAAAGGCACGCAAGCTTGACAGCCATCGCAGCGTGGTCGGTACGTGAATAGGCCGCTGCGCCTGAAGCCTTGGGCGACCAGTTCTGAATACACATCGTTGTGAATCAAGTGGCTGGGGGTGACCACCTGAGAGCGTGCAGTAAGCCCGTCCAAATAACTGCAAGGGTAGGGGGCCGTGGCATAAAACTGCAGGGCGTCAAAGGGCAGTTCTAGCGGGAAGGTCACAGGCTTTAAGTCTTGGCGAAAGGTTGGATTTTAAGTAGGGTGTTCAGTATAGAAGTGTCAAAAGCCCAATCAGGTGCATCTAAGGAGCAATTAGACTGCACGTGCTTCAAAAAGTCGCTGCGTGGCATCTCGTGTGCGCCCATAAATGACAGGTGCGGCGTGTTCTGTTGGCAGTCTATGTATTCAATTCCGTGACCCGCGCAAAAAGCGACCAGGGCAGCCAAAGCTATTTTGGAGGCATCGTTCACGCGCGTGAACATGGACTCCCCAAACACGGCCTTTCCCAGCGCTGTGCAGTAAAGGCCGCCTACCAATTGGCCGCCTTTCCATGTTTCCACACTGTGCGCGTATCCGGCGTGGTGCAGCGCGGTGTAAGCCCGCACCATGGCTGGCACGATCCAGGTGCCTGTTTGACCGTCTCTGGGGCTTTGCGCGCAAGCCTGAACCACCTGCTCAAAAGCCGTGTCCGTACGGATTTCAAACAAAGCTTCGTTTTGAACTTGAAGGAGTTTTTTTCTAAAAGAGCGGCGCAATTTGAAAGCCTTCACCGGCAAAATCATGCGAGGGTCCGGGCTCCACCACAGCACCGGTTGCCCGCGGCTGAACCACGGAAAAACTCCTTGGCCGTAGGCCGCCAGCAGCGTTTCAACCTCAAGGTTGCCCCCTGCAGCAAGCAAACCTGGAGCCTCTGAATCCGGGCCCCAAGCTGTCTCAAGCGGTGGAAAAGCATCGCCCGCTTCCAGCCAGATCAATGCTGGTTTGAGGTTGAAGTCAGATTTGGGCATGGCTCTAATTTAAGACAGAACTCGCAAACCAGACTTTGAGCAAAAAAGGCGGCCAAGCAACGCTAGAATAGGGGTTGTCGGGGCGTAGCGCAGCCTGGTAGCGCATCTGCTTTGGGAGCAGAGGGTCGTGAGTTCGAATCCCACCGCCCCGACCATCCTTCTCCAAACTTTCTCCGAAACTATTTCTTTGGCCTGTTCATGGGGCCAAATCTCATAGGTTGTTCACGGAGATATGTTCAACTAAATCCACAACTCATCACGAAATTCGAAAAATTGAGCGGGATTTGCAAACCTATGACTGCTGATAACAACCTTCACGACTTGATTCACAAACTGAACAGTTTTGGTGTTTTGCTTTCCCAAGAATCGAACTTGGATCGTTTGCTTGAAATTCTGGTGGAGACTGCCATGGACCTCACTCAGGCCCAAGGTGGAACCGTTTATCTGACGGAAAAGGATCAAACAGGACTCCGGTTGGTATTTGCCCGTAATGAATTGATTGACCTAGAAAAGTCTGGGCTCTTGGACATAGCCAAAAGCTCCGGGGTATTGCTCTTTAAGTCGGCGGACGGCCTTGAAAACCACAGCAACGTCTCTGCTCATGCTGCGCTTACGCGCAGCACGATCAATATTGAGGATGTTTATTTGACGGATCGATTCAATTTTTCAGGCACTCGTACCATTGACCAGAAAATTGGATATCGATCGCAATCCATGTTGGTCGTCCCTATGGTGGATCACCAAGGCCAGTTGCTTGGGGTGTTGCAACTCATTAATGCGTACTCTCCATCGGACGGCAAGATTTTGCCCTTTACATCTCACCACCAAAGTTTGGCGCAATCGTTGGCATCGCAGGCCTCTATTGCCATCTCCAATCAGCGTTTGATCCAAGAGTTGGAACTGATTTTTGAATCCTTTATCAGGATGATCAATCAAGCCATTGACGAAAAGTCGCCTTACACAGGCGGTCACTGCGCGAGAGTGCCCGAAATTGCGTTGCGGCTTGCTGAGGCATGTCATCAGGTTAAAGAGGGTCCGTTGGCCAGTTTTCGGATGTCGGATGCCGATCGTTATGAGTTCAAAATTGCAGCGCTACTGCACGATTGCGGCAAAGTCACCACGCCCGTTCATGTGGTCGATAAGTCGACCAAGCTTGAAACCATTTTTGATCGCATCCATCTTCTTGACACCCGTTTTGAGGTGATACGCAGAGATTTTCAAATTGAGTTCTTGAAACAACAATTGTGTGCAGCCCAGCAAGGTCAACCCATAGATGCTCATGAAGAAGAGGCACGATTTCTTCAAAAAATGGAGCAAATCCAATCAGACCAAGTTTTTTTACGGCAATGCAACAAGGGCTCCGAACGAATGTCAGATGCAGACCGAGCCAGGATTGAGCAAATCAGCAAGCAATACCTTTGGGTGCCCAATGGTGAGCAAGCATCTGTTGCATTTCTCTCTGAGAACGAGCTCGAAAACCTCAACATCGTTGCAGGCACTCTGACTTCGGCAGAACGGCAGATCATCAACCACCATATTGAGTCGACCATCAATATGCTCGAAGCCATTCCTTGGCCGAACCATTTGCGAAATGTGACCGAATATGCGGGCGGTCATCACGAACGTATGGACGGTAAAGGTTACCCCAAGGGATTGACTGGGCAACAAATGTCGGTGCAAGCCCGAATTTTGGCCATAGCCGACATTTTTGAGGCTCTGACGGCCGCAGACAGGCCTTACAAAAATCCCATGAAGCTTTCGCAATCTTTATCCATCTTAAAAAAAATGAGCCAAGAAGGCCACATTGATCCTGACTTGTTTGATGTGTTTATCTCGAGTAAGGTGTATTTGGATTACGGCAATGCTTTTTTGAACGACGCACAATTAGACGTGCGCTGACCGGCTTTCCCATTTGGACCGGCGGTTTAAAATCACATGCCTTGACACCTAATAAAAATCTCTGCCCGTAGCTCAGTTGGATAGAGCATCAGCCTTCTAAGCTGAGGGTCGGGGGTTCGATCCCCTCCGGGCAGACCAAAATTTTCTAGCACGCCCATTGCCAATTGACAACAGCATCTCTACCAGCTTGTAGAGGTGTGGCTTTGCCGTTAGATTGCCCTCAACTAGGAGGCGCATCATGAAACTGAATGTCAATGGTCGGGTAAGAGAATTAGACGTTGAGCCCCAAATGCCTTTACTTTGGGCTTTGCGCGATGGTTTGGGGCTTACGGGCACCAAATACGGTTGCGGTGTGGCGCAATGTGGCGCGTGCACGGTGTACCTCAATGGTCAGCCTGCCCGGTCGTGCTCCATTCCAATGTCTGCACTTTCTCAAGCCAAAGTCACCACCATTGAAGGACTTTCGCCCAATGCAAGTCATGCGGTTCAAAAAGCTTGGGTCGAGTTGGATGTTCCGCAATGCGGCTATTGCCAGTCCGGCCAAATCATGGCGGCGGCGGCCTTGCTGGCCAAAACCCCCAAGCCCACCGATGCCGATATTGACGCGGCCATGACCAATATTTGCCGCTGCGGCACCTACCAGCGCATACGCGATGCTATTCACGTGGCGGCGGGACAGAAAAAACTCGGCGATGTGCTGGCCTCTTACGACACGCTCGATGCCTCGGCCGTTTCCTCTGTTCAAGCCTAAGGAGCAACTCATGAATACCAACACTTCCATGAACCTCTCTCGGCGTCAGTTTTTGGTCAATACCTCTGCAGTAGGCGGTGGGTTGGCTTTAGGCTTAGGCTTTTTGCCTGAGGCTATGGCGGCAGCCTCTTACACCACCCTCACTCCCGACGAAATCAATATTTGGGTGGTGGTCAAGCCTGATGACACCTGTGTGATTCGCATTGCCCGCTCCGAAATGGGGCAGGGCACCCGAACCGGCTTGGCGCAGTTGGTGGCCGAAGAGCTGGATTGCGATTGGTCCAAAGTCACCACCGAAATGCCCACGCCAGGCCAAAGCCTGGCCCGCAAAAGGGCTTGGAGCGATATGTCCACTGGTGGCAGCCGCGGCATCCGCACTTCGCAGGATTACGTGAGGCGCGGGGGTGCTGCCGCCCGCTTGATGCTCATGCAAGCTGCCGCCAACCGTTGGCAAGTGCCCGTGGGCGAGCTGCTGGCTAAAGAGGGGGTCATCACCCACGCCATTTCCGGCCGCACGGTCACTTACGGACAAGTGGCTTTGGATGCCGCCAAGCTCACGCCCCCAGACCCTAAAACCCTCATTCTTAAAAAACCCAGCCAGTGGCGCATTGCGGGCAAGTCCATGCGCCGTTTGGATACGGCCGACAAAGTGGATGGCCGCAAAAATTTCAGCATTGACTTGCAGTTGCCTGGCATGCTGACCGCATCGGTCAAGCAAAGCCCCGTTTTTGGCGGCAAGCTTGTCAGCTACGACGACAGCAAAATTTCCAAAATGCGCGGCGTGAAAGGTGTGGTCAAAATCAACGACAGCACCTTGGCTGTGGTGGCCGACAACTTTTGGCGGGCGAATATGGCATTGGCGGCTTTGCCCATCGTGTGGGATGAGGGCCCCAATGCCCAAGTGTCGAGCGACACCATAGACGCTCAGCTCAAACAGGGCTTGGGCGCCACAGGCGATTTTTGGCAGCGCAAAGAGGGAGACGCCCCCGACGCCATAGCCAAAGCCCCTAAAAAAGTAGAAGCTGTGTACACCAGCCCTTTTTTGGCTCACGCCACTATGGAACCCATGAATTGCACCGTGCTTATTTCAAAAGGTCGCGCTGAAGCTTGGGTGCCCACACAAAGTGCAGAAGGCTCATTGGCGGCGCTGGCTGAATCCTCCGGCGTGCCCATTGAAAACTGCGATGTGTACAAAATGGACCTGGGTGGTGGCTTTGGCCGCCGCGGCGGGCACCAGGAGTATGTGACCCAAGCGGCCCAAGTGGCCTTGAAGTTTCCGGGTAAGCCCATCAAGCTGGTGTGGAGCCGTGAAGAAGACATGACGCATGACTTTTACCGTCCCATCTCTATGGCCAAAATGTCCGCTGGTATTGATGCGCAAGGCAATATGGTGGGCTTTCACGTGCGGGTGTCGGGCCAGTCTTTAAATGCGTTGCTGGCCCCGATGAACATCAAAAATAATAAAGACACTCGGCAGTTACAAGGTTTTTGGCAAGAGCCTGGCGACGCTCAGTTGGGCTACACCTTTCCCAATTTGCTCACCGAGTACGTCATGCGCAACACCCATGTGCCCGTGGGTCCTTGGCGTGGCGTGAACACCAACCAAAACGGAATTTACATGGAGTGCTTTTTGGAAGAATGCGCGCGTGCGGCAGGCCGAGATTCTCTAGAGTTTCGCCGTGTGCTCATGAAAAACCACCCCAAACACTTGGCGGTGCTTAATGCCGCTGCTGAGGCAGGCGATTGGGGCAAACCGTTGCCCACCGGCGTGTTCAGGGGCATTGCCCAATTTATGGGTTATGCCAGCTACTCTGCGGCCACTGCGGAGGTGTCGGTCTCTGCCAAGGGGGAGGTGCGCATACACCGCATGGTGTTTGCCTTGGATTCTGGCCACGTGGTCAATCCAGCCCAAGTTAAAGCTCAAATTGAAGGCTCGGTCATTATGGGCTTATCGGCGGTATTTTTGGGAGAAAACACGGTCGAAAACGGTCGCATGAAGGAACGCAACTTCGATACTTACCCCCTGATGCGTTTAAAAGAGTCTCCCAAGGTGGAAACAGTTCTGGTTCCGTCAGGTGATTTCTGGGGTGGTGTGGGCGAGCCCACTATTTGTGTGGTGGGTCCAGCCGTGCTCAATGCAATCTTCGCCGCCACTGGCAAACCCCAGCGTGACTTGCCGCTGAGAAAGTATGGATTGACCTTGGTTTAGAGTTCTTGAATCTAAAGAATCAAGTGATTTGGTTTTCAAGTTGCCACGCTACCAACTCAGGCAAGCCCAATTGACGACTTGCTGGGCTGGTGAACAGTGCCATGTGTTTCAGAAACCCCAGTCGAGCGTGAGGTTGTAGCAAGTTTTCCGCAGCTTGAGGGTAATGCGGTGCCCATTCTTGGGCTAGCAATTGGGTCAGCTGTGGACCCAATTCAGGCAATGCACTGGCCACTACATCGGCCTCTACTGCAAACAGGGATTGAAACTTTGGGTCGGTCATATCAAAGGGCATATCTTGGCATTGTTGGTGGACATATGGCACACGGGTGGGGTCTGTGTGCAAAATGATGTGACCAATGTCGGCTTGGTCTTGAGGTGAGACACCAAAAGCTTCCAAATGCGGTTGAAGCTCCCGTATAGCCAGTCGTTCAATTTCTCCTGACGTCTGGTTTTGCAGGCCTGTGTGAAACATGTCGTGTGCCAACATGGCCAGTAAGGTCAACAATTCACGGTGGACATAAGATGAATCAACCGGCATTGCTGTCAACTGACGTTGGGATAACATTAAAGCACATAGTGATACCAAGGCTTGTGAAATGTGCATCCTATTGTGATAGCTGGGTTCTTGACCTGACTGGGCTTTATGTGCGCCGTCGGCTTCAATAACCGCCGCCACATGAAGCGTGCAGTCTTTCAAGGATTGTGTTGCTTCATTCAAACTTTGCGAGGCTGTTGAGTCAGCCATTTTCAAGCGGTGCAGACTTTGAGTTACCACCCCTATAAGGCCGGGCCACTGTGCCGGCCAAGACCTTTGCAAGTCTTGAAGTTGTGCGCGAAGCTCGGGCAGATTCATGCGCAGCCTGATGCCCTTAGCCCTTTAATTTTTGGGCCATGATCTTGAGCTTTTGGTCCAAAACTGCGGGGGGGAAAGGTTTGACTATGTAGTTGGAAGCTCCAGCCTTAATGGCAGCCAGTACAGATTCTCGATCGGCTTCGGCGGTGACCATCAAGAATGGCAGAGTGCGATACGACGCATGGCTTCTCAGCACTTTTAAAAAATCCAGTCCATTCATGACCGGCATATTCCAGTCGCAAAGTATCAAACCAAAGGGCGTGGGAGAAGAATTTTTCGCAAGGACCTGCAGTGCTTTTTCCCCGTTGTCAGCCTCATAAAAATTGCTGTAGCCAACTGAACGGATTTGTTCTCTGACTAAGGATCGCATGCGCTCCATATCGTCCACAATCAAAATCTTAGTGTCCAGAGGAAATGCTGAACTCATAGGTTAAGCGTCAGTCAATATTGAGGTGCGTGAGGCGAGCAGCGGCACTTTGATGGTGACCTGTGTTCCTTCGCCCCGCTTAGACGTGACGTTCAAGGTTCCCCCGAGTTTTTGAATGATGTCATCCACAGCGGCCATGCCCACACCCATTCCAGAAAAAGTTTTCTCCTCAGCATCAAGCTTGGCCGTGGAAAAACCTGGAATGAGCATGATCCGCCAAAGTTCTTGAGTTTTGGTGAACATTTCCACCGTTTCGGGCTTGATAAACTGATCGTCAATAGCTGCTTGTGAAAGCTTGGAAAAATCTACCCCTTGACCATCGTCAGAAATGGTGATGCAAAGTTGTTGATCCATTTTGCTGAGTTGTGCTTTCACAGTGCCGACCCTCGGTTTGCCCAATTCCTCTCGCAGGCCTGGAAACTCAATGCCATGGTCAATGGCATTGCGCAGGACTTGCGGAAGCACTTGACTCAATTCGTTAAAGGTGTTGGGCGGTAAAGAGCAATCGTCACCATCCAGCACAAATTGAACATCTTTTTCGATTTGATTGCCCATACGTTGGGCCGTTACGGACCAAGATGAAAAAAGTTGAGAAGCTTCCATCGATCTGGCGTTGGACAAAATGCGCTCGGCCCCGAAGTAGTCTTGATGCCGAAGGCACTTTGAAAGTTCATCAAAATCTTGCTTGGACATCACAACACCTTGTAATCTCTTTTTTAAGGCGGGGTCAAGAGAGTCCGTAAGGTCTGTGATTTGTTTTGATGCATGTTCCAGCTGAGCAAAGCTACGGTTACAGTCAGGCCATGTGGCCAATTGGAGATGTTTAAGTGCCATTTCCATTTGGTCCACTGCATCATGTAATGCATTCAGGGCGTACATACCCGAAAAGCCTTTGAGGCTGTGCAATTGTCTGGCCAGATCCACTGGGGTGGCAGGTACTGTTTTGAAAGGCTCATGCGTGGCGGATGGTGCAGCCCATGCCTCTAATCCAGCCATGTGAACTTTAAGTTGTTGTAGCGTTTGCACCATGTAAGTTTGAAGTGCAAAAAAAGACTCTGGGTTAGCATGAACCCTTGACAAGATGGCCTGTTTTTCTTTGGCAACCGCTTGCTCTCGCTCGAGCCGCCGCTGTTCAGTCACATCTTTAACGCCTACATCGATGCCCACGCAATGGCCCTCCAGGTCTCTGCTGGGGTGATAAGAAAACAACAAGTCGCGAGGGGCATCGGCGCTGCCCATTTGGGCGTTAGAAGTCAATAGGTAGCAGATGTCTTCAAATGACAAAACCGAGTCCTGAAACAATAAGGCGTACACCTCAAGCCAGGACTGGATTTGCTTGGGGTCTTCGGCGTAAACCAACTCTGGAAAGGATCGACCGCTCAAGTTTTGAACACCGAAATATAGTTCACACTTTGTAGAAAATTCGTCAGTGATTTTGGCTTGGCGGTCCAGCTTCAAAAACCCCTCAGGGCTATGTTCCAGAACCTCACTCAAGCGAAGATTGCTTTTAGCCAACCTTGCGGCGGCTTGTTCAAACAGCGGCATCCAAAGGCGCGGTACCTTTTGGAGCAGCTTTCGAAAATCTGCTTTTGAGATCTCAATGACCTCACATTCCCCATCGGTTATCACCGTTGCGGAGGCCGTCATGTTGTCCAATATGCATGACATTTCCCCGAACACTTGTACCGTCCGAACCATGGATATGAGCTCGTTGTTAGCGAGCAATCGAACCGCACCTTTTTTTAGGACGTAAACCGATTGAGCGAAGTCATGTTGACTAAGTAGAGTCTGCCCGCTTGGGAGGTGACGCAAAATGCACAAATCAACGATGGCCTCAATCTCAGGTTCAGCCAGTGTGCAAAAGAGCGGTGCGTGACGTAAACACTCGTGAATCGACATGACGGCAATGAAGGGTTTATTGAGTAAAAGTGTACGTGTTTTGGGGTGGCTGGTGGTTTTGATTGGACGTCAGTATCACTCCAATGAATCGTCACAATTCAGCGCTTTAATCCGGCATACCTATTTTCTGAAATAAGGACAGACAGATGAAATTTTCTTTAGCACAGATTTCTATCGCAAAAAAAATGTTCTTGATGACGGCAACCACCGTGCTCGCCATCGGGTTGCTAGGGTTTATGGGACAGAAACAAATTAATGAGGTTTTCGAAAGCGCAAATTACGTCAGCGTCAACAGTGTTCCAAGCATTGTGGTGCTCAACAGAATTTCCCAAACCTTTGAAAACTATAGGTTATTTACGGCCCTTCATGTCTTAAATACAGAAGATGCTGAGATGGCGAAAATTGATCAAGAATTGACCAATTTGCGCCAACGTCTCTTCAAGGAATTCGACGCTTATGAAAAAGACGGGTGCCTTGGCATTTCCTGTTTAAGTGACAGTGCCGACAAGAAAATGCTTGATGAGAATCGAGCTTTGGCAGCGCAATATTTTGAAGGTGCTGATAAGGTTTTGGCCGTCTCGCGACTCAATCAAAATACAGAAGCGCGAGAACTTTTTACCAAAAACAGGCCCCTAGCAATTAATTTAAAAAATGCGCTGACGGCCCACTTGGATTACAACGTCAAACTGGCCAATGAGGCCTCTGAAACCGCTGAGGCCACCTTGGCATTGGCAATTCGCCATTCATTGATCATTTCAGCAGTCACGCTGGTTGTATCGGTAGTACTTGCATTTGTAATTTCCAGAGAATTATCAAGCTCTGTTTCAGACATCAAACACACGCTTGAGGAACTTGCCGATGGCAAGCTCGATGTCAAAGTTAAGAATACCGACTATTCAAATGAAGTTGGTCAAATGGCCCAAGCTGTGGTCAGCTTGAAAGTCAGTCTGCAGAAGGCGGATGCCATGAACAAGGCGGATCAAGAAAACAACCGCCGTGCGCAAGAAACTACCAAACAAATTGGAGACATCATTTCTTTGGCTGCGGCGGGTGACTTTACGGCTGCAGTTCCTTTAGACGGCAAAGACGGGTTCTTCCTCGATATTTCAAAGCAGGTCAATCGACTGATCGACACCTCTCGCTCAGCCTTCAAGACCATTTCGCAAAATGCCGCCACACTCGCTTCCGCCTCTCAAGAGTTGTCTGCTGTGAGCGTCCAGATGAGCTCCAACTCTGAAGAAACCACGGCTCAAGCGGGTGCTGCAGCTACTGCGGCCACCCAAGTCAGTGGCAATATGCAAACCGTGGCCTCCGGTGTAGAGGAGTTGAGTGTGAGCATTCGCGAGATTTCCACCAATGCCATTGAGGCATCTTCTATTGCCATACAAGCGGTCAAAGAGGCCAAAAGCACAGGTGACACCATGGCCCAGTTGGGGGTGAGCAGTCAAGAAATTGGCAATGTGTTGAAAGTGATTTCCTCCATTGCGGAGCAAACCAACTTGCTGGCTTTGAATGCCACTATTGAGGCTGCTCGTGCGGGGGATATGGGCAAAGGTTTTGCGGTGGTGGCCAATGAAGTTAAAGAACTTGCTAGACAAACCTCCCGTGCGACTGAAGAAATCAGCCAAAACATTTCCAATATTCAAAAGGACGTGCGCGGTGCCATTTCGTCCATCACGTCTATTTCTGGAATCATCAATAAAATCAACGACATTTCGAGCATCATTGCCAGCTCAGTAGAGGAGCAAGCTGCCACAACCAATGAAATTGGCCGCACGGTTGCCGAGGCTGCCAATGGCAGCAGTGAAATTGCCCGAAATGTCGATTCTGTTTCGGAGGTTTCACGTAATACCTCTGAAGGTGCGGCCAACTCTCAGCGCGCCGCCAGCGAATTGGCCAGAATGGCCGTTGAATTGCAAGGTTTGGTCAAACACTTCAAAGTCTGATGTCCTTCAAGGGAATCCCTAGATATGGCCAACAGTGATCAGTTTTTAGAAGAGTTTTTGCTGGAGGCGGAGGAAATTTTTGATCAATTGGATCAAGCGTTTGTCCTGCTTGAAAAAAATCCTGAAGATAAAAAACTGGTCGGCAATATCTTCAGGGCTTTGCACACGCTTAAAGGAAGCAGTGGCTTTTTTTCCTTCAGACGCATTGAACGGGTGGCTCATGCTGGCGAGTCTTTACTAGGAAAAATCCGCGAGGGTTCGCGGGTTTTGGATGTCACAGCCACCAATGTGCTGCTGCAAACCATGGACCGTTTGCGTGACATTGTGAAAGGGGTTGAGGTTACCCGTGCAGAGCCGCATGGTGACGACACCCAACTGCTTTTGGATTTGAAAACCCTGATCGAGGGTGGGGAAGTGGCAGTCAGTCAAAGTTTGGATGCAACTTCCTCTAACCCTCCTGCTTCTGAGGTCCCGCCGGAGGTGGGGCCATCAGAAAGTGGCAATTCGGCTCAACCAAAGGTCTCAGGTGCACCTGAAAGTATGGTGCTGAACAAACAGCGGCCTCATGAACCTTTGCCCGAGACTCGCGAACCAGCTCAAGTGGAGGCGGCCAGAAACAGTGAGGTCGCGCAACCCCTTAAAGTGAATGTGGAGTTGCTGGATCGGCTGATGAATATGGTGAGTGAGTTGGTATTGGCGCGCAACCGCCTGCTTTCATTTGCCTCTCACAGCTCAGATGCCAATTTCAGCAGCACTGTCAGAGCCATTGATATGGTGACGCTCGGCTTGCAAACCAGCATGCTGGAAACCCGAATGCAGCCCATTAGCAATGTCTGGTCTAAGTTTCCTCGTTTGGTCCGCGATACCGCACAAAGTTGTGGCAAAAAAGTCGAACTCGTTCAAATGGGCTCTGAAACTGAGTTGGACCGGACACTGTTGGAAAGTATCAGGGACCCCCTGATTCACATCATCAGAAATTCTGTGGATCATGGCATTGAGTTGCCAGAAGAGCGGTTGGCCAAAGGGAAAAAAGAAACAGGCAATATCACCTTGAAGGCCATGCATGAAAACGGTATGGTGGTGATCACCATAGCGGACGATGGAGCGGGTATCAATTTGCCTGTAGTGGCCCAAAAGGCTGTCCATAAGGGATTGGTGACCTCTGAACGTTTGGCCAAAATGTCGGAGCGTGAAATCCTTGATTTGATTTTTCTTCCTGGATTTTCTACAAAAGATAGCGTTTCGAATTTATCGGGGCGCGGTGTGGGCATGGATGTAGTGCGAACCAACATTCAGCAAATCGGCGGTAACGTGGATGTGACCACATCGGAGCATGGAACTCAACTCCGAATCCGAATTCCTCTGACTTTAGCCATCATGCCTGCGGTTTTTGTCAGATGCGGCACGCATCGTTTTGCCATTCCACAAAACAATCTTTTTGAGATGGTGCGACATAAAAAAGGAAGCGGTAGCCTGGGTTTAGAAAATTTTTTTGGGGTCCCTGTTTTTCGATTGAGAAACAAATTAATACCAGTGCTCATTTTGAATAAGGAACTTCAGATCCAAGGTGATGACTTTGAGAGCAAAGAAGCGTTGAACATTGTGGTCGTCCAAGCCGCCGGAATTTGCTTTGGAATGGTTGTGGACGAAGTGCTCTTCATGCAAGAGGTGGTGGTCAAGTCCGTGGGAACCTTACTAAAAAAGGTCAGCATCTACAGCGGTGCCACCATTTTGGGGGATGGTCGCGTCGCCATGATTTTTGATATTGGAGGGATAGCCGTTCGCTCGGGCCTCATTTCCAAATTATTGGAAAACGATTTCAAAGAAGACCTTGAAGAAAATCATGTCGCACTTCAGGAAGGTCAATCTGCCTTATTGTTTGACTTGGTGAATCAAGACAGGATTGCCCTGCCTTTGGATTATGTCGATCGCTTGGAAACTTTCCCAGCACATCGAATTGAGCGACGTGGACCCCACGATGTGATCTTGTATGGCGACAAAATCCTTCGTTTGATTTGGTTGTCTGATTATGTAGAGGGTAAAGCGCCCTCTGGCGATTACAGATCCGAAAATGTTTCCGTTGTGGTTCACTACCACAAGGGCCAGCCACTCGGGTTTGTAGTCAAGCAGGTGCACGATATTGTGTCCATTCCAAATGAAATCATCATGCTCTCGCCTCCACAGCCAGGGGTGATGGGCAGTGCCATTTGGAACGACTCTGTGGTGAGTATTTTGAATGTGGAGGATATTATTCGGAGGTTTGAAAAGTTGGAGTCCAGTGATAGCGCTGTTCCCATGTCGGTGGAGGGTTAGCGATGAATATTTCTAAAACTTACTCTACCTTTCATATAGAGGATTTCTATTTTGGAATTCTCACGACCGACGTGACCGAGTTAACCAAAGAAAACGAAGTCACCACCGTACCTCTGGCTCCAGCTTCAGTGCATGGTTTGATTAACCTTCGAGGTCGAATCGTCACGGCCATCAACATGAGGCAAAGATTGGGTATGACTCAATCCCAATATTCCGACAAAAATATCACTGTTTTTTTAAGTCACAAAGGTGATTTATTTGGCTTATTGGTGGATGGCGTAAGTGATATTCTGGAGCTGGATTCAGAGAGTTTTGAGCCTCCTCCCAGCAATATGGCGCATTCCTCTCAAGACATGATTCTTGGTGTACATAAGCTTGCTGACAAGCTCTTGTTTATTTTGGACCCCGCCAAAATCATCGATGGTATTGAATTGACGCATGACTGAAGTCTCATCAGCCAAAATTGAAGTTTTGGTTGCGGACGACTCGTCCATGATGCGCCGAATAGTGGCTACTGCTTTTGACAAGCACGACAACCTTCACATAGCAGCTTTCGCAACCAATGGGCTAGAAGCTGTTGATCTGGTTCGCAAGTTGCAACCCGATGTGGTAGTCCTGGATATCGAGATGCCCGAAATGGACGGCATCGAAGCACTCAGGGAGATACGTAAAGAATTCAAGCGCTTGCCCATTGTGATGTTCAGCACCCTGACTCAAAAGGGTGCGCAAGAAGCCGTGATGGCTCTGACCATTGGGGCGACCGACTATGTGGGTAAGCCGACGTCTGCAGCAGGCAGCATCAATGAGGCGCTGAAGGTGTTGGAGGATGAGCTCATACCCAAGGTGATTGGGTTGGGTGAACGTGTTCACCGTCGCGATCTCACGACTCCTGCATCAGTTCCCTTAGCTTTCAAAAAACTTGACGCTTGCGTAGAGACCAAATACGAACCGACACCTCCTGACAAGCCAACACCAGCGCCGATCTTGGTTGCTCCTGCCAAGGCTGTGGTGATTGGGGTGTCAACTGGAGGCCCTATGGCCTTGATGCAAATTTTTGGCCAATTGAAACAGCCCTTGACCGTACCAGTCTTCATAGTTCAACATATGCCGCCTACTTTCACAACCCTATTGGCTGCTCGATTGACAGCCAATAGCGAAATGACGGTTCGAGAACCTGAGTCGGGGGAAAAAATTGAGTCCGGCATAGCGTATCTGGCCCCAGGGGGAATGCACATGGCCTTGGTCAAAGAAGGTGCCGAATGGGTCATTCGCCTCAATACAGATCCACCAGAAAACTCTTGTCGACCTGCAGTAGATGTCCTGTTTAGATCGGCTGCACAGATGTATGGAAAAGACTTGTTGGGCGTGATTTTGACGGGCATGGGACAAGACGGTCTCAAGGGGTGCGAGCAGATCAAGGCCATGAAGGGTCAAGTGATTGCCCAAGACGAAGCCAGCAGCGTTATATGGGGAATGCCGATGGCTGTTGTCAAACACAAGTTGGCTGATACTGTTTTGCCCTTGGACAAAATCACGGATGAAATTGTATTTCGTACCCGCAAGATCTAGGCACTCTTATCCTATGTCTTTAACAGCTTATGCCCAGTTTTATGCGCTGCTCGAGCGCCATGTCGGCATTCAGTTGGACCACAGCAAGCAGTATTTGGCAGATTCTCGATTGGACTCCCTAGCGAAATCGCTTGGTTACTCTGATGTCGCCCTATTCATTCAGTTTTTAATCAGAACGCCAGTTGGTCATTTGCACTGGAATGCCTTTGAGGCTCTTACCACCAACGAGACGTATTTTTTCAGAGACAAGCAGGTTTTCGATGTGCTGTCTCAAAATGTTCTCCCCCAGCTTGTTGAAGCCAAGCGATCTGAACGGAGCATGCGAATTTACTGCGCAGCGGCCTCAACGGGACAAGAGGTATTCAGCCTGATGATGTTGATGCGTGAGTTGCTTCCAATATTGTCGGGTTGGGATATGTTCATTCAGGCGAGTGACATATCTCAAGCATGCATAGAACGTGCAAGGCAAGGCATCTATACCTCCAAAGAGGTTGAGAGGGGGTTACCTCCGGAGTATCTTATCAAATACTTTGAAAAATTACCTGATGGCAGTTTTCAAATTTCGTCGGTTTTAAGAGAGCTTGTTCATTTCTCAAGACTGAACCTTTTAGACGAGCCAGACAATTATCCCAAGTTTGACTTGATCTTATTACGCAATGTATTGATCTACTTTGGCAACGACACCAAAGTACGAATCTTAAAAAATATTCACAAGCAATTGGCTAGAGATAGTGGATTATTGGTTTTAGGTGCGACGGAATCCTTATTTTTACATCGGAATTTTCAACCGGTGCAATATGGCAAAGTTTCCCTCTACTCCGCTGTATAAAACTCACACGAAAGCAAATACATGCCCGACCTATCACAAAGCTTAGATCTTAAAGAATTGGCTCGTTTTAAGGTGCTTGTGGTGGATGACAGCCGAACTTTGCGCCGAATTTTGACCCAAGAGCTTAAAGATAAGGGTATTGTGGATATTCTGGAGGCGCATGATGGGCTTCAAGCCTTGGAAATCCTTAAATCTCAAGTCGTGGACTTGATGTTGCTGGATATGGAAATGCCCGAGCTGGACGGATTGGGTGTGTTGGAAATTTTAAGTAAAGAGGACGGCTTAAAGGACTTGTCGGTGATTGTGATTTCAGGCGCTGAGTCTTTGGATAACGCCATCAAATGCATTGAAATTGGCGCCGACGATTATTTGCCCAAACCGTTTAACGAAGTCTTGTTGGCAGCGCGCATTTTTTCATCTTTTCAAAAAAAACGGGTGCGCGAACTGGAAAAAGAGCGCATGGAAGCCGTTCAAAAAGAAAAGCAGTTGCTGGAAATTGAGCAGCTCAAAACCGAAAAGCTCATGCTCAATATTTTGCCCAGACCCATCGCGGAACGGCTTAAACGCGGCGAAAAGAATATTTCAGGCAGTTATCCTGAAGTCACAATTTTGTTCAGCGATTTGGTGGGTTTTACCCAAATGTCATCCCAAACCTCGGCTACTGATTTGGTGATGTTGCTAAACGACTTGTTTACCCGTTTTGACAAGCGAGCAGAAATGTTAGGCCTTGAAAAAATCAAAACCATTGGCGACGCCTACATGGCTGTGGGTGGCCTGCCCATTCCACGTCAAGATCATGCGGAGCTTTGTGCCGATATGGCCTTGGGCATGTTTGAAGATTTACAAGAATTCAATGCATCCAACGACAAGTCACTCAATATGCGCATTGGCCTCAATTCTGGCCCGGTGGTGGCCGGGGTGATTGGGTTCACCAAGTTTTCTTATGACTTATGGGGCAATACGGTGAACACGGCCAGCCGCATGGAATCCACTGCTAAAAACGGAAGAGCCCAAGTTTCAACCAGCACCTACGAGCTATTGAAAGGGAAGTTCTCTTTTGACGAGCAAGGCTTGGTGGAGTGCAAGGGTCTGGGCCAGGTAATGGCCTATATGCTTGGAAAACGTATTTAGTTGCGTTAGTTTGAATGCAGAACTTCTTATCCACTAACCCGTGATGGGCTCAACGGCGAGCTGCAGCCCCAGCCAGCGCATAGTAGCGGACTGCAAGGTTTGCCCATCACCAGTACTGTAAAAAGTCACTTGTGGTGTATCGGGCGTTTGATTGACGTGTGTCGTATTTAAAGTGTTTGCAGTCTCTAACAAGCGCCGCGTTTGGCGAGCCACGGGCTGGCCGCCTTCTAGATAGTTCACACCGGGCCCCGTACCCAGACGCAAAGCCTCTTCCGCAAAAGGGTAGTGGGTGCAGCCCAGGACCAGCGTGTCGATTTGCCCGTATCGTGTGCCAAACGGGTTGACTGCACCAATAGCGCCTGAGTATTCGACACAAGCCGCTTGGATCTGCAGGGCATCAAACTGCTCAATGGCCAAGGCCAGCCCTGCGCAAGGCTGAAGAACGAAGCGTGCTTGGCCCTCTAGGCTGCTCAACAACCGCTTGAACTTGTCACTTTCAAGGGTGCCACGTGTGGCCATGACCCCAATGACGCCCGTTTTGCTGAGCGCAACGGCGGGCTTAAGGGCAGGCTCAATACCCACAATGGGCAGCTGCGGGTATTGGTCGCGCAGCAGGTGGATGGCCAAAGCCGTGGCCGTGTTGCAGGCCACCACCAAGGCTTTGATGCGGTGCTGTTGCAGCAGGTGTTGGGTAATGGACAAGGCACGCGCCTGCACATGTGCATCGTCCCGCTCTCCATAGGGGGCATGACCGGAATCTGCCACGTAAACAAATCGCTCTTGGGGCAGCTCAGAGCGCAGAGCTTTGAGGATGCTCAGGCCCCCTATGCCGCTGTCAAACACGCCAATGGGCTGACCGGCGCGTAGTCCGTCGGCTAGGAGAGGGCCTGAGTGCAAGGGCAGGTTCAAGCCAGGCGTATGCCTTTGAATTCACCAGTGGCAATACGTTTTTGCCATTCGGCCGGACCGGTGATGTGTGCGCTGGTGCCACCTGCATCCACCGCTACCGTTACAGGCATGTCCACCACGTCGAATTCGTAAATGGCTTCCATGCCCAAGTCGGCAAAACCGACCACCTTGGAGGTTTTGATGGCTTTGCTCACCAAGTAGGCCGCACCGCCCACAGCCATGAGGTAGGCGCTTTGGTGCTTGCGAATGGCCTCAATGGCTTCTGGGCCACGCTCGGCTTTACCAATCATGGCAATAAGGCCGGTTTGGGCCAGCATCATTTCGGTAAATTTATCCATGCGGGTGGCGGTGGTGGGGCCAGCGGGGCCCACGGCTTCGTCACGCACGGGATCTACCGGACCAACGTAGTAAATGACGCGGTTGGTAAAGTCCACGGGCAGTTTTTCGCCTTTGGCCAACATGTCTTGAATGCGCTTGTGGGCAGCGTCGCGACCAGTGAGCATTTTGCCGTTGAGCAGCAAGGTATCGCCGGGTTTCCAGCTGGCCACTTCGGCTTTGCTCAAGGTGTCAAGGTTCACGCGCTTGCTTTTTTGCGCGTCGGGCGCCCAAGCCACGTCGGGCCAAAGGTCTAGGCTCGGTGGGTCCAGGTACACAGGGCCGGAGCCGTCGAGCACAAAGTGGGCGTGGCGGGTGGCAGCGCAATTGGGAATCATGGCCACGGGTTTGCTTGCTGCGTGGGTAGGGTACATTTTGATTTTGACGTCTAGCACCGTGGTGAGGCCACCCAAACCTTGAGCACCAATGCCCAGGGCGTTGACCTTTTCATACAACTCCAGGCGCAGGTTTTCAACTTGGGTGAGCTTGTCGGTGCCTTTGGAGGATTTTTCAAGCAGTTGGTACATGTCCAAGTCGTCCATGAGGCTTTCTTTGGCCATGAGCACTGCTTTTTCGGCGGTGCCACCAATGCCAATGCCCAGCATCCCGGGTGGGCACCAGCCCGCGCCCATGGTGGGCACAGTTTTAAGAACCCAGTCCACCACGGAGTCGCTGGGGTTGAGAATG
>Ga0214921_10001346_pt1 | contig 42381 bp, 48 predicted proteins | sample LL1505_MetaG_FD_177992 | JGI IMG/M metagenome (GOLD analysis project Ga0214921, IMG submission 177992) | Freshwater microbial communities from Lake Lanier, Atlanta, Georgia, United States - LL-1505 | ecosystem: Environmental > Aquatic > Freshwater > Lake | place: USA: Georgia | collected...
ATCCATAGAAAAACATACCAATTTAATATCAAATTCATCGTATTGTACGTGTATGTTGTATTTGTATTTTTATGTAATATTTTTCAATTTTTATAAAAATAAACATTTTACTTTTATAAAATGTTTTAATTTTATAAAATGTTTACTTTTATAAAATGTTTACTTTTATAAAATGTTTACTTTTATAAAATAATTAAAAGAGATTTAATAATTAAAAGAGATTTAATTTACTTTTTTTTTAAAAAACGACTATTTATACCACCTCTAGGACCGAATTGATCAACTCCTTCAACGCTTAATAATGGGTTAGGTGTTTCAATTCCCTTGGTGTCATCAAAAATGTAAAATGATCTGTTATAAAACGTGTCGTCACGTGGATTTATACTTTGGCGATTGGTTTCTTGTTTTGATAAACGTAAATCATCTTCTAATTTTAAATTTCCATGTGCTAATTGATATTGACTTGGGATAGTAGATAATGGTAATTGGCCAAATTCGCTTTTGGTTTTTTCATTTGTTATAATACCACCAGTTTTACCATATCTTAAAAACGAATCTTGATCAATATTATCAGATGGAACAAATAATTGATCTTTCATTGTCATTCCGAAAAAGTTTAATTTATCTTTAGCTTGTAAAAGATCTATGTGATTTGTTGTAACAAATTTCAACTTTTTATCATTATCGTCATTTCTTCTTTGAATCGCACACGGATCATCTATCGTTTTATTGAATTCTCTTAAATTTAATTTACTTAAACTACTATCATCAAAGTTAGAATTATACAACATTGTTTTAATACTAATAAATAAAATAATTTTCATCTTATTTTAATAAAATAAACGTTTAAAGTATTTCAAAATTTGTCGGTTGCCATTTATTAAATGTCTTGTTATACATACAATTTAATCTCATCCTTGAATTTTTTTCAAATAATGATTTTATTTTTTTTGATTCCTTGATTCCTTTTATATACAAAATTCCTTCTTTATTATTTGTTTTTGTATTATATACATTATATACATCTGTATATTCACCCTTTTCAATTATTTTTATCGAATCTTGCTCTTTTTTAAAAAAGCTAATTGAATTATCAAAAAACCTTTGTCTTGTTGTATTGCATACACGTTCCAACCCACACAATTCTTGTTTATAGATAAAATTATTATTAAATATTTTTATCAAATTTTCATTTACAACAGAAAAAATTGGATGTATATTTATAGTCATATGATTATTTAATCCTTGTAATTTCTCACGAGTAATACTAATTAAGAATTCATTTAAAATTGTATATCTAAGATCATATGATAAATTTACAACATTTCCATTTTTTAACAATATATCAGTTAATAAATATTCATACTTGTTATCCCTATTATAAAGATACCCTTCAAATATATATTCATCATTGCACAAGTTTTCAGTTTCCAAGTAAAAGTCACTTATTGTATTTTTAATTAAATTATTTGTTTTATAATATTCATTTGTTATATCATCTGCAAAAAAATACAATATGTTGTAATCCGCATTTGTAGAATCCAAAATTTTTTTTCTAGTTAATAAAAGATAATATTTTTTGTTATTGTTTGGAATAAGAAAATCAAATGACATACCAGTTTCAATATCTTTATTAAAACAAAATTTAGTATTTACTTTTTGTTTAAATAAAAAATCATTATAAGATGACAACAATGGTGCTAAAACTTTAGTTTTTAACAAGTTTGTTTGTGAATAATTCACACTTTTATTAATAAAAGAAGATTGATTCATTTATTTTTATAGACATTAAATAAAAATTCATTTTTTATTATCAACCACTTTTTCGTGTAAATCTTGAAAATTTTTTAAATTGTAATCACAGTATTAACACAAATGTCAGTGTGTTTAGAAGGTAACGTATTTATAGACGGCGGACAAGCTCAGAATATAAATCTAACGACTTCTACTATAGGAAATAGTAATATAAGCAAATGTTCTCTAGATATGATGAACTCTTCCGGTTCTCTACAAAATATCACTAATGTAGCAAACCCAATCAATGCACAAGATGCCGCAACTAAATTATACGTTGATAATTTAGATATCGTTATATCTAATGTAACTCTTACTGGTACAAATACAACCACAATCTCAAATTACGTCAAAGGAAGTTATGTAATTACCATTTCTAATTTGGTACTTAATGGCCCATCCGGGATCTTTCACGTCACTAAAAGTGAAAGTTCACAAAATGCACATATTGTACGCACAGTAGCAACACCTGGATACATTACAAATGTTTTTTTAGATGTGACTTGGCCAAAGAATTCAGGTATTCTTTTAAATAAAACTGGAACTAATTACAACGGAAGTTATCGTGTAAAAGTAATGTAACTAATTACTTGTATTTTTAAATTGTATTTTTAAATTGTATTTTTAAATTGTATTTTTAAAAATTACTTTTTACTTTTAAATTGTATTTTTAAAAAATACTTTTTACTTTTTACTTTTTACTTTTTAATTGTATTTTTAAAAGTTACTTTTTACTTTTTAAATGCCTTTTTAAAAAATTCACGGATTTGTGGTTCAAAAACCCCAGCTAAAATTAGTAATATAGTTAATGTAGGAAGAACAATAATTAATGCCAAAGTGGTTGGGTCCATCCCTTTAGGTGATGTAGCAATATTATATTCAGTTGTACTTAGACATTTTTCATTATAACATATAAAATCCTTTTTACATTTATCTGTACATTTTTCACCATTACCTGGTAGTTTATCTTGTTCTTCTTGATATTTTTTTTCATTAGCTTGTCTAAGTTTTTCTGCTTCGGTTATTGCAATTCCTGTTGCAACACCTGCTACTACAGCAGTTCTCATCCCAGTACTTGACATTTTATATAATGGTATATAATACGTATATATAAAAAATTTTAAAAAATAAAGTTACATTTTTATTTTTTACATCTAATTCTTTCACCAGAGCTGAAATGGATTTTTTCCATATCATCAATGTATTCACATACTATATTACCACATTCGTTACTATAAAATACTTTTCTTATACCTCTTGATGATAATTTGTTTATACAAGAATTACAAGGCCTAGAATTTTTCAACTTTAAATCATTACCTATCCTTATTATCAAAATATCCATCCCCCTTACTTTATCTAATTTACACAACGCATCTATTTCCGCATGCATACTAAATTTTACAAGTTTGTCATTTATTATATCTTGCCTTATATACTTGTTAAAACCCATTGATAAAATTTTATTACTCTTCATCAAACAAGCTCCGTGTTTGTGATTCAACGGCGAATGAGACGCTACTCTTCTCAAACTGTCAATATGATTATCAAATTTAGTATTGTATTTTACAACCAACATTACTTTTTTAAATTTTATACAAAAATTCAATTTTTATAAATTTTTAGAAACAAACAAATAATGTTTATTTTGCAAATAGTGTTCAAAATGGAAAAATATTTTATATTGAAATATAAAACAAAAAATGAAAAGATTTATTAAATCGCCTATAGCTAAACATTATTACCCTCACAACTACGATTGGTACCCAGAGTATGGATATCCAGAGTATGGATATCCAGAGTATGGTTACGATTGGTATCCAGAGTATGGATATGATTGGTACCCTGATTACGATCACAATCACGATTGGGAACACGATCACAATCACGATTGGGAACACAATCACAACGGAAACAGTGGACACAATGGAAGTGGTGGACACAACGGAAACGGTGGACACAACGGAAACGGTGGACACAATGGAAACGGAGGACACGACGGATGGCACAATGGGGAACACAACGGAGGACACAATGGAAGTGGTGGACACAATGGAAACGGATGGCACAACGGAAACGGTAATAAAACTCGAAATGTAAAAAGTACAAGAAATACTGTAGGTGTTAATACAAGAAATACGGTGGGTGGTGGTGTAGGTGGTGAGAGAGGATTTTGGGTACCGATAGTAAGATACAATCAATATAGACCGTCGAGAAGATTTTAAACATTTAGAGGTATATAAGTGGTATCAATTAATGAATTGTACATCATTTTTTCGGATGCCCAAGTTCCGACAAGATCTTTAACTTGATCCCAAGCTGTGTTCATTATGTTATTTTCCGCTTGAGTTACATTAAAAGATTGAACACTTACGTTTGTGTCAATATAAAAGTAATCGTTATTTTTATTGTTTTCAATTCTGAAACCGACACACCAAGCGTTGGGGTCATTGGGTGGTACAACTTCAAATCTTTGAATTTTTGTAGTGTAATTTTGATTGTATGATGTTATATCAAGATTTGGAAAGGTCGTATTAAAATCAGATAATGGTGTATAAACATAACCTATTAATAGAGGTAGGGTTAATGCATTTGTGGCCCAAGTGTTAACACTTGATTGTAAATTTGACCAGGCGTAATCGATTAATTGCGATGGTGTGTATGTAGAAACTATATTTTGATCATTGATATGATATTCAAAATATTGAACTCTACTATTTGGTATACAAATAACGTTAAATCCGATAGATGCGAGTTGACTGTATTGCTATGTTTTTAATTTGAACTTTGAAATTTGTATTAAATTCTTGTAACGTTATAGACATAATGTATTTTTCGTGTTTTATATGTTTTGTTTACAAAATAATTTTTTCTAAATAAAAATGAATGTTGATATTTATTGTGGGGGTGGGGTTTATTGTATTTTTGAGATAGTTTGTCGACAAACGGGACAAACAGTGGGCATTTGACCACCGCGAAATTTGATATTACCAGTATTTCGTATTTTAGATTTGGCACGTTTTGCTTTTACAATGCTTTTTTCAGAGATTGATTTATAAGTTCGTGGTGTGTGTTTATTGATTTTTATGGATGGGCGACACAAGGGGTATTTTTCTTTAGATTTGGATGATTTTCGTCCACAAGGTTTATACCCAATGACCTTACCTTTTGAATTTTTGATGGGTCGGTTTAGGTCGATCCATTTTTCTTTAAACCATCGTTTTAAGCCAATACTGCTTTGTTTTTTACCACTGTATATACCGCCTCTTCGTTTATATTCTTTAACAATCCAACTAGAGCGATAAATACCGGAAGGTGAAGTGAATTTTTTATTAGCCAATTGTTTTACATAATTATATAATTTTTGATCTTTTGGAAAAGGTTTTGATATGCTTTTACCACCTGAATTCATAGTATCTTTAATATAACATTAAAAAATAAAAAAAATTATTTAATAAAGATTTCAAGTAAAAATCCGGGACTGTTCATATCAAATGTTTTATAAATGTTTTATAAATGTTTTATAAATATTTTATAAATGTCTTGTTACCACTAATTACAGTGTCAACTGTTATTCAAGTTTAATCACATAAGAGATTTAGAATTTTTATATAATGATGACACTTTTTTTGAATTTATCAATAAAAAACAACCAGACCATAAAGTATGGTCAGACGGAGCTGACGGGAAGCAGACGGGTCAAACACCGCAATAAATGGTCAGACGGAGTCAGACGGGAAGAATCAGGATTCTTTTCTAGATTTTTAATTTTATAACTTTTTTCAACTTTTTTAATTTTTTTCAATTTTGAATTTGCCAGCGAAAAGGTGTTTTATTGCGGTGTTTCCCGTCTGAGACCATTCATTGCGGTGTTTGTCCCGTCTGCTTTCCGTCTGTTCCGTCTGACCATACTTTATGGTTTGTTTTTATTTTTTATTAATTTTTACTATTTTTTTAAGAAAATCATAAAATAGAAATACATATAAACACCAAAAAACACACACTGATATTTGAGAAAAAACCTAAAAAAAAAATCCTTAATTTCTTAAAAAAAAACTCAAAAAAACAACTGAAAATGAAACGATAATTAAGCTTTTTTAGAAAAATTCGAGAAATTTCAAAAAAATTAAGGAAACGCCCCAAAAATGGTTTCAAAACAGTATGATTTACACAAGTAAATTTTTTATGGTCTGGTCAAAAAAAATATAAAAATAGTAAAAAAAAACCCTTAATTTTTTAAGAAAAAAATAAGCAAACCGACGTAGATTTGAGACCATAAAACGCTTGTTTTAAAAAAATACAAAAAATCACAGATATTTTAAGAATTTCCTTAATTGTCGTTTAAAAATCCGTACTTTTCCAAAGGTTGAAAATTCATCGTCTGGTGTAATTTTTTAAAAACGGTAAAAAAAACCCCTTAATTTTTTAAGAAAAAATAAGGAATTTGTAAAAAAAACGAGACCATAAACGTGCTTGTATAAAAATATTGTAAAAATCACCAAATAGAGATTTGTATTTTAAGAATTTCCTTAATTGTCGTTTAAAAATCCGTACTTTTCCAAAGGTTGGAAAATCATCGTCTGGTGTAAATTTTTAAAAATGGTAAAAAAAACCCCTTAATTTTTTAAGAAAAAATAAGGAATTTGTAAAAAAAACGAGACCATAAACGTGCTTGTATAAAAATATTGTAAAAATCACCAAATAGAGATTTGTATTTTTAAAAATTCCTTAATTGTCGTTTAAAAATCCGCCTTTTTTGAAATATATTTAACATTATATCTTTGCTTGCTATTTGGCATTTCTCCAACGTCGGTATTACCGACGTTGACTTTTGTGTTATTTTTTGATATTTGTAGATCAACCCAACCTCTATAACGCGCTCCGTTAAAACTTGAATCTTTATATTTTTCATTTAAATGTTTGTATTTATATCCTATAAATTTTTCAATTTCTATTCTTAATTTATTTGATAATTTTGGTGTTATTTTAGCTTTACCAGAATACAATTCGCACACATCTTTTAATTTAAGAATGGAATCTCTTTTCTCTTTTATATTTTCCTGCAACCAACTGTATAAATCATTTATTTCTTGATCATCTAAATCACATTCATTCGCATTTGTTTCTTCAACTTCTATTTCTATTTCTACACCATTGCTTTTAAGTTTTTGGACCAGTTCACCCTTTGAAATATGTTGGTAAGTAGATTTTAATGTATTAATGACATTTCCACATATTTCTACATATTTCTACAATAGTCTTGATATAATTAATGTCACAATCAAAAAATTCACGGTTTGAATTACAACGATACCTGTCTAAAATGTAGTGAGCACATTTTTCTAATAAATCAGGGTTACTGGTCTTAAAATCAAGTAATATTTCTATATTATTCACATTTCCTGTTTGCAATCCACGAATTCTTTTATTCACAGCATCTTTCGTCTTACCAACTTTTGTCCCACCATCAGTTTTTATAACGTATATATGACCAGTTTTCTCTATTTCTTCATAAGTTTTTTCTTTGTAACTAAGAAGTTCTTGTTCTTTTGCTTCGAGTTGTTGCTGATGTTCTTTTATTTTTTCTTCAAGATCATATTTTCCCTTACGACGTATTTCTTTGATAATGTTTCTTATCCATACTTTGAACTGTTTTGCTATTGGTTTTCTTGATATAAATAATAATTCGTATAAACCATCTTCTGTTAAAAATAATTGTTCTAAGCACCGGTCGGTAATACCGACCGGTGCTTTTTTAAGTATTTTACATTGATCATCCATTCCATTTATAGTATCTTTTATATTTTTAATACCAAGTAAATCACCGATATCTTTTGCTTTGAAAAGCGGTTCTTCATACGTACCATATACTTGAATATTTAAACCATTAAATTGTTTTACTAACAAACTAGATTCGTTATTAACATCTTGATGTTTTTTAGGACTTTGAAATATATTTAACATTATAGATATAATTAAATTAACTTCTTTAAACCAGGTTTGAATTACAACGAAGAAGTTCTTTTTCTTTTGCTTCGAGTTGTTCCTTAAATTCTAATTCTCGTTGGTCCTTTTGTTCTTTTATAATTTCATTATACACACTCTCTAATTTTACATAATACTTTCTTATTACTTTACCCTTATTGATCTTTGCTAACATACACAAATTTTTAAATGTATCTACATTTAACATTATATCTTTGTGTGCAATTTGGCCATTCTCAGAAGGGAGAATGGTTATTTTATAGTCTTCATTTTTAGTGAAATTATTCTCAAGTGTTCTTTTACCCTTACCCTTACCCTTATTGGTCTTTGCTAGCATACACAAATTTTTAAATGTATCTACATTTAACATTATATCTTCTTGTAATATTCCTGACCCACCCAACTTTTCCGTACGGAGAAGTTGCTTTTCAACGTCGGTATTACCGACGTTGACTTTTGTGTTATTATTCTCAAGTGTTCTTTTTGCATATTAGTTTCTTGTTTACCTCCAGGGTGTCAGTTTAACTGACACCCTTTTGTTTGCTATTAAAATTTTTGATAACTTCTCTTATATTACTCATTTCTAACAAATCACCCATGTCTTTTGCTTTAAAAAGTGGCTCTTCATAAGTACCGTATAATTGAATATTTAAACAAACCATGTTCTGTTAAAAACAACTGTTCTAAGCAGCGGTCGGTATTTTACATTGATCATCCATTCCATTTATAGTATCTTTTATATTTTTAATACCAAGTAAATCACCTATGTCTTTTGTGTTACTGTGCATTTTCTGATATTTGTAAATCAACCCAGCCTCTATAACGTTCACCATTAAAACTGGAATCTTTATATTTTTCATTTAAATGTTTGAATTTATCCTTGATATATTTTTCAATTTCCAATTTTAATTTGTTTGATAATTTTGGTGGTATTTTAACTTTACCAGAATACAATTCGCATACATCTTTTAATTTAAGAATAGAATCTCTTTTTTCTTGTATATTTTCATCCAACCAATTATGGAAATCATTGTTTTCCTGACGATATTCGTTTGTCTTAACTTGAACTTCAATGGGTTCTTTAACGTCCTTGTAATAATAATCTAATAATATTTTCATAAACGTTTGACGCCAAGTAATGTCTTCACGCATTCTTGATGGAAGTGTACGATCTATTTTGTATTCGCCGTTTTCTTTTGGGTCATCGACGAATCTGGAAGGAAAATCTATTACACGAATACGGCGCCACAATGCAGTATCTTCACCTTTGATTTCAGGTAATTCATTACAAGCTAAAAATAATTTTGCTTCCATTACAAAAGACATTGCTTCTTGATATAATCCGCGGGCAACGATTTCTTCACTTCCGGTTAATTCTTTAAGTAAACCGATATTGATTTTTTCGCCATCTTCGGGTTCACTTAAAAATGCAAAACGTTTATGCATTAATTTGATTTTTTCGGTATTTGCTTCGTTTGCATTATTACGTTTTCGTGTTAAAAGTGTGACTTCTACTTTTTCGCCAAAATCGCCCATTGTCAACTTCATTAAATTGAGCAATTGACTTTTTCCGTTAGCACCGGTATCACCGATAAACATTAAAAAGTATGTATTAGGGATATCGCCGTTTAAACATTCGCTCATTTTTTTTAAAACGTAGTCTCTAACTCCTTTATTTGGCAAGACTTGTTCTAGAAAGGTCAAGACTTCTGGATTTTCAGTAGTTGAATGATCGTAATTAACTGTCAAATTAACATAATCATCTTTTTTTGTTTTTCTGAATTTATTTTCAAGTAAATCAAAAACGCCATTGGAAAAGGGGATCAAGTGTTTTTTGCTATTTAGATTCGAGATAAATCCTTGATCATTATTGTAAATTTTGGCTCCCTTTATAATATCATCTTGATAACCAGGTTTATGAAACTTGTTTATTAAACTCTTTATATTCTTGTTCAAGGTCATTGTTGTGGCATCTGTATTTTTATTGTCGTAATGTGTTTTGATTTTATCAAACATTTTGGATAAATCGATAATGCATTTTTTCATTTCAATGTTGTCATTATCGCATCTCCAAATAGATCCAGTAAAATAATACCAATTGTTTCTAGAATATACAAAATCTTTATTGATAGTGAATAAAAGTTTAGAAATCATTGTAATTTTATGACCATCAAGTACTTGGTTGACTATATTGGTAATTTCTTTGTTTTTAAAGATTGAATTGTCGAGTTTAATATCACAACTGAAATCAACTTCTGAATTATTGTAGATATTGATAATGTTATTTATAGTTCCGTGATTGACTAATTGGTTATAATTCATCCAAAAACTATTTAATTGTTTATAACGACCATCCAATGGAATTATTTGATTTTTAGGGAACATTGCTTGACATATTTTGCATTTTAAACAATAACCGTTATCAGATATTTGATGTTCGACGTTACATTCTGGACATTTTCCTTTTAAAACGCCTACTAAACTTTTATCACCGACACTTCCTCTAAATATCATTTCTTTTCTATCAAATTGAACTTCTTTGACATCTTTATCAAAATTTTCATTAATAAAGTTTTTACATTCTATGATTGCGTGATCAATTAAATCCAATTCTTGTTGATTTATTTTCAAACATTTTTTGATTATTTCGTTAATTTCTTTGGGGTAACTTTCCAATTTTATTTCATTATATTTGTCTTCATTGCATTCTGTGTTATGACATTTTTGTTTAGAAGAATAAGTGTCGATTACGACGTATTGGTTATTTCCTCGATGTTCTTTATCTAAAAAGGGGCAATATCTTTCGATTAATGAAACTATAATACAATTGTATTGTTTATCGATAAAGACATCTCTGATTTTATTGGGTAAATGATGAAATTCTTTTTGAATAAATTTTCGTATAATATGTTTATCGGATTCATTTAATTCTTCTGGTACATTAACTACTAATTTAACAAAGTCTTTATCGTAATCGTATATTTTATAATTTTGTGGTTTATAACAAACAAATGACTCGATATCTTCGAATGTGTCACTTAAATTACATCGTACCAAGGGTCTTTTTTCGCCATTTTTGCTACTATATAAAGTTCTAAATAGGCCTTCTCTGTATACACTTGGGTCAACCAGATGCCTATTTTCAGAATCTTTATAAGTTTCTAAACCAAATGATTTGTATAAACTTTTTAATACATTTACATTTTCAAAAAGAATCTCGTTATTATCTTCGTCGGTAATACGTAAAATAATATGATATGATCTTTTTTTCTCGGAATGTGATTCTAAAATAATTTTTTTTATAGTTGCATTTGGATATTTTCCCTTTATTAATTCATCAACTTTTTGAATACAAGTATTTACTAACGGCATTTCAATTGATTCAACTTTGTTTTGTTCAGGGTCACCTTGTTCTTGTTCGAATTCTTCTTGTTCACCTTCTTCTTGTTCGCCTTCGCCTTCGCCTTCGCCTTCGCCTTCGCCTTCGCCTTGTTCTTGTTCGAATTCTTCTTGTTCGCCTTCGCATTCTTCTTTGAATTCACCTTCGCCTTCTTCTTCGAATTCACTTTGTTCACCTTGTTCTTTGAATTCGCCTTGTTCATTTTTTTTACTTTTAGGTTCGATATGAATTTCGATATCATAGAAAAAGCAAACTGGTTTGTTTGATTGGATACATTCATAAAAATCTTTTTTATTATTATTGTTGATTAAATTGATAAATGATTGATAATCGGGGAGTGTAAAATATTTTGTTATACTTCTGTTGCATAAAATTTTTTCAGTTTTGGACTTTGTTATATTGTTTACTGCCAATATTTTATTATCAAAATATTTTATAGTAACCATTGTTACTGTAAAATAAATTATGTTTTTAAATAAATCTTAATTTAGTAATCGTAATCTTCATAAAAATAATCATCAGAGTAATCATCAGCGTAATCATCAGCGTAAGCATTGTCGAGACATAATCTAGTATTCGATTCGATCCATTCAAGTGCGATATTTAAAGCCTGACGATTAAAATATGAAATATCGATACCTTCATCGTCATGACCAGCGCAATTATCACATAATTCGCCTTCTCCATACCAAACACAATTATAACAAACATTAAATCGCTCAACACATTGAAAGCATATTCCGATTTCGTCATTAAAGCAGTCGTCGCAAGTTGAAAGTGTGTTATTAGACATTTTACAATTTTTATATCTTTTTGTTTTATTTTCATTTTTTTATTGTGCTATTGTGATTTCACAGTCGGTATTGTGTTCACGGGTGTGTTCACGGGTGTGTTCACGGCTTGTGTGTTCACGTAAAATATTTTTTATACGGAATAGATATTTGTAATAATATTTTTGGAATATGACAACAAAATCCAATATGATATTTATGACACTAGAAACGATCCAAGGTATATTTGAGTCTACATAGATTGGATCAAAAGTGATAACGGATAAATAAAAAGAATTTCCTAAAATTGTAAAGATGTACATTAATAAAGATAATCCCTTTGTATTTTTCCTTTTATAATTTAAAATTATTTGAGGAATTCGTCCAATTATATAAATTGGCATAATAATCCAAGACAATGTTAAACCTATAGAATCATATGATTTGTCAATAATAATTTGTAATATAATAGTAACAATTGTGTTAATTATTAAAAACAATGAGGTTGAAAAGTATATATTAAAAGTATTATTCTTATTAAAATATAATACGGCTATAGTCATTAAAATTCCGATAAAATAGTGATACCATCCTATCAGTGTAATACTTACTGGCATATATAGTAATATATTTGATATCAAGCTTAAAACATCGGCTTGTGTCCAGGATAATATAGTCCAAATGGATAATCCATCTGAAGAGTTTGTTTTATACATTACTATAAATTGTGGGACATAGACAATACTATAAAAGAATATTGAAATAGAGCTTAAAACATACGAGATATTTTCGTTATTCATTAATGTTTTAATGTTTTATAAATTATTCAATTTATTTGACAGATTGATATTAATTTATTTGACCCGAATTGATATTACTTTTAATTTAATCATAATATATAACAATCTTAAAATAGTTGTGCGATGTTGGGGAGTTGTGAAATCATCGGGGATTTTTTCATTGCCTAAAATATCTTGGACTGTACTGATTTTTATTTTAAAAGTATCACCACAAACACTTAATAGCAAAGCACTTTCTCCTAGTGATAAAATATCTTGTTTTAATCCATAAGTGAAATTTGGATTGTTTTTAGCACAAGTTTGTTTTCTGTGGTTGCGAAAACGTGCTAAATCGCGCAATGATATGTGCTTTCCATCGGACGAAAATGAAATGAGTTCTTTAACGAGTGTTTGATTTACATGTATATTAACTACATCATTTATTGCGTCATCGTGTACTAAAGATGCGTCGTGTTCGCCAAAATTGTGAACGTTTATTTTAGACAAGTCGAGAATATCCCCTTGTATAAATCCAACTCTTTTAAATAAAAGGACAAATAAATTAATAACGGTTGGGTCTATATTAAATATAGTATCGGCTTGTGTTACAAGTTGTTCAATTGTGAAAACACCTGTTCTATTTATATAATTATAATTTGCAAGCGAATTCAAGAAAGGACACACTGATCTTTTAGAGTTCTTATCAGGTTTGATATGCATTTGTTTTTTATAATATTACACTACATTTTTTTTTTCAAGTTTTTTATTACATTATTTTCTTACTGTATCGTAATTTTCAACAAAGTAGTTAATTGTGTTAGCAAGACCTATATTAATGGGGGTGAAAGTGAAATCTCCCAAGTATTTATAGAGTTCATCGTCGTTGGTTGTTTTTTTTAATTGACCATCGGAAAATGATGTATAGTAAACCGTTTCGCCATTAAAGTCTATAGTGTTTATGATTTTTTTAACTAGACTTTTGATACTTAATTCATCGGATTCGGGTGGGCTAACTATACAAGAAATGCATTTTTCGTCAAAATCAGTGTTTGCAAATTTTAAAATGATATTTGCAAAATCATCAGAGTATAAAAATTGTCGTATTGCCTTACCGGTACCGTATACTTTTAGGGGTGTGTTTGTTTGTTTTGAGATGTATGCTTTATGTACAAGTCCGGGGATGACATGTGATGACTCCAAATTATAATTATCAAATTCGCCATATAAATTAGTTGGAGTTAAATTAACAATTCGTATATTGGTGTCATTCGTTAACAAGCTTGATGCCAAGTGTAAAACACGTTTAGAATAGGCATATCCTATATTAGAAGAATGGGGTAATCCATTATGTAATTGATCACTTGTGAGTGGATAATGGATATTTTTATCTGGAAAAATGCATGTTGAAAGTATATTAATTAGTTTTTTTACATTGTATTTTTTGCAAGAGTCTACTATATTTATGTTGATTTTTATATTATCTGATAGATATGTATAATTTTTACTCATATTTTCATATACTCCGCCGACACAACTAGCTAAATGAATAACAATGTCAGGTTGGTGTTTTTGAAAAATATGATCAACTTGATTTGGGTTTCTTAAATCACAATCGTTTCTTGATAAAAAAATAAAATCATCCAACGTAGGGTTTAGATTTACAATTTTTTGAATAGATTTACCAACCATACCATAGCCACCAGTAATTAAAATTTTCATTTATATTGAAATGAAAATTTATTTTTAAATAGAAACAAATAATTGTATTAATCGGTTAATCGGTCTTTTTTAATTTATTTCATTAAAAAATTATCTATAATATATTGCCGATTTTTTTCGTCTTCAGCTTCAGCTTTGTTGCCTACTCCGTTGTCAGCTTCGTCTTAAGCTTCGCTCTCTTCGTCTTCAGCTTCGTCTTCATTTAAGCTTACAGTCTCTTCATTTAAGCTTACAGTGTTATTATTGTCACTTGCTCTATTGAATTTGGAGTTTTGGGGTTTATTATTGTAAAACATGTATCCTCTAGTATAAAAAGAATAAACTGGTACAGCCAATGAAGTTGTCATTAAAGCTGCAACTAATTGTCCTAATGTTTGAAATAGTTGTTTAGTGAAAATTTCGTTGTAATCCAAGTTGCAATCGTTTGACATTTTTTATTGTGGGTTTTAATATAAAAATATTTCTTATTTTTAAATCAAACTTGCAAATTAAATCGGTGATTAAATGGGTGATTAAATCGGTGATTAAATCGGTGATTAAATCGGTGATTAAATGGGTGATTAAATGGGTGATTAAATGGTAATTTTGTAAATTTAATTTAAAAATGTAAAATAATTACAATTAAATGTTTGTTGGTTTTACTAAAATATATTGTAATGAGATAAAGTTGCATGGTGATATAAAACCAAAAGATGTTAGAGTGATGTATGGGGAGGGTAGAAAGATATGTATAATAGATATTAATGATATACCGGAACATTTATACGATAGAGTTTATTTGACTACATTTGGTATACCAAAGACGGTATATGAAGATCCACTTGTTAGATTTGTATATTATTTTACGGATACGGTTGTATACCCATATGCGATAAATATGACAAGGGAAGAGATGATATCAGAAAGGTTAAAGTCGGTATTCGATAGGAATTATTTTGTGTCAAGGGATATAAAGAACGAATCGTCATTGATTGCTAGATTAGAATATTTAGATGGTAATTATTACATGAATTATTATATACATAACAATGTAATAAATGCGACAAGAGAGAATAAAAGACATCATAAACAACCATTGTTGGTAAATCTGTTAATAAAGCAAAAGGGTATTGATATGGTAAATGAAAATGGGTTATTTTTAAGGGATATAATAGAAGGTGGGTATAAAAAGAAGTATGATATAGATGGATATGAAAGTGAAGGTGATATTTTAAAAGGTGATATTGAATTGTATAATTATCAAAAGAAAGATGTTGAATGGATGATGGAAATTGAAAAGATGGTTGATGATAATACAAACAAGATAAGTTATGATTATTCACCGATTTACCCAGTGTTAGATGGGGAGTTTTACATATATAATGAAAATATTATACCATCGTGTGTTATAGCTGAAGTGGTTAATACTAAATCTTTATCATTCAAGGGTGGGAATATAATTTCGGAAGTTGGTGTTGGAAAGACGTTAGTTGCATTGTATGCGATTATAAAAAGTGGTTATAAGAATAGAGAAAAGTATGATCATTTTGTGGAATTTGGTGATAATTGTAATTATTTTTACAAACGTGGAAAGATGATGGGTGAGGGGTGTAAAGGGAATAAATTGGATGGATCATTGTATTGCAAAGAGCATTCTAATACGATTTTTATTGATAAAAGGAGTCGTGTGTTAAAAAATGTCTCGGATTTTAAGGCGGATGATTTTATTATTGATATAAATGGTAAAAAATATATAAATACGAATAGTACATTGGTATGTTGTCCAAATCAATTATGTGATCAATGGGTGCAAGAGTATTATAGCAAGTTTAAGAGCAATCATAGAGTATTGTTGATTGTTACGCAGGATCAGTATAAAAATATTACATTGGCGGATATTTTATTTTCAGATATAATAATAGTGTCATATAATTTTTTGAATAACAAGAGCTATGGTGGAGAGATAATAAAAAAGAGGGGTGTATTGAATTCTTTTTTGGATACTAAATTTAAATCGGAGAATACGGATGATTCGAAATTGGAGTTGTTGAAATCGAAAATATTTAATACATTTGATATGTTTTATTGGAATCGTGTTATACTTGATGAAGCGCACGAGATAGAGTCGATGAAAGTGGGGAGTTTAAGGAATATAATATACAAGTTTGAATCGAGGTATAAATGGAATATTACGGGCACACCATTTCCGAACAAGTTGAATAGTTTTATAAATTTAATGACGTATAATACGGATTATATAACTAGTGATGCGAACGAGACGATGAGTGATAAGATGAACGATTTGTTAAATAAAACTACAAATATGATAAATATAGGTTTAAATGGTAATATAATTGAAAGGTGTAAAAATTTATTTAGGAGAAATACAAAGGTTTCTATAAGGGATGAATATAGTGGGAATATTATAAGGGAGTATATTAAGCTATTAGAGTTTACGTCACAAGAGCGGTCTATATATGATAGTTATTTGCAGGGTTCTAGAACAAAATACTCTGATTTTTTGATTAAATTATGTTGTCATCCAGAATTAAACAATGATACAAAAGAGATGATAAAGAATTGTAAAACGTTGAATGAAATACATAAATGTATGTTGGAGTATAATGAAGATTTGATGAGAAAAACTGATACGACTATGGATCATATTAAAACATTAATAGAGCAACATGAAAATGAATTAGATAGAAAGATGGATGGTATAAATGATATAAATAATATAAGTGACATTGATAATAGCGAGATAAGGGAGATAAAGGGTAATTTGCAAAATGTAAAGAAAAGGTATACTTTAGCAAAACAAAAGTATGATAATTTAAGTAGAACGTATAATTATTTGAAAAATTCATTAACTACATTAGAAAAGGGGGATGAAATAACCTGTCCTATTTGTTTAGATGAAATTGAAAGTGATAATATTGCTATAACGAAATGTGGTCATAAATTTTGTTGGGATTGTATTTACGAGACGCATCGTGCAAGTAGTTCGGTGCAAAGTGCTTTAATAAAATGTCCTAGTTGTAATACGGTAATGACAAACAAGGATGTATATTTATTAAAGGGTGAAAATGATAATATGAATATTAAAGACGTGTCGGAATTGAGCAAGATTATACAGGATGTAAAGTCTACGAAAATAGGGAATATAATACATTTTTTAAAGACAACTATAAAAAGTTCTGATAAAGTGATATTATTTTCACAATGGGATGAGTTGTTACATAAAGTGGGTGATACTTTATTAAAGTATAATATAAATTTGGTATATTGTAATGGTACAGTATACAATAGAAAAAAGGCGATATCATCTTTTTGTAAAAATGATAAAGTGAATTTGATATTATTGTCATCGAGAAATGCTGCTAGTGGTATAAATTTGACGATTGCAAACAAGATTATATTTTTGGAGCCGATATATGGTAGTAAAGATTATAGAATAGATGTAGAGTCACAGGGTATTGGAAGGGCTGATAGGTTAGGTCAAAAGAATCCGATTGATATATATAGATTTATAATAAAAGATACGATTGAGCAAGATATTTTAAACAATTTTGTGGATGATACGAAATTAAAACAGCTAAGTTTAAATTAAGCGGACAATTACATAAATTTTTTATATAATACATATTAATATGTCTAATATAAATATAATTGCAACAAATATAATTGCTACGAATGTCGATACGACAGTCGATACAAATGTCGATACGACAGTCGATACAACAATTGACACAATATTTATATTAAATATGATAATGTGTTATAATATAATTAGTATACATTCATCGATTGTTGGAGATAATAGTAATGTAAGGGTAAGGGGTTTAGATATGTTAAAGTTGGAAAAGTATTATAAATGTAAAGATAAATGTATTGATTGTAGTATATGTATTGAAAGGGTAAAATATTCTGAATATGTAAGGGGTTTACCATGCAAGCATCAATATCATAAAAAATGTATAGACAAGTGGTTTCGTGTTTCGATGAATGTAAATGAAGAAATTCAGTGTCCTTTATGTAGAAAAAAGATAGAATGGTATTAAGAGTATCTGGTGTATTTTTTAAATTAATTGTTTTTGATATTCATCGAAAATTTGATTGATAAAAAGATAAGATTGTGATACGGTATTGATGAATTGTTCTTGGTTGTTGTTGGAAGTTATAGTTTTATTTAAAAAATTTTTAAAATCGTCTATTAAAAGTTTTATGTCGGAATCGTTGTATGACAATATGTCATCTTTAACGTATTTATCAAGAATTTTATAACCCATCATAAGGCCTAAATAAAACATGTAACTATGTTCTATGGGGAATTGTTGACATCGTTGTAAAAGTGTTTTGAAATTGGGTGAAATGTTAAAATCGATATCGTTATGATTAATGTTTCTTTTTAAACGACTAAAAAGGGATTTATCAAAGGGGTTGGTAGTTTGTTGGATTGTATAAATGCAAATTTTATTGAAATCGATATATAATTTAGCTGCCTGGGGATTTTTTCGAATTAATTGTACGAATGGGTGTTTATCGACAATAGTGTGATATGGTTTAGTTTCGTTGTATAATTTTGTAGTGAAAAGATCTGTCATATATTAATGTACAATGGATGTATAATGAATATATATTAAAAAAATGTAAATAAAAAACGTAAAACGTAAAACGTAAAACGTAAAGAAAATTAATGAAAGTTAATGATCATCGGGGGTCATTTATTATATTTTATTTTATTTACATATTAAATGCAAAATCTACCAGTTGAACTTGTTGAAGAAATATTAAAAAAACAAGATAATATAAAAGACATTAAACACTTATGTCAAAGCAGTTCTAGAAATAAAAGTATATGTGAAAATTATTTTACACATCAAATTAAAAGTAAATTTAATACCCCGATACGATTATTTGCAGAATTATTTATGAAATTTAATATAATTGAAATAAGATATGCTGGCAAAACAAGATTTGCAATTTTTGGAAGAAATTTTCAAAGTGATTCAATAATAATAAAATCGCATAAAGTATATGGTAAAAATTCATTTATTAAAAAATTTAAATATTTACTTTCAGAGTGGTTAAAATATGATGATAATGCTGGTACTCCTTTTCCCAATAGACCATTTAATCCAGATGAAAATATCGATGATGTATTAATGGATAGAAACGAATATTCTTTTTCATTAAAAAATGATGGTGAGAATATTTTTTTACAATTACAAGGTAATATTTGTTATAGATTAATATTATCAACCCCAGATAATAAATTGTATGAAAAAATCATTGATAATTATTTATATAGTAAATTTGAAAGGGGCTATGGGGATGCTGATTTTGGGCCAACAAACCCCCACGTTGGCAATTTTCCACCTGATAATTATTATGATACACGTGACATACAGATGACAACAGATGACAACACAGATGACAATACACGTGGCAATACAGATGACAATACAGATGACGATACAGATGACGATACAGATGACGATTAAAAATGTAAAAAAATGAAATTAAAAAAATTTGTGGTGATATACAACGATGGTATTAAAAGTTGGTAAACAGTACAAGTTAAAAACAAAGAATTTGGAAAATATTCCGGTGTATATAGAAAGTATGGATGAAGAATATATATATTTAAATGATTTGGATAAGATGGGTTTTAAATATGTATCGGCTGATTATATATTAGAAAAAAATACGAATAATTATAAATTGGGAAAGATGTCAAATATGACAAAGATGACAAAGATGTCAAAGATGACAACGATCCCCGAGGTTCCAGATATTGAAAAGTTGTCAATGTAATTGTATTAAATGTAATTGTATTAAATTAAATTTAAATGTATATAATAAAATGTGGTATTTAGCAAAATCTAAAATTCACGGTGTTGGTATTTTTACAGATAAAGCGTTAAAAATGGGTGAACTTGTAGACGTCGCTATAAATAAAGATCGTATAGTTACAGATTTTGGATCAAAAATAAATCATTCGTGGAAACAAAATAGTGAATTGTATTATTTGGATGGGGTGTATTACATTAGGGCAAGTCAGTTTATACCTGCAGATACGGAAATAACAAGTAATTATATGAATACGCCTGAATTTATAAGAAAACCAAATCCGAATTGGAAGTAATGTGATAATGAAAATTGAATGAAGATTGAATGAAAATTGAATGAAAATTGAATGAAAATTGAATGAAAATTGAATGAAAATTGAATAAAAATGTAAAAAATTGAAATAAAAAATAAAGATGTAAATAAATATTATGAAGTTTATAAACGCGACATTGAATTATATTTGTAAATCAAATGAGGAAGTTGGAATGTGGACAGAATGTATTATATCGGATATAGTAAAGATTCCGTTTAAATCATCTAGAGATTATATTAATAAACAAAGGTATCCGATAAAGTTGAAAAGAGATTTAGAGCTTTCATTAAAACCTATATTAAAAGTTTTGGATATAAAGCAGCATCTTGGTAATAAGAATACATATTATGATTTTAAAACTAAATTAGATGATAGTGTGTCGATAAAAACAAATATTTCGGGTAATAAAATATGTGCGCAAACAATAGGTCAGACGACATTAAATAGTTTTAACAAGATTACGGGTAGGGATTATAAAACAAATGATGATTATAAAAGAGCGGTGTTTGCAAATACAAAGGACATAATTAATTTATACATACGTTATTTGTTTTGTTGTAATCATTTTATATCGCTGAAATACGATAAAGGTGATGTGTTTTATTTTAAAAAAAATGGTGATGTAAGTTTAAAAGGCGATATTGATTTTAAATTTAAATTTTCAAAAAATATTGATGATTGGAATAATTCAATGACGTTATCTGTATGTGTAAACGGTGTATACAAATCATTTGCAGAGTTTCAAATACATTCTACTAGAAACTGTATAAAGTGTAGGTTTAATATAGATACATTGGTTATTATGGTGCGTAATTCTATGCTTGAAAATTTAGAATTGAGTCATTACAAGTTGAAATACAAGTATAATATAAAGGTTGATAAAAATTATGAAAACACTACAAATGAAAAAACTACAAATGAAAAAACTACAAATGAAGAAACTGAAAGTGAAACTGAAACTGAAAGTGAAAGTGAAACTGAAAGTGAAACTGAAAGTGAAAGTGAAACTGAAAGTGAAAGTGAATTAGAAAGTGAATTATAAACAAAGGAAAAATAAATTTAAAGATAAAAAATTTTCAACAATAAATGATTAATGTTGTATTAGAAAATGGAAATTTGATAAGAAACGATGAAAACGATGAAACGTACGAGAACAATGAAAATATTGAATATTATAGTATAAATTTAATAGAGAATAAAGATGCGAACAATGTACAGAACAGGGTTAAAAAATCTGTTTTCAAACATTTAAATGATATTAACCAAACATATTTTCGGCATTTTTGTGATTCAATTGGGTATTGTGGGAAAAGTATAAAGGCGTCGTTTTATTTTTTGTGTCATGCGATATGGCCGGATATTTTTGAATTTTCTGGATCGGATACGATTAATGAACTAAGTGATATATTAAAGACGAAATTGAAAAAATTTAAAGAATTGAAAAATTTAAATGTAGAACGGGTTTAATTTTATGTAATTAAAAATTGAATCAATTTTCAAAATAATATTAAATTGAAAATTGTTATTGTATGGCGTTAAGTGTAAGAAAAAATGACATAAAAATGAAGTTAAAAAGGTATATGATTGATCCATATGAAAACTATGAATATGAAGTTGGTATTGATTTTTTCAAGTATATTTTTATAAAACCAGTCGAGTTAATATTATTTGATAAAGAAAATGATACAAGTGGGAATTTTTTAGCTGTATATAGATACAATAATTTTTATATATATATTAATGGTGTGGTAGGTTGTGGTAAAAAGTTTGATTTATGTCAAGATGAGGAATTATTGGAGGAATTATTGGAATATGTTTATGAGAAAATGGAGATTAGAGTGAGAAAACACTAGCTAATATTCGTCTAGGTATTTTTTTATTTCTGACAAGATGTTTTAAAGGTAATTTATGGGTTTTAATAAAGTCGATCGAGACTTTTTGATTAAGTGAGATTAATTCGCTATAATGATTGATTGATGATTGATCATTAGATGATAATAAAGTTGTTAGTGTATCTTCTGTTAAGCTTTGAAAACGAAGAATGATATCTATATGTAAATCATCAATGTATTTTTGAATAAATCGTTTGGATAATTTTGTATACTGTGATATATTTGACCAACAGATAAAATCGAATTTACAAATGTATTTTTCAATGATATACTCATTGATTCCGTGTTTAGTAAGCTGATGCCAACTAATCTTTGTATGATATTTTTCGATAAATTCAAAACTGACAGAATATTCATTAGAAGACAAGGGGTTCCATTGTACGTTATCAATGTATTTTTCAATATATTCCATGTTAATTTTTTGTTTAGCCCATATCATGTACCAGTCATTATTTGTGAATGGTAATTGTGTATTTTGTGTCAAGTGAAAAAGAATATCTGTTGGCAAGATTTGATAAGTCAACAAAACTTGATAATGTATTTTAAAATATATTTTAGATAGTAATGTTTCAGAGAATCGTTGATATAGGCAAATTAGTTCTAATGTTTTAGAATCATTTATGCGTTCAATGATTTGTTCTGGTATATGTTTTTTGCTATGTAATATTTCAAAAAAGTTTATACAATACATGTAATTATTATAAGTTTCAATCGTTGATGGTACAAATGTAATATTAAAGGGGGTATTATCGATTAGGTGCCATTTCTTGGGTTTAATAAGATTATAAAAATGTGAATTTAAGCATTGTAGTTTGCTTATAGTGATTACATCGGTATATTTTAGTATATGTGTTAATATATCATACGGTATATTAACTAATGTAGTTTTGCTCGACATATTATTATTAAGGTATTTTTTTTTAATAATAATACAACGAAAAATGATTTAAAAACAATAAAATAATAAGAATATTATGACATCGATTAATAAAAATAATGAAACAAAAAATTGCATGTGTTTATTTAATTGAAAATTTAAAGAATAGTAAAAAATATATTGGTCAAACAGTTAATTTTCATAGAAGAAAAGGTAAATTATATATCGAAAAAGATAGTAAATTAACTACCCAATTTAATGGGAAAACAAAAACAGTTACTATAAATAAATATAAAGATTTAAGTATTCCATTAATTATTTGTACGTTTAACGAAGACGTCGTTAGACGGCAAGGTACAAGAATATGTATGGAAAATGAAGTTGATTTTAAATCTAATTTAGTAAAAGATATTGAATATTTCGTTAAAAATTTTGATTTAAAAACAATTATTAATATATATTAATAATAAATATGGAAAAACAAAATCAAAAGGTAGCACTCGTCACTGGAATTACAGGGCAATCCGGAAGTTTTTTAGCAGAATTATTATTAGAAAAAGGATACATTGTACACGGTATTATTAGGCGTTCTGCTACATTTAATACACAAAATATTGATCATATTTTTGATAAACTTCATTTACATCACGGTGATATTACAGATAGTATGAATATTTTTAATATTATATCAAAAGTTAGACCGTGTGAAATTTACAACCTCTGCGCAATGTCACATGTCAAAGTGAGTCATGAACTCGAAAATTATACCTTTCAAACAAATACATTAGGTGTTCTTAATATTTTACAAAGTGTTCGTTCTTTAGGTATGGAAAAAACATGTAGAATATACCAGGCTTCAACTTCTGAAATTTTTGGTAATATAACAGATGGAAGTTTTAAATTAAACGAAGATTCTCCTCAAAAACCATGTTCCGTGTATGCCATTTCAAAATATGCTGCACAACAATTATGCAATATGTATCGTGATGCATATGGAATGTTTGTTGTAAATAGTTTACTTTTCAATCACGAAAGTCCACGTAGAGGTGGAACTTTTGTGACAAAAAAAATTACTAATTACGTTGGGAGATATTATAAAAATAAAAATAAAAATAATTCAATTAAACCTTTAGAATTAGGTAATTTAAATGCAAAACGTGATTGGTCTCATGCAAAAGATATGTGTTATGGAATATATTTAATGCTTCAGCGAGAAACACCAAAAAATTATGTTTTATCTAATGATTCAACTCATTCTGTTCGTGAATTTGTTGAATTGGCATTTAAAGAAATTGGTGTTGAAATTGTATGGAGGGGGCTTGGTATAAATGAGGTAGGTATTAGAAAGGGAACAGAAAATGATTTAGAACCACATATAATTGTAAAAGTTAATCCAAAATATTATCGTGATATTGATATAGAGTGTTTAATCGGAGATTCTTCAAGAGCAAGAAATGAGTTGAAATGGTCACCAAAATATAGTTTTGAAGATTTAGTAAAAGAAATGGTTCAATCAAGTTTAATTTAAAAATAAATCATTATAAAATTAATGAAAAAGTTGATAAAGATATAATTATCGCTCAAGATATAATTATCGCTCAAGATATAGTATGTAAGTAAACCGACATTTGTGGGATTATTTACGTGGTCGAAAGATACGATGACGATATTTGTTCATAGAATCATCTTTGATTACGTTATTGCATATTTCATCGAATGTTTTACCGAATAGGCGTTGTATTAGGAAATGTATTGAATAAACGCCGCATTCGGTATTTTTGAATTGGTGTCGTATTTTGTTATAAAGTTTGGTATATTTATATCCATTTTTTTCCAATACTTTATAAAATTTATCGATAAATGATTTGATGTTTTTATTGGGTAAGTTGGCGCCAGAGTCGTAATATTCAAGTGTTTGGGAAATGTTATCTATATAAAAGGCGACCCAATGACTTCCGGATTGGTTAGAGTTGTCGAGATTAAAGACGATACCGATTTTTTTATATTTGAAAATGTCATTGTAATTGACTTTTGCGAATTTATAAAAATCGGAGGGTTGAGCTCCGAGAAATTTAAAAGAATTGTCGAGTTGTTCGTATTGTTCCATAACTTGATTGATGTCATCTGTGTTAAGCCAAGTGTGCGATTTTAATGTCATTTTGGGTTTAAACGTAAAATACATTATTTTTTTGCGTAAATTCGTGTCGCTGATTTGTTTGATGAATTTTAAATCAACCCAGCAATATTCGTATTTACATAATGGTTTTAAACGATTATATATAGAATACCAGAGTTGTTTTTTTGTTTTTTTAATGATATCTATAGGTTTTTTGATAGCACAGTGTGATTTTTTGCAGATGTTTTCGTTAATGATGAAATCATTAAAGGCCTTTGCAATAGTTTGTAATTCTTTATAAGTAAAACAAGTATAGTGCTGTGAAATATTTATATTTGGTGAACACGTATCCATTAATTATATTATATAAATAAAACAGTTTTTCATAATTCTATTTTATTTATATAAAAATATTAGATTTATATAAAAAATATTAGATTTAGATTTTTATTTTAGGTAAAATGTATGCTTTAAATATTATATATGATAACAATAGTATAATAGACTTGGTGATATTTGATAATAATGATGATGTATATAAAAAGTCTCCGATGTATGGTAACATATGTAAGAAATTATTAATTTCTTTTCGAGATGCGATAAATATTATAATTAATAATAACAAGTTGTCTTCGTTGATTTGTGAATTGATAAATGATAATATACTTTTAGATTCGTTTTGATTTTCAAAATCTTCGTGAAAACGTACTCGTTTTTTAATATTCATTTTTATGGATGAATCATCGTGTGTTTCATCTGGTTGGCGAAATTGTTGTTGCATTTGTTGTTGTTGCATTTGTTGTTGTTGCATTTGTTGTTGCATTTGTTGTTGTTGCAAATGAGATATTTCGTTAGTGATTTCATCTGGGATATATCCGGGTAGATCTTCAATTTTTGTAGACATTGACATTTTGATATTTTAATATTATTATTAAATAAAAAAAAAGTTGTACAGACGCGCACTTGTATAGTAAAATAAATTTCCACATTTAACAAATGGTTCACTATAATTAAAATGTATAATAAAAGCGAAATGTGTAAATTTTTTTTATATATGTATAATATAACAAAGGTACAAGATCAGAATGACAATTCAACAAACTTTATTTAACACACCTGCGGGAAATGTGGGTGTTACAGAAACGTATACATTAAATGATGTATCGATTATAGCGTACGGTTACGATATAGGAGTGCCAAATACTCCTGCTGATTTGTATGGTAAGAATGGTGGTCCAAATGAGACGGGCTTAGGTATGGATTCGGATGGTGATAATGAGATAAATACGAAAACATTTATATCATTGGATGTATCTCAATTAATTTTACAGGGTTGTGAAAGTATTCCTAAAATTACGGTTGGAAGTATTCAATCAGGCGAAGGGTTTTATATGTATGGCTCAAACGTGTTGGGTGATATGGGTGTATTACTATTAACAGTTGGGGATACATTAGTTTCTCAAACAGTAGAAATTCCTCAGTTTGGGTTATATAAATACATTTCAATAACAGCAACAGCGGGTAACGTAGTATTGTATTCGATAGAATATGATGTTTGTTGTCCATTGGAAAAATGTGTACCGACACAAGTTGATATTTCTTTAGAAATAAAACCAATAATAAAATTATGCATTAGTAAACCGGATATAATACTAAAGAATAATGCTATATGTATATGTACACCATGTAAAAAATAAATTACAGGTAAATGTATATGTTGTAGACTGGTAATTACACTTTATTAAAAACCTGCTTTAAAATACAATGCAGTTTTTTCATCAAAGTCGCTTGGTTTAGTTGTAAACGATTCAAAAAATGTGTTGTTTAAAATTTCCATTGGTTTTGGAAGGGTAAATTTTTCTTCTACGCCATTAAGTATACGTCCATTACTTAAATATAGATTAGAATCATTTGAAGATGGCAATGAAATATTAGATGATTTGTTTGACTTGGAATGTGAAAAAGTAGACAAAGAACTGTGTGAATCAGAATCTTTTGAATTAGAAGCGTGTGAATTTGAACTCTTTGAATTGGTTTTATTATGTGAATTAGAAGCGTGTGAATTAGAAGCGTGTGAATCGGAGCTGTGTGAATTAGAAGTATATGAATAAGAATCGGATGAATAATCATCTTCGGGGATGAGTTCGGCTGGGTATAATCCGATGATGAAATCGAATAATTCTTGTGAAATGTATAAATCTAAAAGTGAAGTGAGAAAGTAATGTAAATCGTAGACTTGATTATAGTTGAATGGTACATTAAGATCTTCGGTACAGAGATCGTCTGAATTCTGCGTATCGGAAGAATTTTGGTTTTTTAGGTCGTCGACGGTTGGTACATCAAGGGTTTTATGTAAAGTTTTATCATATTTGTATGGTCCTACGATGAATTTATTAGGGTACATTTCGGTTATTTTATCAGAAAAGGACATGCAAAATTCAAAATCCCATAATTTGGGTATAATGCCGGTATTAGGTATATAATATGTTTTATTGTTGATTTCGTATACAAAATATCCACCGGGTTTAATATGAGTATCGATTAATATATTTCCGTAATGGAAATCGTTATGCATCATACGGTAATGGTGTTGTAATATTGCTATAGTGTAAACTAATTGAAATACGATATATTTCCATTGGTTATCGGATATTTCGTTATCATTTTCATATGTGTTAAACACCCAATTATCTAAACTTCCGCCTTCTAAAAATTCTGATATGAGCATATAAGAGTGAGTTTTAATTTTATCTTCGACTTCTAGGCGTTTAAGATTGAGCATTTTAAGGGCTCGGCTTTTGTTGTTTATTTTTTGGATTCCTAAATAGTGAGTTATATGTGGAGAGATATTTTTATTGACTATATTATCAGTTAAATGTTTTAAAACTATAATTTCAATATTAGAAGGATGTTCGTGTTTTTCATATTTTGTTTCAATAGGGAGTAATTTAAGTGCAATGTTTTCAAGTTTTTTATGATTTTTGATAGTTGCTTTAAATGGATATCCCTTAACTTCGGATGTATTTTTTACTTTTACTAATTGTGTCATTTCGGTTAGTCCAAAGCGTTCTTTATTTTCATCAAACAATAGTCTTTTCTTTTTAATTTCGTGACGTATTTCTTGAAGTATTAGTTGTTTTTTATCTAGGGCGAAATAGTTAATGTCGGTGAGGGTGGTTGGTGGAGTTTTTTTATCAACAACTTCTTTTTTGGACATTATTAATGTGAATTTATTTTAGTTTTAGTCAATTAACGCAAGAAATTGGCGGTAGAATTTAAAGATTTATTTATATAATATTTTATATGAGTAAGATTGTTCAGATTAAAATATTTAACGATATTTTGGATCAATTTTTGGATTATTTAGATGAAAATTTTAAATTTTTCAAGTCTGATTTAATTTTAATTAGAAACACTATGGAATTTATACGTAGAAGTAATCCGAGGTTGGTGGTGGAGCAATATATGAGTTATGTGGGTCCATATAAAAAGTATATATTTAATTGCGACGAAGAGTTTTTTATAAATTTTGATACAAATTTAAAACAGATTGGGTTGACTTCAGATAATATTATTTTTGGTTCAAAAATTAGGAATATATGGTTATCGGATAGTATTACAACAACTCAAAAAGCGTATATTTGGTTATATTTTCAAAAATTATTAAAAGCTGGTTTAAATTGTAATTAATAGTGGGATGCGGTAAGTTGATGTATTTTATGTATTTGTTATATTAAATGGAAGCTAAAACTAAATATATAGAAAGTGAGTTAAAAAATCTATTAAGTAGATTTATAAATGAAATGGATGTATCATTTGATTACATAGATAAAAGTGTAGTTGATAGGTTAAGAAAGATGTTGAAAAAAATGGACAATAAGGAAGAATATAATAAATTTACAAATGATACATTGATAAAATTAAGGGAATATGAGAAAAACATTTCGTATATAATGATGTCAAAAAAAAAGTTGAGGGGTGTAGATTATGAATTTTTGAATAATTTAGTTTTATTTGAAGGATTGTTGGATTTCAAGATTTTCAATGATGAAAACAAGAATACAAAACGGAGTATTTGTACATATTTGTATAATATATATATGACGATATCGGTGTTAAATATGGGTGGAGGTGGGGGTGGTATTGTAGGTGAAGAATTTATTGATTTTGTAAAAAATTTGCAAAAACGTATGGAAGATGAAGTTTTAAAGGAAGAACAACGTGCACAACTTGCACAAAGTGCGCGAGGTGTTGAAAATAAAGGGGAATACGATGAAAGAGACACGATGATAAATATGAAGGATCAATTGTTGAATAAATTGGGTGATTTTAAAAGCAATAATGATTTTGGGAATACGTTAAATCAAATGATGGGTGATAAGGGTATATTGGACAGGGCTACGAAAAAAGCGAGCGGTTTTAATAATATTTTTGAAAATTTAATGGGGAATTCTGGTATATTAAGTATGGCTACAGAGTTGAGTAAAAACATACAAGAAGAAAATATAGATCCGATGTCTATATTATCGAGTATGATGTCGGGTAAGCCAGATGAGACGGTTCAAAGATTGATACAAAATATAAGTGGTAAATTAGAAGAGAAAATTAATAATGGTGAAATAGACAAGGGATTATTAGAAGAACAAGCTAAAAATATATTTGAATTGACTAATATAGTAGAAGAAGTTGACTAATATATTTGAATTGACTAATATAGTAAAAAAGTTTACTAATATAGTAAAAAAGTTTACTAATATATTTGAATTGACTAATATAGTAAAAAAGTTTACTAATATAGTAAAAAAGTTTACTAATATAGTAAAAAAGTTTACTAATATATTTGAATTGACTAATATAGTAAAAAAGTTTACTAATATAGTAAAAAAGTTTACTAATATATTTGAATTGACTAATATAGTAAAAAAGTTTACTAATATAGTAAAAAAGTTTACTAATATAGTAAAAAAATTTACTAATATAGTAAGGCGACAAATTTTAATCAAGTTTTTAGAATTTGATTAAAATGGTTAAAATTTAATGTTTGTTGGTTGCAGCAAAAAGGTATTCAGTTACGGTTTTATTTTGTTCGCAATTTGTATTAGATTTGAATCGTTGATATTCTTTTTCATAGCAAATGATATTGGACCAATTTGTTTGTAATAATTCGATAATTTGTGTTTTAGATAGTATAGATTCTGAGCTATAACTGAGAAACAAGTATTTTGATTTGATTTTAGAGAATAAATTATTGAATTCTTGAAAGGCATTAACTTTTGAACAAAATTTTGATTTGGGAACATTGTCGTCGCGTAGACCAGTTTTACCTTTAATAGTGGGGTAATCGTATTTAGCTATGGTTTCTAAAAGATGATAATTTGAGGAGTAATCACGAGAGTTGTAAGGTGGGTCTAAATAGCAAACTTCTGTTGAATTAAAAAAGTGATTAGGTATGTCAATTATATTATAATTAAGGCTTATATGATTGCATATATCACCACTATTGAGTTTATCTATCAAGGATGAATCCAAGAATAATTCCTTTTGTGAACTTGGTTTGAATTGTTTTAAATAAGCTCCATAAGTTGAACTTGTATTTGATATTTTAGTTGTTGCATATAATAATATTTTGAGTAAACAGTTAAATTCGAATTTATTAACGATATTGGAATCTAACAATCTATTTAATTGTTGACGTATTCTGTCGATTTTGAGTGCATTTGATAGTGTGAGATACATTCTTTCACAGTTATTGCTATTGGTATAATTGTTGTATATAAAGTCGTTGGTAGTTGGATTTTGAGTATTTATGTTATTAAGCTGAATTACAAGTACTTTTAATTTGTCGATATCCAAGTTTTGTTTGGACAAGACTGAACTGATTACATGACTGTAGTATTGTAGATCATTTGAGATAACTTGTGGAATTCCTTGTGATATCATATAATAACTTACGATACCTGTTCCGCTAAATCCATCGATAAATGATTTAATATTACTTAATGGGTTTTTGGTATAGTTTTCTATGGATTCTTTTAGAAACTCTAATAATTTAGTTTTGGATCCTATATAATTAAAACTTGGATACATTTGTCTATGTAATGATACTTTATAATGATACTTTTATTTAAATTAAAAAGAGTAAACTATATTCATTTTTTTCAATTAAATTAAATTGGGTTGTTTTTCAAATTTAATCATAGATTAAAATTGGGTTGTTTTTCAAATTTAATCATAGATTAAAATTGAATACTTTTTTATTTTTCAATATATATATTATAATATGGATATGATTATATACAAGATAAATAGGACAGTTAATAATGTGTACAAGGATATAAAAATTTGGGTTAATAGTTTTTTTGTAAAAAAGAACAATGATTATGGTTATACGTTGATAGATAGAAGGGGTGAAAAATACATGACGTACGAAGAGTTGTGGGAAATGGAATAAAAAATTGATAATAATGTGATCAAGTAAAAAATTTATGGATTGGGTATTGTTGATAAATAATAATACAGATGGTGATTTGATAATATTATTAGCAAAAATGCATTTAGGTAATATTTGTAAAATTTCTATAGACAAAGCGGAAATTCAGTTTAATAAGACTGTAGAAGATAAGGTGATGCATTTATTAAATTCTAATCTTGCAATGATGGATAATTTATATTTGATCGGGGATAAAATGCGGATAAATGATATGCGGATAAATGATATGCGGATAAATGATACGCGGATAAATGATATGCTGATAAATGATATGCTGATAAATGATACGCGGATAAATGATACGTGGATAAGTGATATGCTGATAAATGATACGCGGATGAATGATAAGCGGATGAATGATACGCGGATAAATGATATGCGGATAAATGATATGATGCCAGCTGTTACAAAACGAATTAGCAAGATAATTGATGAGGAATCGTATCACGTGTTAATGGTGGGTTTATCAAAGACTGATAGCTTGTTATCAAGCAATTACACGTCTTTACTGGCATTGAAAAATTAAAAAATTGAAAAAAAAATAAAAACGTAAAAAAAGTATCTATTTGCTATGTCTTCTGTTATTGATATTTCTGCTCGCTTTTCAGCTATTGAATTGAATGTTAATGGTGTTGTTAATAAAATTAACAACAATATTGAAACCAAAAATGAAACCGTTGTGAAATTTATGCACGGTAAAAATATTATGATGTCTTGTGGTGAATATAAGGGTTATACTGGATTTGTGTACGAGTATTTTCCTATGCGTGTAAATTTTGAAATTGAAGAAAATGCGTATGTATTTGTTAATATGTGCGGTGATAAAAAGCTTGGTGATTTTATTGGTGATTCTGTTATTGTTGACAAAACTGAGAAAATGTACTGTATTAAAAATGGTGATAATGAGATTCTTTTACCTTCTGGTGATTGTGTTAGAATCGTTTGTTTTAGGGATAATGGTGTTTTAAAGGTTGGGAAAGTGGTGAATATTTCGGGTAATGAGATTGAAAGTGATTTTATGATTGGTGGTAAGAGATATGCGCATAAGCAATACGAGTATATTTACGAGTTGAGTGTATACAATTTGGAATATAATTTGGAATACAATTTGGAAAACAAAACTGACGGCAGCGATGACATTGAAGGTCTTTTAAAGCAGATTATTGAAAACGAGAGTTGTAATTTTATTGAACAAAAATGTTTTATTGGAATGAATGGTGTTATTATGGATGTATATATGGTGGTAAAGGGTGATTATGTTGGTAAATATGGTAAATTGTTGAGGGAGATTGGTGAGAGATATGTTCTTTTGAAAAAGAAGACTATGATTGTAAACAAAAATTTGGTTGATATAAGTGATAATATGGTTGTTGTAAAGAAGGGTATGAACAAGGGTCTTAGTGGTAAGTTGATTAACATTGAGGGATCGTGTTTGTATATTCAATTGGATTCGATTGGTAGATGGATTACATCACATGTAGTAAATGTAAAAAATGAAAACGTTGACAAGAAAATTTCTCCGGATGATGTGTTTTATATGGATTTGTTATTAAAAAATGGAAATTATATGAATGTGAATAGTATTGTAAAGAGGGATGGTGTTTGTGTGTATAGGGGTATTGAAAAGGATTCTTTTAGAATGAAACAGGTTGAAATTAACGAAAGTGAGATTGATAAAATGATGCCTGGTTTTATTATCAAGCAGAATATCGTATGTGATATGGGGCAATATGTTGAAGATAACGATAATGAAATTGACATTGAGCGATTAATTATGGATGAAAATGATATGTCTGATGAGAAATGCAAGGACGATGACAAGGACGATGACGATGAAGAAAATATGGAATGTAGTTACGATGAAGATGAGCAGAATGATCACTCTGAAGAAGTGGTTGTTAACGATGAGACAAAGGAAAAGGCGACATTTAAGGATGTGGAGAGAACTGGTTCTATGACGGAAAGTTTATCAAAGGATGAAAAAACATATTTAAAAATGATCAAGAAATGTAGTGAAATTTGTGGAGAGATTTCGAACGAATATACAATTATGGAAAATGTAAAAGACACCGTTAATAGATGTAAAATTGTAAAAGCATTTGATGCAAAGTATATAGTTTCATATTTTGTATTACGTGACATTGTGAGAAATGGCTATTGTTTAAGAAGGGTTTCATTTAATGAAAATGTAAAGAAATTGTATAATCGTGAGTTTTTCAACAAGAATTGTATTATGGGGTCTATATTTTTGAATGATGAAAACAATAAAGAAATCAAGAGGTTGCGTAAAGAAGGTAAATATTGTGATATTGTTATGGAGATGATGAATAATTGTAAAATGATGATAGAAGATTGGTATGGTGTTGTTGATTTTGAAAATGTAAAAATGATGGAGTTGATTCCTGTAAAAAGAAATGAAAGGAATGATTATAAAAAGACTTTTTTGACTACAAAGGATATATTGAGTGGTAATATATTTAGTAGTGCTAGAAAAATTATTAGGGGTGGTGATACCCAAAGATTGGTGAAACAATGGATTGATATGATTGTAAAATCTAATTGTGATAAAGTGGATGAAAGATCCAAGATGATTTGTGATTTTGTGATTAATAATTTTGAGGATGCACCTTTTGTGTTAAAAACATTAAAGGAATCATCGGATGAGATGGATAAATTGAAATATGATGAATTAAAACGTGTACACGATACTTTCGTTGAAAAGTTGAAGAATTATATGAAAATGAAAATGGATATCAAGAATGACAAGATAGATGAAATGGATAAAGAAAATAAAAGGGTTATGAAAAGAAGACTTGATTTAGAAGATGAAAAGTCAAGTAAAAAGGTTAATATTGAAAATATGAATGAAAAAATGGCTACAATGGTTTTATAAAAGGTAATATACAAGTAAAAGGTAATATACAAGTAAATTAAAGGATCCCAGATAAGTGTAACAGCTTATTTGGGATTTTTTGCATGTATTAAAATTTTTAAATTTATTTTATTTATAATATTTATATATAAAACAAAAGGGTCATAAAGATGAGTTTTATAACTAGTGAGAGTGATAAGATAAAGGAACCAGAGATGACAAGTGAAAATTTAGAGTCGATATTTCAAAATATAAATATTGGAGACCAGATTAAAGATCAATCATCTGAAGAATCAAATATAGATGATAAATTGACATCTGAAATGGTAGATGAAGATGAAGATGGAAGATTGACATCTGAAATGGTAGATGAAGATGAAGATGAAGATATGGATTATGGGAGCGAACCAGAAGAATTACCAGAAGAATTACCAGAAGAATTATCAGAAGAATTACCAGAAGAATCCGAAGGGGTTTCTGATTATTTGGCGGAAGTGAATTATGGTGACAGGACAGAATATGAAGAATCAAGAATGACACCTGTTGAAAAGCAATACAGTAGTATGATAGAGGACATTTTAATAAGGTTAGATATTGATATGAAATACAATAAACAGTTATATAAAATGATGGATGAAATTCTTGATTATATTAACAGATATATTAACAGTAATATCTCTAACGAAAACATAAATGTTGATATAAAAAATTCTACATTTGATAAAAAAATTGTAGCTGTATTGTTGATATTATACGAATTGAAGAGGGATGCTACCTTTGAATTTATGGGTATGGTTCGTTATTTAACACAATTGAGTAAAAAAAAGTTTTTTGACATTGGTACAGAAAAGTCGGTTTTAGAACGATACAAAAAAGAATTGAAATGCGGTGTAAAAAAAGATGATGACCAGGTGCTTATAAATGTAAAAATTGCAAAATGTTTAGACAAGATAATACAACGCAAATTGAGTTTGGATTTAGATATAATAAGGAGGAGTGGTGCACAAAGGTTAGATAACAATATTGATTATATAACAATAGAACGAAAAGAAGAGTATAAACCAACAAAGTTACTTGCTTGGGAGAGTGATGTATTACCTTGGACAGAGATTGAAATGGCCTTTTTAGAGAATATAACAAATGTAGAAGATATAAGTGTTGATAGTAGAAACGTATTGGTAAATACATTGATGAAAGGATACCCTAATATGCTTAAAGATAAAGAGTATACAGAGTGTTTCCAAGATGATTGTAGAAATAGGTTTATAAATAGTTATATTAATAAGGCAAAAAGATTACTTGAAAGTAGAAAGGGTATAATAGTACCTGAAAAAGAAAAGATTGCAAGCAAAAGAGCTGAGATAGAAAGTGCAAAGGGTGATGTAGATATAGATGATATAGAAAAAAGACTAAAGGCTATAGATAGTAGAATTACGAAAAGATTTAACAAGATGATAAAAGAGAAGGAGAAAATATTGAATATAAATGGTAGAAACAGTAGTGATGATGAAAACTTGCAAATAGTAGTTAGTAGAAACAGTAGATCTAAAGTCGTATTCGATAGAAATAAAGATCCTTTATATGAAAAACGATTAACTAAATACCAAGTTGATTACACTGACCCAACAAATTTTATTTACGTATACAATAAGGAAGACATTAATGATTACAAAAGGAAAGATGGAAGTTGGAAGTTGGATTTGATACTGGAGTTGTACATGCGGGCATACAACTTGAAAAGGATTGATTGTCAGGGATTAGGTATGACAAGTTTCCCGGTTTATCCTAATATGACAATATTTTCCGGTTACAATAATAGATTAACAACTTTTCCTGTACAACCTAATATGGAAGAATTTAAGGGTTATAATAATCTATTAAAGAGTTTTCCAGAACAACCTAAAATGAAAATATTTAATGGTTATGATAATCTATTAACGAGTTTTCCAGAACAACCCGAAATGAGAAAATTTTACGGTAGTAAAAATAAATTAACAGATTTTCAAGTACAACCTAAAATGGAAATATTTGTCGCTAATGGTAATTATTTAAAGAGTTTTCCAGAACAACCTGAAATGAAAAAATTTTACGGTAGTAATAATCCATTAAAGAGTTTCCCCAAACAACCTAAAATGGAATATTGTAAAGCTAATACTGGTGTATGTCCGACAAATTAAAATTTATTTAATTTTATTATAATATAAAATTAAAATTTACCTAACGATTCGGATTCTAATACGACTTCTTTGGTTAGCAATCGTATGATAAAGAATTGTTACAAAACTTGAAAAAAATGTAAATGTAGATTCGGGTGTAAAAATAAATAATTAATATTGTTTAATTAAATAACAAAAACCCATTTTCACCGACAGAATCGTTTAATTCTGGGTAATGTCTAAGTAATAATGTTTTAAATGTAGTGCCATCAATATGATCTATACCGAATTGTGTATAATATGTAGCATTATAATTCGTGGTATAAAATCTATCATTATATATTCGTCTAAATGTTTGTAAAATAAACACGGTATATATAGTTTCGCCAAAAATACAATTTGGCATTTTTTCTTCCAGATGAGTTCCAACCATTAAATCGATTTTTTCGACGTCATTATCATATATTTTAATTAAATTTTCTAAAATTGTATTATCTGTGGTTATATCTTCAAATTTCTTTGTTGATAAACCCAATCCTCGTCTAAAATCATTGTATCGAGGGACATTTCGTTCTCTGTCACGTAAAATGTCTGATATGGCTAAATCTATATTGCTATGATTAGGTATTTGTAAATTTCTTAGAAAATGGGGGAAATTATTTAAATCTAAACTACAAACTGGTGATTTACCGATAGAATACATTAAATCAGATGAATTATATGTAGTATTGATGTTTTTTGATTTATAAAATAAAGTGTCTTTTAAATATAAAATCTCTTTATCGGTATTTTTTAAAGAATGAAGGGTAATAGAATCGGGTAATAACGAGTGCATTTTATAAACACTAGTAAATTCTTCAACGATTGAGAAATTTACATTATCGTCCTTTATAGGACCTTTAGGGGCTCCAAGTAATATATCGGAAAAGGGGATTTTAAATTTACTAAAATCTATAAATTTAGATATAAATTTTCGTATTTTTTTACCGAAAACGCCATAATAGAACGTATCTTGCCCAGTGGATGTTACATCTGCTTGTAAAATAGTTTTTGTCCATTCTACGGTGTGTATTTTAGCTATTAAGCCACATACTATTAATCGCGATGTTCCGTATAATTCGTCATCTGACATTTTGTTATATTTTTCTTTTAATCTATCACATATATAATTATGTTCTTTAATAAATAATAAATGTAATAAGGCCAACCCGAACCACATATTCTTATTAAACCCGGTATTTTCGGTATTGTTTTTGATAGGTATATAGTTGTCATTTAACAATAAATGCCCAGAGCCATCTTTTTTTCGCAAGTGATCTTTATAAATTTGACTACCATCCCAAAAATGGCTATTTTCATTTAATGTATAAGTATCTTGATAAAAAACGGTTGCACCAACCTTCATTTCTGGTTTAAGTGCTAAACATTTACTATTATCCAAAACGTGATTAAACCAATCGTGAATCATAAATTGGATCCAAGATGCTACGAATAAGTTTGCTCCAGGGACATATTTCTCTCGATACCTTGTAAAAAACACGTCAGCTACAGTGGATGGGTCTGGGTCATAAAGTTCATAGTTATTTATAATAGGGATATATCGTCCAAAGGGTTGTCCTGAAGTACCTATGTAAGGATTTTGCAAATTAGTAAAAGTCCCATCGTCAGATCTAAAACGGGTATCGTTTTGTGCAATGTTAATATTATTATTTTCAATTATTGGTGTATTTTCTAATTTTTTTAATAATAATCTGTTTTTTATATATTCTAAAACCAATGATATATTTACTTTTACACTTTTTATTTTTGTATATTGTTCTCCGAATTTGACAAATTTTAATACATCAGGGAACATCGTTTTTTATACTATATATATATATTTTTTTTTTATAAAAAAATTGTATATTTTTTTTTTATAAAATAATTGTATATGCTAGACACAGATTATTATAAATTTTTAATAAAAATAATCATTGTATTTTATATTGTTATACCGATTAGTAAAGTTATAGATGTAAAAATAGATAAAGTGCCAGAAATCGACAACAATTTAGAATTAGTAAGATATTCATCAAAGATAAATACCTTTAAAGAAGTAGATGTTTTTTTGACAAACAAGATTCCAAAGGATGAATTGTCTAAATATAATTTTGCATTAACGGTAAGAAAATATTTCCCAAATGTTTTTCCTAAAAAAGAAATACCTTTACATAATCAATATGAAGTTGAGGAAGTATATAAATCTTTTTTTGAAATTGATGTTTTACCCAAGGCTTTATTTAATAAAGATTTATTAGACGAATCAGTTTGTATTCAAGAGGGTGCGTTTTTTAATAATTTAGAAAGGGAAGGTGATTATTATGTGATAGATTCTTTACATATGGACAAGTATAAATATAAACCAGGGCAATTAAAGCCATTGATGAAGGCGTATTTTAAATTTGAAAATGAGATATTAAAAATCGATCATATATATTATAATAATGCGATATATTATCCTAAAGATATGGGGTTTATTTTGGCAAAAAGGGTAATGTACAATTATTTGTTGATAAAAACCATTTTACAAGTTCATTTAGTAACAACTCATTTAAAAATAACTAGTATATGCGCATATTCTATACGTAAATTTATGTCTAGTAAAAATAAGATGAAACAATTTTTATGGAATTTTACAGTTGGTGTACATGGTATAAATTTAAATACAGGATCACTTATAGCAAAAGAACCAAGAGGTACAATAGATTATTTTATGCCATTTGAGAGTGATGGATTAATAGATTACATAAATGATAGTGTTAAAACTGATTGTAGTTCGTATATTTTTCCTAAAGAGCAAATGTATCCATGTGATATTTCGAGCGAATCTAAAAAAATATATGATATATATAAAAAATATATAAAAGAAATATTAAAAGAATTAAACAAAGATGATATGGATGAATGTATAAAAGTATATGAATATATAAAAGATAATATAAAAGAATATAAAAATAGATATATGGAAGAGGTATTTGCTAGTTATGTGTATACAGCATCTATATTACATATAATATCAGCTGATTTATTTCAACAAATGGTACAAGGTTATGATTGTCCTGTATCGATAAATAAAGATGGAACAATTAACAAATACGCATATGTAATGGCAATGATAAATATTATATATGTAAATGCGCCACAAAGAAAGTTATTTATGAAATTACCAGAGACATATGATATATTAGTTAGAAACGAATATAATAATATGCTTAACGAATTCTCAAATGCTAAATTTGAATCGATTGATATTTTTAATATAGACGCATCTGTTCAAAAATAATTATAATTTATTATTAAAAATTAATTATAATTAATTATTTCAAGTCATTTTTTTCAAAGCAAGTAAAGAAGTAATTAAAACAATTGGTGATAATATTAATCCGGGGATTGCTAATATATAACGACAGACTTCTTTTAAATAATAAATTGGCACATTATTGTTTTTATTAAATGCATTTTGAAAATCGTTAGAATATTTAGGCTGAGATGATTTTACCAAATCAATCATTTGGTAAGGTATAATTAATGAACTGAAAATAAAAAAGAAACTAAATGGGCCTTTATTTGTATTGAATGCACCGGCTGATGCTGGTAGAAATATATTTTTTATAAAATTCATATTAGTTAATTTAATAATTAATTGATCTGTTATTTGTAAATTATCAATAATTGATTTAAATAAATAAATATCACTGTTAGAAAGTGGTGTAAACTCGCTACCTGGGTATTTTACAGTTTCGTTTTGAATATCGATTATTGTTATCAATGTTACATCGTTGGTATTTGTAGTTTGTGTTAATGTATTATTAGTTTCGGAATATGTAATAATTGTTGTCATTATTATATATATAATAAATATTATTTTTATAATATTATTTTTTTTTCATAGGCTATTTCATTCATTGTGATACCTTGATCTAAATTTTTTTGACTTTCTAAAAACGAGTTACCGTCTCGTTCGCCCATTTCCAATGTGTATTTTAATCTTTCTGGGTCAATATCGAATGCGTTATTTAAGACTGTTGTATTTGGTTTAGGTCGTATAATAATTAATTTATCACCTAAAATTGATTTTAATTTATCTTCTTCATATTGTGCAATTTTGCATATAGCGGATGTATGCATATAACTTAATAAAGCGAGGCCATTAGTGGGGGGTGTATTTGTAAAACGTTGTCGCGTGTCACAGTCGACAAACATATATTTTCCATTAAAGCCATCATTTAAATCATTATTAATGATATAATTTAATGGGAAGATTTCGCATGCACCACCGTCGGTGAACAAGTCGTTTTTATAATTTACGGGTGGTACGGCTAACCACAATGCAGTTGAGCATTTAATGCCATCCAAGAGTTTATCGCCTGTAAACCAGGTTTCTCTATTTTGTGTTATATTATAAGCGACGGCGTGACAGTTATGTTTCACATCGTCGAATTCTTTTTGTGATATCAAGTTGAAAATTAATTCTTCTACTTTAATCTTTTTATAAAATCCCATTTTAAATAATGCAAAAAATAGTTTAAAAATGTTCCATTCGGGTATTGGTATACCGAGAAAGGTGCGTCTTTCTATAGCTGTGTCGATACTTTTAATATTCTTGTAAAAATTAGCTAGAGCGTCGAGTTTTTCAGATGCTACAATAGGGGCTTGAAACGCGCCAATGGAACATCCATAAACTTTATCGATTTTATATTTACCAGAGGCTAATATTTTTGATAGAACACCGGTTTGATATGCGCCTTTTGTTCCACCGCCACTTAAAATGACACGTAATTTTATTTTGTCTGACATATTGTATATAATATAAAAATAAAATAATTAAACTTATATTTTTATAAAAAGCAGCATTTTTTTTTTAAAAAGTTTATTTTAGAAGATGAATTTGTGTTAGTATATAAATTGCCGTATACATTCAAGTTGTTACAAGTCATTGACTGGATAATAATATTACCAGAAGTGATATTATTTATGGAGGAATTGGATATGACAAGATTTGTCATTGTTACATTTGTTATTTTTGTATTTGAGAAAGTTCCATTTGTAATAAACAAGTTAGAAGATGACAAATTTGTGTTGTGTATATTAGACGCGGTAAAACTGACTGCATCTAATAATTCATATGACATAGACATTGTATATATATATATTTAATAAATAATTAATTAAAAAATATAATTAATTAAATAAAAAATATAATTAATTAAAATAATTTATGTGGAGGGGGAGTGGGGAGGTTGAAATTGGGGGTTGAAAATTTGGGGTGTATTGATGTGAATACGGATGCAAAAACGATAGTATTATAACGCAAAAACGATAGTATTATAACAAGAATATCACGCGA
>Ga0214921_10001347_pt1 | contig 42375 bp, 41 predicted proteins | sample LL1505_MetaG_FD_177992 | JGI IMG/M metagenome (GOLD analysis project Ga0214921, IMG submission 177992) | Freshwater microbial communities from Lake Lanier, Atlanta, Georgia, United States - LL-1505 | ecosystem: Environmental > Aquatic > Freshwater > Lake | place: USA: Georgia | collected...
CAACCCCACCCGCTCCGAATCTTTGGCCCAGCCCAAATCCAAAGGCTAAGGCCAGTAGAAGCCCTACCCCAACTATCCCTGGAACGCGGGAATCTGGTTTATTTTCTACAGGCTTCACGCCTCTACCTTCTCCCAAAAACCCACTGCAGGAAAGTCGCAAGGTTGTCCTTTGGCTGTGCGCTTGGCATAAAGGAGCTATGCCACAAACCGACCAAAAGATCGCCCTTTGGATGGATCAGCTCCGTCGGATGCGCGAGATGCAGTACGTCTATCACAAAAAGTTTTTTCACGGTCTTTACCTCTTTCTCGTTCTCGTGATTGGCTGCCTTCTTTGGGACAGCCCCATGTCTCTGGCCCTTGTTCCCCTCCTCGTCATCACCGCTGGAACCCAGTCCTGTTTTTATCTCCACTTTGTCGACTTCGCCCGCATCCACGCTCGCTTTATAGAAGGTCGTTTGAACAAGGCCTTGGGGAAAGACACTCTCGTCGGATCGGAAATTGAGGATCTCTACTTCTATCCGATCGATGTTCAAAAGATCGGGGGCTTTGTCCCCACGGCGCCTCTCCGCTTCTTTAGCTTCTACACCCTCCACTGGGTCGCTCTATGGCTCGGCCTTGCGGCTTTTGCCCTTTGGCGCCTTCTCCCCATGATGGGTCCTTGCGGTCGCTCCTATCTTGTCCTCGTCGCTCTTTGGGGAGGCTTGAATCTTGCTTATTTGTCATGGTTTTTTAGTAGGCGAGAAGGCCTCGTTTCGATCGAAAAGTTTCTGCGAAAATGAACCGTTGGCTTCCTCGTTGGATTTTAAGCCGGTTTTCATCCGCGTCTCGTCTGTCACCTCCACCCCATAAAAAAATCAGTCTGCCCGAGGTTACTCTTCTGATCTACAACCCGGAAAAAAGTCCGGATCTTTCCGCCCGGGTGATCAACCATGTCTGCTCAGGAATCGAATTCGGCGCGGTCCGACATCTTGCCGGAAGCCAACCCTCCATCGCGAACCCCGGGAAATTCATCCGGGTTCCTCCGGCGGATAAAAATCAGGGGCAGCGGTTTCAATCCCTCGAGCTCAACCGGTATTTTACGACCCCCTTTTTGATGCATATCGAGGCGGACGGATTCCCCGTCAACTTTCATCTCTGGGACCCAGCTTTCCTGAACTATGATTATATCGGCGCCCCATGGCAGAAACGGGGTCTGGAAACCGGCACGAACCGGGTAGGTAACGGTGGCTGTAGCCTCCAGTCCAAGAAATTCCGAAACTTTATCGACGCCCATTCCCACCTCTACCGCGAGGGGGTACTTTCAGATGTCTTTTTTTGTCAGGAGCTCTACCCCCAAACCTTGGAGGCGGGCATCCGGTTTGCCCCGCTGGAGCTTGCTCTGCGGTTTTCGATGGAAAATCGGATCCCCGAATTCCCCCGCTGGAAACCCAGCCAAAGCTTTGCCTTTCATGGAAGATTCCCTTATTTTCGAAAATATCTTAGCCCCTTTGGAATCACTGCCGACAAGTAAATACACCTTTACAAGCTAAAGGCTTATCTTTTTATTCCACGGATTCCTTGGATTTAAATACCCCCGCCGGCGGTGGTGACAGACTTTGAAAAAATTACCCCTTGTTTTGAATAGTTAAAGTTACCTTCGCGCAATCCTCTAACGGTCATCACTCCTTGCGCGAAACTTCTATTTTTTTGAGTGTTTTTTTTCTTCGTTGGCTTTGGCGAAGGTGGGGTCAAAAAGGGTTGGGTTCTTAAGGAGTGCGTTCGCCACAAATCGGTGCCCTTCCTCGTTCCAGTGGGCATCGTTTTCCCAGTAGTATTTTTTCCGGACCTCAACCGGATTTCCTGCGTTCGCAAAAAGAGGAAAAAGGCTGATAAAGTTTGCGTTGTGTTTTTTTGCCCATTCTCCCCATAGGACTTCAGCACGGCTTTTGTGGGTGAGCTGGGGAAGTTGTTGGGGCCAGGGATATACAACAATAGTCAGTGGAATGCCCCTTTTTGCGAGAATTTCCGCAATTTCATCCATGTTTTTTTGAGCACTGTTTAATCCTTTTTCAATGTAAGTACTATAGGGTCCTTGGTAATCTGGCCAGTTCCATGCCCATTTGGGGATTTGGTCATAATCAGAAATTCCTATTTTTTTCTCTCTTCCCCTCCACACTAATCGAAGATTTCGCGAGATGGCTCCAATAATTACGAAGTTATTTTCGATCTCACCCTCAAGCCAGCTATTCATTTCTTCAATCCGGGCAATTTCTTTTGCCTTGTCCTCAAATGGTGCATAGGGAATCTCTACAGCTTTGCCATCTACCTCTTTATACTGTAACTCGTTAAGAACATCCGATATGTCAGAGAACATAATCACCTGATCTACTTCCAATCCAATTTGGTCTAAAAGATATTTTAAGCGGATTTTTTCCAGCAAGGGGCAATAGGAAACCACGGCGCCATTCAAAACCTCGATTCCCTCCTTTTCGAGAGCATTCGAAATTATTCCGACAAAGGTTTGATCCCACCCGATGCTGATTCCCTCAGTAAAAGAATCTCCCATGAAAAGTATGCGCGGCTTTTTTTTCTTAATAGATACTTCTCTGTTTTCTCTATCCTTCATTCCTAAAGAGTTGCTAAAGAATTCACAGGAGTAAGGCCCAATGATGTCTATATTTTTGGCCATGGGTCTGATGCCATGGTGGTAAAGATCACTTTTTTCGCGATGGGGAGCAGATACAACACGAGGCTTAATGAAGAAAAATTTGTATGCCTGCCGAACAGCAAAGTCTGACCCGATCAAACCGGCAAACAAAATTATTCCCAGGAGAACCCTGTGCTTTCTATGAAATTCTTTAGTCAAAATGAGTTTAGAATAGAGTGTAAATAAAGGGCGCGGCCCCCGTCCCGCCTGCCAAGAGAAGAGCTCCCATAAGAAGGAATGCGAGCAGTATCGGGAGAAGCCACCACTTTTTGTTTTCCTTTAGAAAAATCCAGAATTCGCTGAAAAACCCACCTCCGGCATTCGCGGCCTGCTCTTCGAACTTGGAGGACCCTTGATTGCTCATCTTTAACCTTGCCGAAGATAACTGGCCGTATCTGTTCTGCCAATCGGCCTTTTCCACATCGATGGGACTTGAGGAGGACTGAGATCCAATATGTCATAACCTGTGGCACGCAATAAAATCCCAATCGGGGTAACTACCCCGTAAAAAATCAGTCCCAAAAGAACATGCGAAACAACCCATCCAATTGGATAGGTCAGTAGAATCAGACCCACGAAAATCGGCCGGATAAGTGTAGGGAAGACTAACCCGGCAAGGGAAATGGCGCCTGCAACAGCCCAGCCGATCTCGACCTCATGCCAATGCCCGGTCTTTCGTGCGATCGACCACCCGACCAAGGCGCAGAACGCGGGAAACCATATTCCGGCAAATTGCCGCAACTGTTTTTGCCCAGGATTCCACTGAATCGCGATCATAATTTAATCCAACTCAAATCCTTTGAGATATTCCGCACGAGCTGCACCGCTGGCAGCGGCATTCTCCTCCTTCAGGAGTAGAAAGTTGCCGATCACCAATGCATCCATGTCGGTATTGAGAAAGCAGCGGTACGCTTCTTCGGCGGTACAAACAATCGGCTCCCCCCGAACATTGAAGCTCGTGTTGATGATCACAGGAAAGCCGGTCTTTCTTTCAAATGCTTCCAAGAGCCTTCGATAGCGATTCCCAGGCCCCACTGTCTGCATGCGGGCCGAGAAATCCACATGAGTGATTGCCGGTAGGCTGGATCTCCTGTCCTTCACACGATCCAGACCCGTTTTTCCTTTGCCGGATGACTTTTCCCTGTGCTTCTCCAAAATCGGCGCGACCACCAGCATGTAAGGGCTGCGATGCTTCCGATCGATTTGAAACCAGTTAGCTGCTTTTTCCTCCATCACCGAAGGCGCAAAGGGACGGAACGACTCCCGAAACTTGATCTTCACATTCATCTGCGTCTGCATCTTTTCGCTTCGGGCATCCCCTAAGATGCTTCTAGCTCCCAGAGCTCGCGGTCCAAACTCCATTCTCCCGTTCACCCATCCCACCACTTTCTCAGATGCAATCAGGCCAGCTACCTCGTCACACAGTTTGGCCTCATCCGGAATTTGACGGAATTTTGCCCCTTCTTTTTCAAGAAAAGCCCGGGTTGACTGATCCACTGGTTCCGGCCCCAAATAGGATCCTTGCATAGAATCTTCAGGTTTTGCGGTCCGCGGTTTTTCGATAAGTTGATACCAGGTGAAGAGAGCGGCCCCCAAGGCTCCCCCTGCGTCTCCCGATGCTGGTTGAACCCAGATATCCTCAAAGGGCCCCTCCCGTAAAAGCTTTCCGTTCCCCACACAGTTAAGGGCCACGCCCCCTGCCAGACAAAGGTGTTTCATGCCGGTTAATTCATGTGCATGCCGAGCCATCTTGAGCATCACTTCCTCCGTCACCACCTGGATCGATGCGGCCAGATCCATCTCCCTCTTTCCAATGGGGGACTCCTTCTTTCTTAAAGGCCCGCCAAACAGAGCATCAAACTTTTTGGACGTCATCGTCAGTCCTCCAACATAGTTGAAGTAGGACTGATCCATCCAAATCGAGCCGTCGTCAAAGATCCTCACCAAGTGCTTTCGGATCAGGTCGGCATAGAGTGGCTCCCCATAGGGGGCTAGTCCCATCAGCTTGTATTCACCGGAATTAACCTTGAAGCCGCAGAAGTAGGTGAAGGCAGAATAAAGAAGCCCCAGAGAATGTGGAAAGTGAAGTTCCTTCAGCAATTCAATTCGATTTCCCCGCCCAACCCCGATGCTAGCCGTGGCCCACTCCCCAACCCCATCCATCGTCAGGATGGCAGCCTCTTGAAACGGCGAAGGAAAGAAGGCACTCGCAGCATGGGACTCGTGATGGCTTGGATAGACGAATGCTCTCTCATAACCAGGCAACTGATCGCGCATCCTCTTTGCTAAAAATAGTTTATCCTTCAACCAGACCGGAACGGCCCGCAAAAACGAAGGGAATCCGGCAGGCGCTAGCGCAAGATACGTCTCCAGCAATCGGTCAAATTTTCGCAGTGGCTTTTCATAAAAGGCCACGTAGTCCAAGCCACCCGCGCCAATTCCAGCTTCTTTCAGGCAATAATCCACCGCCTTGGCGGGAAACGCCTCGTCGTGCTTCTTGCGGCTGAAACGTTCTTCCTGGGCCGCTGCCACGATCTTTCCGTCCACAACAAGGGCGGCGGCGGAGTCATGGTAAAAGGCCGAAAGGCCAAGGATTTTCATGCTGTTTCTTCCAAAAACCGCTTCTGAAAAATTCTCATGACGACGTGGGGATCCGACCATTTTTCATAGACAGTTCCCCAGACCAGATCGGGCTCAAAGATTTCGAGAATCCTCCGCAGCTGTTGTTCATTCTCATAAACCTGCGCCTTGCCTCCCAACATGTCCAGATGAGCCCGCTCCCGGGACCCCCCGTAAGTGATGACGGGCTTGCCTAGCACGGCAAATTCCCCCACCGCTAACCCAAAGGTCTCCCCGTGCCAACGGGCATGAAGCATCGCGTCGCAAGTAGCCAGAAAAGAGGCTTTTTCATCTGGGCAAGATGTGCCAGGAAGATAATGAACATTTCTCAGATGTTTTGTTCCAGGAATTTCCCGCGTGTTGAGGAAGCAAAAGTGATCGTCGGGGTGCTTGCGGGCGTGCTCCACAACGACTCGCTGAACAAAGGGGATGTTAAAGGTATCCGTGGCTCCATGCCGACCAAAGACCGTGGCCGATCCTGGAATCTCAAGCCGCGATCTTAAGTTTTGTTTTGCCTGCAAACGCGGCACAAAGTGGGGTACGAATGAATCTTCCTGTCCAGTCATCGCTCTGGATGCCCAACTTGAAACAAATGCAAAACGGTCGCCATGGAACTCATCCGTCAAAAACATAGCATGAATGCAATTCGGCAAACCGGGCACTATAAAATGATCAAAGGGGCCAGGTTTAATCTGATAGAGAATATCTGCTCTAAGGTTCCGCAGTTGATACGACAGTTCTTTTATTGAGCAGTAGGAAACCAAGGGGAATCTTTCTTTCCATTTGGCATATACGGGATTATTCGCCTCACCCGACCCAACCCGGTGACAGATCACGGAACGGTTCCCCAACACAGATTCATTAAAGTTTGCATAATCCCAAAGAGCGTTTTCCGAACCCCGAAAAGTCATCGTATTCGAGTGGAATGAGATAATCATGTCGTTTTATGCACGTAAAACTCTATGTTATGCCAGACAACACTTAACTTGTACCCGCTGGATGTGAGGCGACGGTACCAAACCGAACACCGGGAAGGATTCCAAATACCAATCCAGTAAGGCCGAATAAATCTGTTTCGAATTCCCCGACATACTGAGGAAGCCTCCCTTGCTGCCCTTGTGGTGATGGCGGTAGGCCCCATTTCTCGCTTTTTCCCAGACCAATCCGTCAGGCGCCCTTCCCGAACATCTGTCAGGGGTCGGTTGCGCCGGAGCTGCTGCAACACCAAGGGCCGACTCTCCCAAGCTTGAATCGTCCAATTATACCCTGCGGTTTCCAACCAAAGACCCAAGCTTCCCACAAGTCCGTCCCCTGCCGACATCTCTATTAAAATTCCCGGCTTCTCCTTAAGCTGAAAACGGTTCTGGATTTTTTTGAAAAAACCCTCCTTAGTGAACCCCTCACTTTCAAGGTCCCAGCGCCTCTCGTAACCGATAATCTTTTTTCGATATAGAAACTCGTTCCAGCATGGAAGTTTACGATAAATCCATCCTCTAGCTTGACGAATGAGAATTTTTCCCCTCACTGTGACCCACGAAGGTCTACGGGAATTTGTCGGGTTGTTCTACTCGCCCCCGTGATTTCGCCTGCTATAAATATGTTCATTCTATGGACTCTATGTTGACTTTACCTAGTCTTTTTCGATTAAAGCAATGCTGGGAAAAGTTTGGGGTTTTTTTGCCAAGAAGGTTGTTGGACTGGGCTGAAATAAATGCCTGCCCCCAGGAGATCTCCGATGATGTTGTTGCGGAAGATCTTGATTTTTGGCGTAATCGCCGTATCGCCTTGGTCAAACAGACGGCCTACCACGCGCTCTATACGGAAACCGGAGGCAAAGATTGGACCCGGATCGTGCTCTCCAGTGGTTGCCATTTGGGCCCGTTCTCTTTTCTTGCCGAAATGAATGCGAATTACTTTGTCGTCAAACAGGCGCGGGAGGCCGAAACTTTCGCCTGGAAAGAAAAATTTGCCTATGACCCCGACCCGCTTGCTCTTTGCGACAAACTGCTTGCAGACATTCAGGAGGTGGAGTCTTCCCCTCGAGGTCGCGAATTGCCCGAGGTCGACGACATTCCATGGCAGGATTATGACCTGGTGGTCTCCTTCGACATCTCTGTTCCAGAAAGAATTGTGCGTCAGTGTCCCCGCACCCTCTGGGCCTACTATTCCATGGAAAATGGCGGCCCTTTTCAGAAAGCCTCCCTCCACGCCCCTCAGGGCGGTTACCAGATGTTTTTTAACCAGGGATTCCGCCGATATCGTGGCCGCCCAAAAAATCGGCCTCACATACTGGAATTTCCTCTCCAATTTCAGTCATCCGCGGCATGGCATCAACTCAAGTCGGCCGTGGGGGCCCCGCCCACCCGCTCAACCATCCTAGTCGAAAGAAATAGCTGGAAGGATCCTTTGCCACCCTCAGCCATTCCCCTGGGGCGTCTTTCCGGAGACGCCACCGAATACCTCAGGAAGATGTTCTCGGCTTGGGCTTGCCTTCACACCACTGATTGGCCTCGGTGGGGAAATTGGGCAGTGGAGTCGGTATTTGCGGGATCCCTTTTTTTGGGAAATGCCGCTTCCCTTGCCCATATTTCACCCCTGCTTCCGGGGCTGGACTGCCGGACCTTGGCCAAAGCCGTGGCCTTGGCCAACTGGCTCGTGGAGAAACCTTCCCTTTGGAAAAGCTTCCAGCAGCTGCAAGCCCGCCTGATTGAGCAAGTGGCTTTTCGCCGTCCCTTGGCCGACCTCACTCAACGGGGAAAGGATTTTTTCCAATGAGTCGCCCCTCCGTCTCTCTTGGTTTCTGCGATCTTCACGTGGGCGGGCGCTCTTTTTTTACGGAGCTTCTTTCCCCTCACTTCGACATCACTTGGGATGATCCGTCTGAGTTTGTTATTTACGGCCATATTGGGCACTCACACCGCCTTCAAAACGGGGTGAAAATTTATTGGACTCAGGAGCTTTACGGACCGAACTGGAACGAGTGTGACTACGCCATCATTCCAAAATTGGTGGAGGATCCGCGGGCTTACTATCTTCCAATTTACGGCTTCGACGGCAGGGCGCAAAATCTCGTCCGGGAAAAGGTTCCGGATCCTGTGAGTATCCGCGAGACCAAACCACACTTCTGTTCCCTGCTTTGTGCCTACGCGGACCGGACTACGAAAAAAAGGACCCGATTTTTTCATGTTTTAAACCGCCGCCGTCGAGTGGATTCCACGGGCGGGGCTCTCAACAACACGGGAATCCGAATTCCCAAAACCTCCCGCTACCAAAGTAAGATCGATTGGATCCGCCACTATCGCTTCAATCTCGCCTTCGAAAACCGCTTTTGCCCGGGCTGGACAACGGAGAAGCTGGTGGATCCGCTTCATGTGCATACCATCCCCATCCACTGGGGGGACCCCCGTGCCAAGGAATACTTTAATCCTGAATCCTTCATATCAGCCCATGATTTCAAAAATCTGGAAGAATTAGCCGAATATGTGATCCATGTGGATGAAACCCCGGAACTTTATGCCCGCTACGTTCAAGCCCCCCCTTTTCACGGCAATCGTCCAAACCCGGCATTCGATCTGGATACACTAGTCGATTTCTTCCGAAGAATTTTTTCCACCCCCTTGCGTCCGGTGGCGCAAAGGCGCTGGTTCTTTCCACTGACCAAGTGGCGGCTGACGAAGAGAAACAAGCTTCCGGGCCAATGAATCTGCCTCGCTGGAATCGCCTGACTGGTTGGAAATGGAGGCGCTGGGCACGAAAAGCCCATGAGTCGGTGGAGGAAATCCGCAGGGATGCCGCCCGGATGTCGGCAGGGCTCCGATCCGACGGGCCCTTTGCGGCCGGCAAGGTGGGAACCACGGAACTGATGACCTTGGAATATTTTGACCGCCGAATCCAGTTGCCATGGCCCCAATCCGCATCTTGGCGCAGGCCCACCACCCGGCTGTATGAGTGCTCCGGCTTTTTTCCCGTCGAAAAAAGAAAAATCCTTGCCTGGGTCACCTTGTTTCTGGAATCCCTGCAAGCCCTGGATCTCGTCGCCGAATGGCAGACGCCAGACACGTTTCTTTCGGCTTACGAAAATCGCTTGCTGACCCTCCGAGCTCCCTGTTCCGCTCGGATTAGCCTGAATGCCCTGCACCCTGTCCATCCGCCAGCTCTATGGTTGACGGAGCTTTGCTCTCTCCGCTGGCTTGTAATCAGCCCGTTTGCAGCCACGATTCATTCCCAGTTGCCACATCTGGAAAAACTTGGTTTCTTCCCGCTCGAGGCGTTGCCCTTGCTTCCCCATGTCCGCGCGAACTGTCAGATTCTTCGGTGCCCCCAGCTACCCCATCTCGAGCCTCCCAGACATCGGGACTGGTTCGAGACACTCGCAGAAATGAAACTAAAGATGCAATCCTTGTCCTTTGATGTGGCCTTGGTGGGAGCAGGCGCTTGGTCCCTGCCCTTAGTCGCCCATGCCAAAAAGCTGGGGAAAAAGGGCCTGCATTTAGGCGGACAGTTGCAACTTCTGTTTGGCATCAAGGGAGGCCGATGGGAACAAGGAAATTTTTACAACGAGGCCTGGGTACGACCCGTAGGAGTGGAAAGGCCCGCAGGCTTCATGAGAATGGAAAACGGTGCATATTGGTGAATCCTCTTCCGATGCATAGCTTGAAACTTAGTTTTTTCCGCTCTCATGCCGGAGGGGTATCTGAGTGCGCAGATTTCGGGGCCTCTTCTTTCGTTCTTCGTCTAGAAAAAGGGGGTCATAAATATTTCCCATTTTTGTTTCTGGCCCTGAGCCTTTCATCATGAGGACTCCAGCTTGGTTGAAAGATTGGAGGGTACGGAGAAAAATCAGGCAATTCCAGAGAGCAGGCTCTTGGCCGTGGGCCCTGGGTTATGGGGAGTATAAGGAACAGAAAATAGGCCAAATCTTAAAATCGGGATGTTTTGATCCGGAGTTTTTACAGCCGAACTTCGGTTATGGCCTCGATGAGCGAATTGTGGAAATCCCTTGGTTCTTCAAACGAATCCCACCAGACAAGGGGCGCCTACTGGACGCAGGATCAGCGCTCAATCAGAAAATCTACCTGACTCAACCGGCTTTGGCGCGGAAGGAGATTCATATCGTGACCTTGGCTCCTGAGGAATTCTGCGCCTGGAAATCCAGAGTTTCGTACCTGTTTGAGGACCTTCGCCACTTACCCTACCGCGATGCTTGGTTTGACGAGATAGTATCTATTTCCACATTAGAGCATATCGGCATGGACAATACCCGATTGTACACCACCGATCCTGCGTATCGGGAGAAGTCTCCCAGGGAGGCCAGTCGGGCTTTGGGTGAACTTTCCCGGGTGTTACGGCCCGGTGGAAGGCTTTGGCTGACAGTCCCGGTGGGGAAGCCGGCGGATCTTGGTTGGCTGCAGATTTTTGAGCCGTCTGCCTTGGAGGCCTTAGTCTATGCCTCCGCCTTCAACATAGCTGGCACATGGTACTATCAGTACACATCGCAAGGCTGGAGGAGGGCGCAGGCGTCCGAGGTCGCCGGGGCAACCTACTTTGACTGGCACAGCACTAAAACCTACGACCCGGACAAAGCTGCGGCAGCAAGGGCTGTGGGCTGCCTTGAGCTTGTGAAAAAATGAGCTTATGAAAGGTCCTGAAACACGAGCTTTTTTACGAGTTGCGGAAAAGATGTTCCGGACTTCCAACCCAGTCTTTCTTCGGCCCGACGAGGGCATCCGCGACTAACTTCCAGATCTGTGGGGCGGAGCAGCCGAGCATCATGGCGCACATGATGCTTCCAATTCAAACCGACCTCGCGGAAGACCCTTGCAGTAAAATCTTCTAAGGAATGGCTTTGCCCGGTGCAAATGACGAAATCTTCCGGCTTGCCCTTTTGCAGCATTTTCCACATGGCAACGACGTACTCAGGTGCCCATCCCCAATCACGCTGAATTCTCAAATCCCCGATCACAAGTTTTTCCTTGGAGCCTTGGGCAATCCGCAGCGCGGTTGTGACAATTTTCTGAGTCACAAACCGTGCCGGACGCAAAGGTGATTCATGGTTGAAGAGAATGCCGCAACAGGCGAAGAGCCCATAGGCTTCCCGATAATTTGCCACGGCGTGGTGGGCGGCTGCCTTCGCCACCGCATAAGGGCTCCGCGGGCGGAAGGGGGTTTCCTCCGTGGCCGGTTGAACGGTGTTCCCATAACACTCACTAGAGCTCGCATGATAAAATCTTGCCGGATGATGAAGAAGGCGCAGGCATTCCAAGATGTTGAGAGTCGCCACCGAAATACTTTCAAACGTTTCCACTGGATAGTGAAAGGAAAGACCCACCGAGGTCTGCCCACCCAGGCTGTAGACTTCTTCTGGGTCAGATGCCTGAAGTACCGCCAAGACGCTTCGAAAGTCGTTTAGTGAAGCAGAGTGTAATCGGACCATCTCTTTAATCCCCAGTTTGTCCAAGTTTGAAAAAAGAGAAGTCTCGTGATCCCGTGATGCCCCATGAACTTCGTAGCCCTTACCTAATAGCAATTGTGCCAAATAGGCGCCATCCTGGCCGGAGACACCCACAATCAGAGCGCGCTTAGGTCGGTGTTTCATGAACTTTTATCCAAAAGCGCTAAAAGTGCCCGGCGAGGATTTCGCAGAAGGGAGCAAACCCACCCAAAGAGGGAGGCATCCCGGCGAGCGCGGCACTCGATGGTCGAGGATCGCCAAATGGAGCCGTTGGGTTTCACGAACATCTTCCAAAAGGTTTCCGGTCTTTGCTCGAACTCCAGCGTAGCTTGCAAAAGCAGTGCCGAGGGCTCACTCTCTTGCTTCCAAGCAGTTTGGATTAAGCGATCAATGGTCTGCCGGATAGCTCCTTTCTCGATTTCCCATTTCTCATGGATTGTATGGATTGTTTTGCGTGCCCTTTGACCTATCCTCTGGAATTCTGCGTGGGATCGTTGTGATGGCATGAAAAGTCGTTTTTCATCTCCTCCGTAAAGAATCCCGTCAACCCCTCCCGTGATGTACTCGTTGGCTGTGGGCTGATTTTCTGCCACAACGCACATTCCCATGGCCATAGCCTCAATGAACGTCATGCCGATTCCTTCCACCCGGCGGGGAGCAACATAGATATTGAATTGTCTTAGATTTTCCAAATAAGCTGAATGAGATTGCCACAATTGCTCTGCGCCCTTTTTCGCGTCGCCCGAGTTCGTCACACCGAATAGGGAATCCCCCATTTTGCGCACCTCAAGCCGGCAGACAGGCAGCCCAGATACAAGCTGGCTTGCGGCTTGTGAATCAAGTTCTTGCGGCATCCGTTCCCAGAAATATCCGCTTGGACCATGTTCCCAGCCAACTTCCTGAAATCCGGAGGGATCAGGAGCATACTGAAGATAGCGACTGGAGAGCCCAAGCCCAGAGAGCCTTTGATGCAAAGTCCTAGAAAAACATATCCACTCCACTTGTCGTAGACTGGAGAGATAGTTGTCTGGACTCATCCGTGTCAGATCGTACATCGGCATGCATAGAACCTTAGTAAATTGCGAACACCACGCCGCCAAATAGTCCAGCTGGAAAAGAACTAACAAGCGGGGAGCGCTATATGAAAGCGATGGAAGATACTCTTGGAGCGTAGCCACATCTCCATAAAGCATTCGAACCTCTTGACCGATGGCTTTCTTCAGCCAATCAAAAGACTGGGTATAACGGTGATGTGGATGAGTTAAAAAGTGGATCATATAATCACACAACTGTGGCTAATACTTAGCCGAAAGATTGCTACATTCACGAATATCGATAACCGGTTTATAATACATTCAGGGAAGAAAGGCGTATGTCGCTACGAAGCATTTGCCTCCCGCAAATTTTGAATCGTCCCCCTAATTCCCGCTCGGAGATTTCCACGGAAGACGAAACCGGTTTTTAAGATCCGATCAGAGCACACCTCATAAGAAAGTTGATTCATAATCTTTGAATTAACATACTTAATTTTAAGCTTAGGCACATAATGATAGATTTCCATGGCCACTTGTCGGACAGTGGCGTTTTGAGTAACCGCATTAAATATGTCTCCATCAAATTGCTGCCTTGATATAAAGTGATGAACTACGCGAATAGCATCACCCAAATCTAGATAAGGTCGCATTTGATCTAAGGCCGTTCTCCAAACGGAGATTGGCTCACCCATCACCGCCTGCCAGCAGAATTTGTTCACGGCGGTATGAAAGCGCATTCCTGGCGAATCTCCGAAAATCGTCCCAAAGCGAAGGGTAAGATAACGAAGTCCGGTTTTTCCCCGATACTTTTTTAACCACTTTTCTTCCATGAGCTTGAAATGAGCGTAGGGGCTCTGTGGCTTGAGTTCGTTTTCTGGACAAGATTCGTCTACCTCGTTTTTTTGTGTTCCATAAACACTCGTACTTGAAAGATGGATTAATCTGGCTTTTTTCTTGGCAACAGCTTTTGCCACATGCTGGAGGCCTTTGTAATTATTGTCTTCGAACTCCTTTTCTCTGCCGAAACTCGAAGCCGCATCGGTAATAGCCGCCAAGTGAACCAGAACATCCTCTTTTCGCAGCATCTTTGTAAGATCTACATTCCGAACATCTTTTTCGATGAATGTGTACTTTCCTTTTTTTGGCAGGTTGAATAGCGAGCAGTATCTCTGTGTCATCAGATTGTCGATCATCAGAATTTCACATCCCGGAAAGGAAAATGGCAAATCACGAATCAATCTAGATCCAATATGCCCCAGCGCACCTGTGACAACGATTTTCATCTATTTACGATTTTGCGTTGAGGTAGCCGCCAGGATGGCAAGTGAACAAAAGTTTTGCTTCGATATCCCGGTCTACCGAAAACCTCTTATTTGTTTTAAGAAATTCCTTTAGTGCTGTGGCTGGGTTGTTACCTGGTCCCCATGGGCGGGGTCGATGACCTTGCGCTGGAATTGACTCCACAATGGTGTCACCACAAATCAGGTAGAAGCCTTTGCCTACAAAAGGAGCGTAACTCCTCAATTCCTTTAAAACATGATCGTGGGTGTGAAATGAATCCAATATCACCATTACTTTTTTGCATTTCCCGATTATCTTTTTGACTTGTTCAATTGTGCCGCAGTCAGTGCTGCTTCCTGTGACAAGCTTGATGCGGGAAAATAATCTCGCGTTTTTTGCCAGTCGTGATCGAAGGTTCTTAGGAATATATATATCGATCCCGATTACCTTTTTCCCACCCATTAATTCTAACATGGAAGCGCTAAAAAGCAGACTTCCTCCCCAAGCCACCCCAGTTTCAATAATATAATCCGGCTTTGTTTTATAAATAATTTCCTGCACAGCAAACATGTCTTGGGGAAGATTCAGAAGAGGCTCTCCCATCCACGAGTTCTGATGTATCCATCGATACTTATCCGCTTCGACAAATACACTTTTTGCTTTGTACCCCAGACGTGAATTTTTATTCATCATAATTGCAGCTTTTTGATTTAAGGCCAAAAACTGCTGTTTTGTAATTATTTTGCTCATTTATTTTTTGTTTCCTTTAGAAAGTTATCATATTTCCTGATATAGTCCCTCTCTTCATATGGACGATTGCAAAGAACCAACATGACAGCCTTCGAGTCCAAATATCTTTGCTTGGCCCAGATCCTAGGAGGAATGAGAAGCCCTTGCCCCTCATGGCTAAGGACGTACCTCCTTTTCGACTTTCCATCGTCACATTCGATGCTGATTTTACCATGGATACAGACGAGGAGTTGAGCGCATTTTTTATGGGCATGCATTCCTCGGACTGCGCCTCGTTTCGCCCATACGGTAAAAACTCTTTTTACCGCAAAGGGGACGCCCTCCACCTTACCGTAGGCGCATAAACTTCCGTTTAATGATATATGCCGCTTAAAATGTAATTTTACTTCTTTATTGGATATTTTCAAAGATATTCTCTTATGCGTATTTTTGTGTGAGTTGTTCGTAAAAATCATCATTTGGACGCCAGCCTGTTGCTCTCTTGAATTTAGACGAATCAATCACTACATTTCTGTTTTCTATTTCAGAAAGCCCCCCGGGTGCTTTCACATTTTTAATTTTGACTCTTTTGCCAGTCTTATGAGCGGCTAATGAAATTACATGACGGAATGCTCCACCTATACTTGTGCCTTTTCCGCTTCCTATGTAAAAGGTTTGACCGTTTGTTTTTTTTGCATTTATTGCAGCAGCACACAAGGCTGAGACCACGTCATCTATATATATATAATCTCTTTTACATGTTTGTTTAACAAACACTTTAATTGTTTTCCCCGAAAGAGCTTGCAGATATATTTTATCTAAAATACCTCGTTTTATATTTTGTGAGTCTTGGCGCTTTCCGTATACATTGCCAAGCCTCAAAGCACACCCTTGAATCCATCCTTCCTTGATATACTGTTTCAAATACATTTCGGCTGAAAGTTTGCTTATATCATAAAATGTACATGGGTTATCTCTTGTCTTTTCATTAATTGGATTTTTTCTGTTTATTCCTGCTTGTGTAGCCGTTCCTGTTATTATCACTATGGGACAATGACTTTGTGTCTTCAGGTATTCCATAAGCTTTAGAAGCCCCAGAACATTAGACTCTAAATCAGCCACGGGGTTCTTTTTAGCCTCGTAAATGCTCGTCTGACCTGCGAGATGAAACACGTAGTGAATCACCGGTAGTCTCCTCTTGGCCCAAGAATCCGTTACCAGATTATGCTGGATCCATCTAATTCTGGATGTGCTGTTATGGTGTGCTCGGCTTTGACAGAATAACGAACACTTCGTTGATTTGAGTCGCTCTATTAGAGCCGTACCAATCAAGCCCCTTGCACCCGTAATGAGGACGTTATGCTGGTTGTCGATCGTCGATTTTTTATAGGCCATGAAGATTGCAATGGAAGATTCCAAGCGACTCAAATGCAAACGCTTTAAATGACTGTGTCGGAAGGTAATGGCTAATATGCAACTTCCTTGTGGGCTTCTTTTGGTTTTTCATCTAATATATTATCGAGCTCCTCCGATAGTCCCAGCTCAAAGATCCACCACAATGTTACTGTTTAATCTCATTATGCAGCCGACTTTGGTAATCCACGAGGTTGAAATTTTCAATTGTCGATTGATCTGCCAGGATTAAGCTGCGTTAGATAAGGATAGGCCTTGTCCCGATTAGACATTACTATTTCCTTGAGAGGCCATTGAATTTTTATTTCTGGGTCATTCCAGTTAAGGCCTCCCTCATCAGTAGGATCGTATTTTTGACTTACTTTATAATGTAAATCGGCCCAATCAGAAAGTACGCAAAATCCATGGGCAAAGCCATGTGGCATATAAATCTGTCGATGGCCTTCGTCGCTTAACTCAGTTCCGAACCATTTTCCAAACGTAGGTGAATCTTTACGGATATCGACCACTACATCAAATATTTTTCCCTGCATTACAGTTACGATTTGAGATTGCTGTTTCTCACGGGTAAAGTGCAAGCCTCTTAAAACATTTTTCGATGACCTAGAATGATTGTCCTGAACAAACTCCTCAGTTATTCCAACTTTTGCGTATCTTTCTTTTTGAAAGCTTTCCAAGAAAAACCCTCTTTCGTCCTGATAGACAATTGGCTCGATTAGGAGAATGCCGTCCAAGTGGCACTTTATGGTATTCATTGTCTCTCCAGTTTTTTCAGTAGTATGCTCCATGCATACCGAATACGGTTTGCTGCTGGGAAGTTTCCCATTTCTAGCGGAGCCATTACCCCGAGAATTGGTGCAGAATAGGGATATTTAACTACTTCTTCGTACCCGGTAAGCTCTTTTAGCAATTTATTCATACCGATAAACCTATACGGTATGATTGAGTCGTAATATTTTTGCGTTGAAAAGAAGTCTTTTTCTCCTTTGGCAATACAATCTTCCAGATAAATATAGTTGGGTTCAGTTCTTTGCACTAAGGAAAGTAAGGGCTCGTTAGAACTGAAGTACTGCAATACACTGTTACAATATAAAAGGTCACATCGCTCCATCAACTCATCCTGAGTTTTGTATCTTACGGGGGCATCATGGGCTCCAGAAGTTTTCATGTGTTTGACAACTTGTTCAGTTTCTATAATAACGTAAGAATTAACCTTTTGATCAGATAACGTATTTTTCAAATATTCCCAGCTCCAACCAGAAGAACCACCGAAATCTATGATAGTACTCGGATTCGTCATGGCACAAATTAACGGCAAGTTGGACGGCCTAGGAGGTGGAGCCATGCCATGCTGCTTGAATTCATTTCTATAATCCGACAACTGCTGATTGATTCTCTGTAGCCAGCGTCCGCTACTAAGCCCCTCCCCCCCCGTATTTACAACAGCATTAGCGGCATCACAGGCCGTTTCCCAGGTTGGGTATAGGCCATTCCAGATAAAGTTCGGCGCCTTGGTATCTGATTGGTTAACCACGCTTGCCATCCTTTGGCTCAAGGTATTGTAGTGCTTGCACTATTTCATGGATTTGTTGATCCATGAGTTCGGGGTAGAGGGGCAAGGAAAGGACTTCTGAGGCAAGTGCCTCTGTAATATGCATTGATCGAGCAGTGCGAATTCTTCCTTGATATGCGGGCTGCTTATGGATTGGAACCGGGTAATGAATTCCCGCATGAATGTTTTTTGCTTTGAGGCCTTCTAAGGCTTTGGTTCTTTCCCGGGATTTCACCACGTAAAGATGGAAGACATGCTCTGCATCGGATCTGGATTTAGGCAGGACAAGGCTGGGTAAGTTGAGGAGCTTTGTGTAGCTCATGGCAAGCTGTCGACGCTTGCTGTTATCTTCGTCCAAGTGCCTTAGCTTGATGCGAAGGATGGCGGCCTGCAGTTCGTCCAAGCGGGAGTTTCGGCCTGGAATTTCACTGATGTAGCGCTCACGCCAGCCATATTCTCGGAGCATTTTGATCTTTTTTGCCAAACCAGGCTGGCTTGTTGTGATTAACCCTCCATCGCCGATTGCTCCAAGATTTTTTGTCGGGTAGCAGCTGAAACAGGCGGCATCTCCAAAACTGCCCAGCTTTTTCCCCTGCCATGTGGCTCCATGGGCTTGGGAGACGTCTTCCACCATGATCAGTTTGTGTTTTTGGCAAAAACTCATGATCCGTTCGAGATCAGCAGGTTGGCCGTAGAGGTGGACTGGCATGACTGCTTTTGTTCGGGGACTGAAAACCTCCTCAAGTTGGTCGGGATTCATCGTGTAGTAGTCGGGGTCGACATCCACTAGAACAGGATTAGCTCCGGTGGACTCAATGCCTGCCACCGTGGCCACAGCGGTATGAGAAACCGTGATCACCTCGTCCCCCGCACCAATACCCAAGGCGCGGAGAACCAACTCAATCGCATCGGTCCCATTGGCTACGCCGATAGCTTCGGAAACCCCGATGTAGGAGGCGAATTCTTGCTCCAGAGCCTCGACCTCCCCTCCCAAAATATATCGGTTTCCTCTCATTACCCGAAGGACGGCATCCTCAAGTTCAGCCTGGTGGCTTTGGAACTGAGCCGAGGGGTTGGCGCAAGGAATCATGCGATCACTCTCACCTCGGGCACGTGGGTGATCCAGCGCCCACCCCGCGCCATGTATTCTTTTTCCTTGGCCATAATTTCTTCGGAATGGTTCCAAGCAAAGAGGATGGCGTAATCAGGGGGATTTTTTTGAAAATGTTCATAGGGCTGAATTGGAATATGCATCCCGGGACTATATTTACCCTGTTTGATGGGGGTGGTGTCGCAGATATACTCGACCAAATCCGGCCCGATTTTACAGTAGTTCAGAATAGTGGTACTTTTGGATGTGGCAGCATAGCCACACACTTTTTTGCCCTGCTTTTTTAATTCTTGCAGCAGGGCAACCAGGTCGTCCTTGGATTTCTCGACCCTACGACGGAATTCGACAAAACCCTCCGCTCGATCGAGCCCTTGGAGCTTTTCCTTGGCCATGAGCTGGTCCACGGCTGGAGTGGGTGGAAAGATTCCTTTCTTGGCCAGCACATAGCGCATGGATCCACCATGGGTATTTTGGGGGAGAAGGTCGATCAGCTCCATCCCCACTTTCCCGAACAGATATTGAATGGAATGGGCTGAAAAGAGGAATACATGCTCATCGTAAATCTGATCATAGGATGCTTTTTCAACCATGGAGCCGAGGTAGGGATCCTCGAAGATCAGCACCCCGCGAGGTTTCAGTAGGGTATTGATCCCCTGCGCTACCCCTAGGATATCGGGGATATGGCACATGACATTGGCCGCCAAAAAAACATCTGCTGGCCCATCAGTTTTAAGGATTTTCTCCGCTAGGGCGGCTCCGAAAAACTCCGAAATCGTCCGAACTCCGTGTTTCTGGGCCTCGGTAGCTACATTTTGGGACGGTTCGATCCCGAGGTGTCGGATTCCCCGAGCAGCGAAGTTCTTGATTAAAATTCCGTCGTTACATCCTAGTTCGACAACAAAGGGATCCGTTGATCCAAGATAGTCTGAAGCAATGACCGAATCTGCAAACGTTCGGAAATGATCCTGCATAAGACGAGAGGTACTAGAGTAGAAGGCGTACTGATCATGAAACATCTGTTCAGGTGCAGGCTGCTCCAGCAACTGGAACATTTTACTTTGTTCACAAAACCCAGCTCTCATTGAGTAGAAGAATTCCTTCGTGAAGTTGTTCGGCACGAGGAATCCATTACCAAGGGGTTGGCGCCCAAGATCCAAAATAGGAGTCAGTTGATGAGGTTGACTAGGAAAGTTCAATGGTGTGATGATAAGATAAATAAAGCCTGCCGAAGCATTGACCAGAGATTGCTAAATATCGGACGGGGTCTTGGATAGTTGGCAAGACAATGCTTAAGCCACCTCTTCTTCATAGGCCACCGGAAATTATTCCCTCGCGCCAGAACAGAAGAGGAATAGTTCATGAAAAGTTTTATAAGACTTCTTTGGATGGATTGCATGGTCCTAGCGTTAAAATGCCTATACATATTGTGGATTTCCTTAAGAAACTCTACTTCTGCAGTCCAATAAGATTGGATGTCTGTACTAGCTACAGACAGGGCCGTTGGATGTAATCTATAGAAGTACAACTTTTCATGAAGTATGAGAATATCCCCAAGGGTACTTAGTTTAAAGGGAATTAAGTTGTCACTATAAGGCCCAAATCCAGTTCCCAGCCTAAGAAAACCACCTAATTGAATAAGTCTTTTTCGACACAAAAGACCATAAATACCAATTATCTTAGTTGTATTTTCAGAATACCACAGCCCGAGCTTTTCCGTGTCCAATAAAGTTACTTTTAAGGATTTCTTTTTTGGGGGAGGTCTAGCTGGCAGAAGTTCACCTGAATCATAAAAGGGATATACAGCAGAAATTTTATTTTTATCGTTTTTGTGAAGAGCAAGCACGCATCGCTCTAGGAATTGTGGGTATAAAACTTCATCGTCGGCTAACCACGAGAAATAATCTCCACGGCTTGCCTGTAGGACAAAGTTCAGATTTTCTGCCTCCCCAAGATTAGCATTATGATTTATTATTCTGACGCACTTGTTTGGTTTAATGCCTAAGGTTGCAAGACTAACTTTTTTTTTGGGATTATCATTTGAAATAATGACTTCGAAGTTCTTGTACGTTTGGCTCAAAACTGACTTTACGGCTTCTTTAAGCATTTCAGCCCGATCATAAGTTACGATACCAATAGAAAAGAAATGGTTTTTCATTAATGATATTCTTAATTAGTCCAAGACGATAGATGTGTTTTAGCTTTCGCTTCGTTAAGAAGCTGGAACAGTTGATTTTGGTGGGATCATTCGAAATTTTCCTGAGGCAATAAATCTTGTTATAGCAGACTTTATTTTTGAGTGTTTCTCCTCCGTCCATTCCTCCGTCCACTTTTTATAGACCGCATCCGTGAACTGGGCAGAATAACCACCAAGTGCTTCGATTGTGGTTTCGTAGCTATCTGAGAATAAGTTATTAGTATTGTACATATGCTGCATAAAGTAGTACTCGTACACTTGGTTTTTATCGAATTTGAATTGGAGCGTATCTAAACCGAGCAACAGGCGGCGATACTCCTCTGCATCTTTGGGGTGTAAGTTAAAATTGTAGGAAATGTGCGGATTGTTCAAGGAACAGTTGATTACCGGGATGCCAAGTGCGGCGTACTCGAAGCCAATTGTGCCGTAAACAGTAAGCGCAACATCGATCCCCTCAGCAATAATCTGATGATGCGAAGCATCGGCGGGAAGGAGGGTAAGTTTTGGATAGCGAGCGACAAACGACTTGATGATTTCCATTGTCCCCGGCAGATAGTCGGGATGGGTCTTGATATACCAGTCGTAATCCGTTTTATTGGATATCTTTCCAAGAAATTCCAGCCATTCATAAAAATCGGGGAAGATGTTGTTTCCGTAGCTGTGTGGACTGTCAAAGAAACAGTGCGTCGCAATGAGGATTTTTTTTCTGGGTGACTCGTTCAGCAGTCTCCCATGTCGCGAAGCGCCAAAGGCCGACTTAGTCGAGTAAGCCATATCCACACCTACCTCACCTGCAAAGCGTTTCTCAATCCTTCGCTGAGCTTCCGCGATGCCTTCCTTTTTAATGCCCTCTGGCAAAGCAGCAAATAATTCTGGAAAATAGCGATAGTCGCTATAAGCAAAATAATTGGTTTTGTTCATACGATACATGTGGGTGAGATTAGCCTGAAAGGCCGGAATATTTCTTCTAAGTGCAATCCGAAGTGGAATAGCAAGATTATAAACACAGTGGCTCACATTGACAGCATGAACGTTGTTTTCATTAAAATATTCATCCCACCAGACAAAGATCTGAAGGGACTCTAACAAAAACTTCTTAAAATCGGTTGAATCCTTTTCAATGGTCGGCTTTTTAAAGCCCATTAGGTACGAGTCATAAATCAAATCTCCTATCCATACGCTATTTACCGTAATATTTTCAATATCTCTCTTGTCTTTTATGGCTGCCATTAATTCATTGCACAGCTTAGATGCTTTCTTTTTTTGTTTGCTAGAGATTACTGGCCGGATAAAGCCTTGGCTTCCGAATGATTTATAAACGCGTTCGCTCTCGCCTCTGCTTTTTGATGGAATGATTTTATTTATCCAGTGTCTCCATTGTTTTTCGGGGGTCACACAAAAGGGAACAATTTTTGCTTTATATAAATCGCTAAGTGCATTGGCTAAATAGCTGTAAGGAATGTGTGCCGAACACATTCTATTATACTCCATAAGTATAATAGGCGTGTTTTTTCGAGTCGCTGCTTTCCATCTCGGAAAAACTTTTTTATTGTGTTCAATAAATGCTTCTGTTGCGTTCATCCGAACTACCTTAGGCTTATTTGCGTTTACCGCTAGATGGCCGATGGGAGAAATCCATTTTCTGAATACTTGAAGTAGTAAACAGTGTTGACCAAACACCGTCCGATTGTTTCTTGTTTTTGCCGTATTGCCTGCCGACTCATTCCAGATCGTCGCATTAGCTTAATCATTCCATAGTTGCAGGTCAGCGCCCCTGACTTTGACTTTCCTTATCCTTTTCTTAGTAAGTAACCAGTGATCCAAAAACGCAGCACTCGCTTTTCCAGCCTCTCTAGTCGCGGCAATTTCTCGCCACTTTAAGTCCGATTTCAAATTGCTCCACACAATACCAAATCACAAGAATTGATCGCATCCGCCCCGGATCTTATAGAGAATGGTTCAAGCTTACGTTAGAAAATAGGCAGCCCTGGGCCATCTAATACATACTCAGAACAAATGCCCAATCTGCGGGTGTACTAGAAAGCATTTCAGTGCCCTCGGCGTCATGATCAACAATTGCTAATTTGATTATTTGAATTCTCAATTACTGGATAGCATTTTTAAAAGTAATATAAGGGCCATTTCGCGCTTCGTTATTTTTAATGACACCTAACTTGGGACCTGCACGGAGCTCTTAATCGCAGAAAGTAACTCATCATGTGTAGAAAACAAAATCCGACCTCCTCTCTTTTCGCGTAGTAATAAGAAGTCAGCCGCCAAAAGACTAAAATAGATTTTGTCTGCCCAAACACCATCCTTATAGAAATATTGCTTCCCTCGCCCCTCCTCCTTGAAACCCAATACGCCAAGCATGCGTAGAAATAGTAGTAAGTTTTCATGCGTAGCGTCTTCAATACGATGTAAGTTGAGTCGCATAAATGCGTGCTCAACCAGCAATCCATACGCCTCAATACCGGCTGAAATTGTTGCCTTCTCTCCTATAGTAATAGCGATATTGCAATGCCGGTTGATAAGATCAATGTTTTGTAAGGCGGCGTTTCCAACCAGTCGTTGTGTATTTTTTTCAACAATAGCAAGCAGTATTGTATCTCGCCGAGCCATTGTGGCGTGGACAATTCGCAGCTCTTCAGCACGATCAATCGGAAAAATTCCATGAGAATTGTGCCGCGTAGTATCAAAATCGTTATACCAGTTATGCCAGTTGTCGGTTAATACATCTGAATCAATCGGTACACGCATTTCAATAGTGTGTCCAATTAGAAAAGGGGGCTCTTTCATGTTTTGACCTCCATGACTACTTCGAAATATACCCGCTCTCTGGCGAGCAATCCAGCAAGCAATTCGACTCCGAGCCAAGAATCGGTGTTCTCGGCGCCATGGTACAACTCCGAAAGGAACATCCGAACAGGTTCGTTTCGCTCTGTTTTTTTATATTTAATCAACACTTTAGAAAACCCTAAAGTCGACAGTATTCCGAGAAAAAAGAATTCAGCGCGGCGCTGAAATATGCGGCACGACATAACATAAGAAAGAATAACTCCTTGCGGATCGATCAATACCGCCAAAACTTCGCCGTGGTTTCCATTCACATCTGAAAGAGAACCTGTGTAAAGTTTGCACCCTTGTTTGAGCAATTTTGTGATCTCTTCGTCCTCTCGCCTTACTCCATTTATGTTAAACTGATTCGTTTTATTTATGAGTTGAACCGCACGAGTCCTATCACCAATCCCGCGATCATGAATAGTCATTTTCATTGACAAAGAACCTAGAAATCTGGCAATGCTGTGCCCCTCTCCTGATACGGGCACTGCAGATTGAGCCATCTTGCGATATAGCTCAGTTCGACTGCCATCCTCGTCAGTAACATTGTGAGTTGGAAATAATCCATGCAGGGTCTCCATGAAGATTACTAGTCCACTTCCGTCCTTTGGAAATTGGATACAGGTGACCTCGGGCAGGGCCTGCCCCACCTCCTGAATTTCGAGAGAATTGTCGTCAATAAATATAAAGTGCTCGAGCCCAATATTTAAACTTTTAGCCAGCTCACGAATTTGGAGTGATTTTGGTTGATAGGTTGCGCATACGGAAACAAAATCTTCTCGTTTTAATATAAACTTATCGGAAGAAAGTGCTGTATCAACGAGGTCTTCGTCATTTTTGCTTACGACAGCGATAAGGGCGCCAAGTCGCTTTGCGCTCTTCAACATAGATTGGTAGATGAAATGTATGTATCCGCCGCCTTCGGGCGCAGCGGTAATTCCATTTAACCCATCCTCGCCCAAAATACCGTGCCAAAGCGTGTGATCAAGATCAGTGACAATTATTTTTTTAGGCTCTGGCACTGGATCGAAAAGCTTCCTAGCCACTTTCGCGGCGATCTCCCCAAGGTGCTGGCCAGATATGGGGCAGCCGCTGGCGAGATAGCTATCGAGGCTAAACACTTCCTTTGAAAGAATTTCCGCTCCAAGGTCACGAGCAACCCCTTCAATCTCGAGTTCAAGTCGCTTAAGCCACTTTACAGATTGACCTGCGGGAACTATCGGCGCTGGCAAATAAAAAATGGCATCACTGTTCCGCAACCTAATCTGTTTGGCAAAGTCGGCTATCTCCGTTTTATTTGACTGATGGTCTCCTCTCTCATATGCAACTCCTGTGCGCCAATCTAGAGCGCCTGCAAAATCCCACGGGAGCAACAAAAGCACCTCCGACTCACTGGCCGGCGTCCCTCCCAATACCTGCTGACGCAGGAGACCAAAGGGAAGCGTCTTTACATGAAGCTGTATCCCACGTAACGCGGCCTCTGCTTTAATATAAATTTCAAACTCAGTATATGAGCCCGAAACTAGGAACGTGATCTGCTTTTGTTTCTGTTTGGGCTGTAGATTACGCAGGATTTTTGTAGCCTCTAAATAGCCTAGTGCTTGCCTAGTCATGGCACTGCACCCCCTGTGAGGTCTATGACGCACCCCGACATAAGAAGCCCGGGGTTATCGAGAATCCAACCTATTTGGCTTGCCGCATCGTCCATGGTCGGCAGTTGTCCTGATGGCAGGCGGTCAGCATGCGCCTGCCGTACCGCGCCGCTCAAACTCAAATTCATACCGCCATCAATTACATCAAAGGAAACCGCAACTACGCGGTGCCCAGAGCCACCAAGTTCAAGAGCGAGTATTTTTGTCAGCGTAGGAATTAAAGATTTAGATAACGAGTAAATTGGGAGCCGCCAAGCATGGCGGCCAGGACTTGAAAAGCTGGAGCCTACCAGAATCAAGATTGCACCCGGGGTCCCTCTAGAACGAAGCAAGCTTGCAAGCGCAATGCAATCTCTCAGCGGGCCGGCGAGATGGTGTTCAATTTGCTTCCTTGTATCAACGAGGTCCAGAAGAGCGTTTGATGCTGGTGTTGGCCAGGCACAATGAACAATCGCGTCAATAGATTCAGGAATATCTGCGTGTTCAATCATTTCTAAATCTTCAACAGTAACTAGCCCAGGAGATCTTCCCCGCGTAAGACCAATTCCCCGTTCACCAAGTGCTGTGAGCATGGCTGCGCCGAGTCCACCGCTAGCGCCAGTCACTAGGACCCGGGCACCAGCAACACCACCGGCCTTTCGGCTGAAGACTGGTATCCCAGCCAGCTTTTGATTAATGCGGGTGTGGCGACCAAACTGGTAACTACCTTCCACAAGCAGCCGGCCACTTACTGCCTCGCAAATGGTAACAACGACTTCCCCATTTTCACCATCGTCTCTCTGGACGATCCCCTCGACCACAAGCTCCACAGGCGTATGAATAGGCTTGATGAAGCGCAAGCGCATGCCGTGCAGAAGACATTCTGTGCCGGGCAGATGCATTCCTGCCATTCGCGATATAAGCCCCGCACTGAATGCACCATGCAGGACACACTGTTTAGACTCCGTCTTCGCTGCATACGCAGCATCGACATGCAAAGGGTTGTGATCGCCTGACAACTCCGCAAATGCAAGACGATCCTCATCCGAAACTGCAACTGAAAACTTGGCTCTCGACAACATTCCTCTACAACCCTTTTTCTTCAAGAAGAAGCTGTATTGCGCTAAATGATGTAAGCCTTTCGTACTCTCGCCCTGTGATGCAAACTTTAAACTCACCCTCGATAGCAGCAACCATAGTAACCTGCGCCAAAGAATCCCAGCGGCGACAAGTTATTTGTTGAACAAACTCGACTGGGACGTCGTCACTAACCTCAAGTATGGTTCGAAGAATAGTTCTGAGTTTCTCAATATTTTTAATTTGCATTTATTCTCACCTTTTTTGAATTGAAGTCTTCCACGAGCTAAGGCAGCGGCAATTTATGGGCACAGCATCTGCCGAATCCAGCGCCTCGCACTTGGAGATATAGAAGTGCATGGATAAATCACGCATTGAATCGCGAATTGGCATTACCGCAGCATGTCAAGATTCGCCCATACCTTACAGAAGGCCGCTCCAATTAAATCAACATCAAAGTCAGACAGATCATTCAGACACATGGCAAACCCTAAAAAGTTTTCATCGTGAAGTTCCTCTGCCACGGGGCAGATCCCTTTCGCGTAATTAGCGTTACGTTTGCAGATATCTGATGTCCACGGAAATCCTTTGGATCCATAGGCTATCTTTTTTTGGTACATTGGAAGCAAATGAATGTTGGTGTAACCCTCTGCAACCCCCTCAACTCCCTCTGCCACCAGAGCTTTGTAGATTTTTTTGCGACTAACCCCCAGCTTTCGTGTGTCGAGCACTAGCGGATAAACATAGTAAGCATGAGTGCAATCCACTCTAGTGACGGGTGTTCGGAGTCCCGGCAAACCTGCGAGGCCTTCTGTTAATAGTTGGGCGGCTTTTTGCCTTTTCTTTACAAGCTTCTTTAGTTTTTTAATTTGTTCAATTCCCATCGCGCATTCAATTTCACCCAATCGAAAGTTGTGGCCAATCATATTCGATAAATCGGTCACCCCTTTGTTGCCGACGACTGCTTCAGCGTGGTTCCGGATCAATTGCATGCGTTCGGCAATCTCGTCGTCATCCGTAACCAAGATTCCACCCTCTCCCGTATGAATATGCTTGTGATAGTTCAAACTATACCCCCCCACATGGGCAATGGTTCCCGCATATTTACCTTTATAGAGGGCTCCAGGGGCTTGTGCGGTGTCAGAGATAACTTTAAGCCCGTGCTTTGAGGCAATCGTCATTAGGGCATCCATATCTGCGGATTGTCCAAAAATATCGATGGCCATTATTGCTTTAGTATGAGGAGTAATGTTGGCCTCAACAGACTTTGGATCAAGGCAGAATGTTTCTGGCTCAATGTCTGCAAAAACCGGGATGGCATTCCAATGGAGAATCGCCGTGGCACTGGCACACATCGTCCACGGACTCACAATCACCTCATCTCCAGGCTCGATCCCAATCGCACCCACGGCCGCTACCAAACCCGATGTCCAAGAATTTATCGTTACCGCATGCTTTACCTTGAAGTATTTTTCGCAGGCCCGTTCAAACTTTTGTACCATAGGCCCGCCGTAGAAGTCCGGACCCCAGCAGCCGAGAAATTTCGAGAGCACGCCCGACTCCACAACTTTTTTCGCCGCGACAACCTCTTCTTTACCGATAGGGTTATAGCGCTTGAAAGGCTTGCTGATGGTTTTAGGACCCCCATGGAGGGCTAATTTTTCTACTGTCTTCATAATCTCTGACAAATAATTTTGTACATAGCCTCAATCGTTGCAAGTGCTTCTCTGCCAGTGCATAAGGCGTGTTGTCTGCCGGCTAGTGCATTGTCGAGTTGATCTACAACTTGATACTGATACCGATCCATACCGTTTGCAATCATTTCGGGCTCTGTCTGGAGTATCTTGTAGCCTGAAATGTGGGGGTCGGGGTGCGTTGGTTGCCAGGCGATGACCCCGCCCCCATTCTCATATCTCAAACGACCTGAAGGGCTGAGAAGTTCTATCGTACAGTGAGAGAACGCCTCTTCCCAGCATGCCAGAAATACAATTTTCCCTCGCTCAAACTCCACCTGCACATCCGGTTCTGAGTCTAGATCGTCCAAAAGTCGACCCTCATCCAATACCTTTGCCTTTTTAAAGGCACCAAGCCAAAATTCTAACAGATTGAAAAGATGCGATCCATTGTGCAGGAAACCCTTGGAATACCAGGCGACTCCTTTGATTGGCAAAGAGATTTCACCTGATTCGATGCGCTTTTTAAGTTCGACACATCCAGAATCAGATCGCCGCATATAATTTACAAATAATTTTGCCCCAGCTTTATCGCAAGCCTGGACCATCTTCCTGGCCTCCTCCACGTCATACGCTAGGGGCTTTTCACAGAGAATTGCTTCGGGCTGGCACTGACCAAGAACTTTTTCCAGAACAGCAAGATGGGTTTTGGTTGGGGTGGCAATTACCACAACTTCTGGTTTTATTTTCTGGAAGGCTTCTGACAGGCTCAGAAATCCAGGCTTTTTAAAATGGCGTTCAAACAAGAACTTCTGAGATTCGGATAGATCAACAGCGCCAGATAGTTCAAATGCCTGATGAGATGAAAATGCCTTGGCGTGGCTATAGACGAATGTGCCAGGATCAAGTGTCAGATCATAACCCATTCCGATTTGGCCCAAGCCGATGATGAGACATTTCTTAGGCATTCAGAAAACTCTTTTGATTTGAAACTAAAACTTGCAGGTGCTCGATTCCTTTCTGCGGAAGGGCACACATTCTCCCCCCGGGTGGAATCGAGCAGATCACACGCTTTTTAGCCAACAAGCCCACAACCATGGCCATAGAAGCACAACCCACTACCACATCGGCTTCCATGATTTCCTCCAGCAGCGCTCTGCCCCCACCAATTTCAATCGTTAATGTGCCAGCCTGTCTTGCCCAATCGTATTTATTTCTACCTTCAGACGGATGAGGACGTATTTTAATAGTAGTAATATTGATGCCAACTGCGCCTATATTTTTGATGAAGTATTTTAGGGCGTCCTCCTCGGTATATCCCCAAAAACGCTCATCGCCATGTTGAAGCTGGGCGTGCTCTCGGATTGGCTCACAGACATAAAGAGCCGAACATTCATCTGAATCTTTTGGAGTAATTTGCACTTTCCCAAGCTCGATCTGCAAATCCTCGAAATAAGGATTAGGTTTCAAGACAACAGGCAGTTCCGGAAAGTTGGCCTTAGCCATTTTTTCCGCATCAACATCCACAACCCAGATTTCATCTGGGAGCACAGCCACATTTTTTTCTTGGAATCGTTCCCTGTAATTAACCCAGTGATCTAAAAACGCCACGACCTTTTTGCCTTCACTTTTTGCTAAGGCTATCGCTCGCCTTTCAATATTAGATTGCCAACTGGTGCCACATAAAACCCAGTCGCACAGAGTAATTGCTTCGTGCAATGGAATGATTGGTTTGCTGCCACATTTCTTTCGAAAAATCTCTTTAGCAGGACCATCCAGTACAAGGCAGTATGGCTCTCTGCATCTGCGCAACCAACTGCTCAGTATTTCTGCTCCACCAGCATCATGGCTGACCACAGCTATCATATTGCGCCAGTACTCAAGAAGCGCCCTTGCGAACTACGGCTTGATTGATTGCCGCCCAATCCGGATTTTGCTCAAGCAGTTCAATAACATCAAGACAGCTAAAAAGCGGATTCTTGTATTCAAAATGCTCGATAATTTTTTTAAGAAAGATGTAATCCGTCTTTTCATCGAGGGTCACTGCGAGTTCTGGCCATCTGTATGGCGCAAGTGGTGGAATATAAATCGCTGGAAAAATTTCCGGATTATTCCGAATATGCAGCGTCACATGTTCGCGGTCGAGCGGCGCGCGAGTCAGGCTTTCCGAAAGGGCCAGATCCTTGGTTGCAAAGACCTGGCAACCCATTCCGTCCGGCAGTCCGCGCCCGTTATTTACGTAGGCAACTTGGTTGACTTGGTAAGTTTTGATCGCTTGCTCAATCAATATTGGGTCGATGATTGGACAGTCCCCGGTGACCTCACAGATTATGTCCGCCGCATTTGCTTGTGCGGCGTTTAGCACCCGCCCCATCACATCATCTTCATCACCACGGAAAACTTCGACGCCCAAGCTTTTAACATACACTTCCAGCGGGTCGTCATTGCTACGGATTGTCATGGCAATCACGATTTGGTCGATGGAGGGAACAGCTTTCAAGCGATTCACCAGATGACCAATAACAGGCCTGCCATTTACCTCCAACAGATGCTTCCCCGGCAATCTGCTCGAGGTCATTCTGGCTTCAACTATTGCGACTACTTTTTTGATTTATTCCCCATCCTTCTCAATGATTTCCCAGGATAGTGGCGTCCCGGCTTTTTTATCGTTCTTTATGCGACGACCCAGAACAGTTTCATAATATTTCGGTGGCAAACCATGCCCTGGGCGAATCCGCCGTAGATTATCTTCTGTAAAAATATCCCCTGCTTTCATGTCCTTGGAAATATAGAGCGAACGACGCCGCAAAACTGCTTGTTCCTCAGCCGCAGTCGGTCCGTAATGAATTGCCCCCAAAGCCTGCCAAGCCCGCCTGCTTTCAACTACCAAACTGGCCAACTCCGCAGGCTCCAACGAGAACGTAGAATCAACACCGCCATCTGCACGCGACAAAGTAAAATGTTTTTCAATAACCGTGGCGCCAACTGCAACGGCAGCAATCGCAGCGCCAATTCCCATTGTGTGATCAGAAAGCCCGATCTCACACCCGAATAAATCCCGCATATCGGCGATTGTTCGGAGATTTGTGTTCTCCGGCGAGGCTGGGTAGGTACTGGTGCATTTGAGTAAAATTAGATCCCTACATCCACTGGAACGTGCAGCGCTCACTGCCTCCGCAATTTCAGAAACGCTCGCCATTCCAGTTGATATGATCAGCGGCTTTCCTGTGCTTGCTGCCTTGCGAATCAGGGGTAAATCCACACATTCAAAAGACGCAATTTTGTAAGCAGGGACGTTTAAGGTTTCGAGAAAATCAATCGCGCTTTCGTCAAATGGTGAGCTGAAACAAACCAGCCCGCGTTCTCGCGCACGCTCCATGATTGGCGCATGCCATTCCCACGGTGTATGCGCTTTTTTATACAAAGCATGCATGCTTTGCCCGACCCAAAGCGACTTGGGATCGTTGATGAAAAACTCCCCCTGATCGAGCGCCAAAGTCATGGTTTCAGCTGTATAAGTTTGCAGCTTTATGGCGTGCGCCCCTGCCTTTGCCGCAGCGTCGACAATCTCCAGCGCACGATTAAGTGACTGATTATGATTCCCGGACATTTCCGCGATGATAAAGGGCTTCTTATCTTTATTAATGGCGTGCTTGCCCAACGTAATACTCATTTATGCTCCATCCATTGTGCGCGAGTTAATCTCATAAATATCCATTCGTCGGAAGCCTCCCCGAACTGGGCAGGCCAAGGCTCAACAGTAAAACCCATTTTTTGATTAACCTTGATGTTAGATAGATTGTTTTTACGTGTGCGCGCGATTACACAGTCCAGTTTCATAGTATTAAAGCCATGATCTAACCAGAGATTTGTCGCTTCGCTTGCAAAGCCTTTCCCAAGCGCTTTTTCTTCACCAATAAATTTTCCAAGCTCAGCACATAACTTAAATCCGGGCAAAACTCGCCAAGCAAAGCTAAGGCTTCCGATAGGTAGACTTTCTTTGTTCAGCTCGATAATATAGTCAATCTGGTCGTCACGCGTCTTGGCGAACCACTCCAGATGTTGCTTGAGAGAAAGATTTCCCTTTGTTGACTCGCGGCTTGTGGAGGCAACGTGCTTTGAATTTCTCCAGCGAACAATCATTGGTGCATCGTCCGGCAGCATCGGGCGCAAATGCAATCGATCGGATTTAAGCAAGGACAACTATTTTCTTCCAGTCACGTACCACCAACTTTCGAACAGAGGTGTTTGATTTGACTCAGTAGTAAAAACACGAACGTCAATAAAGCTGGGAAATAACTTGCGTAAAGCATCCTCGTCAGGGGGAGACAGCAACGTACAACCAACCAATCTTTTGTTAGGGTGCGAATCGTTGAATCTTACCAACCCGGGCTCGACGAAGTCGGTGTATCCCATGTATGAATGCTTTCTCGAAAAGAATGAGAAAATAAACTGTGCATCCGGTTTCATTATTTTATGAAGTTTTTTCTCAAATGCTGCAAAATTTGTATTGTAGTAAATGCACTGCAAACCCACCACCACATCAAAAGATTCTGATTCAAATGGGAAATCATCTTTTGGATTCCAGAGATGCAGGTTTTTAAAACCACCCTCTGTGCCGCGCTTTACTGCTTCCTTAGAAACTTCCACCCCGTAAACATCAAAGCCTTTTTCCTTAAGCATTTTCAAGTTGGCGGTCGAACCAAAGCCAATTTCCAGCGCTTTCCCAGAAAATCCAGTTTTTACCGAGTGCTCTTCCCCAGCGTCCAGAAAATATTGAACTACGTCTTTTCCCTTTCTTAAATTTGAAACGAATACAACCAAAGCTTCTGTTGGATAGCTAATTCCAATGGGTTTTCCCTTTTCATAAGATTTATAGAGCTGATCCCATATCTCGCTGTTATTTGAATTGATATTTTTTGTTTTTGATTTCGTAACCATGCGTCTGATCTCCTTAGTTAAGGCCAGAATCTTGTGAGAATATCTTTGCTATTTTATGCGCACCATTTCCATCCACCAACCGGCTGCCCGCAATGCTCATCAATGCCAAATTCTGCTCGTTATTCCGCAGAACATTAAATTTATTTATCAGCTCCTCGTTTTGCAAATCTTCTAAACTTCCCAACCACTTCGCCGCACCAATATCGTCCCAAGTTTTTGATTGAGAAGTTTGGTTGTCTGCAATGGTGATAAGCAACATTGGTAAGCCGCAACGAGCGGCTTCATAAGTGCTGGTTCCACCTGCCATTACCGCAAGATCACATTCCAAAAACAACGACGCAACGGACTTCGGATTGATGTCGAAGCTCACCCTCCCTTGCCCAAACTCCTTAATCCAATCAAGATTCTCTGCATTCCTAGGGTTATGTGCTCCTGAAATTACCATGAATTGAAGATCGCTGGGTGTCGCAGGCAATAAGGTCGACAGAACAAAGCGAGTGGCGCCGCGATCATCTCCCCCACCGAATGTCACCAGAACTCTTCTGATTGGGCGCCTGGGATTGCGTGGTTGAACACTTGCAAACTCTGGACTCAAGACGGCGTATCGCGGCCCCAGAAGCAGTTGTGCGTCAGGGTTGCGCAGCACCGGAGCATAATCCTCCACTTTTGCCGCTGGGCTGGCATTGAGCACGATATCCGCCCAGATGGGGTGTGTCGTGCGGGCCTCAAACTGAAGCCATTTCAGTCCCTTGTCCCGTAGCACCCGTTGATAGGCTTCATTGACGCGATAATCATCGAGAGCCAGCTTTTTCGCCCCGAATTGTTCTGCCAAAGCGGCAAGGTGGATGGCATCTGCTTCTGCATCGCTCCATGCCTGAGGTAGCCAGACATCAAACAAGCGCACGTCATCCTTGTTGGCATAGGTTTGATCCGGGCCGACCATCACGCTGGATTCACCTTGCTCACGTACTGCATATGCCAGAGCCCGGCATCGAGTGAGATGGCCAAAGCCGATTTGCGGGGCCGCATCGGTACGGAAGAGAATCATCGTCAGTTAAGGCGGCGAAACTCCGTATGACAGAGTGGCCCTTGAAGCAAGGTGCTGATATCACGGCCCTGTTCGCAATCCCGAATCATCGCGAAAACTGCATCTAATGCCTCACGGTAATCAGCCAAAATTTGTGGTGTGTGCTCGGTGCACACATAGACGCTGTTCCCGGCCAAATACCCTCGCTTGAGCATTTCCTGCGTGATCAGGGTCTTGTACGCAAGATTCCGTTCGCTGTTGAAACGCATTTTGATCATCGAAGGCAGGCCGAAAACCTCCACCGATAACCCGTGTCGTTCAGCCAGCCTTTTCCAAAACTCGCCGATCTCAATTCCTATAGCAGTGATTACTTCCCACGATTTTCCCCGCTCCATTACTTCCAGTGTCTTTAAAGCGGCGGTCGGGCCAATCCTCTCCGTCCAAAAAGTACTGCTGATAAAAGTCTTCTGCGCTGTCTCCATAACCTCCCTCCTTCCGATGACTGCAGTGATCGCATACCCGTTACCCAAGGCCTTGCCAAACATGGCCATATCCGGATTTACCCCGTATTTTAAGTGAAGGCCCCCATAAGTTTCTCGAAAGCCTGAGGTACACTCGTCAAAGATCAGCACAATCCCGCGTTCGGTGGCCAACTTTCTTACTTTTTGTAAAAAGTTATCCTGCGGGCCCTGATTCCGCATAACTTCCATTTTAATGACGCCGATGTCATGGGTTTTCACCAACTCTTCTAGTTGCGAATAATTGTTATAGGTGAAGGGAAAAACCGTCCCACGAAGATTTCTGGGGACTCCTTGGGGCTCCAATCCAGGCAAAAGATGGCCATCCAAACTTTTGTCATCCCCTAGATTGGCCGATAGATACCAGTCGTGCCATCCGTGGTAGCCACAGATCGCCACCCTATCCTTGCCAGTAGCCGCTCGGGCGATCCGAATCGCTATCGCGTTAGCCTCACCCCCCGAGCGGGCAAACCGAGCCATATCGGCCCACGGATGGAGTTCGATCAGCTTTTCGGCCAGATAAACCTCTTCGGGGCAGTTCAGGGTGGACATGTTGCCCTTGTCGATAACCTGACGCACCGCTTCATCCACCTCGAGGTGGCCGTAGCCAAGAATATTGGTGCCGATGCCCATAATCGACATGTCGATGTACTCTTTCCCGTCCAAGTCCCAAACCTTGCAGCCTTTGGCCTTGCTGAAGTAGGCGGGCCACTGGTCGGGCAGAAACATCTCAGGTCGCTTTGACAGGAGCATATTCCCACCAGGGATGATCTGCTTGGCTCGTTTCCAAAGTTTTTGGCCCGTGCCGATTTTTGCTCCCTCGTTACGAACTAAATGCTGGTTGGCGGCAAACCCTTTTGGGTTTTTCTTTTTTAATTCCATGACTTCTCTCCAGCTAAAGTCTGTGCGGGGATGAAAATGATTAAAGATAGCCTCCACGACTTTAAGGTCAGCAGGTTCATCCACCGTCCACCGTTCCCGCGAAAGGTCATCTTGGTTTGCAAAATTGGCCGTCTTGAAGTGTCCGCTTTCATAGATATAGGGAGTGACATGTTCGCGCTCATATGGAGTTTTAGCTTTCTGTGCCGCGATCTCGAGCGCCGCAAATTTAAATACTGCGATATCCAAGCCGTCGGGATAAGAGGGCGGATTTGTATTCGTTAAATAATCAACTTTTTGGGAGGCAAAAGAAGCAATTAGGGAGTCGGCTAACTGGGGGTCAACCAGCGGGCAGTCTCCCGTGATGCGGACCACTGCATCGGGTTGATATGGTTTTGCTGCCTGATGATAACGTTCAAGCACATCGTTTTCACTTCCCTCAAACACGTCAATGCCGAGCTTGCGGATATGGTCAATAAGGGGCTTATTTTCGGGATTTTTAGAGGTTGCGACGATGATGGTATTGATTCGTTTGGCTTGGGCTAGCCGTTTCAGAAGTAGTTCGATTAGGGGCACTCCATGAATCGGATACATCACCTTGCCAGGTAGGCGCGTGGAGCCCATTCGAGCTTGGACGATGGCGATTGTCTTCAAATGCCAGCCCAACGTGATGGATCGATTATATTTTCATCATCACAAGATATTTCAGGGAAGTCGCCTCCTGGGAGATTTTTCGTTGCTTCTATGATTTGTGTGAGTTGACTCACGCTATCTGCACCCACAACAACCCGGTCGATCTCGGGAAAGCTGAGCGGAAATGCCAAGCAGGTCCCTACAGCAGGCGACTTGTTTATCGCAAGCCAAGAGTGCCAGCGGTTCCACAGGTCAGACCACGAGATAAATTTAGCAGGGATAATTTTGGGGGACATCAAGAGCAGCCCCTGTAAGAAAGCGGAGCGGGTGTGAATTTCAACTCCCTTGTCCTTCAGTTTCTTTAGCCACCCGGTTTTCTGTAGGCGTCGGTCCACAAGATTGAACGGCGCTTGAATTAAGTCGAAGCGGAAAGTTTTGCTCATTTCTTCCAAGTCGAGAGGATTATAAATCGATGCGCCTATTTTCCGCACCAACCCCTTCTCTTTTAGTTCCTGTAGTGAGCGATAGAGATTTTTCCCTTGCGAGCCTGAAAGTTGTGCGGGTCGATGGATCAGGAGCCCGTAGAGAGAATCAACACCAAGCCGGACAAGAGAGGCAAAGACCTGATCGTGTACCCAGGAGCTGACATCGGGACACTCTTTTGGTGCCTCGGTAAGCTTCGTAATCACTTTAAATCCCCGAACCCCGGCTTTACCCAATGTATTTTCGGAATCTCCGTAAGCGATGGCGGTATCTAGTGTATCAATTCCGTTGGTGGCAGCCAGATGTAGCATGGCTTCCGCTTCCTGTTGAGGAACTTGGCCGGTCTGATTGGCGACGCCGTAAACTTGGCCGAACTGGACAGTGCCGATGGCCAGGCGGTTTATATTGGCGAGGCTGGTTGACACTTGCGCAGAACAGACACAGCCACCCATTTGTCTGCGAGATCGGTGTGCTGCTGGCCTCCTTGTTCGGTTACTTTGTGCCCAATACACTCATAATGCGGATGCCATGTAAAAAGGGTGCGATAATCCATTTTGTAACTTTGGATCCCTGGGCGGTGATGGTAGGGGTTAGATCTTGGAACGGGGCTGTAGAAATCTAAGAGGACCAGCCAGCCGGGCGCCTTTAGCACGCGGTCTGCTTCTTTGGCGATTTGAAACAAATCCTCTCGATCGCAGAGATACAGGCAGAAGCCAAAGATCACGATGTCAAAGTTACCATCCATGAAAGGAAGCGAGTCAGCGGTACCTTGTTGCACTTCCAGCCCCTTGATCCGAGCCGAGGCAACGGCTTGCGCTGATGGCTCAATCCCAAAACAGTCTACTTTGAAGTTGTTTTTCAACCAAGCGAGGCGGGTGCCGTCGCCACACCCGACCTCGAGTATTTTTACCCCCCCCCCACTTACTGGGATTAAATCGATCACTGCCTGCAACAGCGCATCGCTATCAGGCAGCTGCCGATTTGCTACGGCCTGATGGTTGCGGGCGTGCCACGCATCTCCTTCAGACTGCAGAAATAAACTCTTCTGTTTCATTTCAGCGGTAGTGGTGGAGGAACGAAATGACTCTTTCCTGCTGATCATGATTTAGGGATGGGCTAATAGGAAGGCTGATCGCTTGTTGCGCGTACTCCTCGGCAACGGGGCATAACGAGTACCCTCGACTCTTGCCTTTAGGGTCTGTACTTAGTTTTTTGTAGAATTTGAAATTCTGTACTGGTAGATAATGTAGATTCGCATGGATGCCTTCATTCTTTAGCGCTTTAAGCAGCTCATCCCTTTTTTCTTTTCCAGACTTTATGGTGACCACATAAAGATGCCATGAGGATTGGGCTTCTGGAGTTAACGAAGGCAGGGTGAATGAGCTGCTCCTAAGTTTTTTCTGGTAAGTCTGGGATATGCTCCTGCGCCTCCCTAAAAAATTGCTGATCCTCTTCAGCTGACTTCTTCCCAGGGCCGCCTGGATGTCGGTCATCCGGTAGTGATTTCCCAACTCCAACTTGTCGTAGTACCAAGGATGGCGCATAGGGAAAGGCCGCACCTTGGTGTCCCTGGTGATTCCATGGGTGCGGAGTCTGAGCAGTTTTTCGTAAAGTTCGCGGGAGTTTGTTGTAACCATTCCTCCCTCACCCGTGGTGATAATCTTAACTGCATGAAAGCTGAAAACGCAAAGATCGGACCACCGGCAGGATCCAACCGGCTCTCCTCTCAAACTTGCCCCCGTCGCATGGGCAGCATCTTCGACCACCTTGAATCCGAACTTTCGTCGAAGGGTTCCCAGAAACTCCAAATCAACAGGATTCCCAGCAAAATGCACCGGCGCGACAACCTTGGGTAACCTGCCGCGGCGGGCAGCCTTTTTTAATCTGTCCTCCAGCAAGGCAAGATCCATGTTGTAGGTCCCCCACTCAATATCGACAAAGTCCACATCAGACCCGCAACGTAACGCGGCATCGGCCGTTGCGCAAAAGGTGTTGGGGGAAGTCCACCATAGGTCACCCGGGCCCATGCCCAAAACCATCGCCGAAAGATGGAGACCGGCGGTGGCCGAACTGCAGGCAACGGCGTATTTTGCTCCGCAAAACCTTGCGAATTCTTTTTCGAATTTTTCAATCTCTGGTCCTTGCGTAAGAAAAGTTCCGCGCAATACACGCGTAACGGCCCTGATATCCTGTTCATTCAGGGTGGGCCTTGAGTAAGGGATCGAGATCAGTTTATTTGGTTTTTTTGAATCCGGGATGCACATGAGTCCGGATCAGTTCCCGCAACTCCTGCACTTTCAGAAAGTGGCTATTTTGTCCCGAATTATAGGAGAACCCTGCCGGCACGGCCTTGCCTTTTCTGATTTTTAGATAATCCCGCGGAGCATGGCCACTCGAACCATGCAAAATGGCGAAAAACCTTCCCAGATCCACGGTGGAATAACTGTCACTGGTGGTGATCATCTCTTCGTGGATTTTTTCTCCGGGCCGTATTCCGACGATTTTCTTTTTACAACCCGGTCCGATCGCCTCCGCCATGTCCAAAATGCGGTAGGAGGGAATTTTCGGAACAAAAACCTCTCCCCCAAGGGCCGTTTCGAGCGCCCATAAAACCATGTCCACCCCTTCTTGGAGGGATATGTTGAATCTCGTCATGGCAGGGTCGGTGATGGGGATTACCCCGGTTTTTACCCTTTCGATGAAAAACGGGACGACGGATCCACGGGATCCCAGAACATTCCCATAACGCACGACACTGAAACGTATCTTGTGATTCCCCCGGATATTGTTGGCCGCCACAAAAAGTTTATCGCTGCACAATTTCGTGGCTCCATAAAGATTGATCGGAGCGGCCGCTTTGTCTGTGGAAAGGGCCACCACCCGCTGCACGTGTGTGTCGAGGCATGCTTGGACCACGTTTTCCGCGCCAATCACGTTCGTGTTGATGAACTCGATCGGGTTATATTCCGCCGCCGGGACCTGTTTGAGGGCGGCTGCATGCACCACCGTTTCGATCCCTTCCAAGGCTCGGCGAAGCCGGTCCTGATCCCGCACGTCACCAATAAAGTAGCGTATCCCGGGATATTTTGCTTCAGGGTACCTTTGGGCCATTTCAAACTGCTTCAGCTCGTCTCTGCTATAGATAACCAACCTTTTGATCTTCGGGTTTCGGCGGAGCACTTCTCCCACAAAAGCCTGGCCAAAACTCCCTGTACCCCCTGTGACCAAGATGGAACTCAATGATTTCACAACACCCATTCAACCATGGTTGACCTTTCGGCAAAAGACCGGAATCACCACGCACGCTGCCGCCCTTGGTCGCTTGACCCCAAAAGAATGGGGCCAAAACCAATCCGCCCATAGTAGCTGTTTCTCAACCTGCCTCGACATGCCTAAAACGTATGGTTCATTCCTAGCGGAAAACTTCGCTCGAGCAAAGGTCATGTAATGGTGTAATATCTAATAGGGCGAATTGCCTGGACCTAAGCCTATTTTTATTTCTTTTCCAGCTAGGCGATGGCAAACCTTAGAATATCCCTCAACATGTTTCCACAAACCCGCCTAACCCTTGCATGCCGCTTGGTCTGGAGTCAGCCCTGAGACTACCCCACTTGAATCGCTTGACCGGTTTGAGGTGGTGGAGACAACTTCCCCGGAGGGATGAATCCAAAGACTTCCTTTTAGCCAGCGAGAGCAAAATCTCGAACCTACTTCGCACTCCAAGCCCCTGCGCCATCGGAAAAATTGGAACCACAGAATTGATGGGACTCGAATATCTGTACCGCTTTATCCAGCTTCCTTGGCCACCCGCCGCCAGCTGGAAGCGTCCCGCCCAGCGACTGTACGAATGTTCCGGCATTTTCCCGGTTAGACGTGATATCTATTTGCGCTGGGCGTGCGAGCTCCACGAGGCCTCACGGAAAATGGACGCGCTTGCCCAATGGCAACCTCCTGCGACCTATCTCTCCGTGGTGGAAGATCGTGTTTTGGCCCATGTCGCCCCGCAGTCTTTCCGCGTTCACCGGAATTATGCCCATCCCCTGCATCCGCCCGCTCTTTGGCTGGAAGACCTACTAAAGCTCCGCTGGCTGGTGATTCATCCTTTTGCAGAAACTATCCGGGCCCAATTGCCTCACCTCGCCACCTTGGGGATCTATCCGCCTGGAGCCTCGGAGGATCTCGAACGGCGGGCCCAGAACACCCAGATCTTGGGCTGCCCACAGTTTGCCTATATGGTCCCACCCAAACACCCAGACTGGTGTTCAGCCCTCGCAGCACTAAAAAAAGACATGGAGTGCCTCGACTTTGATATCGCCCTCATTGGAGCTGGGGCTTGGTCCCTCCCCCTCACGGCTCACGCCAAAAGTCTCGGAAAGAAAGGAATCCATCTCGGTGGCTCATTGCAACTTTTTTTCGGGATTAGGGGAGGCCGTTTTGACACATCGGGAATCTATAACGAAAAATGGATCAGGCCCCTAGCCGAGGAGCGTCCGAAAAACTGCCATCTCATGGAACAAGGCGCCTACTGGTGAGCCCCACCGATGGGAGGATCACTATCGTCGTACCAGTCTTTCAATGCAGGGATAGGCTGGCCTCACATATCGAATTCCTCAAATCCCTCTGCGAAATTGGCCCCGATTTTATCTGGGTAGCTACCCAAAGTTCGGACGACTCCCATCTTTTATCTCAAGAAGCCGCCCGAGGAATTGGGGGCAAATATCTGGAAGTTCCTGCAGGCCTTTACTCGGCATGGAACCGCGGCATCCAAGAAGTGCAAACCGAGTTTACCTATATCAGCACCGTGGGTGAATTCATCACACCCGAAGGTCTGCTACATATGCGGACGATTCTATCCGCTCTGCGAGCAGACCTCTGTTTTTCCCCCCCCCGCATTTATCCATCCAACAAAAGATCCACCGCCGCCACTCGCCACTGGCCTGTCTTTCAGCATTCGAAACTGCTGAGCGCTATGAGTGGAAAAATTCTTCCAATCTCAATCGCTGCGCATCTCCAGGCACTCAGCGGACACTCCTGCCTTTTGGGCTCCTGCTCCTCCATCCTCTTTAGAACGGAATGCATTCGTGAGAATCCTTTTCCAAATAATTATTTGCACTACGGAGATACCGCATGGTTTTACAATAATTTATGCCACCTCAAGATTGCTTTTATCGACAATGTTTTCAGCACTTTTCATGTGCACGATTTTTCCAGCCGCTCGGTTTCCTTGGCCCATCTACAAACATTTATGGAGGTTCTTGCCACGGACTATCAAAAAATATACCCCTCCAGTCCTTTTCCTTCACTGGTGCTCGACCTGATGTCAGCCCGCCAGGCGCTGGATCACCTGCGAGAACCTCATCCATACCGATTCTGGTGGATGGATTGGCATGCGTGGCTCTGGCGCTTTAAGCGCGCCTTGCTCACCAAACAGATCCATCAACACCTATTCAAATACAGCCATGATTTCAATGCATCTACTGCGCTGGCTCCCGTCGAGCAGCAGGGCTAAACAAATTCTACCCGCCAAATTTTGCCTAAAATGCTGATCTCAATACACCAGCACAGATATCATGCAGTGATCCGCATTAACCAACATCCTAAT
>Ga0214921_10001348_pt1 | contig 42351 bp, 43 predicted proteins | sample LL1505_MetaG_FD_177992 | JGI IMG/M metagenome (GOLD analysis project Ga0214921, IMG submission 177992) | Freshwater microbial communities from Lake Lanier, Atlanta, Georgia, United States - LL-1505 | ecosystem: Environmental > Aquatic > Freshwater > Lake | place: USA: Georgia | collected...
GCAAACAATCCAAAGCAGAAGGCTACAACATCAACTTGAAACCGTTTAAACTTTAAAACCATTGAGCCAATCTCTCCTATAAGAAATTAGCCCATCTGTCTCAAACCATTTGAAGACGGACACATGAAGGTGCATCGCCCCGGTTTAACCGGTTTGAGCGGCCGCTGATGAAGCAGCACATCTTTAAGATCGTCCCTAGCAGCTACTGTAAAAAGCATCGGGTTAAGTTCTGCCTGTTTGCGCCAAAGCACATCAAACTCATCCTCGATCATGGCCCGATCAATGTAGAGGTCATAGCTTTTATCGATCTTGGTTCGCCCGGCATCGTTGACCCCCGTGGTCTGCCGATACCTTGCGCGGACGGTTAAATCAGCCGCATCTCTTTTGTGCAGCCACTCTCCAACCGTGCGGCAGTTTTCCGCTTTAATTGATTCGCGCAGCTTGCTGATTGCTGTTTTGAGTGCTCCCGTGTCGCTTGCGCTTTTATCTGTTTTCCGATTACTCTTGAACCCACGACGCTGATTAATGTGAAACAGAGCTCTTCCGAACTCTTCTGGCGTAAGCGCAGCATCTAGTCCCTTAGCCCGCAGTGTGTACGGATTCAATGTAAGTAGTGTTTTTCGAGCAGTTTCATCGGCAGAAAAAAAACGGTGCTCGACCAATGTACGAATCATTCGAGACTTGCGCTTTAGCATTCGATCTCTACGACGTCGCATCGATCGTGCATCTCTACGTGTGACCGCTAAAGATGATCCGTCTTTCGGATTTCGCCCATCAGAGAAGATTCTCACACCGGCCTTGATGACCGCAGATGGGGCGCTATCACCATCAAGTCGAATCATTGCCCAGCCTAAAGAGGTTGAACCTAGATCAAGAGCAAGCCTATATTTCATCTTGTGCATAGCCAAGGCTCTCCAGTGTTTGACATTATTCTGATACTGTGTAAGACTAACATCATCTCATCGATTGGGATATGCGCTCTGAACGCTAACAAGCAGAAAGATGCACCAAATGGGAAGCCGCTATATGCGGCTTTCGTCTTTTTTGGATTGAGTTGGGTAGCTTTGCCTTTGTACCAAACCCCTGTAGCAGTTTTGTGCGGCTCGTTTGAGCTAAGCTAGGTGTAACTGTGCACGGAGGGGCCATTCTGGAAAGTTTGGGGGGGGGGCACAATCTCAGCGGCGTCCGGGCACAGCCCCTGTCCAACGTTAGACACGATTCCCCAGAATTTTCAGAAGTCTGTGACGAACAGTGATTGATGCCTGCGCCGGGGTGTTCTGCTGCATTGGCGGGTGGGGGTACGGTGGGGGTCGCAGGTTGCCTTTTTTTATCATTAACTCAGTCAAGGCGATACGCAAGCCCTCCTCAAGCTAGCTGCTTTTAGTGCAAGTGCAAACGAACTCATCGGTGGCTTCGCATGACCAAATTCATCGAGATGCGAGCGAAGTCAGACTGCGACACGCCCCCCTGCGAATAGCCGGATCACTTCAGGACCAATCAGAGAGTGTCAAAAAACCTACGAGCGGACACTTCAACAATTGCTGGTACTTTTGTTGGTACTTTTTAAATTAAACGAACTAAAATCTAAAATTTAAAGGGCTTTTAAGCCTAAATGTGATTCCTGTTGGTGTACCAAACTAGAGTCCCGCCGAAGAAAGCCAAAGCGTCGTTGCACGTCATACGGGAAGATGTCTGGCATCTCGCCGGCCAAGATGCGTTGCTTTTTGTCATTCCAAAACTCGGGGTTCAGCAGATCAGCGTGATGCTTCAGAAAAGCCTGTCGTACATGTGCATTGCCCAGTAAAAAAGGGCCAAAAGTTTCCGGGAAAACATCTTTAGCGCCCACCTCAAACCAGACCTGACCGGGGCCTAGCTCTTCAGTCTGACCATCACGAGGAGGAACACGTCTGAAGTTGCAGTCCGTGATGTATTCAATTTCGTCGTAGTCGTAAAAAACGACCTTGCCCTGGCGCGTGATGCCAAAGTTTTTCCACATCATGTCGCCCGGAAAAATATTGGCTGCAATCAAATCTTTGAGCGCATTGCCATACTCAATCACAGCACGCTCTATGCCCGCAGTGTCGCCCACAGCATCTGCTTCTTTTATATGGATGTTCAACGGAACCATTCGCCGCTCGATGTAGGCGTGTGCTATGACCAGCTCTGCCCCCCGCGCACCGTCGTTGATTTCGATATGCTTGCTGCAACTGCTGCGTAATTCCTCTAGAAGCTCCGGCTCGAACCTGGACAATGGCAAGGCTACTTTGCTGTATTCCAAGGTGTCTGCCATCCGGCCCACCCTATCGTGGTATTTCACCAGCTGGTACTTGCCTTTAATCTGCTCTCTTGTGGTTTTTTTCTGCGGCGGAAATTCATCGCGAATGATTTTGAAAACAAATGGAAAAGACGGCAAATCAAAGACCAGCATCACCATGCCTTTGATGCCTGGCGCAATGCGAAAGCGGTCGGTACTGTGGCGCAGATGGTGCAGCAGATCGCGGTAAAAGCTGTTTTTTCCCTGCTTTTGCAAACCCAGCGCACTGTAGATTTCCGCTCTGGGTTTTCGGGGCATCAGGGTACGCAAAAATTGGACATAGGCGCTGGGAATTTGCATGTCCACCATGAAATAAGCCCGTGCGTAGCTGAACAAAGTTAGCAAGTCGTCTTCGGTGTGCAGGACCGTGTCGACCGCAAGCTGCCCGGAAGCCGTATGCAGCAAAGGCAAGGCAATGGGGGTCACCTTATAACCATTGATGACCTTGCCGACAACGTAAGCCCCCTTATTTCTGTAAAACAAATTAGAAAGAATTTGAATTTGGAAGTTGGCTCTGGGAACAAATGGCATGCCCAAAACGCTTTGTAAGAGTTCGGCAACATCAAGGGCATCACGCTCTAAGTCTTCGAACCTGAGGTCCAGCTTGAAGTCGCTCAATAGTTGCGCCCAGGTCTGATGCCAACCGGGGAAATTTGGGTAATAAACGCGGTAGGCACCGGGTCCAGTGCCGTCCTCAAGTTCGAGATATTCAGTCGAAACCGCTGGCCGAACAAAAATGAAGTCGTTGTGGAAGTAGCTGCGATGCAGGATCTTGGTGGTCACAGAATTAAAAAATGTCTCTGCCAACTCAGGTTGTTGATGCTCCACCAACAGGCCCACATAGAGCCGCTTGATATCTCGCCATATTTCTACCGGCAAACTCGACACCGCAAAATCTGTTTCTAAGCGTTGGGTGGCTTCGCCTACACGTTTGTCATAGAACTCTATGCGGTCTCGCATAGCTCGCCGTTGCCCATGCCAATCACCCGTCTCAAAGCGGTGTTTTGCTGCGCGATTGGTCTGGCTGAACATGTTGTAGTGCCGATCGAAGCCCTCCAACATGGCGCGCGCAATGCCCAGGGCCAGGTTGTCCGGAGAAGTTATCGATGTCATGGCCATGGATGTAGCGTGTGTTTGTTCGGAGTTTAGACGGGGTCTACCAGCGAAAGTTTGCCGGATTGGCGAGAAATTACCCATGCAAAGGGCTGGTATATTGGAAATTCCTTATATAAATTTAATTTATTCAATCCCATGAAGCTCACTGACTTGCTCAATGCCGGCGCCGATGGAGACATCGCCATCTCTGCTCCCTCCAGAGACTCGCTGAACTTTCTCGGTTTGCGGCACTTGGTCGCCAGCACAGCAAAGACTCTCAACGATGCGGGTATTGGTCGCAACGACAGAGTCGCCATCGTGCTGCCCAATGGCCCTGAAATGGCCTCATGTTATCTGGCATGCGCCTGTTCAGTGACCAGTGCCCCGCTGAATCCGGCTTACCGTGTTGACGAGTTCGAGTTCTACTTGGATGACCTGCAAGCCCGTGCGCTTATTATTGAAAAAGGCAGCAACTCACCGGCTTTGGCAGCTGCTCAAAAATTAGGCATACGCACCATAGAGCTGAGCGTGCCTGAAGGCGCTTGTGCTGGCCAGTTCTCGCTGGCTGCTGGCGAACCCGCTCATTGCGATCATGGTGGCAATGCGTCTGCCAGTGACGTCGCCATGATTTTGCACACCTCGGGAACCACCTCCAAGCCCAAACGCGTGCCGCTCACGGTAGACAATTTATGCGCATCGGCCAAACACATCGCTGCCACCCTGCATTTCAAACCTCAAGATGTTGGCCTGAACATCATGCCCTTGTTTCATATTCATGGCTTGATCGCGGGACTGTTGGCACCCCTTTCTGCGGGTTCTAGCGTTTTTTGTACCCCGGGTTTCAACGCCCTGCGCTTCTTCAAATGGATGGATGAGGCCAAACCCACTTGGTACACGGCTGTGCCTACGATGCACCTGGCCATTGCCACACGCGCCAAGCACAATGTGCAAACCATCGCCAGGCACCCCTTGCGTTTCATACGCTCATCGTCATCGTCCATTCCGCCGCAACTCATTGATCAGATCGAGCGATTGTTCAACGCGCCATTGGTGGAGTCATACGGTATGACCGAAGCGTGTCACCAAATGGCGGCCAACCCCCTGCCGCCTTCCAAGCGAAAGCCTGGAACCGTCGGTCAGGCCGCTGGACCGGAAATCCGCATCCTTGGCGAAGATGGCAGCTTCTTAGCCACTGGAGAAATTGGCGAGATCGTCATTCGCGGCCCCAACGTCACCCCGGGTTATGAAAATAATGACAAGGCCAATGCGGATGCCTTTGTCGACGGCTGGTTTCGCACCGGAGATCAAGGTATGTTGGATGATGAGGGCTACCTCAGCATCACTGGACGCTTGAAGGAAATCATCAACCGCGGCGGCGAGAAGATCAGCCCCAGGGAAATTGATGAAATTTTGCTAGACCATGTGTCGGTCGCCCAGGTGGTTGTCTTTGGTGCGCCACACAAGCGCTTGGGCGAAGAGGTGGCGGCCATGGTGGTCTTGCATGAGGGTCACGAGTGCTCTGAGCGCGAACTTCAGCTCTTTGTATCGGCCCGTGTGGCTGCTTTTAAGGTCCCCAAGAAAGTTTTGTTTGTAGAGGAATTGCCTAAGGGTTCCACCGGGAAACTACAACGCATTGGATTAGCGCAGCGCATTGGCCTTGGTTTTGGCTCGTTTGTACAGGGCGAGTTCTAAGTCATGAAGTACACCATCGTCGGCGCTGGCGCCATTGGCGGTTACTTGGGCGCCAAACTGGCACTGGCCGGGGAAGACGTCACCTTCATTGCCCGCAACCGTAACCTTGAGGCCATCAACGCCCGTGGAATGACACTCCATTTGCCGGATGGCAGTACGCAGCAAGCCAACAATGTTCGCGCTGTGCAGGACACAGCTGAGGCAGGCCCACAAGACGTGGTGTTGCTCACCACCAAAGCGCATCAGCTGCTCGACTTGGTGCCTGGCATGCAAGCACTCTTTGGCCCAGAGACCATGGTGGTCAGCATGGTCAACGGCATTCCTTGGTGGTACTTTCAGAAGCTCGGTGGCGCCTACGACGCTCGTCAGTTGCGCAGCGTCGACCCTGATGGTGCACTGGGCGCTGGCATCGAGGTCAAGCGCATCGTCGGTGGCATCGTTTACCCGGCTGCCGAATTGTTAGAGCCCGGCGTGGTGAAGGTCATTGAAGGCAACCGCTTCACACTGGGTGAGTTGGACAACCAACGCGGCCCACGAATTGAAGCGCTGAGCAAGTCCATGATGGCCGCAGGCTTTAAAGCACCCGTCTCGCGCGACATCCGCTCAGAAATTTGGGTCAAGCTCTGGGGCAACCTGACCTTTAACCCTGTGAGTGCGCTCAGCCACGCCACGCTGGAAGACATTTGCACTTACCCGCTCACGCGGGAATTGGCTCAGCGCATGATGGAGGAAGCTCAGCGCGTCGGTGAAAAGCTGGGCGTGACATTCAAAGTGTCCGTCGACCAACGCATTGCAGGCGCACAAGCGGTGGGTGCGCACAAAACATCCATGCTGCAAGACGTAGAGCAGGGTCGCGCCTTGGAGTTGGAAGCGATTTTGGGCAGCGTCGTTGAATTGGCGCGCATCACCGATTCCCCGACCCCGACCCTGGACGCCATCTACGCGGTCACATCCTTGTTGTCTCACACCTTGGCGCAGCAAGGTGGCAAACTGGCGCTTCAAAAAGCCTGAACCGAGACACCCGTGACGAAGTACCGCTCTCAGCCGTAGCGGTTGCTTAGCAAACCCAGGCCGTCTAGCTCTCTCTCTTCATCGGTGCCCAAGCGCATGGGCAGGGAAACCACGGAGGTGTCAATCGACGGACCCACTACGCCAAAGGTGACTAAACTTTTGGCCCTGGACCCTTGGGCAAAACTGGCGTCGCGCTCACCTTGGTGCACATCGTCACACCATCGTCATACAGGCTCTCTAAGCTAATTGTTGAATCTTTTCAACCATAGCCCTTGAAAACCCTGTCCTGATGACAAACGCTCTCTCACTTCGCGATCTCAGCAAACGCTTCGGCAACACACTGGCCGTTGACAATGTATCCCTCGACTTTGAACCTGGCAGCTTCGTAGGCATCATTGGCCGCTCCGGCGCTGGCAAGTCCACGCTGCTCCGAATGGTCAATCGCTTGAACGAGCCAACGCAAGGCAAGGTCTTGTATGGTGGCCAAGTCGTTACCGATTTGCAGGGCATGGACCTTAACCAGTGGCGCCGCAACTGCGCCATGGTGTTTCAACAGTTCAACCTGATTGGCCGCCTTGATGTGTTGACCAATGTGCTGATGGGCCGTTTGACCAGCGTGCCCACATGGCGTGCGATGCTCACCATGTGGAGTTCTGCCGACAAACTCGAGGCCCTGGAGGCCTTGGACCGATTTGGAATGGCTGACTTCGCTGCCCAGCGTTGCGACCAACTCTCTGGTGGCCAACAACAACGTGTGGCCATTTGCCGCGCGCTGGTGCAGCGCCCCCAAATCATTTTGGCTGACGAGCCCATTGCATCCTTGGACCCTCGCAACACACAGATGGTGATGGACGCTTTGCGCACCATCAACCAGGAAATGGGCATCACCGTCGTGTGCAATTTGCACGCGCTGGACATCGCGCGCGATTACTGTGGCCGCCTTGTAGGCATGTCCTCCGGCAAAGTGGTTTTTGATGGCGCTCCTGATCATTTGACCGAGGATGCCGTGCGAAACCTTTATGGCATTGAGGCCAGCGAAGCCTTGCAAGAAGCACCCAAGCTAAATCTTCAGTCTGCTCAGATTTTGCCTTTGTCTGTAGCGGCCCAAGTTCACTGATTTCCCCTTCCCTTCCCTTTGCTCATTTCATTAAGGAAATTCCATGTTAAATCGCCGTATCCTCTTGACTATCGCCGCATCCTGCGCAGTGATGTCTTCTGCACAAGCTCAAGACTGGAAAGCCAAGTACCCCGAACTGGTAATGGCCACCATTCCCAGCGAAAACGCCGCCCAAGTGACCGAGCGTTTTGGCCCATTCGCTGCCTACCTAAGCCGTGAAATCGGTATTCCCGTCAAACTGCGCATTGCCGGTGACTACGCCGCCGTGATCGAAGGTCAGCGCGCCGAGCAAATTCACATCGCTTATTACGGCCCTGCATCTTATGCCCGCGCCCGCATGATCGGTGTCAAGACAACGCCTTTCGCCATCGAAGTCAACAAAGGCGGCGTCAAAGGCTACCACTCGGTTTTCTACGTCAAGGCCAATTCGCCTTACAAAACCATTGCTGACCTCAAAGGCAAAAACATCGGTTTGGTCGATCCCAACTCCACCTCCGGCAACAACGTACCCCGTTTCGCCTTGGACAGCATGAAGATCAACCCCGATGAATTTTTCGGCAAAGTGGTCTACACCGGCAGCCACATCAACGCCGTGATGGCCTTGAACCAAGGCACCGTGGACGTAGCCGCCAACTGGTGGAACAACGAGAACGACTCCGAATTGCAGCGCATGGTGGACAAGGCCATGGTCAAGAAAGAAGACTTCCGCATGATTTACAAGTCAGAGCAGATCGTCAATTCGCCTATTGCCTTTTTGGATAGTCTGCCCGCAGATTTGAGGAAGAAAATCGAACAGGCTTTCTTTGACGCCCCCACCAAAGACAAAGTGGCTTTCGACAAATTGTCTGATGGTAAAAACGAGCCCTTCCAGCCTGTTAAGCACGAAGCCTACTTGCCTATCGTCGAACTCAACAAGTTCGTAGACAACCTTCGCAAAAAGTAATCTAAAGTGAATTCGCTCGACTTGCAGAGCGCTGCCTATGCCCAAGCGGTGGCCTTAAAACGCCGCCAGCTTTGGCTGGGTATGGTTGTGCTTTTGGTTTGTGTGTTGGTTTCAGGACAAATTGCTGAAATTTCGTTTTCAAAATTTTCACAGCACATCGGTAACTTCACCAGCTACATCTATCGGATTGCCCACCTTGAAAATGGCCAATCGGTCTTAAGCGACCCGGTCGAGTGGTTCTGGGGTTGGAAGAAATGGCTGGCCCTGATGGGTGAGACCCTCTTGATGGCCTATGTGGGCACCTTGCTGGGTGCCTGTGCGGCACTGGCACTTTGCTTTTTGGCCAGCAAGAACATCACCCCCAACAACACCGTGGTTTTTGCCACAAGACGCTTTTTAGAGTTTTCGCGCACCGTGCCCGAAATGGTGTTCGCGTTGATCTTTGTGGTGGCCTTTAGTTTGGGCCCCTTGCCTGGCATTTTGGCACTCGCCATCCACAGCACTGGCGCGCTCGGTAAATTGTTTGCCGAGGTGGTGGAAAACATAGACATGAAGCCGGTCGATGGCGTCATTTCTACTGGCGGCACCTGGCTGCATAAAGTGCGCTTTGCTGTGCTGCCCCAGGTGGCATCTAATTTCGCCAGTTATGCCCTGCTTCGCTTCGAAATCAATGTTCGCGGCGCGGCGGTTTTGGGGTTTGTTGGGGCGGGTGGAATCGGGCAGACCCTGCTCGAAGTGATTCGTAAGTTTTATTACGCCGACATCAGCGCTTTGCTTGTGATGATCATTGCGACCGTGATGTTGATTGACGCCGTCACAGAGCGTGTTCGACACAGGCTGTTGGGTCAAGAAAGAAGTTCATGAGCTCACTTAACTCCTCGCAAGGTGACGCGGAAATTGCAGATCGACAAGACGCTTTGCGTGCCCACCACGCAGAGCTTTTCATGCCTTACTACGAAACCCATTGGAAGTCCATCCTTTGGCTTGTTTTGGCGGCTGGCCTGTTCATCTTCGGTATCAGCAGCCTCGAGCTGACCTTCGCCAGGATTTTCGGCGGCATAGGTGAACTGGGATCGATGGTACTGCGGATGCTACCTCCTGACCCGGGGCGCTTTAACAGCTATCTCTACGCCATGCTGGAGACTTTAGCGATTGCTTTGCTCGGGACTTTGTCCGCCGCTGTGGTAGCGTTTCCACTGGGGTTCTTGGCTGCGCGCAACACAACGCTTAACCGGGTGGTGCAATTTTTTTCGCGTCGCAGTTTTGACACGCTGCGTGGTGTCGACATTTTGATTTGGGCGCTTATCTGGATCAACGTTGTTGGCTTGGGTCCTTTTGCCGGCGTCTTGGCCTTGTTCATGTCTGACCTGGGGATTTTCGGCAAGTTGTTTTCTGAGGCCATTGAGGCTGCTGACAACAAACCAGTCGAGGGCGTTGTGTCAACTGGGGGCACCTCAACGGCATCTGTGCGGTTCGGGATATTGCCGCAATTGATGCCCGTGCTGCTGAGCCAAGTGCTTTATCAGTTCGAGTCCAACACCCGCAGCGCTTCCGTCATCGGCATCGTCGGGGCAGGTGGAATCGGCTTGATTTTGTCCGAGCAAATTCGCACCTTGGAACTGCAGCAAATGGCGTTTGTGATCTTGATGATCTTGCTTACCGTGTCAGTGATCGATTATTTTTGCTCAAAAATTCGATTTGCCATCATTGGTAAAAGCGCGCTTTAAACCGGGGAAAGGGGGCCGGAATGCCTCTACATAAGTTTCTTGCTTGAGGTTTTCAATCGCACCGTTGCGGTATTGACGGACCCACGCAATCGCCTCCTCACTGCCCCACCCCCATGCTTTGAACAGCGTAGCCACCATGGTGCCTGTTCTGCCCTTACCGTGAGCGCAATGGACCAAAATCGGTCCTGACTGAAGCGTCGCGGTGAGCTCATGCATCAAGTCGCACCATTTCGCTGTGATCGTCAATGTGGGCACACCAAAGTCCTCTACTGGAAGTTGGTGCCACCCGATGTCATGCAAACCCAAATAGTGCGACAAATTTTTAGCGCCCATGCGCTCTAGCTCATCTGTTGCCAGCAAGCTGATGACGGTGCGGATGCCATGACGACGAAGGCATTCGATATCGGCAAGCAAAACGTCTTCAGCTGATGTCTCGCCCGGACGCCAACCGGGACACGTAGACATACCGATCTTGCCAGGCCAGGGGGTGGGCGCAAAGTCAATAGGGATTTCTGAATAATTCACCCTAGCTTTGTAACTTTTGCGTGCTACGCCGATATGACAGTCCGCCAAGGTTGTGGCGACTGCCGAAGGTTCGCCCGAACTTTAAGGGGCTTCAGCGCCTTTATTGTCAAATTTTTCGTAGAACTGCCGCATTTCTTCGACAGACATGCGTTTGGCGGGTTCGTTGGAACGCGACGCGCGTTCGAACTCAAAGCGGGCATCGTCACGCAGCTGGCCGGGCTTCAGGCCATCGAGCATATCGCCCCCTCCTTGGCTGCCGTTTTGCGCCGGAACGCTTTGCGCGGCTTTGAAAAGATGCTCTTTATTTAAGCGGTATGACCGCATCAAAATGGCAATTTCTTTGAGGCCTTTGGCCACTTCAGCCTCACGCGCCTTGGTGCGCGCCAATGCCTGCTCTTTCTTCAAAAGGGCATCTTGGGCTAACGCCTCGGCGATTTTCGCGTCCAAGGCATCTTTCAAAATTTGTAATTCAGCAATAGATGGCATGGTGTGCTCTGATGGAGTGGATATTGCAGATAATTCGTTTAACTGAAATGATCCTAACGAATCGATATCCTGAGAACACCATGAATCCCCATGAATCCTCAGCGTTCCTCTCATTTTTGAGCTGTTGCAGGTGATAAATTGCAATCCACCGGCAAATAACACCCGCTCCGGGTCGTTTTAAAGCTGCCACAAAGCCCGTTTGGGCTGACGAAATTCATGCGCCATATTTTGTTTTTACTGTTTTCAGTGATTTTTCTGTTGCCTGTGCAGTCAGCGCAGCCCAGCGCTTTGCTGTCGAAGGCTTACCTCAAGGACACAACAGGAAACGCAGGCATTGACAGCCTTGCGGCGGCAGACTTCAAGCCGTATGCAGGCAACTTTCAAATGTTTTTTGAGAACCATCCCCTGTGGTTGCGTTTGACGCCGCAGCCCGTCCCTGCAGGAGCGGTTGGTACACCAGACACCGTGGGCCCGTTGGTGCTGCGTGTGGGCCCCCATTCGGTAGACAGCATCGAGCTGTATGAACGTGTGGCGGGTCAATGGGTTCGGCAAATCGCTGGCGACAAGCACCCGAAGACCCAGAGCGTCTGCCCTGACGATTACCACTGCTTTGCGCTTCACCCCGGGCAAGCGCCTGGAGAGCCCATTTATTTACGTATTCAGACGAACGGTCTGAGCGCCATACACGCAGAACTGCTGCAAGGCGCCGCATTGATGGCGGCCGTGACCTCTCGCGTGACAGATCTGACTGTCTCGATGACGCTTGCCCTGTGCTTGCTCTTGATTGGCATGTTCCTGGCGTGGCACGGCAAAACACCACTCATGGTGGTCTATTGTTTGTTCCAGACTTCCGTCATTGTTTTTCTGGCCTCGAACAACGGCTACATGCAGCGCCTGCTGCCGATGGTCGCGCCGGAAGGGCATAGTTTTTTGGGCCAGGCTTCACTCATCGTGCGTTATTTTTTAATGGTCTTGGCTGGCTGGGTTGTGCTGGTCTATCACAAGCCTAATCGAAAGTACCACCTACTTTGCTTGGGCCTTGCCCTCATAAGCGCGGCCAGCATGATATTGCTTATCCTGGGCCAAACACAAAACGCACTCGTGTTGACCATGCTGTTGTTTTGCATTAACCCTGCGGTGCAGATATACGGTGTCATCAACTGCAGCGCATTTGACAAAGGCTGGCGTTACAGTATTTTGCTGGCCGCTTACGGCCTCGCCACCATCCTAGTTGTAGTCGGCACTGCCTCTTTGTTTGGCGTTGTGAAGAACCCGAACATTGAATCCAGATTCATAACAGGCGGCGACTGGCGCCTCAACGGTTTGTTTGTGGGTGTGGTTTTTTTCTTGATTACGCTCAGCGAAGAAATCAGCCGTCGCAATGACAAGGCGCGTGAGCTTGAAGCACTGCGTGAAAGCGCTGTGAATGCGCGGACTAACGCAGAAAAGTTAAACGACCGCAGCGCTCTGATCGACATGTTGACCCACGAGCTCAAAACTCCGCTGGGCACCATTCAATTTTCTTTGGCCACACTCAAACGTGCTGTCGCGGGTGACAGCGAATCGATACAACGCATTCAACGCATTGACTCGTCTGTCAAACGCATGGACGACATGATTGAGCATGTTGCCATTTCCAACAAAATTGAACGTTCAGAGCTGATGTTGCAGCGCGAACTGATGCCTGCCAGCGAGCTGATTCATGAATTCATGGACGAGTATTCGTCTCAAGACAGGTTCGAACTTCGCATAGAGCCTGGCGCTGCTTTTTTGTCTGATCGCAAGATGCTTTCTTTGTTGCTTGAAAACCTGATCAGCAATGCCGTGAAATACAGCGTGGACACCACACCCATTTTGCTGACAGTGAGCGGCCAACCGGCTGTCACCCAGGGCAAATCGCCAGCGGCCAGTTGGACATGCTTTGAAATATGCAATGAAGTCGCACCGGACAAGGTGCCCGACGAGTCCCGCCTTTTTGAGCGCTACTACCGGCACCCGGAGGTTCAAAATCAACCGGGCATGGGCATCGGTTTGAGCCTGGTTTTATCAGCTGCCCAAAAAATTGGCGCTGTGGTGGACTACAAGCGAGCAGATCAACTAATTACTTTTACTGTCAGGGTTCCAAATTGAGCAAGCTGAAATCCTCGCCGTTAAAAACTAGCTCTTCCCCGCTGGTCGTCGCCCTGGTCGAAGACGATCGTCTGCTGCGCGAAGAGATTGTTGTTCACTTGCAAGCCAATGGTTTTCTCGTTCATGCCGTCAACAGTGCAGCTGCGCTGGACGATGTGATGGCACGCGAGGCGATTGACTTGTACGTTCTCGACCTGAACCTGCCTGGCGAAAACGGCTTGAGTCTGAGCCGGCGCATCCGTCAAAGTCTGCCGGCAGCGGGCATTGTGATCATGACGGCGCGGGTGGCCTTGCAAGACCGCATCTCCGGTTACCAGGAGGGGGGCGCAGACATCTACCTGACCAAGCCAACCACGCCGGATGAGCTGGTGTTGATACTGATAAGTCTGGCTCGTCGCATCAAAAAAACTGCGGGCACCGATGAATGGTCTCTGCGTTTGCGCGACCGTACCTTGTTGGGTCCGCAACCCGGACAAAAGCTGCGCTTAACCCACCGCGAAAAAACGCTGCTGCTGGCCCTGATCCAGGCCAAAGGCCGGACACTGAGCTCTGGCGCTCTGTGCGACCTTTATGCCGACGATGATGCTGAACAGTCCATCAGCAAGCACGCCCTCGAAGAGATGGTGGCCCGCCTGCGAAAGAAGTTCAAGGATGTTCAGTCTGAAGGTGACGAAGCGGCGATCAAGTCAGTCTGGGGCCAAGGCTATGAGTTGTGCCTGCCGATCAACCTGGCCTAAAGGTTGAAGATGGGCTCCCTTCATCGAATCAATTGAGCACCACTTTTGCCAGGCTCACATAAACAGGTATCCCGAACAAAATGTTCAAGGGAAAAGTCACCCCCAAACTGAGGCCGAAATACAGCGATGGACTAGCCTCAGGCACGGCGTACCTGAGAACAGCCGGCACGGCAATGTAAGAGGCGCTGGCAGCCAGGACCATCAGCAAGGCCCCGTCTCCCACCGGTAAATTCAAAAAGTAGGCTAGGCCGAGGGCCAGGCTCGCATGCACGATCGGGCCCAGCACCGCATATGCAATCAGCGCCGGGGACTTTCCTTTGACCTCGGGTAAATTGCGCGCAGCCATCAAGCCCATGTCCAGCAGAAAAAACGACAGCATGCCTTTGAACAAGTCCCCGGAAAAGGGTTGCATGGCTGACTTGCCGGCATCGCCCGAGAGCAATCCGACCAGCATCGCTCCGAGCAGCAGCAACTGAGCCCCGTCAGTGAAAGACTCGTGCAAGACCTTGCCCATGGAAAAACTTGCATGGGTTTGCTCCGGACCGGACTTCTGGCGCAAAGCGTTGGCAAAGAGGACCGCCATGATGATGGCAGGGGACTCCATCAATGCCATGGCCGCCGCCATGTGCCCGCCATACGCCAACTGCTGGTTTTCCAGATATTGAACGGCCGTCACAAAAGTCACGGCGCTGACCGACCCGTAAGTCGCCGCGACGGCCGCTGCGTCGAACCTTGAGACAAAGCGCTTTAGAAACCAGTAGCCCAGCAAAGGGATACCAATGGCCAGCGCCATGGCTGCCCCCAGACTGATGCCCACGTTGGCGGTCAGCCCTGAATGCGACAGCGCAAAGCCACCCTTGAGCCCTAGAGCCATGAGCAGGTAGAGCGACAAAAAACGTGAAATAGCCGTCGGTATTTCGAGGTTTGACTTCATAGCGCCGGCCAGAACACCGACAACAAAAAACAAGATGGCGGGATCGAACAGGTTTTGCATGCGGATTTCCTTCATGCCATCTTAAAAATGCGAGCTCATTTTGTAAAATCGATTTTTTACCTACTAAGAATAGATAAAACACTATGCATCCCACCTTTCGACAGCTTCGCCTCTTCGTGGCTTTGGCCGACACCGGCAGTGTGAGCGCTGCGGCCAAAAAGATGCACGTCAGCCAGCCGACGGCGTCTATGCAATTGAAAGAGGTGACTCAGTCTGTAGGCCTGCCGCTGTATGAAGTCATCAGCAGGAAAATTCATCTCACTGAGGTGGGTCAAGAGCTGGCTGTAACGGCGCGCTCAATGGCCCAGGCATGGGAGGCCTTTGAGCAGAACGTAGATGCCATCAAGGGGCTGTCGCGCGGCAAGCTTCGGGTGGCGGTGGTGAGTACGGCCAAGTACTTCATGCCGCGCATCATCGGCAGTTTTTGTACGCGCTATCCGGCCATTGACGTTTCGCTGGAAATTCTGAACCGCGACGGGGTCGTTCAGCGCTTGCGCGAAAACCTCGATGACCTGTACATCATGTCCATGCCGCCAGCTGACATGGACCTGGCGGACGAAGCGTTCATGCCTAATCCGATCGTGGTGATTGCTTCGGCCAATGACCCGTTGACAGAGCGCAAGTCAGTGCCCTTGGATGAACTGGCCAGTCGCCGCTTCATCCTTCGGGAAAAAGGCTCCGGGACACGGATGGCGGGTGATTTATTTTTCCGGCAAACGAAGTTTCACCCCGATGTGCGCCTAGAGCTGGGAAGCAACGAAGCCATCAAGGAGTCCGTCGCTGGCGGACTGGGTATCGGTGTGGTGTCAAGCCATTGCCTGCATGGACTTCAAAAAGAGCACGGGGTCAGCGTTGTGCATATTGAAGGATTTCCCTTGCCCTCAGCCTGGCACATTGTTCACCCTAGAGGCAGGAAAATGTCACCGCTCGCCATGGCGTTCAGCCAGCATTTACGCACAGAGAGCAGCCAACCTGACGGCTCTCAGGCTGGTGCGGTTTAAGCCAAGGAAAGGGCTTAACGGCCAGCGTGCTGCAAAGCGCGCTGGTAGTAACTCAGGTCCATAAACCGGTCCGGCGCAGGCGCCACGCCACCCCACTGACCTTCCATTTCGGCGCGCAGCGAGAGCACGTTTTTAAAGCCTTCCATGTTCATGGCGCAGTCCTTGTTCAGGCCGTGGCCGGGTGTGGTCAGCGCTTCGTAGGTCAGCTCAGCTTTGGCCTTGTCGAGCTGGAAACTTTTTTGCAGAACGTCCAGCACCTGGGCCCGGTTGGCACTGTTCAGGGTAGCGCGGCATCCATCGATGTAAGCGCCTAAAAACCGCTCCAAGGCACCCGCATTGGCGGCAGCCCAGGGGCGCATCACATAAACACCGCTGGCCTGGTAAGGTCCAAACAAATCAATCGTGCGGCCCAGGCTTTTGGCGCCGCGCTCCTTGGCCACAAATGACCAAGGCGGGTTGAGCATGGTGGCAGGCCCGGCCGGCGATTCCAGCGACTTGGTACGCGCCTCAGTGCCACCGAGCGGGTTGAGCTGGTAGTCCTTGCCATCCACCAGGCCTGCATTTTTGAAAATTTTGCGGCCGATCAAGGCATACGCAGTGTTGGGTGCATCCACCACAAATGTCTTGCCGCGCACATCGGCAGCACGGGTGATGTCGGGGCGCACCATCATCTCGTTCATGCCGCCGTCACCGCCGGCAACGATGACCGCGTTTTGTTTGGCAACCTCGATTACAGCCACGGCGTTGTCTACCGCAGCCACGGCAATTTCAAACTTGCCGCTCGCCAGGCCCTCGCGCTGCTGCGTAGAGTTGGGCGTGAACTGCAGCTCCGGCGTGATGCCGCGGCGGGCAAAGTCGCCACGCTCTATGGCCATGTAGATAGGAATGTTGCTGGAGCCGCGAAACACATTGATACGCAAAGTCACCGGGTCATTGGGTGGTGGGGGCGCAACGGGCGCCAGGGCGGCGCAACCGGCCAGCAATGTGGTCAGGCCGACCAGCAGAGTCAGAGCCAGGCCGCGAAAAGAAGATGGGGTAGCAGTCATAAAGCGCTCCTTGAAGTAGTTCAATACACAGCCGCAAGCTTTCAGGCTGCCATTGAAATGACCTTAACGGAAACTTGACGCAGCACAAAGATCTGCATGCGAAATTCAGTTTTCCAGTTTTGACCGGGCTTTTAGCCGGGACGCTGACGCAAGGTCCGGCTGAGCAGCGCCACCGGCAGCAAACCAACCAGCACCAGCGCCAGCGACGGCAAGGCGGCCTCGCCCAGGCGCTCGTCGCGCGCCAGCTGGTAGGCCACCACGGCCAGCGTGTCGCTGTTAAAAGGCCGCAGCACCAGCGTGGCGGGCAGCTCTTTCATCACATCGACAAACACCAGCAGGCCGGCGGCTGCTACCGAGCGCTGCAAGAGCGGCCAGTGCACACGGCTGAGCAGCCCGAAGCCGGTGCTGCCCAGCATGCGGGCGCTGTCATCCAGGCTGGCGGGAATGCGCGAATAACCGCTTTGCACCGATTGCAGAGCCACGGCACAAAAGCGCACCAGGTAAGCCCACACAATGCCCAGCGCGGTGGCTGTGACCCAGTAGCCCACACTGATTTGCGGGGCGGCCGCCTGTAACCAGCTCACCGGCAGCAAGAGGCCCACCACAATCACGGCACCCGGCACGGCGTAACCCAGGCTGACGAGTTGCACCGCGGCACGGTTGAGCGCGTGGGGGCTATAGCGCAAGGCAAAAGCCAGCATCAATCCAATAGCGGTGGCCATGGCAGCCGTCAAACCGGCCAGCCAGATGCTGTTGAAAGACCACTGCACAAAAGAGACCCAGGGCAGCGCGTGCCAGTCAGCCTCCAGCGGGCGCAGCATGAAAAGCACAGGCAGCACAAAACCCAGCGCGATGGGCAGCGCACACACCAGCCAGGCCGCCAGCGCCTGCTTGCCGCCCAGCTGCGTTGGCACGGCATCTGCCGCACCGCCGCGCCCGCCCCGTGCGCTCGCAAAGCGCAGGCGCTGCTGCGCACCGCGTTCTATCTTGAGCAAGAGCGCCACCACCACCAGCAGCACGGTGGCCAGTTGCGCGGCGGCCATGCGGTTGTCCATGCTGAGCCAGGCTTTGTAAATGCCGGCGGTGAAAGTCTGAATGCCGAAGTAGCTGGAGACGCCAAAGTCGGCCAGCGTTTCCATCAGCGCCAGCGCCACGCCTGCAGCCACGGCCGGCCGGGCCAGCGGCAAGGCCACTGCGCGGATACGACGCGACATGGGCGCGCCCAGCAGGCGGGCCGCTTCCATGAGTTGCACCGCCCGCTCGCTCAGCGCCGTGCGCGCTAGCAGGTAAACATAGGGGTAAAGAGAAACCGTGAATACCAGCACCGCGCCGCCCAAGCTGCGTACCTCGGGCAAGAGACGGCCCTGCCAGCCGAAGGCCTGGCGCAAGCCCACCTGAAGCGGCCCGCCGTATTGCAAAAAGTCGGTGTAGGCGTAGGCCACCACATAAGCCGGCATGGCCAGCGGCAAAAGCAGCGCCCACTCAAAAGTCCGCCGGCCGGGAAAGTCAAACAAAGTGACCATCACGGCGGTACCCATGCCCAGCGTGGCCACGCCGGCTGCCACGCACAAGCACAGCACCAGCGTGGTGGCGGCGTACTCCGGCAACACCGTTCGGCCCATTTCCCGCATCAACTCCCAGGCGGGCCCGTCGAGTTGTGCCCACGACAGCGCAATGGACAGCACCGGCAAGGTCAGCGCCAGCACCAGGCCAAAAAGCAGTGCAGAGGGTAAAAAACGGCGAAGCATGGGTTTCAGAGCGCGGGCCCGTCTGGGCCCGAGGTAATTGCAAATGAGAATTGTAAGCATCTACAATCGGCAGCATGTTTTTGGATGTCTCCCAGCTCAGCGTTCACTACGACGGCCGCGCCCAGCGGGCGGTCGATCAGGTGTCTTTCAGCCTGCAGGCCGGCGAGATCGGCGTGCTGATCGGTCCTTCCGGCTGCGGCAAAACCACGCTGCTGCGAGCCGTGGCCGGGCTGGAGCTCGCCAATGCCGGCAGCATCCGGCTGGCCGGTGACATGGTCAGCAGCCCGCAGCTGCATTTGCCGGCCGAGTCGCGGCGCATCGGCATGGTGTTTCAAGACTACGCGCTGTTTCCGCACTTGGACGTGGCGCGCAATGTGAGTTTTGGCCTGACGCACCTGCCGCCCGCTGAGCGGAGCGCGCGTGTGCAGGAGTCTCTAGCGCTGGTGGGCTTGGCAGAGTCCGGTCATTTGTATCCGCACCAGCTCTCGGGCGGGCAGCAGCAGCGTGTGGCACTGGCCCGGGCGCTGGCCCCCAAGCCCCGTCTATTGCTGCTTGACGAGCCCTTTTCCAACCTGGACGTGGACTTGCGCGAGCGCCTGGCCCATGAAGTGCGCGGCATTTTGAAAGCCGCCGGCGCTACCGCGCTGTTTGTGACACACGACCAACTGGAAGCTTTTGCCATCGGCGACCGCATCGGCGTGATGCACGAAGGCCACTTGCAGCAATGGGACGAAGCCTATGCGCTGTACCACCGGCCGGCCACCCGTTTCGTCGCCGAGTTCATTGGCCACGGCGTGTTTGCGCATGCGCAGATTTCGCTGCGCGATTCCCATGTGGTGGTCTCCACCGCCCTGGGCGATCTCAAGGACGTGGAAGAGTGCCCCCTGCCCGGCGCTTATGCAGATGGCTTGTGCGATGTGCTGCTGCGCGCCGATGACATCGTGCACGACGACGCCTCACCCGTCAAAGCGCAGATTTTGCGCAAGGCCTTTCGCGGCTCTGAATTTTTATACACCCTGCGCCTGCAAAGCGGCGAAACCGTGATGGCGCACGTGCCCTCTCACCACGACCATGCCCTGGGCGAATGGGTAGGCATACGCGCCGAGGTTGACCACGTGGTGACATTTCCCCGGCTGGTGCCCTGACTGACGAGCGGGAAACGGGGGCATGGATCCCCGCATGCGCGAGGATGACGATCAAGGGCATGTCTGCCAGCGCGCGCGAAAACTCCTGGTTGCTGCGCTCGCGCAAACCGAGTTCGGCCTGCGCATACATGCGCTGCACCGGCGCGCTGCCCGTGATCTCATACGTCAGGCCCGACGTGTGACACAGCAATCCTGCACCGCGCTTGAGCGATAGGCTAAGGCGCCTCGGGAAGATCAGCCAAGGAATCCAATGTGTTGAGACATGCTTGGGCCACCTCGACGCCTTTCTTAACGAAGTGAGCCTTGAAGAATGCTTGATGTTCCTCGTGCTCATGAAAATCTCTAGGCGTCAGAACTGCTGAGAAAGTTGGTATGTCGGTGTCCAACTGCACTCGCATTAGTCCGTCGATAACTGCTGAGGCGACGAATTCATGCCTGTAAATGCCGCCGTTCACAACAAGTCCGCATGCAATGATGGCGTCGTACCTGCCGGTGCGTGCTAGGCGCATTGCGTAAAGCGGAATCTCAAAGGCGCCTGGTACTTGATGAAGTTCCAAGCATTCTGGCGGGCGCCCTTGGCGATCAAACTCTTGCTGGATGGCGTGTGTGCTGGAAGAAACTATTTCCTGATGCCAGGACGCAGCTATAACTGCCACTTTAAGAGGTCTTAATTCCGCCGATATGGCTGATGGCAAGAGAACGGGGTCAAGTTGTGAGGACTGATTCATGGGTGCTCGCCAAATGAGTTGCGACAAGAATCAGGGCGAACGCATCCGAGGTGCGCACATTGCATATGCACACCTTTGCAAGCGGTCTCTTTCATCCGGACTGTGACCGTCGGCTCTGGCATCGCACCAGATCTGCTGACCCGGACACCTGCAAGGGCTTGTATCCGGCGCTCGCGGGCTCCTGGGATTGCTCACAGATACCGCCGGTGGGGAATCTCACCCCGCCCTGAAAACGCTACCAGCATAAACACTGGATTGATAAGTTTAGCGTACTGAGCGGGGCGACTTTGCGACTACCTTGGGTGCTCGCAGGCTTTCAATTTCACGCTGCAGGTCGACAGCCCAGGTGCGGCGGTCCCGGCCCTGGGCCAGTGAGGGGCTGCCGACGGTGACTTCGGCCATCAGGGCGCGCGCGGTGAGCGTGCGCCAGAGCGAGGCAACCAGGGTGTCGTCGTCAACGAAACGCGGCGCCATGCTGAGCTGACCGCTGTGCCGGTCCACAAAACGCAGCGCCATCGGCTGCACCGGCACGTTGGCGCTGATGGCGGCCTGAATTAAGTTGGCATGAAATGGTTTGAGCGTCAGGCCGTCACCGGTGGTGCCTTCAGGAAAAACCGCCAGCACCTGACCTTCCTGCAAATGCGCCACCATGTGGTGAACTACGCGGTGCGCATCGCGCCGCGACTCACGCTCAATGAACAAGGTGCCGGCACCTGTGGCCAGCGTGCCGACCAGCGGCCAGCGCTGCACCTCTGACTTAGAGACAAAACGGCAATAGCCAGTTGAGTGCATGACCAGAATATCCAGCCAAGAAATGTGATTGGACACCAGCAGCACCGGCCCGGTGGCCAAGGGCTCGCCCTGGACCACCAGTTCAATGCCGCTGATGTGCAGCATCCGGCGCGCCCAGGCCTGCACATGCAGACCGCGTTCATGCGCAGACAACTTATGAAAATGCCGGCGTATGGTGACAAAACCCGAAAGAATGTGCCAAACAGCCCGGCTCAGCTTGTAGCCAATGCGCAGCAAGCTCACCGGCGGCCGTCCTGATGTGTGTGCGCTGAGGGCCGCACACGCTTCATTTCAACTTGCTTCATAAGCCAGCTGGCCACCCACCACCGTCCAGCGCACACGCACCGGCAGTTCGTAGCCCGAAAACGGTGTGTGCTTGCCCTGGCTGCGCAAGGCCGAGGGCTCCACCGTCCAGGGATGGTTCGGGTTGAACACGCACACATCGGCCACACCGCCCTTGAGCAATTGGCCGGCGCTCGCTTGCAGCGTGCCCAGGGATGAGCCCAGCACACGGGCCGGCTCGCTGGTCAGCACGGCCAGCGCACGCGCAAGGCCTGCGCCACTGTCATCGCCCCATTTGCAGGCCAGGCCCAGCAGCAGCTCCACCCCGGTCGCGCCAGGTTCGGCCTCGGCAAAGGGCAAAGTCTTGGCGTCCTCGTCGACCGGCGAATGGTCAGACACCAGCGCGTCCACCGTGCCGTCGAGCAGACCCTGGCGCAGCGCGTCGCGGTCGCGCTGCTGGCGCAGCGGCGGGTCCAGCCGCATGCGGCTGTCAAAGTAGCCAATGTCGGTGTCGGTCAGGTGCAGGCTGTTGATGCTGACATCGCAGCTCACGTTCAAGCCCTCGGCCTTGGCACGCGCCACCAGCGCCAGCCCGGCTGCGCTGGAGATGCGGCACAAGTGCACGCGGGCGCCGGTGGCACGTACCAGCTCAAAGATGGTGTGCAGGGCAATCGTCTCGGCGGCCACCGGCACCCCTGAAAGCCCTAGCCGCGTGGCCAGCGCGCCACTGGCGGCCACACCCTTGCCCAAGTGCATGTCTTGCGGGCGCAGCCACACGGTCAAATCAAAGCTGGCGGCGTACTGCAGCGCGCGCTGCAAAACCTGCATGTCTTCCAGCGGCACCGCGGCCTGGCTGAAACCGACACAGCCGGCTTCGGTGAGTTGCGCCATTTCAGTCAGCGCGGTGCCGCGCAGACCGCGCGTCAGCGCCCCGAGCGGAAAGACGCGCGACTGGTGCAATTTTTCGGCACGGAATTTGAGCATCTCGACCAGGCCCGGTTCGTCCAGCACCGGGTCTGTGTCGGGGGGGCACACCAAGCTGGTAACACCACCTGCCACGGCAGCGGCCAGTTCGCTCTCGAGCATGCCTTCGTGTTCATGGCCGGGCTCGCGCAGACGCACCGACAAATCGATCAGCCCGGGCGCGACCACGCAGCCGCTGGCATCCATGGTTTTGTTGGGCACAAAGTCAGCCGGCGCAGCGCCGATGCTGACGATGCGGCCGGCAGCAATCGCGAGGTCGGCGACCTCATCAAACCCACTGGCAGGGTTGATGACACGGCCGTTTTTAATAAGAAGTTTCATTTTTTTTCAGACGTAAAAACGAGAAAAGTCAATTCAGGCAGACTCAAAACGCAAGCGCGCATCCGCTGCCAACCAGGGCCGCGGAACCGGCTTCGCCGGGCCGCAGGCGCAGCACCCCCTCGGGGGGCAGCGAACCACGCGCAGCGGGGAGCGTGGGGGCCACACTCATGGTTCATTTCCAGCGACGATGCTCATCACGGCCATGCGCACCGCGATGCCAAAGGTGACTTGCGGCAAGATGACACTTTGCGCGCCGTCGACCACCGCCGAGTCGATCTCGACGCCGCGGTTGATCGGCCCGGGGTGCATGACAATGGCGTCCGGTTTGGCCAGTTGGAGTTTTTCAGTCGTCAGGCCAAAGCTCTTGAAGTACTCCTGGCTGCTGGGCAGCAGGGCGCCCGACATACGTTCGTTTTGCAGGCGCAGCGTGATGATGACATCCGCTCCGCGAATACCTTCTTCGAGCGTATGACACACGCGCACGCCCATTTGCGCCATGTCCGAAGGCACCAGCGTCTTGGGGCCAACCACGCGCACCTCGGCGCAGCCCAGCGTGGTGAGTGCGTGAATATCCGAGCGCGCCACCCGCGAATGCAGCACGTCACCGACGATGGCCACGGTCAGGTTGCTGAAGTCTTTCTTGTAGTGGCGGATGGTGTACATGTCGAGCAGGCCCTGGGTCGGGTGCGCGTGGCGGCCGTCACCGGCATTGATGACATGCACATGCGGCGCCACATGCTGGGCGATCAGGTAGGGCGCGCCCGACTCGCTGTGGCGCACCACAAACATGTCGGCGGCCATGGCGCTGAGGTTGGCGATGGTGTCGAGCAGCGACTCGCCCTTGGAGGCCGAGGAGCGGGCGATATCCAAGTTGATGACATCGGCAGACAGGCGCGTGGCGGCAATCTCAAACGTGGTGCGGGTGCGGGTGGAGTTTTCAAAAAACAGGTTGAACACGCTCTTGCCGCGGAGGAGTGGCACTTTTTTGACTTCGCGATCGCTCACACTGACAAAGTTGGCAGCGGTGTCCAGAATCTGCGTCAGCGTAGCCTTGGGCAGACCTTCGGTGGAGAGCAGGTGAATCAGCTCGCCGTGCTTGTTGAGTTGGGGGTTTCGTCGGTACAACACGCTTAGCCTTCCTGAACTTGAAAACTGAACTGGCCGGTCTCAGAGCGGGCCAGTTGCAGCGACTGCGTGGCCGGCAAGGCCATGCGCGCCATCGCCAGATCGGCTTGCACAGGCAACTCGCGCCCGCCACGGTCCACCAGCACCGCCAGCTTGACGCTGGCCGGACGGCCGTAGTCAAACAGTTCGTTGAGCACGGCGCGGATGGTGCGGCCGGTGTAGAGCACATCGTCGAGCACGATCAGGTGCGCACCGTTCACTTCGAAAGGCAGCTGGGTGGCGCCGCTGGCGGCCAGGCCACGGCTGGAAAAATCGTCGCGGTGCATGGCCGAAGACAACACGCCAATCTCATCGCTCAAGCCCAGGTCTTTTTGAAGCCGTTCGGCCAGCCAGGCGCCTCCTGAAGCCACACCCACCAGGCGGGGCGGCTTGGGCGATGCAGCGATCAGCTGCTGCATGCTGCGCAAAAGCTCGAGGTAGAGCGCTTCAGCATTGAGGGTCAGGTTGCTCATGGCACACCTGCGGGGCAATGGGGCCTAGTGGTCTTCATGCAAGACTCCTTAAAAATTGCTCAAGAATTATGCAGGCAGAGGCGGCATCGGCATCTTGCGCGCCCAGACTGTGCGCCTCGGTGGTGCTGTAGCGCTCGTCCACCTCAAAGACCTCGAGCCCGAAACGCCCGCGCAGCTGGCGCGCAAATTTTTGCGCACGGGCGGTGTTTTCATGCGGCACGCCATCGGGGTGAAAAGGCACGCCGACCACCAGCGCGTCGGGTTGCCATTCTTGGATGCGCTCGGCAATAGGCGCAAAACGCGCGTCGCCCAGGGCGGTGATGCTTGGCTGTGGCGTGGCCGTGCGCGTCAGCCGGTTGCCGCTGGCGACTCCGGTGCGTTTGAGCCCAAAATCAAAAGCCAGAAAGGTTTGCACATCGGGGGCCAGGGTGATGGCAGCCCCGGCGCTCATGCGTGGCCAGCCTCTGGCGAGAGCATCCAGCGCTGCAAACCGAGCAGCAACAAGGCCTTGTCATAACGCTGCTCGACGGGCGTTTCAAAAATAACAGCCGGGTCGGCAGCCACAGTCAGCCAGCTGTTTTCGGAGATTTCAGACTCCAGCTGACCCTCGCCCCAGGCCGCATAACCCAAGGAAACAAACACCCGGCGCGGACCTGCCCCGGTGGACAGCGCTTCCAGCACGTCTTTGGAGGTCGTCATCTCGAGACCCCCCGGAATTGTCATGGTCGAGGCATACACCGATTCGCTGCCCGGCAGCATGCATTCGTGCAGTACAAAACCACGTTCGGTCTGCACCGGCCCGCCATGAAACACAGGCGCGGCCTTCAAGTCGTCTCGCCGCAGCGGCAATTCAACCTTGTCAAACAGGCTTTTGAGGCTGATGTCACTGGGTTTGTTGATCACGAGGCCCAGAGCACCGCGTTCGCTGTGCTCGCACATGTAGACCACGCTGCGTACAAAGGGCTCGTCATTGAGCCCCGGCATGGCGATCAGGAAGTGATGTGTGAAGTTGATCGGTTCGAGATCCAGGGCCATGGCGTAATTTTACGTTACCGCGCCGGGCAGCGCTGACGGCTGCCGTCCAGCTAACATTCGGCGCATGAGCAAACCCTACGAACGCGGTCTGGTCTGGTTCCGCCGCGACCTGCGCGCACACGACCACGCCGCCCTGCACCACGCCTTGAGCACCTGCCGACAGGTGTTTTGCCTGTTTGTCTTTGACCGCGAGATTCTGGACGGGCTGCCGCGCGCGGACCGGCGCGTCGAGTTCATCTGGCATTCACTGGTCGAGCTGGACGGGGCGTTAAAGGCGCTGGCCCTGCCGCACGGCGTGCCCGGAGCCGGCCTGGTGGTGTTGCATGACAAGGCCCGCAGCGCCGTGCTGCAGCAAGCGCTGGTGCTGGGTGTGCAAGCGGTGTTCACCAACCATGACGACGAGCCGCAAGCCCTGGCCCGCGATGCCGACGTGGCGGCCAGTTTGTCGGCCCAAGGGGTGGGCTTTCACAGCTTCAAAGACCATGTGGTGTTTGAACGCAGCGAGCTGCTGACGCAAGCCGGCAAGCCTTACGGCGTTTTCACGCCTTACAAGAACGCCTGGCTCAAAAAGGTTGACAGCTATTACCTGCAAACCCACGCGGTGGCGCCCCACGCCGGCGCCCTGGCCGCCAAGCCGGCCGGCACGCCCCCCATGCCCACGCTGGCCGACATGGGTTTTGAAAAGACCAACCTCGAGGCAATGAAACTGCCCACCGGTATCTCGGGGGGTGCGCAGCTTTACAAAGAATTTCTCGAGCGCATCGACCTTTACGAAGACGCGCGTAACTTTCCGGCCGTCAAGGGCCCGAGCTACCTGGGCGTGCATCTGCGTTTTGGCACGGTGTCCATCCGCGAGCTGGCGGCTGAAGGTTTGAAGCGCCAGGACGGCGGCAGCGCAGGCGCGGCGGTGTGGCTGAGCGAGCTGATTTGGCGCGACTTTTATGCCCAAATTTTGAGTAATTTCCCGCGCGTGGCCGGGGCTTCTTTCAAACCCGACTACGACGCCATCGCCTGGGAAACCGGGCCGGCGGCCGACGCCCTGTTTGCCGCCTGGTGCCAAGGCCGCACCGGCTACCCACTGGTGGACGCGGCCATGGCACAGATCAACCAGACCGGCTACATGCACAACCGCCTGCGCATGGTGGCGGCCTGCTTTTTAATCAAAGACCTGGGCATCGACTGGCGCCGCGGCGAAGCTTACTTTGCCGAAAAACTCAATGACTTTGATTTGTCATCGAACAACGGCGGCTGGCAGTGGGCGTCGAGCAGCGGCTGCGACGCACAGCCCTACTTTCGCATCTTCAACCCGGTTAGCCAGAGCCTGAAGTTCGACCCCGAGGGCAAGTTCATCCGCAAATACCTGCCGCAGCTCGCCGGCCTGCAGGGCAAAGCGCTGCACAGCCCGTGGGAGGCGGCGCCGCTGGAGCTGGCCGCAGCCGGGGTGAAACTTGGGGAAAATTACCCGGTGCCGCTGGTGCGGCATGACCAGGCGAGGCTGCGCACGCTAGAGCGCTACGCGGTGGTCAAAAAATCAGGGGAGTGAGCCGGCCACAGCTGCCTCAGATTTGCACCATTTCAAAGTCTTCCTTGCGCGCGCCGCATTCCGGGCAAGTCCAGTTCATCGGCACATCGGCCCAGAGGGTGCCGGGCGCAATGCCATGATCAGGCGCGCCGGCGGCCTCGTCGTAGAGCCAGCCGCAAATCAGGCACATCCAGGTGGTCGAAGGTGAAGTGGTCACAGGGCAAGGACTTTCGCGAATAGAATTCGGACATTGTATCGGTGAGGGCATGCTTTTTTGCCAAGTCTTTCACCGCCTCAGTCTCCCTCATTCATGGCACAAGCTCAAACCACCCCCACCGACCCCGAAGTACCTGGACCGGAAGACGACGACAGCGCACCGGCCTGCGTCATGAGCTTTAACGCCAACGATCCCAGCGGCGCGGGCGGGCTGTCTGCTGACGTACTGGCCATTTCGTCGGCCGGTGCCCACGCGTTGGCGGTGGTAACCGGCGCCTATTCGCGCGACACCGCTGAAATCCTGGACCACTTTGCTTTTGACGAAGATGCTGTTACAGAGCAAGCGCGCGCCGCGCTCGAAGACATGCCGGTGGCAGCCATCAAGGTGGGCTTTGTCGGCAGCACTGAAAACGTCAGCGCCATTGCTGAAATCGCCTCTGACTATGCTGACGTGCCGCTGGTGGCCTACATGCCCAACCTGTCGTGGTGGGATGAGAGCGAGCTAGACAGTTACCTGGACGCCTTTCGCGAGCTGATGCTGCCGCAAACAACCGTACTGATTGGTAACCACAGCACCTTGTGGCGCTGGCTGCTGCCCGATTGGTTGGGCCAGAGTAGCCCAAGCCCGCGCGACATCGCCAAAGCCGCCGGCGAATTGGGTGTGCCCTACACCCTGGTCACCGGTATCCCGGCCGCAGACCAGACCATTGACAACGTGCTGGTCTCACCGCAAAACGTTTTGTACAGCGAAAAATTTGAGCGCTTTGAGGCCAGTTTTGCCGGCTCCGGTGACACCTTGAGTGCCGCTTTATCGGCACTGCTGGCCAACGGCCATGACCTGCAAAGCGCCACCGCCGAAGCCCTGACCTTCCTGGACCAAAGCCTGAGCGCCGGCTTTCAACCTGGCATGGGACATTTGGTGCCCGACCGCATGTTTTGGGCCCAGGCCGAAGAAGACGAAAATCCTGACGACCCAACCACCCCCTTGGCTTTAAACCCCACTTTTGATGTCGATCCCAATGCCACCAAACACTGACGCCCTAACGCCATCCCGCAACGACATATTCTTCGAACGCGCTAAACGGGTCATACCCGGCGGCGTCAACTCGCCGGTGCGCGCCTTCAAGGCCGTGGGCGGTACGCCGCGTTTTGTACAGCGTGCGCAAGGCGCTTATTTCTGGGACGCCGACGGCAAGCGTTACATCGATTACATAGGCTCTTGGGGTCCCATGATCCTGGGTCACGGTCATCCTGCGGTGCTGCAAGCTGTGCAAAAAGCTGCACTCGACGGCTTTTCGTTCGGCGCGCCCACCGAACGCGAGGTCGAGCTGGCCGAAGAAATCATCAAGCTGGTTCCATCCATCGAGATGATCCGTCTCGTCAGTTCGGGCACCGAAGCGGCCATGAGCGCGCTGCGCCTGGCGCGCGGCGCCACCGGGCGCAGCAAGATCATCAAATTCGAGGGCTGCTACCACGGCCACGCGGACGCGTTGCTGGTCAAGGCCGGCTCTGGCCTGGCCACCTTTGGCAACCCGACCAGCGCGGGCGTGCCGCCCGAAGTGGTGCAGCACACCCACGTGCTGGAGTACAACAACGTGGCTCAGCTCGAAGAAGCCTTTGCGCTGCACGGCAAAGAACTGGCCTGCCTGATGATCGAACCAATTGCCGGCAACATGAACTTTGTGCGCGCCAGCGTTCCCTTCATGAAGCGCTGCCGCGAACTCTGCACGCAGTACGGCGCACTGCTGGTGTTTGACGAAGTCATGACTGGTTTTCGCGTGGCCCTGGGCGGCGCACAAAGCGTGTACGCCAAGCTAATCCCCGGTTTTGAACCCGATATGACGGTGATGGGCAAAGTGATTGGCGGCGGTATGCCGCTGGCGGCCTTTGGCGGCAAAAAAGGCGTGATGGAGCAACTCGCGCCACTGGGCCCGGTCTACCAGGCCGGCACACTCAGCGGCAACCCGGTGGCCACCGCCTGCGGTTTGGCCACGCTGCACGAATTGCAAAAGCCCGGCTTTTATGAAGCACTTGGCGCACGCACCCAGAGCCTGGTGGCAGGCCTCACGCAAGCTGCTTCCCAAGCCGGCGTGCCCTTTTGCGGCGACAGCCAGGGCGGTATGTTCGGCTTCTTTTTGCTGGGCCAGTTGCCGCAAAACTACGCCACCGTGATGACCACCGACAACGCCTCTTTCAACAAGTTCTTTCACGCCATGCTGGACAGCGGCGTGTACTACGCGCCGGCCCTGTACGAAGCCGGCTTTGTCAGCGCGGCACACACGGCTGCCGACATTGATGAAACGGTGGCAGCAGCGGCGAAGTTTTTCAGCGCACGCTGAAAGCGCCGGCGCCAACAAAAAAGCGACCCTGGGGTCGCTTTTTTCATTCACTGCCTGGCTTCAATGCCGGAAGTGCCTCACGCCGGTCGTGACCATCACCACACCGCGCTCGTCGGCAGCGGCAATCACTTCGTTGTCGCGCATGGAGCCGCCGGGTTGGATGACGCAGCTCGCGCCCACGTCCACCACCACGTCGAGGCCGTCGCGAAATGGGAAGAAAGCGTCGCTGGCCACTGCCGAACCCTTGAGGTCCAACTGGGCGTTGGCGGCCTTGATGGTCGCGATGCGAGCCGAGTCGATGCGGCTCATCTGGCCGGCGCCCACGCCCAGGGTCATGCCGCCGCCGCAAAAAACGATGGCGTTGGACTTGACGTACTTGGCGACCTTCCAGGCAAACAGCAGGTCTTGCAGTTGTGCCGGTGTGGGTTGCAGCTTGGTCACCACGGTGAGGTCGGCCAGCGTGATCTCGTGGTTGTCGGCGGTCTGCATCAAGAGCCCAGAGCCGACGCGCTTGACGTCGATCAGGTTGCGCCCCTGCGCCCAGGCGCTCTCGCCACCAGCGGGCAAGGCGATCTCGAGAATACGCACATTGACCTTGCTCTTGAACACAGCCAGCGCTTCGGGCGTGAAGGCCGGGGCCATCAGCACCTCGACAAACTGCTTGGAGATTTCGAGCGCGGCTTTTTCGTCCAGCGGGCAGTTCAGCGCAATGATGCCGCCGAAGGCCGAGGTCGGGTCGGTTTTGAATGCCTTGCTGTAGGCGTCAAGCGCGTCCACGCCCACGGCCACGCCGCAGGGGTTGGCATGCTTGACGATGACGCAGGCGGTTTCGCCCAGACGCGAGTCAAAACTTTTGACGCATTCCCAGGCGGCGTCGGCGTCGGCGATGTTGTTGAACGAGAGTTCTTTGCCCTGCAACTGACGCGCCGTCACCAGCGAGCCTGTGGCCGGGTACAGGTCGCGGTAAAAAGCCGCCTGCTGGTGCGGGTTTTCGCCGTAACGCAAGTCTTGCAGCTTGACGAAGCGGCTGTTAGCCTGCGCCGGGAACACGCTGTGGCTGCCGTCGGCCTGGATGCTGGAGAGGTAGTCGCTGATGGCGCCGTCGTACTGGCTGATGCGGTTGAACGCTGCGACTGACAGCGCGAACTTGGTGGCGTGTTTCAACTGGCCGTCGGCTTGGAGCTCGGCCAACACACCGGCGTATTGCGAAGCGTCTGTCAACACGCCCACATCTTTCCAGTTCTTGGCGGCCGAGCGCACCATGGCCGGCCCGCCGATGTCGATGTTCTCAATCGCGTCTTCCAGCGTGCAACCTGGCTTGGCTACGGTGGCTTCAAAAGGGTAAAGGTTGACGACCAGCAAATCGATGGTGTCGATCTGGTGCGCCTTGAGCGCCGCCATGTGTTCGGGCACATCGCGCCGCGCCAGCAAACCGCCATGGACTTTGGGGTGCAATGTTTTAACGCGTCCATCCAGCATCTCGGGAAAGCCGGTGAGCTCGGCGACTTCGGTCACCGGCAGTCCCTGGTCGGCCAGCAGCTTGGCGGTACCGCCGGTGGACAGCAGCTTGATGCCCAGTGCGTGCAGAGCCTGGGCAAATTCAACTATGCCGGTTTTGTCGGAAACGGAAATCAGGGCGTTCATGGCGGGTGCTGTGCTTATTTCAAAAGCTTGTGCGTCAGCAATTTTTTACGCAAAGTGTTGCGGTTAAGGCCCAGCCACTCGGCTGCACGCGACTGGTTCTGATCGGCCTGCTGCATCACAACTTCGAGCAGCGGTTTTTCGATCACGGTCACCATCATCTCGTACATGCCGGCGGGCTCAGTGCCATGCAGGTCTTTGAAATAGCCTTCCAGGCTGGCGCGCACGCATTCTTCAATTTGTTTTTTGCTCATGGGGAGACTCTCTCTTGAATTTGTGTGTCTCGGGCTTGCCCTGCAGTGGCAAGCGCGGCAGCAGGCATTCGCTCCATGCGGTCTTCCAGGCCATCGAAAAAATAGGCCACGGCTGCCAGCTGCGCTTCGCAGTTTTCGAGCAGGTTCATGTGCGCCCTGAAGTCCTCGCCGCCGGGCAAGGCTTTGACATACCAGCCAATATGTTTGCGTGCAGTGCGCACGCCGGAGAATTCACCATACAAGCTGTAATGATCTCTCAGGTGATCGAGCAGCAGGCGCTTGACCTCGGCGACCAGCGGCGGCGCCAGGTGCATACCGGTGTCTAAAAAGTGGCTGATCTCGCGAAATATCCAGGGCCGGCCTTGCGCGGCACGCCCGACCATCACGGCATCAGCGCCGGTGTAGGCCAGCACGTCACGGGCTTTTTCTGGCGAGTCGATATCACCATTGGCCACCACCGGGATGTACAGCGCAGCCTTGACGGCGGCGATCGTGTCGTACTCTGCCAGGCCTTTGTAGCCTTGCTCGCGGGTGCGGCCGTGCACGGCAATCATCTGCACGCCGGCGTCTTCAAAAGCGCAGGCCAGTCGCACGGCATTTTTGTTGGTTTCAGACCAGCCGGTGCGCATTTTCAGGGTGACCGGCACGCCCTGCGGCGCGCAAGCTGCCACCACGGCTTGCACAATGGCCAGCGCCAGCGGCTCGTCTTGCATCAGCGCAGAGCCGGCCCATTTGTTGCAAACTTTTTTGGCCGGGCAGCCCATGTTGATGTCAATGATTTGTGCGCCACGCGCCACGTTGTAGGCGGCGGCCTCGGCCATCATGGCGGCATCGGTGCCGGCGATTTGCACGGCGATCGGCTCGACCTCGCCATCGTGGTTGGCGCGGCGCGAAGTTTTGAGCGTGTCCCACAGGTCGCGGCGCGAGGTGACCATCTCGCTGACGGCATAAGCGGCGCCCAGTTTTTTGCACAGCGCGCGAAACGGCCTGTCGGTCACGCCAGCCATGGGCGCGACCAATACGCGGTTTGCCAAAACATAAGAGCCGATATTCATGAAAGCGCGTGGGAGGGGTGCGGGCGGATGGGCAGAAAAATGCGAGGGGCCATTGTATATGCCTAAAATTTCAGCAGCCTTCTTTATACTCAGGCTCACATGCCCAACTGGATTGTCCAACTCACCGAGCTGCTGGCCCTGCCCGAATACGGCTTGAGCACGGTGTTTGTGGTGTCCTTCATCTCTGCGACCCTGCTGCCCATGGGCTCGGAGCCAGTGGTGTTTGGCCTGGTCAAGCTCAACCCTGAACTCTTCTGGCCGGCCATTCTGGTGGCCACCGCCGGCAACACGCTGGGCGGCGCGCTCGATTGGTGGATGGGCTATGGCGCGCACAAAGTGGTGGGTAAATACAAGCACTCCTCCCAACACAACCGGGCATTGCGCTGGCTGGAAAAGCTGGGCCCTAAAGCCTGCCTGCTGGCCTGGTTGCCAGCCGTTGGTGACCCGCTGTGCGCCGTGGCCGGCTGGCTCAAGTTCCCCTTCTGGCCCTGCCTGGCTTACATGGCCATCGGCAAGTTTTGCCGCTACGTTCTGATGACGGGGGCGCTGGTCTGGGTGTTTCCGGGCGGCTTTTCGTTTTAGGCTGGCGGCGCGAAGGCCGATGAATCGCCGCGTTCTTCGCTCTTAAAACTTTTCGTGGGGCAGTAGGTAGCGCCACTGGCCCACGGGCAGGCTGCTCATGGCCACGCGGCCTATGCGTATGCGCTTCATCGACTCGACCTGCAAGCCCACACACTCGCAAAGGTAGGCGATCTGCCCGGGGCGCTCACCTTTGAGTGCAAAGCGAAGTCGCTTTTCACTTTGCCAGCTGACCTTGGCCGCGCCAAGCTGCTGGCCATTGAAGGTGAAACCATGGTCGATGCGATTAAGCCGCTCCAGGCCACCGGCTTTGATGTCGCCACTGACCTCGACCAGCACCTCGTGTTCCATCACAGCCGCGTCTTCGGTCAGCTTGCGCCCGATGCGCCAGTCCTGGCTGAAAACCACCAGCCCGCTGGCGCGCGGCGCCAAAGGCGTGAGCAGCTGCTGATCAGCAAAATGTTTTTTCAGGGGGCTCAAGCCGGAAATGTCTTCGCCCCACAAGCTCTGTGGCTGCAACAAATCGGTCGACCGCAAGGCACCTTGCGCCGCACCCAGGCCGGCTTCGCTGCCTGCGGGCTTGTGCAGCAGCAAGGTCACAGGTACCACGCCCAGCAAACTCGCGTCGGGGCTGATCTCAATTTTTTGGTCTTGCACACGGTGCTGCGGCTCTTGCACCACCACACCGTCAACGCGTACGAAGCCCCCTGTGATGAACTGCTCAGCCTCACGGCGCGAGCAGCCCAGCATTTCAGCCAGGCGTTTGGCCAGGCGGGTCGGCTCTGTCATATCTGCATTCGTGTGGAAAAGGAGTGAACAATGATACCGGCCATGCCATGCTAAGATCCGCTGGCCATGCCATTTATTGGGTGGACCCGTGCCGCGATGGCCTGTCCTCACCTGGGAACCGATCATGAAAAACCTACTTTTCACTCCCTGCCGCCGCGGGGTGATCGGAATTTTCTCTCTACCCCTATCTGTCAATTCGAACCACGCCTGATGCGTATCCTGCTGGCCGAAGACGACAAGATCCTGGCAGACGCACTGGGGCGAGCGCTGACGCGCTCGGCTTACGCGGTGGATGTAACGCACACCGGTAGCAAGCCGAGCAAGCGCTCTTTACCGAAAACTACGATCTGGCCATTCTGGACATCGGCTTGCCTGGCTTGAGCGGCCTGGATGTGCTTCGCACCCTGCGCAGCCGACGCTCGCCCGTACTGGTGCTGTTACTGACGGCCATGGACACCATGGCAGACCGAGTGCGGGGTTTGGATCTGGGCGCCGATGATTACCTGACCAAGCCCTTTGACCTGCCAGAACTTGAAGCCCGTGTGCGCGCCCTGCTGCGACGCGGCAGTGCGCAGACATCACCCATCCTGGAATACGGCAGCTTGCGCTTGGACACCGTCGGCCGGCGCGTGCACCATGAAGACCGGCCGGTGGAACTGTCGGCCCGTGAACTGGCCGTGCTCGAGGTGCTGCTTCTGCGCGCAGGACGCGTGGTCAGCAAAGAGCATATTGCCAGCCATCTTTACGGCTGGGGGGACGACGTCGGGCTTAACGCCATAGAGGTGTATGTCCACCGAATCCGTAAGAAAGTAGAGCCCCTGGGCTGTGAAATCCGTACTATTCGCGGAATGGGCTATTTGGTTGAACGCATTCATGCGCCAGCCTGAAAACCGGCTTAAGTTCACGCTACTGACCTGGCTGCTGTGGCCGCTGATGGTCTTGCTCATCATCGACACTCTGGCCACCTACGGGCTGTCGCTGAAGATGTCGAATCTGGCCCACGACCGGTCCCTGAATGAAATCGCGCGAGAAGTCACCTTGCATATCAAGCCACTCGGTAGCAAGCCAGTTCTGACCATCTCCAGCATCGCCGAGCAGATTTTGCTGGTAGATCAGGACGACCGTGTTCGCTACCGCGTCTGGTCCAGCAAAGGGGTTTCGTTGGGGGGAGATCCTCAACTACAGCACCCCACCCGCTTACCCCAACTTGATGGGAAAGCATTGTTCTATGACGACGTCATCATGGACGAAAAAGTTCGTGTCGCAGCGGCCTGGCTGCCCTTTAATGAGCGCGACCTGTCCGATCTGGTGCTGGTGCAGGTGGCAGAAACTACCAATAAGCGACAACGGCTCATGCTGGAGATTCTTGCCAACGTCATCGTCGCGCAGATGCTGCTGATTGCAATGGCGGCGGCGGCGGTGTACTTTGGCGTTTCACGCGGTCTGCGTCCTTTGTCGGCGCTGGCCAGCGCCTTGGCCGGTCGCTCGCACCTGGACCTTAGTCCGATTGATCCGCGATGTGCGCCAATGGAGGTGCGCCCCCTGCTTGATGAAGTCAACGCATTGATGCTGCGCCTGAGCGGCACGCTTGACTTGCAAAACCGCTTTATTGCTGACGCTTCGCATCAGCTCAAAACACCGGTGGCAGGCCTGAAAGCCCAGATCGAGCTGGCGCTGGCAGAAACCGAGCCGGCCGAAAAACAGCGCTCGCTGGCTCAGCTTTATTTGGGTGCAGAACGCTTGTCGCGGCTGGTCCAGCAACTTCTTACGTTGGCACGCAACGAGCCATACGCAGCGCAGGCAGTCAAATTTCAGCGGCTGGACCTCCATGCTTTTGCCCTCGACATCTGCATGGAATGGGCGCCGCAAGCGCTGCGCAGGTCCATCGACCTTGGCTTCGAGGGTCACCAGCCCGTCATGTTGATGGCGGATCCGGACCGGCTGCGAGAACTCATCAACAACTTGATCGACAACGGTGTGCGCTACAGCCACCAGGGTGGCCGAGTCACGGTAGCAGTACGTCACGGCACCGATGGGGAGCCGGTATTTATGGTGAGCGATGATGGCCCCAGCATTCCCGTGCAGGAACGCGATCGGGTGTTTGAGCGCTTTCACCGGCTGCTGGGCACCGACCGCGACGGCAGCGGACTGGGCCTTGCTATCGTCAGTGAGATCGCAGCCATACACGCAGCACGCATCATGCTGGAAGACGATGTTGACGGAACGGGCAACACTTTTTCCATTCACTTTCCTCACCACACGGATTAACGTAACAGCAAGAGGATCGGCAGAACTTGCCATCCCGGTGAAAGCCTGGTGAAAGCTGGCTGACAAGGTCTTGACAGTTCGCAGGCCTAACCTTTGTCGCTTACGGCCGAGGTTGGCTCGCGCCTAACTGGAGACAAAAAATGGAATTCATCCAAACCACCGAGTTCTGGCTCGCGTTGGGTCAGATCATCATGATCAACATTGTGCTGAGCGGCGACAACGCAGTGGTGATTGCACTGGCTTGCAGATCGCTGCCGCCTGTACAGCAAAAAAAGGCCATTATTTTTGGCAGTGTGGGCGCTATCGTCTTGCGTATCGTCTTGACGTTTTTTGCCATTTATCTTTTAAGCCTGCCTTACCTCAAACTCATTGGGGCGGCCTTGCTACTGTGGATTGGCATCGGTTTACTCAAGCAAGAAGATGACGAAGCCGAACTCGAAGGTCACTCTAACCTGACGGCGGCCATCAAGACCATCATCATTGCCGACTTGGTGATGAGCCTGGACAACGTCATCGGTGTTGCGGCAGCCGCCAAGGGCAATATCGTGCTGTTGGTGGTGGGCCTGGTCATCAGCATCCCGCTGATCATTTACGGCAGTACCTTCATCCTCAAGTTGATGGGCCGCTTTCCAGCCATCATCACCCTTGGCGCCGGTCTACTGGGCTGGGTGGCCGGTGAAATGGCGTTGACAGATCCAGCCATCGCGGGATGGTCGGCCACGCAACACACGCTGCATGCCATTGCGCCTGCCTTGGGTGCCGCGCTTGTGGTGCTAACGGGCAAGTGGCTACATCGCCCCCGAACGCCAGCTCTGGACGTTGCCGAACAGCCTGCGCCTTGAAGGGAGCCGCCATGCAACACATTCTTCTGCCCATCGACAACAGCTCGGTCAGCAAGTGCGATGCCATCGCACATGCTATACGGCTGTACCGGCAACAGCCCGCATGTATTCATCTTCTGAACATCCAACCCATGGTCTCACGCCATGTGGCCATGTGCTTCCCAAAAGGGGAGCTCCGGGCTTTGCGCACGGAATTTGGTCACCAAGAGCTGGCAACGGCCGAGGAACTGCTGCGGCTGGCGGGCATTCCATTTGAAACTGCAGTGAAAGTCGGCCGAAAAGCCGAGACGATTGCCTTGGCCGCTCAGCAATATGGCTGTGAACTCATCCTCATGGGAGATGAGCGGCCAAACAAGGACTTCAAATTTTTAAGCTCTTTGGCCCAACAGGTGCGCCATCTGCTGACTGGCATGCCTAGCTGCCGGGTCGTTTGAGTTCTGGTGACCGGTTTATAAGGCCTGCTTGGGGCCCGGACAGGCACCCAAGGCGCCGGTCCGACCGTGCTATCAGGAGCTGAACAGGAAGTTCATCACGTCGCCATCTTTGACGACGTACTCCTTGCCTTCGGCGCGCATCTTGCCCGCGTCTTTCGCGCCCTGCTCGCCTTTGAAGGCGATGAAGTCGTCATAGGCGATGGTCTGGGCGCGGATGTAGCCTTTTTCGAAGTCGGTGTGGATCACGCCGGCCGCCTGCGGGCCGGTGTCGCCCACATGGATGGTCCAAGCGCGCACTTCCTTCACGCCGGCCGTGAAGTAAGTCTGCAGGCCGAGCAGCTTGTAGGCGGCGCGGATCAGGCGGTTCAGGCCGGGCTCGGTCTGGCCGAGTTCTTCGAGAAACATCTGTCGGTCTTCGTCGCTCATTTCACTCATCTCAGCCTCAAGCTTGGCGCTGATGGCCACCACCGGCGCATTTTGCGAAGCGGCGTAGGTCTTCAGGCGGTCCAGGAAAGGGTTGTTCTCAAAGCCATCTTCAGCCACGTTGGCGACGAACATCGCCGGCTTGGCGGTGATCAGGAAAAACTGCTGCAAAAGCGGTATTTCTTCCTTGCTGAAGTCGATGGTGCGCACCGGCTTGGCTTCATTGAGCGCGGCCTGGCATTTCTCCAAAATCGCTACCAGCTTGATGGACTCTTTATCACCCGAGCGCGCCAGCTTGGTGACGCGGTGCAGGGCTTTTTCCACCGCCGCCAGGTCCGCCAGGCAGAGCTCGGTCTGGATCACTTCGATGTCGGAGATCGGGTCCACCTTGCCGGCCACGTGGATCACGTTGTCGTCGACAAAGCAGCGCACCACGTTGACGATGGCGTCGGTCTCGCGGATATGCGCCAGGAACTTGTTGCCCAAGCCCTCGCCAGTGCTGGCGCCGGCCACCAAGCCGGCAATATCGACAAACTCGACAATGGCGCGCTGCACTTTTTGCGGGCTGACGATGGCCGACAAGGCGTCAAGCCGCTCATCGGGCACCTCGACGATGCCGACGTTCGGCTCGATGGTGCAAAAGGGGTAGTTTTCCGCTGCAATGCCGGCTTTGGTCAGGGCGTTGAACAGGGTGGATTTACCAACGTTGGGCAAGCCCACGATGCCGCACTTCAAACTCATGAAAAATCCTTAGAAATCAAATCCCGGCAGGCCCGCCAGCGGGCTGCTCATTGGGGTAGCGATAATTGATTGTAGTGATGCTGATTTTGCGGCACGCGCCCTGCACCTCTCAATCTCATCGAACTGCCTAGTTGCAGCTGACCGACCTGGAATTTCGACATGCCTTCCGCGCCTCCGCGAATTTCCGCCGCCACCCAACGCTCCGCTTTTTTATTGTCCCTGGCCACGTTTTCCAGCATGTCAACGCAGCGCATCTGCGACGCCATGCTGCCCGCGCTGTCGGGCATCTTCCAGACCAGCATGGCCGATGCGGCTCGGGTGATCTGGGTGTTTGCTGTGATCTACGGGCTGTCGCAGCTCTTTTACGGTCCGCTCGGTGACCGTACCGGTAAGTTCCGCATCATCACCTTCGCAACGCTGGGTTGCAGCGTGGGCAGCCTGCTCGGCGCTTTTGCCGACAACCTGAACCCCTGGTGCTGGCGCGGGCCCTGACCGGCTTGTGCGCTGCTGCGGTGATTCCGCTGGCGCTCGCCTGGGTGGGTGACGCCGTGCCCTACGAGCGGCGGCTAGAAACGCTGGCCAAAGTCGGGCTGGGTACCACCCTGGGCATTGTGGGCGGGCAACTGGCCGGTGGCTGGTTCACCGACACCCTGGGCTGGCGCTGGGCTTTTGCGCTGATGACTGTGATTTTTGCGGCAGTCGGATGTTTGCTGTTTCTTGATTTGCCCCGCCAGCAGAGTCTGCCCGAATCCGAGTCCGGTGACATGCCGCATGGGCGCCCGGGCTTTGTCAGGCAAGCCCTGTCCATTTTTCGTGACCCGTGGGCCAGCCGGGTGCTGATGATCGCCTTGATAGAAGGCGCCGCCGGCTTTGGTGTGCTCAGCACCATCGCCTCTCACCTGCACCACACACTGGGCCTGTCTTTGTCTTTGTCCGGCACCATCGTGGCTTTGTTCGGCCTGGGCGGTGTGCTCTATATGTCCGTTTGTCGTGGGTTCGACCCCCGCACGTCCCACCACTGAAAGCCCCACTTTAAGAAAATAGCCCATCTGTCTCAAACCATTTGAAGACGGACACACCGGACCAGGATGATCCGAGCTCTTGGCGTTGATATCTTCGTAGAGGATCGAATGCAGGGCAGTGCCATTCACCAGCGCCGCATCGCCCGCCTGCCGGGTCTCGTTATCGACAAAAGACGAGCATGGTCCGCCGCCGGTGCCCGACGTTGCCTTGCGAACGACTTGCGACACGTCGATATCACGACCCGCAATGCCGGTGCTGACGGCGTCGATGAATCGATCCCGTGCCCGGTCTTGAACCGCAACGGGAAGGTCTTCCCATTTTAGGTTGTTGACAAAGCGAGCGATTTTCGTAGTAACCGAGGCTGGTGTGGGCATTTATGCCTCCCTTTATTAGATTTAGATGAAGTATTTGCTAGATCTCTGCGGATGAATATCTAGGAACTGTGCGCCATTGGCGTCCGCTGTCAACGCTTTTTGGTTTTTAGGGAACTATTTCGATCAATAAACAACACAAAATAGATCAATGTCCAGTTTTCGAGTCTTTGCCATTTCGGTTGGCTTTATGAGACCCAGCAACAGAAGCCCTACGGCCATCCCTATGTGTGCAAGTCGCCCGGGACAAGGAGTGCCATACTGGCCTTAGGTTGGTTGGAATGCCTACCGAATAAATCATTTGAATGGGCATATCAGTGTTGCTGGCCGCTCCACCGAAAATATGCAGTTTCTGGTAAAAGGATTTGCGCTGTGTCGTGCATGCCACACGCAGGCTTTGCCCCGCAGCGCGTCTGAATCGTCCCCTCAACCACGACCACTGCATTCAACCTGAGTAGAGCTTAAACTGGCATCAATTTTATTTTGCACTTAGGGTCCAATTAAGTCCCTCCTTTTCGGAGAGTTGGGAAAAATTTTATGCGTGCTCCATCTGCTTAATCACCAGAACCAGGCCGTAACTCCCAAATTGGTCATGGAACAATGGTTAGTGTCTAAAGAAATTGTTCATTTAACAATTGGAATTCATAAAATTTAATAGGAGACTGTTCATGAAATTTTTACCGATTCAATTTTTGCGCGTAATGACAACAGGTTTCTGTGCGCTGTTTTTAACCGCAAGTTTGTTTGCACAAAATTATCCAGAGCGTCCTATTCGTCTTGTCGTCCCTTTTGCGCCTGGAGGTGGCTCAGATGTACTTGCTCGCCTTGTCGCAGAGCCTCTATCCCAAAGACTCGGTCAACCCATTCTGGTCGATAACAAACCGGGTGCCAATGCTGTGATTGGTGCCGATTTTGTTGCGAAAGCACCTGCAGATGGCTACACCTTGCTTTTCACGCCACCTGGACCTCAGATCACAAATCCATCTTTAAAGTTGAGTCTTCCCTATGACCCTGTTCGAGACCTAACGCCAGTAGCCAGACTTGGGGTTTTTATTGCTGTCTTAGTCGTACACCCTTCAGTACCCGCTCGCAATGTCAATGAATTGATTACGTTTGCCAAAGCAAACCCTGGGAAACTCAATTTCTCTAGTCCGGGTGTCGCTTCAGCTAATCATCTAGGCGGTGAATACTTAAAATTTCTTTCGGGTATAGATATTGTTCATGTGCCCTATAAAGGTTCTGCTCCTGCACTACAGGATTTGCTTGCGGGTCGTGTACAAATGACGATTGACACCTTGGCGGCTTTACAACCCCAAATTACCGCTGGTACGCTCAGACCTGTTGCAATTGCTGCACTAGATAGATCGCCCAACCTGCCAGATTTGCCAACCATTGCAGAAAGCATGGAAGGGTTTGATGCGTCATCCCTTGCCTACATGTCTGTTCGATCAGGTACAGCCCCCGCCATCGTGGAAAAACTTAACCGTGAAGTCAATGCGGTCTTAACAACGCCAGCGATGCGCACGCGTTTGCTTGAATTGGGCATCGTGGCTAAACCCGTGACTCCTTCAGAAATGGCCAAACTGGTTGATCTAGAACGACTAAAGTGGAAGAAGGTTATTCAAGCGGCTGGAATTAAACCAGAATGAGCATTAAAGTCATTGCGGACGATTTGTGGTTTCCCGAGGGGCCGATTTGGCTAGGGGATGGCAGTTTGCTCGTTGTTGAAATACGCCGCCAAACTTTGACTCGAATATGGCTAGATGGACGAAAACATATCGTTGCACATTTGGGCGGTGGACCTAATGGTGCGGCTATCGGACCAGATGGTTATTGCTATGTCGCAAACAATGGTGGCTTCAAGTGGAAGCAACGCCCAGATGGCGCATGGATCAATGTGGGTCAACCCGATGACTATCAAACTGGTCGCATCGAGCGTGTCAATATTGAAACAGGGAAATTTGAAGTTCTCTACGATAGCTGTGATAGCCACCGCATTCGCGGAGCTAATGATTTAGTATTTGATTCGTTTGGTGGTTTTTATTTCAGTGATCCCGGGAAAACCCGTGAACGCGATATGGATAGAGGTGCTGTCTATTACGCCAAAGCCGATGGGTCGTTTATCAAACAGCTGATATTTCCAATTAGCAGGCCCAATGGAATGGGCTTATCACCCGATGGAAAAGAATTGATTGTTGCTGAAACTGAAACTGCACGTATATGGGGATTTAAGCTATCAGGACCAGGTCATTTAGCAACCCCGGTGCAGGCATCTACGTCGTCACCTCATGGCGGGCGATTAATACATACATCGCCGGTTTACTCACGATTTGACTCTCTTGCCATAGAAGCCAATGGGAACAT